>Ga0102925_1001723_pt1 | contig 12135 bp, 9 predicted proteins | sample SalPonR1_A_D1_MG_FD_78216 | JGI IMG/M metagenome (GOLD analysis project Ga0102925, IMG submission 78216) | Salt pond soil microbial communities from South San Francisco under conditions of wetland restoration - Salt Pond MetaG R1_A_D1_MG | ecosystem: Environmental > Aquatic > Marine > Intertidal... | reverse complement strand
GGTCGCCACAGGCAGGTGGCGGCGGCGATGTCGGGGTTGATGGCGGCGAACGACTCCAGGACCAGCGTTCCGCGGTAGTCGACCTCCGCCAGCGCGGCCCAGATCTGGTCCCAGTTCACCGTCCCGGTGCCGACGAGGCCCCGGTGACTCTCGCTCATATGGAGGTAGTCGAGGACGTCCGCGGTCGCCACGATCGGCTCGCGGAAGCCTCGCTCCTCGATGTTCATGTGGTACGTGTCGCCGTGCAGCTTCAGGTTGTCGGCCCCTACGGCGCGGACGATGTCGCGGCCCTGTTCCAGCGTGTTGACCATGTAGGTCTCGTAGCGGTTGCACGCCTCCAGCGCCAGGGACACGCCGCGCGCATCGGCGTCGCTGGCCAGCGTCCTGAGGGCGTCGATCATCACCTGCGTCTCGTCGTCGGTCGGAGGCGCGCCGGTGAGGGTGCCCAGCGCGTAGCCGATGCAGCCGCACAGGGTGCGTGCGCCCAGCACCTCCATCTTGTCGAGGGCCGTACCCAGGAAGGCCAGGGCCTCCTGCGGGCGGTGCGGCATGTGGGCGTCGGCGGGAAGGCCCAAGGACACGGTGGCGTCGATGCCCGCCTCCTTCAGCGTCTTCGCGTGCCGCTGGGCATCGAACGTCGCGGGCCGTAGCATCGGAATCTCGATGAAGTCGAAGCCGGCCGCCGCCGCGGCGCGGATCGCGCCGTCGCCCTCTTCGGGCGTCCAGTCGCCGATCCATACGAACGCGTGCGCGCCGAAGCGCAGCGGATCTCGTTCTGAGCTCATGGCTCCTCCTGACGTCGTTGTCGTCCCGTCCTACGCCGTCTCGCGCGGCGGTACGAGCACCGCCGCGCGAGAAGCGTCCTGAGGTGAAGCGAGGGATCAGAACGCGAAGTCGTCGATGTTTTCGGGCGTGAAGATGAACGGATCGCCCAGCAGCACCCACTTGCCGATGTCGTCTTCGCGGATCTCGAAGGAGCCCAGCTCGCCACCGTCGAAGGTGTCGCCGACCTCCAGATCGCCGGTGACCAGCGCTTCGGCGGCGTACACGGCGAGGTAGCCGAGGTCGACGGGGTTCCAGAGCACGACGCTCTCGATGACGCCGGCGTCCATGAACGGCTTCATCTGCAGCGGCGTCGAGAGGCCCACGACGGCGACTTCACCGGCGCGGTCCGCCTGCTGCACGGCCTCGGCAGCGCCGGGGAACGCGACGCTGGACAGGCCGAACACGCCGTCGAGGTCCGGGTACACCTGCATCAGGTCCTGCGTGACGGTGAACGCGCGCTGCTGGTCCTCTTCGGCGGGACGCACGTCGACGATCTCGAAGTCGGGGTAGTTCTCCTCGATGTGGGCGTTCATGGCGTCCAGCCAGGCGTTCTGGTTCGGGGCGGTGAGGCTGGAGGTCACGACGGCGGTGCGGCCGTCTTCGCCGACCTGCCTCACCATCTCTTCGACCATGGAGACGCCGATGCCGTCGAAGGTCGCCTGGTTCACGAACAGGTCACGCGCGTTGGCGTCCGCGTCGAAGGTGACGACGACGATGCCCTCGTCCATGGCGCGCTGCAGGGCCGGAGCGATGGCCTGCGGGTCGTTCGCCGCGACGGCGATGGCGTCGACGCCCGCCGTGATGAAGTTCTCGATGAGCTGGATCTGGTCGTTCACGCTGGCGGTGGTGGGTCCACGGTGGATGAGCCGCACGTTGTCCAGCTCGTCGGCCGCGGCCTGCGCGCCCTGCTCGGTCGCGGCGAAGTAGTCGATCCCCACGAGCTTGGGAATCATGGCGATCTGGATCTGCTGCGCGGCGCCCATGGAGGCGGCGGCGAACAGCGCGAGCGATGCGATCAGAGCGATCGTCTTCTTCATCTGGGTTCCTATCCTCTGGCGTGAACCAGAAATCGTGGCTCGGTGGCGATCCTACGTGCGCTTCGAGCGGGTTCGTCACATGGCGTTCCCCCTCCCGGGGCTCCACCTCCCTCCAAGCAGAAGCGAACGGGTCACGTTTGTCGGATGGTGCGGTTCAGGGTGACGGCGACGATCAGGATGACGCCGACGAACACGGCCTGAACCTCGAGGGGCACGAAGGCCAGCGTGAGGCCGTTGCGGACCACGCCGACGATCAGCAGCCCCAGCAGCGTGCCCAGGATCGATCCGCGACCGCCCGTGAGCGCGGTGCCGCCCAGCACGACGGCGGTGATGACGTCCAGCTCCATCAGAGCGCCAGAGTCGCCGCGGGCGCTGGACACGCGCGATACGAAGACCACGGCGGCCAGGCCGCTCAGGAAGCCGGTGATGGTGTACACGGCGATCTGCAGGCGGTCGACGGGAATCCCCGCGAAGCGGGTGGCGGTCTCGTTGTGGCCGAAGGCGTACAGCGAGCGTCCGAACGTCGTGCGGGACAGCACGTAGGTCGCGACGGCGGCGAAGACGACGAACACGAGCAGCTGTGTCGGGATCGGCCCCAGGTAGCCCTGGCCGAGGAAGAAGAACGTCCCTGGGAAACCGCTGTACGAGTCGCCCTGCGCGATGCCGTGCGCGATGCCCCGGTAGATCGCCAGGGTCGCCAGGGTGATCACCAGTGGGTGGACGCGCGTGATCACCGCCAGCATCCCGTTCAGAAAGCCCGCGAGCGTGCCGACGAGCAGCGCGATCGCGGCCGCCCACCAGACGCCGACGCCCAGCACGAAGAGCGCCCCCATCACGATGCCGCACATGCCCAGGATCGCGCCGACGGACAGGTCGATCCCGCCCGTGAGGATCACCATGGTCATACCGAGCGAGATGAGGCCGATCTCGGCGATGAAACGTGTGATGTTGAACAGGTTTCGAGTGGTGAGGAACGCGGGCGAGAGCTGCGCCATCACGATGATCAGGACGACCAGTGCGACGAGCAGCATCGCCTCGACGGCCAACTCGCGCAGCCATGCGGGAACACGCTCGAGCGCCGCGCTCATGTCGCCTCCGTTGCGACCGTGCGGCGTTTGCGGCGGATGCGCGAGCGGAGGACGTCGAAGCCGACCGCGAGCAGGATGAACACGCCGTGGAGGCTCTGCTCCCAGAACGCGCTGACCTCGAGGAAGACCAGCACCGTGCCGGTGATGGCGACCAGCAGGGCACCCAGCGCGACGCCGAACACGGTGCCGGAGCCGCCGAAGATGTGGGCGCCACCGACGACCACGGCGGTGATCACGAGGAACTCGTAGCCGGTGCCGATGTTCGATTGCACGGTCGAGAAGCGGGTGGCGTACACCATCGCCGCGATGGCCACGAGGGCGCCGTTCAGGGCGAAGGCGCCCAGCAGGACGCGGTTCACGCTCAAGCCCGAGAGACGCGCCGCCTCCTCGCTGGAGCCCACGGCGTAGAGGCTGCGGCCCCAACGCGTGCGGCTCAGGATCAGCGCGAATGCGATGATCACGAGCAGCGCGATCCAGATCGGGTTGTCGATCCCCAGCACGTCGCCCAGGGCGATCCACCGGAAGCTCGCGGGCAGGTCGTACACCCACGCGCCGCCCGTGAAGAACAGCAGCGCGCCTCGATAGATCCCCAGCGTGCCCAACGTGACGATGATCGAATGGATGCCCAGGCGCGTGACCAGAAAGCCGTTGACGAATCCGAGCGTCGCCCCGATCAGGATCGTCAGCAGCACGACCGCGACGAGGGGCATCCCGGTCTTGGCCATGACCCCCGCGCTCATCGCGCAGACGGCGAGGATCGAGCCTACCGAGATGTCCGGCTGCCCTGTCAGCACCACCGCCATCTGGCCCAGCGCGCCGATGGCGACGTACGAGGCGTTGACCATGATGTTGTTCAGGTTGGTCGCGTTGAAGAAGGTCGGGGCGAAGAGGAGCAGGATCCCCCCGATCGCGACGAGGAACACGACGATCGAGAGTTGGCGCCCGCGGTCAACGTACATGGTGAGCCTCCCCGCCGCCAGCGGGAGCCTGAACCCCGGTCGCGGCGCGCATCACGGATTCGGCCGTAGCTCCGCGCGGCAGCGTCTCGGCGATCCTGCCGCGATGCATCACGAGGATGCGGTCCGCCATCCCCAGGACCTCTTCGAGGTCCGACGAGATCAGCAGAACGCCGATGCCGTCGCTGGCCAGCCGGTCGATGAGGGCGTGGATCTCCGTCTTGGCGCCCACGTCCACACCCTGCGTGGGCTCGTCCAGGATCAGCAGCTTCGGGGCGGCCGCCAGCCATTTGGCCAAAACGACCTTCTGCTGGTTGCCGCCGGACAGCTTGCTGGTGCTCATGTCGGAGCTGGGCGTCCGGACGTGCAGCGTCTCGATGAATCGGTCGGCGATGCGCCGCTCCTCCCGTTCGAGCAACGTGCCGGCGCGTGCCACCCGCCCCAGGATGGGCAGCGTCACGTTGTGCCGGATCGGGAACGGCAGGACGAGTCCCTGGCGCGTCCGGTCCTCGGGCAGGAGCGCCACCCCGGCGCGAACCACGCGCGAGGGCGTGCTGGGCAGAGGCTCGCCCTGGAGGAGCACCTCGCCCTCGTCGTGAGGGTCGATGCCGAAGATCGCCTGCGCGACCTCCGAGCGTCCGGATCCCACGAGTCCGGCCATCGCGACGATCTCGCCGGCGCGGACGGTGAACGAGACGTCCTCGAACGAGCCGGCGCGCGTGAGGCCGCGAACCTCCAGCAGCTCTTCGCCCGGCGGGTGCGGCGTGTGGGCGTACAGCTGGCCCAGGCTACGGCCGACCATCATGTGGATGAGCTGGTCGTGGTCGACGTCGCCGACGGGGCTCGTCCCGATTCGCTCGCCGTCCCGCAGCACCGTCACCGTGTCCGCGATCGCGAAGGTCTCCTCGAGCCGATGCGAGATGTAGATCACCGACACGGCGGCGTCCCGGAGGTCGCGGACGATCGCGAACAGGCGGTCGACGTCGTCGCTGGGCAGCGCGGCCGTCGGCTCGTCCATGATGATGACGCGCGCGTCCCGTAGAAGCGCCCGGCCGATCTCGACCAGCTTCGTCTGCGCCCGGCTCAGCGAGCCGGCCCGTGCGGTGAGCGGCAGGTGCACGCCGAGCCGGTCGAACACCTCGGCCGCCCGGCGCCTCATGAGGCTCCAGTCGAGCGTCCCGACGCGCGTGGTGGGCTGGTCGCCCATGAACAGGTTCTCCAGCACGGACAGGTCCGGGTAGAGGCTTCCCTCCTGATAGATCGTCGCGATGCCCAGGTCCCGCGCGTGGCCGGGACCGCGCATCCGTACCTCGGTCCCGTCGAACGCGATGGTGCCGCCATCCGGCGCGTACACGCCGGCCAGGATCTTGATGAGCGTGCTCTTCCCAGCGCCGTTCTCGCCGAGCAGGGCGTGCACCTCGGCGGCGCCCACCGAGAAGTCGACGCCCCTTAGGGCGTGCACGCCGCCGAAGCGCTTGTCGATGCCGCGCATGTGCAGGAGTTCAGCCATCGGCATGCCGGATGCGCGTGCCGGACGCGTTCAGGGCCCGGAGCAGGTCCGCGTCGGGGAGGGCCTCGGTGACCAGCGACTCGACGTCGTCCAGGTCGATCAGCTTCAGGAGGGACAGGCGGCCGAACTTGCTGCCGTCGACGAGCGCGACGCGCCGCTCGGCGAGCCGGAACAGGGCGCGCTTCACGGCCACCTCCTCGACGTTCGAATCGCTGATGCCGGCAGCGGCGTGGAGGCCCGTGCACGAGAAGAACACGATGTCGGCGTTCAGCGGACCGAGCGCCGCTACGGTCGTCTCGCCGACGAGGGTGCGTGTGGTCTCGCGCAGCATGCCGCCGGGCACGAAGACGGACGCCGCTCCTCCCGCGAGCTCGTCCACCACGGAAAGGTTGTTCGTGACGACGGTGATCGCACGCCCGCGCAGCCGGCGGGCGAGGTGAACGGCGGTCGTCGATCCGTCCAGGCCCACGGTGTCGCCGTCCCGCACCAGCGCCGCGGCCGTGCGTGCGATCGCGGTCTTCGCCTCGCGGCTCTCGGCCATGCGTTCCGAGACGCGCTGCTCCGGGATGGTGGCCACCCCGTGCGCGGCGCTGGCGTCGTGGGCGCCGCCGAACACGCGGTGGACGTGCCCGTCCGACTGAAGTGCGTGAAGATCGCGCCGCACGGTCATCTGCGAGACGCCTACGGCCGACGCCAGCTCCCGGACCGTCGCGAAGCGTCGCGTCCGAAGCAAGCTCTGGATCACGTCTTGCCGTTGACGAGGCAATCCCGTCCTGCCGCTCATGCCACCTCCAGCGAAAGGCGAAGTCGATTCACGATGTGCTTGTACGCGCAAACTAGCACACAGGACTTGCATGCGCGCCCGCAGGTGCCCGAGTACCTGCTGGCGCCGCCTGCGATGGTGGAGCTTGTTCGTCCGTGCTACCTTCCGATCACACCCCGACGTGGAGCTCGATCACGCCCGTTCGCGAAACGTGAGGACAGCCATGGCCGAATCCCAGCCCGAACGCGCCGCGCCGACCCCCCACGGCCGTGCCTTCTCTCGCAGCGAGATCGTGGACCTGTTGTCCCGCCAGTCGATCGAGACGCCGTCGTGGGGCTACGGCAACTCGGGCACGCGCTTCAAGACGTTCGCCTGGCCTGGCGCCGCGAACGACGTCTGGCAGAAGATCGACGACGCCGCCCACGTCCACGCCCTCACCGGGGTCGCGGACGGCGTGGCGATCCACATTCCCTGGGACCGCGTACCGGACTACCGAGCGCTGGCCGCCTACGCCGAGGAGCGCGGCGTCCGCATCGGCGCCGTCAACCCGAACGTGTTCCAAGACGACGCCTTCAAGCTCGGATCGCTGTGCCACCCCGAGGCGACCGTGCGCCAGCGCGCCCTCGACCGGATGCGCGAGTCGTGCGAGATCATGGCCCAGACCGGCAGCCGGGACCTCAGCATCTGGCTCGCCGACGGGACGAACTACGCCGGCCAGGACGACCTGGCGGCCCGGAAGCAGCGGCTCGAGGAGGGCCTCGCCCAGACGTACGCGATGCTGCCGGACGACGCGCGCATGCTGATCGAGTACAAGTTCTTCGAGCCGGCGTTCTATCACACCGACCTGGCCGACTGGGGCACCGCCTACGCGATGAGCCTCAAGTGCGGCCCGCGGGCGCAGGTGCTGGTCGACACCGGGCACCACCCGCAGGGCACGAACATCCCGCACATCGTGTCGTTCCTGATGGCGGAGGGGCGTCTCGGCGGCTTCCACTTCAACGCCCGCAAGTACGGGGACGACGATCTGATCGTCGGCACGGAGAACCCGTTCGAGCTGTTCGACATCTTCGTGAAGCTCGTCCGCGCCGGCGCCGTGCATCGCGACGTGGCGTACATGATCGACCAGAGCCACAACATCGAGCCCAAGGTCGAGGCGATGATCCAAAGCATCGTCAACTGCCAGATCGCGTACGCGAAGGCCCTGTCCGTCGACTACGGCGTCCTGGGCGCCGCGCAACGGGAAGGGGACGTGCTGGGCGCGCACCGCGTGCTGATGGACGCGTACGAGACGGACGTGCGGCCCCTCCTCCGCGAAGTGCGCGAGCAGAACGGCCTGGACCCCGACCCGATCGGCACGCACCGCCGCAGCGGCTACGACCAGAAGGTCGCCGAGGAGCGGGGCACGGCCGCCGCGGGCGGTGGCTACCCGACGGAGGCGTAGCGTGCCCGACGCGCGCGTTCTCGCGATCGACCTGGGGGCCGAGTCCGGAAGGGTCTGGTCCGTCCGCCTTACGGGCGACCGGCTCACGAGCGAAGAGGTTCACCGGTTCCGCAACCGGCCCGTGCCGGTGCGCGGCACGCTGCACTGGAACGTGCTGAGTCTGTGGACCGAGATCCGGGACGGCATCGACGCCGCGCTGATGGGCGGCGGTCCGCCCCCGGACTCGCTGGGCATCGACGCCTGGGCCGTCGACTTCGGTCTCCTGGACGCTGACGGGCAGCTCCTCGGCAATCCCGTGCACTACCGCGACGAGCGCACGAACGGCATGATCGACGAGGTCCTCGGCCGAATCGACCGCGAAACGGTGTTCGCAGAGACGGGCATCCAGTTCATTCCGATCAACACCCTCTACCAGCTGGCCGCCATGAGGCGGGCCGGCGACGCCGCGCTGGACGTCGCGAAGACCTTCCTCACCGTTCCCGACCTGCTCCACTACTGGCTCACCGGACGCATCGCGTGCGAGTACACGAACGCCACCACCACGCAGCTCTACGACGCCGTCCGTGGACGCTGGTCGCCCCGCATCCTGGACGCGTTGGAGCTTCCGGCGTCCCTGTTTCCCGAGGTCGTGCCGCCAGGCACCCGGCTGGGCGAGTACCGGGGGGTGCCGGTGATCGCGCCGGCGACGCACGACACCGCCAGCGCGGTGGCGGCGCTGCCGACGACGGGCAGCGACCACGCCTACATCAGCTCCGGTACCTGGAGTCTCGTCGGGACCGAAACCGACGCGCCGATTCTCGGGCCTGCGGCCCTCGCCGCGAACGTCACGAACGAGGGGGGCGTGTTCGGCAGCGTCCGTCTGCTCAAGAACGTGATGGGCCTGTGGATCGTCCAGCAGTGCCGCGAGGCGTGGCGGCAGGAGGGCGAGGCGCCCAGCTACGACGAGCTGGTCCGCGAGGCTGCCGAAGCGCCATCCCTCCGCTCGCTCGTTCCGGTGGACCACCCGGCGTTCCTACCTCCCGGCGATCACCCGGCCCTGGTTCGCCGGTTGTGCCGCGAGCACGGCGAACCCGTTCCCGAATCGCGTGGGCAGGTGGTGCGCTGCGTTCTGGAGAGCCTCGCCCTGGCCTACCGGGGCGTGCTTGAGACCCTCTCGGACCTCACGGGTCGTCCGTTCCGCGTCGTCCACGTCGTGGGCGGCGGCTCGCGCAACGATCTCCTGTCGCGGTTCACGTCGGACGCGACGGGCCTGCCGGTCGTCGCGGGGCCCACCGAGGCCACGGTGCTCGGGAACGCGGCGGTGCAGCTCGTCCGCCTCGGCGCGTTTCGCGACCTGACCGACGCGCGCTCGGCGATCGCGCGCAGCGTCGAGCTGAAGCACTTCGAGCCGACCGACCGGGACCGCTGGCACGACGCCTACGCCCGCTACGCCCGCTTCGAACGCCCCGCCGCCGAACGCCCCGCCGCCGAACGGCGCGCCACGAGGAGTCCCGAATGAACACACGCGATCCGAAGCGCTTTCGCCACGTCGACTACCTGTGGAGCGACGAACGAGCGGAGGGGCTCGATCCCGTCGATCGTCTCGTATACCGCTCGAACCTGCTGGGCGCCGATCAGCGCGTCACGAACACGGGCGGCGGCAACACCAGCAGCAAGCTCGAGATGCGGGAGCCCCTGAGCGGCGAGCCGGTGAAGGTGCTCTGGGTGAAGGGGTCGGGCGGCGACCTGCGTACCTCCGAGCGCGCGAACTTCGCGTCGCTGTACATGAGCCGGCTCCAGGAGCTGCGGGGGCTATACGAAGCGGCCGACGACAACGGCCCGAAGTCCGACGCCGAGGACCGCATGGTCGCCATGTACCCCCACGCGGTGTTCGACCTGAACCCGCGCGCCAGCTCGATCGACACGCCCCTGCACGGGCTCCTGCCCGCCCCGCACGTCGACCACACGCACCCCAACGCGGTCATCGCGATCGCCGCGTCGAAGGACGGGCGGCAATCGACCCGGGAGATCTACGGGGACGACGTCGGCTGGGTCGACTGGCAGCGGCCCGGCTTCGACCTCGGCGTGGCGATGGCCGAGCAGGTCGAGAAGAACCCGGACCTCGTCGGGCTGGTGATGGGGCAGCACGGGCTGATCAACTGGCACGACGACGACAAGGCCTGCTACGACCTGTCGCTGGAGCTCATCGAGCGGGCCGCCCGGCACATCGAGGCGCACGATCGCGGGGAGGACACCTTCGGTGGCGCGCGTCACCAGGCGCTGCCGGACGCGGACGCTCAGCAGCTGCTGACCCGGTTGTTGCCGCGACTTCGCGGCATGGTCTCCCAGCAGAACCGCTTCGTGGCCACCGTCCAGAGGGACGAGAAGATCCTGCGCTTCGTGAACTCGGTCGACGCGCCGCGCCTCGCGGAGCTGGGCACGTCGTGCCCCGACCACTTCCTGCGCACCAAGATCAAGCCGCTGTACGTCGACTGGGACCCCGCCAGCGGCGACGTCGCGGCCCTCGCGCAGGCGCTCGCCGACGGGCTCGAGGCCTACCGCGAGGACTACCGCAGCTACTACGAGGCGCACAAGCGCGAGGACTCCCCGCCGATGCGGGATCCGAACCCGACGGTCATCCTGATCCCGGGCGTCGGCATGATCGCCTTCGGCAAGAACAAGAGCGAGTCGCGCGTCACCGCCGAGTTCTACAACGCCGCGGTCGAGGTGATGCGCGGCGCCGAAGCCCTCAGCGAGTACATCGCCCTGCCGTCGCAGGAAGCGTTCGACATCGAGTACTGGGCCCTCGAGGAGGCCAAGCTGAAGCGCATGCCGCCCGAGAAGGAGTTCGCCCGACGCGTCGCCGTGGTGGTGGGCGCGGGCAGCGGCATCGGACGCGCCGCCGCCCACCGATTCGCGGACGAGGGCGCGCACGTCGTGTGCGCGGACCTGGACGCAGGCGCCGCGCGCGCGACGGCGGACGCCCTGACGAAGCGCCTGGGCCAGGGCATCGGCGTCGCCGGCACCGGCATTTCCGGCTGCGGCCCCGCCATCGGTCTGGGCGTGGACGTCACCGACCGCGCCAGCGTGCGCGCCATGTTCGACGAGGTCGTCCTCGCCTACGGCGGCATCGACACGGTCATCGTGACCGCCGGAATCTTCGCGTCTCCCGGCGAGGACGGCCAGGTCCCCGACCGGCTCTGGGACGCTTCCTTCGCCGTCAACGTGAAGGGGGGGTACCTCGTCGCGGACGAGGCGCGGCGCCTGTGGGAGGTGCAGGGAACGCCCGGATCGCTGGTTCTGACCACGTCGGTCAACGCGACGGTCGCCAAGAAGGGGTCGCTGGCGTACGACACAAGCAAGGCCGCCGCGAACCATCTGGTGCGGGAGCTGGCGATGGAGCTCGCCCCGATCGTTCGGGTGAACGGCTTAGCGCCCGCGACGGTGGTCGAGGGAAGCAGCATGTTCCCGCGCGAGCGCGTGCTGGCCTCGCTCTCGAAGTACGGGCTGGACGCCGACGAGAGTCAGGACACGGAAACGCTGCGCGATCGCCTGGCCACCTTCTACGCCGAGCGGACGCTGACCGGCAGCCCCATCACGCTGGCCGACCAGGCCGAGGCGGCCTACCTTCTGGCCAGTGACCGCCTGGCCAAGACGACGGGCCAGATCCTCGTCGTGGACGGCGGCCTGCACGACGCGTTCCTGCGCTGACGCGGGCGTCGTGCGTCGGCGCCTGCCGAGTCGGGCCGCTCTGGCGGTCCCGGAGCGGCTGGGGCCTTCACCCCCAGGTGATGGCCGACGAGGACCGTTACGGCCTGTTCGAGCTCGCGATGCAACTCGCCGACCGCCGAGATCTTGCCTGTCGTCGAGCGCAAGCGGGGAATCGGCGAGGCGTGCATGGCGCGGCGCGCCGCACGAGATCCTGGGACGTCCGGAGCACGTGATCGTGCCCGGAGGGCGCGTTCCGTGGATGGGGGCCAGGCGCTGCCGTCCGAAGCCAAGGCGTCGCTGTTGGCGGGGTCGATGGGGTGGACGCTTGGCTCCGGCTTCACGCTGCCTCGTGCGTCGATGCTGCCGGTCGGGCTGTGCGCGCCGGGCTTCACGTGGATGCCGCCGGCGCCGATCAAGCGACGCGAGATCGCCGCTAACGGCGGCTCCCTCCGCGTCGGTCACGTCGCGAAGCGGTAGAATTCGGCGGACGCGGCGCGGGGGCGCATGGTCGCGACGCTGGCCTCCGAGGGTCGCGTGAGCCTGCTCCTGTCGAGCGGCGACCCGGCGCGGTGGAGGTCCCTGCGCAGCTGCGGCCGCGCGGACGTCGACGGTTCTAGGGCGATCGGGTCGACGCGTCCCGAAAGGAGACCGCAGAGATGAACCACCGATTCCTGGGCGCGACGGGCACGAAGGTCTCGGAGCTGTGCTTCGGGACCCAGACCTTCGGTTGGGGCGCGGACGAACGCGCCGCGCACGACATGGCCGACCGCTTCGTGGAGGAGGGAGGCAACTTCTTCGACACCTCCGACAAGTACAACGACGGCG
>Ga0102925_1001722_pt1 | contig 12138 bp, 13 predicted proteins | sample SalPonR1_A_D1_MG_FD_78216 | JGI IMG/M metagenome (GOLD analysis project Ga0102925, IMG submission 78216) | Salt pond soil microbial communities from South San Francisco under conditions of wetland restoration - Salt Pond MetaG R1_A_D1_MG | ecosystem: Environmental > Aquatic > Marine > Intertidal... | reverse complement strand
TCGTTGTAGCGCTGCTTGTCGGTATGGGTCTGGCTGCGCCAGTCGGCGAAGGGGTGGCAGGAGGCGGCGATGGGGGCGAGGTTGTGCGCCCGCGCGTGCCGCGCCACCGTGCGGCGCAGGTGCCGCAAATCCTCGCGCGCCTCGGCAATGGTGTGGCAGGGCTTGCTGCCGATCTCGATCTGGCAGTTGAGGAATTCGGGGCTGACCTGGTCCTGCAGATCTTTCTGGCAGGCCTCCATCAGCGCCTCGGGCGCGGGGCTGAGCGCGAGACTGTCGAGATCGACGAGGAGGTACTCCTCCTCGATGCCGATGGTGAAATCCGGGTGCGTGATCGCCATGCCCTGCCTCCCCTGTCACTCCCCCGCCAACAAACACCGGGGGAGGGGGCGCTGCCAAGGGAAAAGCCGCGCGGTGCCCGAATCGGTATGGAGGATGCGCTCCATGCCATGCTCGGGCAAACGACAGGAGGGGCACCGTAACGGTGCCCCTCCCTAACCTTGCGGTTCGCCGCCTGAACCTCGAGGTTCGGGCGGCCCGGCCTCAGTCCATCGCCTTGAAGTTGAACTCGCCGCCGTCCTTGATCCCCGACGGCCAGCGCGCCGTCACGGTCTTGGTGCGGGTGTAGAACTTGAACGCGTCCGGCCCGTGCTGGTTGAGATCGCCGAAGCCCGATTTCTTCCACCCGCCGAAGGTGTGATAGGCGAGCGGCACCGGGATCGGCACGTTGATCCCGACCATTCCGATGTTGATTCTATTGGCAAAATCGCGCGCGGCATCGCCATCGCGGGTAAAGATCGCGGTGCCGTTGCCCATCTCGTGATCCATCGCCAGCTTGAGCGCCTCTTCATAGCTGCCCGCGCGCACGGTCGAGAGCACGGGGCCAAAGATTTCCTGCTGGTAGATGTCCATATCGGGCGTCACGCGGTCGAAGAGGTGCGGGCCGACAAAGAAGCCGTCCTCATAGCCCTGCAACTTGAAGTCGCGCCCATCGACAACCAGTTGAGCTCCTTGGGAAATTCCGCTCTCGACCAGGCCAAGAACGCGGTTCTTCGCCTCGCCGGTCACCAGCGGGCCGTAATCCACGTCGTCGCCCGCCGTGTAGGGCCCGACCTTGAGCTTTTCTATGCGCGGCACCAGCTTTTCGACCAGTCGGTCGGCGGTCTCGTCGCCCACCGGCACGGCCACGGAAATCGCCATGCAGCGCTCGCCCGCGGCACCGTAGCCCGCGCCGATCAGCGCGTCGGCGGCCTGGTCCATGTCGGCATCGGGCATCACGATCATGTGGTTCTTTGCGCCGCCAAAGCATTGAACACGCTTGCCATTCGAGCAGCCGCGGCCATAGATGTACTCGGCGATCGGGGTCGAGCCGACGAAGCCGATGGACTGGATGACAGGGTCGTCGATGATCGCGTCAACGGCCACCTTGTCGCCGTTCACCACCTGCAGGAGTCCCTTGGGCAGCCCCGCCTCTTCCATCAGTTCAGCCAGCATCAAGGGCACCGAAGGGTCCCGCTCCGACGGCTTGAGAATGAATGCGTTGCCGCAGGCCAGCGCGGGCGCGAACATCCACATCGGGATCATGGCCGGGAAGTTGAACGGCGTGATGCCCGCCGTCACGCCCAATGGCTGACGCATGGAGTACATGTCGATGCCGGGGCCCGCGCTGTCGGTGAACTCGCCCTTGAGCATCTGCGGCGCGCCGATGCAGTATTCGACCACTTCGAGGCCGCGCTGCACGTCGCCCTTGGCATCGGGGAAGGTCTTGCCGTGCTCGCGGCTCAGCGCCTCGGCCAGCTTGTCCATGTCGCGGTTTAGCAGGCGGACGAATTCCATCATCACCCGCGCACGGCGCTGCGGGTTGGTGGCACCCCACTTGGGCTGCGCCGCCTGAGCGGCGGCCACGGCCTGTGTCATCTCCTCGGGGCTGGCCAGCGGGCAGCGCGCCTGCACCTCGCCGGTGGCGGGGTTGAACACGTCCGAGAAGCGCCCCGAGGTACCCTGGACATGCGCGCCGTTGATGTAATGGGTCAGATCTTTCATGGTCGTCTCCTCCTGGAATTCGGGTTGGCGGCAGGGTAGCCTTGCAAAACTCACCGTAAAAGGGGCAAGTTTCCAATACAGATTTGCATTATTGCAAAGGAGCGGGGCCGCTGACACCGCACTGGGACGACATGCGCATCTTTCTGGCTGTGGCGCGCGCCGAGAGCCTGTCGGGCGCGGGCCGGGTGCTGCGCATCGACCCGGCCACCGTGGGGCGGCGGGTGGCGCGGCTGGAGGAATCGCTGGGCGCGCCGCTCTTTGCCAAGTCGCCCACCGGCTACGCGCTGAGCGAGGCGGGCGCGCGGCTGATGGAGCACGCGATCCGTGCCGAGCAGGCGATGGAGGCCGCCGCCCACGACCTAGCCGGTCAGGCGGGCGGGCTGGCCGGGCAGATCCGTATCGGCGCGCCCGATGGCTGCGCCAACTTCGTGCTGCCGCAGGTCTGCGCCGCGATCGGGGCCGAGAACCCCGACCTCGAAATCCAGATCGTCGCGCTGCCGCGGGTGTTCAACCTCACCCGGCGCGAGGCCGACATGGTGATCGCCGTCAGCCCACCCACCGCCGGGCGGCTCTCGGTGCAGAAGATTGCCGACTACCGCCTGCACCTCGCCGCGACCGCGCGCTACCTGCGTCGCCATCCCGCGATCAGACGGCTCGATGACCTGCGCGCCCACCGCGTCGTGGGCTATATCCCCGACATGATCTTCGATCGCGAACTCGATTATCTCAGCGAGGCGGGGGTCGATCGGGTGGATCTCGCGTCGAACTCGGTCTCGGTGCAGCTCAACCTCGTGCGTCAGGGGGCCGGGATCGGCGTGCTGCACGATTTCTCGCTGCCCTGGCTGCGCGGGGCGCGGCTGGTGCTGCCGGATGATTTCGCGCTCACCCGCAGCTTCTACCTCGTGCGCCACGCCGACGATCGGCGGCTGGAACGGCAGAACCGTTTCGCCGCGGCGCTGGTCGAGGGGATGCGCACCGAGGTGGCGCGGCTGGAGGCGCAGGGTTGACAGGAATATTGTTGTGGCTCACGCTTTTCTCACGCAATTTTCATTTCGGAGGATTCCGCGATGCTGGTCCAGCAGATTCTGAAATCCAAGGGTGATCACGGTGTCATAACCGTCAACCCAGACACGCCCATCGCGGAGGCCGCCAGCATCCTTGCCGAACGCCGGATCGGCGGGCTCGTGGTGTCCGCAGATGGCGAGGCGGTGGACGGCATCGTCTCGGAGCGTGACATCGTGCGTGCGCTCGCGGTGCGAGGCGGTGGCTGCCTGACCGAGACGGTGAGCGAGATGATGACGCGCAACCCGGTCTGTTGTGCCAGGCAGGACACCTCGGACGCGGTTCTCGCGCGCATGACCGATGGCCGGTTTCGCCACATGCCGGTGGTCGAGGAGGGCAGGCTCGTGGGCATCGTCACAATAGGTGACGTGGTCAAGGCGCGGCTCGACGAGCTGTCGCTGGAAAAGACCGCGCTGGAAGGGATGATCATGGGCTACTGAGGGGTTGCATTCGGCGGCGCAATATCGTTGCGTGCCGCCGCAACGCAACAACGGAGCGGCCCGATGCGCATCGCCCTCTATCCCGGCACGTTCGACCCGATCACGCTGGGGCATATCGACATCATCCGCCGGGCCGCCATGCTGGTGGACCGTCTCGTGATCGGGGTGGCGATCAATCGAGACAAGGGCCCGCTTTTCACGCTCGAGGAACGCCTCGCCATGATCGAGGCGGAATGCGTCACCCTCACCGGGCAGACCGGCACGGAGATCGTGGCCTACCCGTTCGACAACCTGCTGATCGACTGTGCCCACGACGTGGGGGCGCAGCTCATCGTGCGCGGGCTGCGGGCGGTCGCGGATTTCGAGTACGAATTCCAGATGGTCGGCATGAACCGGGCGCTCGACAACACGGTGGAGACGGTGTTCCTGATGGCCGACGCGGGCCACCAGGCGATCGCGTCGAAGCTGGTCAAGGAAATCGCGCGGCTGGACGGGGATGTGTCGAAATTCGTCACCAAACCGGTGCGCGAGGCGCTAATCGCCAAGTTCGCCTGAGGGCGGCGGGGGCCTCTCAGCCCGTGTGCCGCCCCATCTCTGCGGCGACATCCAGCATCCGGCTGGAAAAGCCCCACTCGTTGTCATACCAGGCCAGCACACGGCAGAAATTGCCGTCCATGACCCGCGTCTGGTCGGTGGCGAACACCGCGCTCATGGGGTTGTGGTTGAAATCCGACGATACCAGTTCGCGGCCCGTCACGTCGAGCACGCCTTTGAGCGTGTCCTGCGCCGCCGCGGCGATGGCGGCGTTGATCTCGTCCACACTGGTCACGCGCCCAGCCTCGAAGGTCAGATCCACCGCGCTCACGTTGGGGGTGGGCACGCGGATCGCGGTGCCATCGAGCCGTCCGTCGAGATCGGGCAGCACCTGCCCGACGGCGCGGGCGGCCCCGGTGGTGGTGGGGATGATGTTGAGGCCCGCGCCGCGGGCGCGGTAGAGGTCCTTGTGCATACGGTCCAGCGTCGGCTGATCGCCGGTATAGCTGTGCACCGTGGTCATGAAGCCGCGGGCGATGCCGACGGCTTCGTGCAGCACCTTGGCCACCGGTGCGAGGCAGTTGGTGGTGCAGGAGCCGTTGGAGACGACGATATCCCCGGCCGTCAGGCTGTCGTGATTGACGCCGTGGACCACGGTCCGGTCCGCGCCCTTGGAGGGGGCCGAGACGAGCACCCGACGCGCGCCGTTGCCGAGGTGGCGCGCCGCCGCATCGCGGTCGGTGAAGATGCCGGTGCATTCCAGGACGATGTCGATATCGGACCAGGCGAGTGCCTCGGGGTCACGCTCGGCACTGACGCGGATCGGCCCGCGTCCTGCGTCGATGGTGTCGTCCGCGACGGTGACGGGGTAGGGGTAGCGGCCATGCACGCTGTCGAATTCGAGCAGGTGGGCGTTGGTCTCGACGGGCCCGAGATCGTTGATTGCCACGATCTCGAGATCGTCGCGCCCCGATTCCGCCAGCGCACGCAGCACGTTGCGCCCGATCCGGCCAAAGCCGTTGATGGCCAGTCTGAGTGCCATGATCGTTCCTCCGAGGTTTGGTAGCGCTAACAGTCTCCAGCGAACATAAACGAAAACATACTCCTGTCAAGTTGGCACCACCCGAACTCGGTCAGCGCCAGAATGCAAGGTATTCGATCAGGTCGATGAGCTTGCGCGCGAGAAACAGCAGCCCCGCGTGATCGTTGCGCAGCACGTCATAGACCACCGCGCGAAGATCAGCAGAACCAGCACGATGGCGATGCGGTTGGTCATCGGGAGGCCCCAGACGAAATGATCCCGCCGGGTATGCCCGACGGGACCGGTCCGCGCAAGCGCGCGCTTACTGCAGCCGCCCCATTGCCACGGCCACGTCGGCCATGCGGCAGGAGAATCCCCACTCGTTGTCATACCACGCCAGCACCCGAACCAGCCGCTTGCCGGTGACCCTGGTCTGATCGGGCGCGAAGATCGAACTTTCCTCGGTGTGGTTGAAATCGACCGAGACCTTGGGCTCGGGGTCGTAGGCGAGGACGCCCGCCATCGGCCCGGCGGCGGCCTCGGCTACCACCTCGTTGACGTCCGCCGCGGTCACGTCGCGCTGCGCCACGAAGGTCAGGTCTACCGCGCTGACATTGGGCGTGGGCACGCGGATGGCCGAGCCGTCGAGCCGCCCGGCAAGATCGGGCAGGACCTCGCCCAGTGCCTTGGCCGCGCCGGTGGAGGTGGGGATCATCGACATGGCGGCGGCGCGCGCGCGGTAGAGGTCCTTGTGGCGGCGGTCATGGGTGGGCTGATCACCGGTGTAGGCGTGGATCGTGGTCATGATGCCCGAGTCGATGCCAATCCCCTCATGCAGCACCTTGGCGAGCGGCGCGAGGCAATTCGTGGTGCACGAGCCGTTCGAGATCATCCGCTCGCCCGGCCGAAGCAGCCCGTCATTGACACCGTAGACCACGGTGCGGTCCACGTTCTTGCCCGGTGCCGACAAGAGCACCTTGCGCGCGCCGCGCTCCAAGTGGGTCCTGGCGGTCAGCCCGTCGTTGAACTTGCCGGTGCATTCCATCACCACGTCCACGCCCTCCCAGTCGAGGGCGGTCATGTCATAGGTGGAAAACATCCCGATCGGGCCCCGGCCGAGGTCCATCGTGTTGCCCTCGACGGTGATCGGGTGGGGAAAGCGGCCATGCACGCTGTCATAGCGCATCAGGTGCGCCGCCGTCTCCAGAGGGCCGGTGGCATTCATCTTCACGACCTTGATGTCGTTGCGCAGGCTCTCTGAAATATGCGCCAGCGTGGCGCGACCGATTCTGCCGAAGCCATTGATACCGACGGTGATGGTCATTGGGCTCTCCTGATCCGGGATTTGGCCGCGGTATAGACGCAGGCGGCGGCCCCGAAAACCCGGAAAGCGGAGATTCTGAGCGTCAAGTCAGGATGTTAGCGATAACTGTTAGCGCAAATACGCGCGGTGGCGCTAACGGCCGCCGGCAATAGCGCGTGCCACCAGCGTGGGCACCGCCGTCGCCAGCCCCACGGGCGCGAGGCGCAGGCCCGTGAAGCCGGCCTTGTCGAGCGCCTCGGGGATGTCGTCGATGACATGCCCCCGCTTTGCCGCGAAGAAAGGCAGGCAAAGGCTTTGCGCGCCCATGTCCAGCGCGGCGTCGGCGAGGTAGGGCGGCTCCTCGATGAAGCCGACCCTAATCTCCGCGAGCGCGACACTCTCCCCAAGCGCCCCGGCAAAGGCGCGGGTGTCGCGGGCGGAATTGGGGCTGCGCCCGGAGCCGTGCCCGGCAACAAGGAGCCGAGTTTCCTCGGGGTGCCACCCGGCGCGCGCGATCTCTTCGACGATGAGATCGGCTGCGAGCGCGGGCAGGTCGGGCGAGACGCCGAGCGGGCGCAGCACACGCGCGCCCGGCGCATCGGTCAGCCGGTTGCGCAGGTTGTCGCCGGTGAACCAGCCCTCGGTCATGAAGAGCGGGTAGACGACGGGGGCGGGACCCGCCGCTGCGAGCGCGCGGTCGAGCGCGCCGGGCTGCGCGAGCGTCGCCGCGCCGACGTGCCAGCCGGGCAGGTGCCGGGCGACCAGCGCGGCGAGAGCGCCAAGCTCGCGCTCGGCCACCTCCGGGTCCGAGGGCTGACCATGGCTGACGATGACGGCGGCGGGGTCTGACATGTGCTGCTCCTGTCGCGGCGCGCGGCTCAGCCGCTTGCGCAGGAGATGCACCGCGTGGTGCCGGGGTCAAGCCCCAGCCGCGCGGGCGCGATCTCTTCGCCGCACTCCTCGCAATAGCCGAATTCGTCCTCGTCGATGCGGTCGAGCGCGGCGCGCAGGCGGCGGCGCTCGATGTCGCGGCGGGCATGGGTGGCCTGCGCCATCGCCTGCGCCTGCAGTGCGTCCTGGCGGCTTAGACGCCCGACGGCCTGCTGGTCGAGCGCCACGGTTGCCTGCCCCTCGCGACCGCGCACATCCTCCTCGTCGATCTCGGCGAGGCGCGCGTCGATGCGGGCGCGGTAGCGTTCGAGGTCGCTGTCATTCATGTTCGTGATCCCCGGCACCAGACCTTTGCATTTCACCTGTCCTGCCTATCTGTTATGATCGCACCGATCCAGAGGAGCATGTCCCGTGGCGCATACGAAAACCAAACTGGCCGAGTTCGATCCCGTCTGGGCGCGCATCGCCCGCGAGGCCGAGGCCGCGATTGCCGACGAGCCGCTGATGGGCGGCCTCATCCATTCCAGCGTGCTGCATCATGGCGGGTTCGAACAGGCGCTGGCCTATCGCACCTCGCTCAAGCTCGCCTCCGCCGAGATGCCCGAGCAGATCCTGCGCGAGATCTGCGACAAGGCGCTGGGTACGGATGACAGCATCAGCCTCGCCGCGCGCGCCGATATCGTGGCGGTCAATGACCGCGACCCAGCCTGCGACCGGTTCCTGCTGCCGCTCCTGTTCTTCAAGGGCTACCAGGCGATCCAGGCCTACCGCATCGCGCACTGGCTGTGGGGGCAGGGGCGGCGTGATCTTGCGCGCTTCTTCCAGATGCGCTGCTCGGAGGTGTTCGGCGTCGATATCCACCCTGCCGCCCGCATCGGCAAGGGCATCATGATCGACCACGCCCATTCCATCGTCATCGGTGAGACGGCGGTTGTGGGCGACAATGTCTCGATGCTGCATTCGGTGACATTGGGCGGCACCGGCAAGGAGGAAGAGGACCGCCACCCCAAGATCGGAAACGGCGTGCTGATCGGCGCGGGAGCCAAGGTGCTGGGCAATATCCGGGTGGGCGATTGCAGCCGCGTGGCCGCAGGCTCGGTCGTGCTGCAGGAGGTTCCGCCTTGCAAAACGGTGGCGGGCGTGCCCGCCCGCATCGTCGGCGAGGCGGGCTGTGATCAGCCGTCGGTGAGCATGGACCAGCTCCTCGGCGTGCGCGGCTCGGAAGAGGACGACGCGGACTAGGTGTTCAGTCCCGGCATCTGGTGGATCGGATTTAGGATGAATCGATCTGGCTCGGAAGTCCAGATTTTGCAGATGTATTCGTAGGGTGTGAGGCCGGCAGGGTTTTGATAATGAGCGATGCCCGAGTTGACTGCATGATTGGCAAAGCTTCCTGCCAACGCAAATGAAGCCAACTGAGGTGAAATCATAAACGACGCCTGCTTTGGTGCAATAAGAGGTGCAATAAGCCGATTCGGTTTCAACTTAAGATACAAAAAATAACGTTAAATGTGGTTGGCGGAAGGGGTGGGATTCGAACCCACGGATGCTTGCGCATCGCCGGTTTTCAAGACCGGTGCAATCGACCACTCTGCCACCCTTCCCGAGGTGCCCGTGCGCGGTGAAACGTCAGTAGCGGGGCGTGTGCGATTCTGAAAGTGTCTCCGGACCCGGAAATCCCTCTCGTGGAAATCCGCGCAAGGTCCGGCTGGGCGCTTTTCACGCCGGGGCTGACGGGCTAGACTGCGGCGCGAAGAGGCGGAAGACGACAAGTCCGCGCGGCACAGGCGAGAGGCATACCATGAAACGAGTGACACGAGGCGGAGGCGCGGCCCGCGGTCGGGTTCTATTGGCGGGGCTCGGCCTGATGCTGCTGGCGGGATGCGACGAGGGCGGAAACTTCACCCTCCTTCAATCCACGGGTGCCGGACAAGGCACGACGGTCGATGGCAACGCGCGGTCGACCCGGCTCGTGGAGCGCGACGTAGAGGCCCCCGAAGTGTTCCAGGCGACGGATATGGGGCTATGGGACGGTCGTCCCTCGCTCGGCGGGGTGTGGGTGGCGCATCCCGATGTGGCGGATCCCGAACGCGTCATCATTCGCAATACCGCGAACGGCAAGTTCGTCATCGGGGCCTTGTTCCGTCGCCAGCGCGAGGTGCCAGGCCCGGCGTTCCAGGTGTCCTCCGACGCCGCGACGGCGCTCGGTCTGATCGCGGGGTCGCCCCAACAGCTCAATGTCACGGCCCTGCGCCGGGAGGAAGCGCCCGCCGAACAAGAGGCGGATGTTTCGGAGGACGGCGCGGCGGCAGAGGACGCGGCCCCCGCGCCCGAGATCGAGGCAAGCGATCTCGATCCGGTGGCCGGAGCCGCTGCCGCGATAGAAGCTGCCGAAGCCGAAGGCGAAGACGAAGACGCGACCGCCGCGCCGCAGGCATCCGAAGCGACGCCCGAGGCGGAGCGCCCGGCGTCCACTCTGGCAAAGCCCTTCGTGCAGGTAGGCATCTTCAGCATCGAGCAGAACGCCCGCAACACGGCCACAGCGCTGCGGCAGGCAGGTATGGTGCCCACGGTTTTCGACCAGTCATCGCAGGGCAAACGCTTCTGGCGGGTCGTGGTCGGACCCGCGCGCACGGCAGAAGACCGTGCCGCGGTTCTGCGAAAGATCAAGGAGATCGGTTTTGCCGATGCATATCCGGTTACCAACTGAACGGGGGAAGGCCGCGATGAGATTTCTGCGTGGTTGCTTGGTGGCTTTGGCGGCGGTCTGCCTGGCGGTGCAGGCGAACGCCTTCGACACGAGCGCACGGGGGGCCTACGTCTTTGACATGACCACCGGCACCGTGCTCCTGAGCAAGAATGCCGACACGCCGCTGCCGCCTGCCTCGATGTCCAAGCTGATGACGCTCTACGTCGCGTTCGAGGCGGTACGAGACGGGCGGCTGTCGCTCGACGAGCGGCTGCCGGTCTCGCGGCACGCGATGAGCTATGGCGGCTCTACCATGTTCCTCGACACCACCGACCGGGTCCGGGTCGAGGACCTGCTGCGCGGGATCATCGTGCTGTCGGGCAATGACGCCTGTGCGGTGATCGCCGAGGCGCTCAGCCCCGATGGCACCGAGGCCGGCTTTGCCCGCTACATGACGCAGCGCGCGCAGGCCATGGGCATGACCAATTCCGTGTTCAGGAATGCCAGCGGCTGGCCCGCCGACGGGCACGTTATGTCGATGCGCGATCTCGGGCTTCTGTCGCGCCACATCATCGAGGATTTTCCCGAATTCTACGAGATGTTCGCCGAGCGGGAATACCGCTTCGACGGGCGCGCGCCCTCGAATATTTACAACCGCAACCCGCTTCTCGGTCTCGGGATCGGCGCGGACGGACTCAAGACCGGGCACACGCAGGCGGCGGGCTACGGGCTCGTCGGCTCGGCGGTGCAGGGGGAACGCCGGGTCATCTTTGCAATAACCGGGCTCGACAGCGCGGCGCAGCGCGCACGCGAATCCGAGGCGATCGTGAACTGGGCATTCCGGCAATTCGCGCGCAAGACGGTGCTGCGCGCGGGCGAGGCGGTGGCGCAGGCACCGGTCTGGATGGGCGCGGCGGCGCAAGTGGGGCTTGCCCCGGCCGAGGATGTCGAGACGCTGCTGCCGGTGCTCGACAGCGAACGACTCAAGGCGGAGGTGGTCTATACCGGCCCGATCCGCGCGCCCGTGGCCGAGGGGGACGCCGTGGCCGAGCTGGTGCTGGTGCCCGAGGGCCTGCCCGAGACGCGGGTGCCGCTGGTCGCGACCGAGGCGGTGGCGCAGGGCGGTTTCGTGACGCGGATGCGCATGGTGGCGGGCCAGCTTCTCGCGCGGTTGCGAGAGGGTCCCGAGGGTGCATCTTGAGCGGGCGCGGCCTCTTCGTCAGCTTTGAAGGGATCGACGGGTCGGGAAAGTCCACGCAGGCGCGGCTGCTGGCCGAACAGCTGCGGGGCCTGGGCCGCGAGGTGGTGCTCACCCGCGAGCCGGGCGGCAGCCCCGGCGCCGAGGAGATCCGCAAGCTGCTGCTCACCGGCGCGGGCGATCGCTGGTCGCCCGAGACCGAGCTGTTGCTGTTCACCGCCGCGCGCCGCGACCATCTTGAACGGGTGATCGCGCCCGCGCTCGAACGCGGCGCGGTGGTGATCTCTGACCGCTTCGCCGATAGCACGCGCGTCTACCAGGGAGTGGGCCGCGCCGAGCTGCGCGGGCAGGTGGACGAGCTGCACGCGCTGATGATCGGGCGCGAGCCGGACCTGACGCTGCTCATCGACATCGCCCCGGATGAGGGGCTGGCGCGCGCCGCGGCGCGCGGCGGGGCCGAGGCGCGGTTCGAGTCCTTTGGCGCGGGGCTTCAGGCGCGCCTGCGCGCGGGGTTTCTCGCGCTGGCCGGGGAATTTCCCGGTCGTGTCGCGGTGATCGACGGCGCGCGCCCTCCCGACGCGGTGGCGGCGGATGTGGCGCGGGTGGCGGAGGCACTGCTGGCATGAGCGAGGAGTCGCTACCCGAGCCCGACCGCGCCGAAGGCGCGCCGCATCCGCGCGAGACGCGGCACCTCATGGGGCAGGGCGCGGCGGAGGCGGCATTTCTCGATGCGCACGCCAAGGGCCGTCTGCACCACGCCTGGATGCTGACCGGGCCGCGCGGGGTGGGCAAGGCCACGCTCGCCTGGCGTATCGCGCGCTTTCTGCTGACCCATCAGGAGGCACAGGAGGACGGACTCTTCGGCGCGCCGACGCCGCCCGAGAGCCTCGACGTGGACCCCGGGCACCCCGTCGCGCGGCGGATGCTGGCGCTGTCGGAGCCGGGGCTGTTCCTGCTGCG
>Ga0102925_1001721_pt1 | contig 12141 bp, 9 predicted proteins | sample SalPonR1_A_D1_MG_FD_78216 | JGI IMG/M metagenome (GOLD analysis project Ga0102925, IMG submission 78216) | Salt pond soil microbial communities from South San Francisco under conditions of wetland restoration - Salt Pond MetaG R1_A_D1_MG | ecosystem: Environmental > Aquatic > Marine > Intertidal... | reverse complement strand
CGTATTCCGGGTCGGCGTAGTCGGCCGTTCGGAAGGCGTCGGCGGCCTCCCAGCGATCCTGCCATCGTGGCTCTACCTCGTCGTGGTCGTAGGCGCGTTCCATCCGTGATCAGGTCCGTTGCGAACTCGGTATGGCGTCTCGGGGGGAGTCGGTTTCCCTCTGACAGGTGGGGCTGTCACGTCTCCGAGTGGCGGCCGGAAATCCGTTCGACGAACCGCCCGTTCGTCACCACTCGCGGGCGGCGGCGAGAAGCGTGTCCAGGTCGGTCTCGGTCGCGTTCCCTGCCGCGACTGCCTCCCGCGGATCGCGCCCACTTTCGGACACGACTCGGACGGCCTCGTCGGGATCGAACGCTCGCCTTGCGACGAGCCACGCTGCAAGGACGTGCCCGGTGCGACCGATCCCGGCCAGACAGTGAGTCACGACCGGTTCCGACGCCGCGTCGGCCGCGGCGAAGAACGGCAGGATTCGGTCGGTAACCGTCGCGGGATCGGCCAGCGTGTGGTCCTCGATCGGCGCGTGGCACACCGCCCGGTCGCCGAACGCGGTGCGGTAGCGATCGAGAAGGTCGTCGTATCGCTGCAGTTGTCGGTCGGTGAGGAGACAGCAGACGCGTTCGATGCCACGGGCCTGCATCGCCTCGATCCAGGCGTCGACCGGATCGTCGCCCTCGGACGTGAGCGCGTAGTCGGGCGCCGCCGCCCCGTGAACGATCCCCTCGTCGGGGGCCGCCGGTGCGAACCGATGGTCGTCCATGGCTGCTCTCACGGCGTCGGTCCGGAAGGGCCTACCGGGTCGACGATCGCCAGGCAGTACCGCCGCGACCGAGGGGGTTATCTTTCCCTCACCGCTACGGACGGGCGTGAAGAACGTCACTGACCGATCGAGCGATCCCTTCGATCTGCGACCGCCCTGCGACCGTCCCTGTCCGGGCGGATCGCAGGCCGTTTTCGGACTCGGCGACGCCAACGCCGACGTCCACGTGATCGGCGATCATCCTGGGATCCACGGTGGCGAAGAGACGGGCGTCCCGTTCACCGGGACCGGCGGAGGCGAACGGCTGTTGCGGGTGCTCGAAGCCGTCGGCCTCCTCGAAGTCCGGGACGGCGAACCGGTTCCGGTCGGCACGTTCCTGAGCTACGTTCACATGTGCTGTGCCGACGAGGAGACCCCTTCCGAAGCGTCCTACCGGACGCTCGAACGGTACTTCGACGCCGAACTCCGCGCGATTAGCGCTCACGTGCTCGTGCCGGTCGGGGAACGCCCCGTCAGGCACGTGATGGAGTCGTACACGACCCTGAGCGGCCGTGTCGGGACCGACCACGAAGTCCTCCACGGTCAGGAAATCCGGGGGCGCGGGTTCCTCGTCCTCCCGGTCAAGGAACCGGACGACTGGACCGCGGACGACGCGGCGCATCTCGAATCCGCCTTCGAAGACCTCCTTGCGAGCGATTACCGGCAGCTGAGTGATCTGGGCCGGTTCGGGCCCGACGGGAGCCACTACTTCGTCCGATGAGGGCCTACCGGCGACCGAGTTTGTCCAGTATCCACGGCCGGACGAACGCACTCAGCGGGAGCAGAACGATCGCGCCGAGCGGCAACACTCCGAGCAGGAGGACGTCGGTTCCCAACCGGGCGTAGCCTGCCCCCGCTATTGCCAGCCCGGCGAGCGGCGCCAGGGTCGCGACGACGTACAGGCGGGTCGGGTCCCACGCGGAATAGGACCGGCGCGTTCGGCCGATCACGATACTATAAACGAGTGGGAGGATCAGCGTTCCGAGGACGAAAACCGCACCGGCCACCGGAGCGCCATCGACGTAGCTACTCGCCGTGACGAACTCGAAGAGCCCGAAGTCGGAGGGTTCGAGGAGGACGCGCTGGAGGGCTTGCACGTCGGTCCCGGCGGCGGCGACCGCATCCAGCGCGGCCACCGCGGCCGACTGGTTCGCCCCGACGAACAGTTCCAGGCCGATCACGTACAGCACGTCGGTCGCGAAGATGAGCGGCCACCCGACGCCGATGCGCCAGACCCGCATAATCCGCGAAAGAAGCGAGGAATCGGTCCCGGTTCGCCGGCGCGATCGACGGCGGGCGGTCGTACCTGTGGATTCAGCGGTCGATCCGCCGGTCCCGGTCGTGGAGGCACTCGCCGAAGTCCTGGAGGACGTCCCCGTTCCGGCTGTGGACGCGGATGCCGAACGGCTTCCGGCCGTGGCCGACGGATCGGCCTCGGTCGCCGACGCGGTCGATCCGCTCGCCGTCGACGCCGTGGCCGTCGCGGTGGATCCACCGCTGGTCGTGGCCTCGCTGGTGGACTCCGACGACCCGGTGGCCCATTTGTCCTGTGACGGCAGCCCCTTGGTCCGCTTTGCGACGTAGTCCTCGTGACCCATGCGATCGTAGTCCTGGCGCTCCTTCGGGTCGCCAAGGGTGTCGTAGGCCTTCTTCAGGGCCGTGAACTGCGCCTGGGCCCGGGGATCGTCGTTCAGGTCCGGGTGGTAGACCCGCACTTTCTCCCTGAACGCCCGCTTGATGTCGTCCTGCGTGGCGTCGCGGGAGAGCCCGAGCAAATCGTAGAAGTCGTCGGGCATGGGTGGTCTGGTCTCTACTCGATTCGACGAGACGAACCCATTTAATTTCGTTGGCACGTGCCTTTCGTTAGATTTCCCCTGGAAAGACCCGCTACCCCGAGAATTCGTCGAGTGTAGTCTGTCCGGGCCCTGGCGACCGCGGTCCACGACTCCCCGGGTCGGTCGGGGACGCTTCGATCGACCCGGAGCGGGTTTCCTCGGACTCAATCTCGCTGGCGTCCGAGTCGTTCGACCCCGTTTCGTCTCCCGTCTCGCCGATCGCATTGGCATCGTCGGCTCCTTCCCACCCCTCGAGGGTCGCCTGGTCGGCCGTCGCGAACTCCAGGTTCGACACTCGGACGCCGACCTTCCTGACGGCCACCTCGCGGAATTCTTCGGCGAGATCCAGCGCGACCGATTCCACGAGATCGGGATCGTCGACCGGCCCGGGAAGCGATCGCTCGCGGGTGTTGACGTCGTACGGGGGCGTGACCGCCTTGATCCCGACGGTCCGGTACAGGGCCCCCTTCCGGCGGGCGCGGTCGGCGACCTCGGCGGCGAGCGCCTCGATCCGCTGGCGTTTCTTCTCTCCGTCGTCCGTCGCCTCGTCGAACGCGGATTCGCGCGAGAGGCTCTTCGGATCGCCTCGCGGCGTCACCTCGCGGTCGTCGATCCCCCGCGCCCGGTCGTGGAGTTCGGCCCCGCGCTCGCCGAAGCGATTCCGGAGGTCAGTCCGGTCCGCTGCCGCCAGGTCGCCCGCGGTATCGATGCCCGTCTCACGCAACTTCCCGGCCGTTACCGGGCCGACGCCGTGGAGTTCCTCGACGGGGAGTGGGGCGAGGAACTCCCGGAGGTCGTCCGGGCGAACCACGACCAGACCGTCCGGCTTGTCGTAGTCGCTGGCCACCTTGGCGGCGCTCATCGTCGGGGCGACGCCGACGCTCGCCGTGACGCCCACCTCGCGACGGATGCGGTCTTTCACGTGCCGGCCGAACCCCTCGGCCACCGCCCAGTCGGTCCGGTCGGTCACGTCCAGGTAGGCCTCGTCGATGCTCACCTCGCGGACGATGTCGGCCACGTCGTGGAGCACCGCCTTGACCTCGGCCGCGACCGACTCGTAATAGTCCATGTCGACCGGCCGGTAATGGCCCGTGTCGGGGTCATCCGGATGCTCGGCCCGTCGGGGAAGTCGCTCCAGGGCGGTCGAGATAGCTTGGGCGCTCTCGACGCCGTACTCGCGAGCCTCGTAACTCGCGGTCGCAACCGCCCCGACGCTATCGCCCGGTTCGTAGCCCATGCCGACCACGACGGGTTCGCCCGCCAGTTCGGGGTCCCGCAGGCGCTCGCAGGCCGCGTAGAAGCAGTCCATGTCGACGTGACAGACGATTCGCTCCTCGTCGTCGTCGGATTCGCCCGTCGGTTCCTCGGTAAACTCGTCGAGACTCATGGCCGGATGTCGGACCGCGTGGCCGCTTCGTCGAAACGTACTGGGGTCTCGCCCGTGAAAACGGCTCCGGCGGCGGCATCCGTCGGTCGGCGTGATCGACCCGGCCGCCCCGACCACTCTGCCGGTAGGCCCGTTCCTTTACCGTCTGGACCGGTATCGTGGGGTATGGCAGACCCCGACATCGACCGTTTCACCTCGCGTCGCTCGACCGTCCGTGCCTCGCGCGGCGTCGTCGCGACCAGCCAGCCCCTGGCCGCAGAGGCCGGCCTCTCGATCCTCCGGGAGGGCGGCAACGCCTTCGACGCGGCCGTGGCGACCGCCGCGGTCCTGAACGTCGTCGAACCGACCTCGACCGGACTGGGCGGGGACGTGTTCTCGCTGTACCGCACCGCCGACGGGGAGGTCGGCGCGATGCGCGCCTGTGGGGGCGCACCCGCGGACGCGACCCTGGAGAACGTCCGCGAGGCGCTCGCGGACGAACAGGACGTGGCCCCCGAGGACGCCGAGATGCCGATGCTCGGTCCGCAGGCCGTCACCATCCCCGGAACCGCCCGTGGCTGGGAGGTGACGATCCAGGAACAGGGTCGCCTGGCCCTTTCCGACGTGCTCCAGCCCGCCATCCACTACGCGACCGAGGGGTACCCGGTCAGCGAGGTGATCTCGACGCACTGGCAGGCCGCCGAGGACCTGTTCGAGGACGACCACGCCCGGGCGGCCTATCTCTTCGACGACGAGGCTCCCGACCCCGGTCAGCACGTTACCCTTCCCAAACTCGGTGCGTCCATGCAGAAAATCGCCGACGAGGGTGCCGACGTGGTCTACGAGGGCGAAATTGCCGAAGCCATCGCCGCGGAGATCCAGTCCAAGGGCGGGTTCATGACCGTCGAGGACCTCGCCGCCTTCGAACCGGAGTTCCTCGACCCCGTCTCGACGACCTACCGCGGCGTCGAGGTGTACGAACTCCCGCCGAACAACCAGGGCCTGATCGCCCTGGAGGCGCTCAACATCGCCGAGGAGATCGGGGCGGGCGACCACGACTACGACTCACCCGAGCGGGTCCACGCCTTCGCCGAGGCGATGAAGCGCGCGTTCCACGACGGCCACCACTACATCACCGATCCCGAGTACGAGGACGTCCCCGACCTGGCGTCGAAGGAATACGCCCGCGAGCGTGCCGAAGGGATCGGCGACGAAGCCTCGGACGACGTCGAGGTCGGCGTGCCGAACGCGAACGCCGAGGACGCCGACACCGTGCTCCTCACCGTCGCCGACGACGAGGGCAACGTCGTCTCATACATCAACTCCCGGTACGCCGGGTTCGGCAGCGGCCTGGTCGCCGGCGACACCGGCATCGCCCTGCAGAACCGCGGTGGCTCGTTCTCGCTGGATCCCGATCACCCGAACCACATCGAACCCGGCAAACGCCCGTTCCACACGCTGATCCCCGCCGTCGCACGCTTCGGCGAGGACGACTGGGCCGCCTTCGGCGTGATGGGCGGGTACATGCAGCCCCAGGGGCACGTCCAGGTGCTCTCGAACCTGATCGACTACGACGTGACGCTCCAGGCCGCACTGGACGCCCCGCGCTGGCGCTACCGCGAGGACGGCAGTCTGGCCCTCGAGGAACGCCTCGGTGACGGTTCCGGCGTCCAGTCCAAACTCGTCCGGAAGGGCCACGACGTACGGATCCTCCCGGCCACGATGTTCGGCGGCGCTCAGATCGTCCGCAATCAGGACGGCACACTGTCGGCGGCGACCGAACCGCGGAAGGACGGCAACGCCGTCGGGTTCTGATACTCGTTCGTCTTCACCCGTCCGAAAATACGCGTCCCCGCCGGTTCGATCGCGCTCAGGAACTCCGGCCCTTGAACGTGCTCATCGACAGTCCGGCGTAAATCGGGCACTGCTGTGTTGCGGCGGTGATCAGCAGGACGGCCCCGACGATCACGAGGACGGCAGCAGCCGCGAGACCGACGGTGCCCGTTGCCTCCCACCCGGTTCCGACGAACCCGGCGATGCCGACGAGGGCGAGGACGATTCCAACCACGATGCGTACGTATCGGTCCGTTTGTCCCACGTTCCGCTCCATGGGCCGTTGTAGCACTGTCAGCAATATAAAATTTCCCGACGAGATCACGACTGTCCGGGTGGCCTCCGAGGGTCCGTTCGCTGCCGGATCGTTCGGGTGGCGTTCTACAGTCCTTCCCGAATCGTCCGTTCGGCGTCTTCAAGTGCCCACTCGCGGTCGAATTCTTCGACGATCGTCCGGAGTTCCTCCTCGGAGGCGTCGGCCAGTTCCCGGGCGTGTTCGGTGATGTTCGGCACGGCCCGGATGATGTTGTCGATGATCGGGATGGCCGCGACCTGTGCCGACCGGGACTTGGGATTCAGGTCGATCACGATTTCGATCTTGTCCATCTCGCCCAGGGCTTCGGCCCGGTCGCCGTCCTCCAGGGGCACGAGCACGACGTCGGCGTCGTAGATGCCGTCGGCGTCCACCGTCGCCCGTTCGTGGGAGAGGCCGGGGATCCGGGCGTCGGCGGCCAGCCCTTTGACGTCCTCGGCCCCGTGTTCCTCCAGGTGCGCGACGATTGCCCGCATCCGTTCCTCGGTCCGGTTGAAGAGGTTCACTTCGAGGTCCGCGCCGACGGCCTCGGCCAGTTCGATCGACTCGCCGGGGACGAGCGCCGCCACGTTCCCGTTGATCGAGAGGACGGGATGCTCGGCCAGCAGCAACTGGGCTGCGGCCGCCCGTTCGGCGGCGTCCGCGCTCTCGATGGTCCGTTCGCCGAGCAGGTAATCGAAGGTCTCGCCCCGGCCCTCGGCGATGAGGCCCTGCCTGCTCGTGATCCCCTTGTCGACGCCCGCCTCGATGCGGTGGCGGGTCAAAAGCGACTCGTAGCGTGGGTGATCCTCGGGAACGTCGATTTCGTCGCCCATATCGGGGAGAACAGTCGGAAGGGTCCTAAACCCCTCGTCCTCGTTCGAGGCCGGTCACTTGGCGAAGCGGATCCAGCCGTCCGGGGCCAGTTCCTTGACCTCCTCCATGGCCTCGCGGGCCTCGGTCCGGGTGTCGTACACCTGGATGCTCTCTGCCAGCGGGTTACCGTTCTCGTCGACGAGGTGCCAGCGCCAGCCGCCCATCTCGGCGTGGAGTTCGAACGTCGCCGAGTCGATCTCCAGGACGCTCGCGCCCCGGATCAGGTCACGAACGTCTTCGAGGGCGTCGCTCGCGGAGTCCCGGTCGTCGTAGACGTTCTCGCCGGTGGCCACCGTCGACCGGTTCTCGTCGATGAGTCGCCACTGCCACTGGTCCTCCGCGTTTCGATACAGTTCGTAGGAGGCGACGCCGAAGTCCACCTCCCCGGCGCCGGGCATGAGTTCGCGGACGGCGTCCAGCGCCGACTCCGCCCGATCCCGGCTGGGAAAGGTAGAGGGCGACGTCGCCAGCACGTTGCGGTCTTCGTCGATGAGTCGCCAGCGCCAGCTCCCGTTCGTCCGGTGGAGCCAGATGACGGCGTCCTGCACCGTGAAGACCGGTGCGGCAGCCACGTTGTCCTGGATCGCCACGATCGTCTCCTCGGCGTCCGCCTGCGTGTCGTACGACTGGACGCCGTCGGCGAGGAGGTCCCGCCCCGTGTCGAGGATCTCGAACGACCAGGCGCCGTTCCGGGCCAGTCGCACGAACAGGTCGCCAACGACGAACGATCCGGCTTCGGTCGCGGCCGGTCTGACGCTCTCGATCGCGTTTTCGAGGTCGTCGCGAGTCGGTTCGGGGTCGGCGTCGTCCGCCACGATCGTGTCGTCGATCTGGAGGTACCGCCAGTGCCAGTCGTCGCCGTCCGTGTAGGCCTGGAACGCCGGGTCCTCCATCGTTCGCATCCCGGCCTCGAGGTGATCGACGAGGTCGTTCAGCGCCGACTTGGCCTCGTCGCGGGACGGATGCGTCCGCGGCCCTTCGGCGACCATCTTCCCGGCCTCGTCGATGAGGCGCCAGCCCCAGCCGCCGTCGCCCTCGACGTCCCGGTAGAGTTCGAACGCGGCCGTGTCGATCTCCAGGAGTTCGGCGTCGGGGGCCTGTTCCTTGAGGGTCGTCATCGCCTGGGTTGCCTCGCCCCGAGAGGCGTGTTCCTCGCCGCTGTCCGCGAGCACGGTCCCGTCCTCGTCGATCAGCCGCCAGCGCCACTCGCCGCTCTCGGCCTCGTACACCTGGAAGGCCGACTCCTCGAACTCGATGAGATCGGCCTCGGCCGCCTGGCCCCGGACGCGTTCGATGGCCTCCTCTGCGGTCTCCGGCGACTCGTGCGGTTCCGTGCTGTCGGCGATGACGTGGCGGTCCTCCGTGACCAGCCGCCAGTGCCAGTCGTTTTCCTCGGGATAGATCTCGTAATCCGCCTCGTCGATCTCGATGATCTCCGCTTCCGCCGCACCGCGCGAGAAGGTCCCGACCATCGACCCCGCGTCGGACTCGCCGGGCAGGGGTTCGTGTTCCCTCGCAACGACTCGCTCGGTTCCGTCGACGAGGCGCCACGCCCAGCCCTCGCTGGTCTCGTAGAGTTCGTACGCCGGCTCGTCCGCGACGGTGATCGCGGCGTCCCCGAGGGCCGTTCGCACATCGTCGACGGCCGACTCCGCCTGGCGACGACCGTCGAAGGTCTCGGTGCTGCGCACCAGTTCCTCGTCGTCCTCGTCGAGCAGTCGCCAGACCCAGCCACCGTCGACCTGGAGCAACTCGACGCCGACCGTCTCGATCGCGAGGACTCGCGAATCGGTGATCCGGTCGGCCGCTTCGAACGCCGCCCCTTCGGCGGCGTCCTGGTCGCCGAACGTGGTCGGCCCCTCGGCGATCGCCGATCGGTCCTCGTCGAGCAGTTCCCAGTACCAGTCGCCGCGATCCTCGTAATAGTTGAACGCCGCGCCCTCGATGTGGATCACGTCGGCGTCCGGGCCGTGGTCCTTGAGGAAACTGACCGACTCTTCGGCACCGTCGCGTTCGGGGAAGTCGCCCCCGCTGCCGGCCACGACACTCCCGTCGTCGCGCATCAGCATCCACCGCCAGAGGCCCTCCTCGTTCTGGTACATGCGGAACGCGGCGGTCGTGATCTCCAGCAGACTCGCGCTGCCGATCTGGCTCTTGAGACGCTCGATTGCCGACTCGGCGTCGGGCCGGGTCAGGGCGCTCGAGTCGCTCTCGGCCACGGCCTCCTGGGTCACGATGCGCCACGTCCAGTCGCCGTTCTCGTCGCGGAACACGGCAAAGAGTGCGTCCCGAAGCGAGTCACCCAGGAATATCGGCGGTTCTTCCGTGATCCCCTCCTCCTCGACGAGCATCCCCTTTTGCCCGGTCAATACCGGGACCAGGGCCGTCACACCGGCCAGGACCGCGATGCCGAACGTGTAGAGTGCGATGACGATCGGACTCTGGTCCGCGCCTCCAGACCCCGGCCAGTTCTGTGGATAGACGACGGTGAAGGCGATGACTCCGACGAGCGCGGCCGCAAGTCCGACCACGCTGGCCTGGATCCCCCGACGCCGTACTGGCAGCAAGAGGACGATCCCGAAGACCCCGATCGCCAGCCCAGTCGCGGCGATCGAGATCGTGATTTCCCGTTGCCCGTATTGCGCGCCCGGCGTCGACGCGGGGCCGAGGAGATACGCCAACACGCCCACCAGTCCGACCAGGTATCCGACGACGAAGACCCAGTATCCGTAAACGTCCTTTACGGAATCTGGCTCTCCGACGTATCGTTCGTACAGTTGAAACAGTCGATTGTTGAGAGTTTCGAGCCTGGACATGCGCCACCAAGAGGCATATCACAGGACCCGGTAATAAGAGTCAGGTAACCCTCCATCGTGAGGGACAGGTCAGATCCCCTAGGTCAGGGAAACATCGCACCGGCGGGATGCGTGCTACAGACTTCGGGATCGTACCCGGCGTCGGAGAGGCCGGTCCCGAGGGCGAACACCGTCTCCCCGAGCATGGCCATCGAGGCCTCGCCGCCGGCCTCGCTCACCGCCTGAATCGCCTCGCGGACCTGTGGCGTCAGCAACTCCGCCTCGCGGGCGAACCGCCGCGACGCATAGATAAAACTCGCCAGCGTCGGCTCCCCCACGACCCGCGAGAGCGCCGTTTCGCCGGCCTCCGTGATCGTCTCGGGGTCGTCCTCCAGCACGTCCGGCGTCGAGAGGTCGCCGAACGTCAGGTACTCCACCCGGACTCGCCTGGGGATACCGTCGAGTTTGTTCTCGTGTGGGCCGCCGGGTTCGAGTCGGATCGGAATCCCGCCACGCGCCTGGGCCACCACGTCGCCCAGTCCCGTCCCGGACTGCACTTCCGCGCCGTGCGCGATGGTGATCAACTCGTTCTCGGAGAGACGTCGATCGAACTCGACGTTTGCGGCCAGCGCGGTCCCGAGCGCCATCGCGCCCGACACCCCGAACCCGGACCCGATGGGGACCTCGGACTCGGCCGTGACGGTCGCCGTTACCTCCAGCGCGTCCAGGACGCGCTCGACGGCCTCCATCTCGATGCTGGTGTCGTCGAGATAGCAGGCGGTTTCCTCGGCTTGCTGGACGGTCACCGTGACGCCGTCCGTCAGGGTCAATCCACAGCCTCGCGATCCGGCTTTCGTCGGATCGTCGTCCCGATCGACGGTAAAGAAGCCCGTGATGTGTCCGGGGACGAACGCCTGCGTTCCCTCGTCGGTCATGGGGCCACCTGCGACGCCGAGACGCTAATCGTTTGTGACCGCGCGCCGCTCTTTCGCTTCGCCGACGTTTCGACCGCCCGCGGTCACCGGGTCAATTCCCCGCGAGCGCGAGGTACAGGACCATTTTCGGCGGCCGGTGATGAAGACGCCGAGCGCCCAGACCGACGCTAGCGTTTTCGTGTCTCCCGCTCGCCAGGGACGCTCTCTCCTGCTCGCGTGTCGCTCCGCTCCCGCTCGCGTTTCCGGGATCGCTCCCGGAGGTCGCGATCCCGCCTACGGGGAGAGACGTTGCCTGCCGGACGAGACTCACTTCGTTCGTCTCGTTGGCTCGTCAGGTTTTCGCCCTACGGGCTCAAACGCTGACGATCCCGCGGGAAGAGAACCGCTTCGCGGATGTTCTCCAGCCCGAGCATCGTCATGACGACGCGCTCGGCACCCATCCCCCAGCCGGCGTGGGGCGGCATGCCGTACCGGAACATCTTGGTGTAGTACTCGAACTGGTCGGGATCGAGACCCTGCTGTTTGAAGCCCTCGATCAGGGGATCGTACCGGTGTTCGCGCTGGCCGCCCGAGACCAGTTCCATGCGCGGGTGGTTCATGTCGAAGCCGGTGGAGACGTCGGGGTCGTCGTCGTAGTCCTTGATGTAGAACGGCTTGACCTCGCTGGGCCAGTCGGTGATGAAGTAGTGGCCGCCGACGTCCTCGCCCAGCGCCACCTCGGCCTCGGTCGAGAGGTCGTCGCCCCAGACGAGTTGCGTGTCGAGTGCACCGGTGGCGTTGACGCGGTCGATGGCCTCCTGGTAAGTCAGGCGCGGGAAGTCCCGGTCGGGAACTTCGAACTCGTCGGCCAGGCCGAGCAGTTCGAGTTGCTCCTGGCAGTGCTCGTCGACCGCCTCGTAGGCGGACACGAGGACCTCCTCGGCGACGTCCATCGCGTCCTGGTGGTCGTGGAACGCGCCCTCGAAGTCGATCGAGGTCGCCTCGTTGAGGTGCCGGGGCGTGTTGTGCTCCTCGGCGCGGAAGATGGGACCGATCTCGAAGACTTTCTCCAGCCCGGAGCCGACCATGAGCTGCTTGAACAGCTGCGGGCTCTGGTTCATGAACGCCTCGCGACCGAAGTAGGTGATCGGGAACAGCTCGGTGCCGCCCTCGGTGCCCGTGGCCACGATCTTCGGCGTGTTGATCTCGTTGCTCCCCAGTTCGCGGAAGCGCTCGCGGATCGCCCGAAGGACGTCCGCCCGGATCTCGAAGATCGCCTTGACCTCGGGCTTGCGGAGGTCGAGCGTGCGGTTGTCGAGCCGGGTCGGGAGTTCGGCGTCGACTTTCCCGGAGGGGTCGAGCGGGAGTTCGGCGTCGGCCTCGGCGACGACCTCGATCGTCTCGGGGACGAGTTCGAACCCCGTCGGCGCCCGG
>Ga0102925_1001718_pt1 | contig 12154 bp, 11 predicted proteins | sample SalPonR1_A_D1_MG_FD_78216 | JGI IMG/M metagenome (GOLD analysis project Ga0102925, IMG submission 78216) | Salt pond soil microbial communities from South San Francisco under conditions of wetland restoration - Salt Pond MetaG R1_A_D1_MG | ecosystem: Environmental > Aquatic > Marine > Intertidal... | reverse complement strand
GCTGCGCGCGGCCTATGACGGCGGGCTTGCCTGGCTGGCCGTCGCGGGTGTGATCGCATCGGTCATCGGGGCATTCTACTATCTCAGGATCGTGTTCTACATGTATTTCGGCGAAGAGAGCGAACCCCTCGACCGGCCACAATCGCCGATACTGTGGGGCTTTCTCGTGGCCAGCGCGGGCGTGATGGTTGTGGGAATCGTGTTCCTCTTCGGGATTGAAAGCGTGGCGCAGGCGGCTGCGGTCACGCTGGTCGAGTGATCAGTCTCCAACAGACGGTTAGCCGGCGCACCCTCCGTGGGGCGTCGGTTTTTCTTTGTGCCTCCGGCGGGAGTATTTAAGGAAAGATGAAAGACTGGCCACAAGGATACGGGCGTCGGGTTCTGGCCGAAGTGGACAGCAGCAATGCCGAGGCGTTGCGCATCGCGCCCACTTTGGCCGGGCCCGAATGGATTCTGGCCTTGCGGCAGACAGCAGCGCGGGGCCGCCGTGGGCGGGTCTGGGCCAACCCCGAGGGCAATTTCGCGGCCACGCTGTTGCTGCACCCGGACGAGAGCGCCGACCGGGTGGCCCTGCGATCCTTCGTGGCCTCGCTTGCACTTTATGACGCGGTGTCGGCGGCCACGGGCCGGCCCACCGGTGTGGCGCTCAAGTGGCCCAACGACGTTTTGCTCAACGGGGGCAAGCTGGCGGGGATATTGCTGGAAAGTGCAGGGCAGGGCGCCCGGGTGCGCCATCTTGCGATCGGTTTCGGCGTCAACCTGATTACCGCGCCCGAAGCCGATGCGCTGCACCCGGATGCAGTGCGGCCTGTTTCGCTCATGTCGGCCACGGGGGCCGATGTGGGGCCTGAACCTTTTCTCGACCTTCTGGCACCCGCATATGCCCATTACGAGGCGCAGTTCACGACCTACGGCTTCGCCCCCATACGCGAGGCCTGGCTCGATCGCGCGGCGCGCCTTGGAGAGGTGATCACCGCCCGCACAACCCACGAGACGATCACCGGCACGTTCGAGACGGTGGACGCGACCGGCAATCTTGTTCTATCCACCGCGAACGGACACCGCGCCATCCCCGCGGCGGACGTCTTCTTCTGAGCTAAGGGAGGGCGGATCATGCTGCTCGCCATTGATTGCGGCAATACGAATACGGTGTTTTCGATCTGGGACGGCACCCGCTTTTTGTGCACGCTGCGCACTTCGACGCATCATGCGCGTACGGCGGATGCTTATTTCACGTGGTTTTCCACACTTGTGAAACACTACGGCATCGAGGCCGAGATCACCGACGTGATCATCTCCTCGACGGTGCCGCGTGTCGTCTTCAACTTGCGTGTCTTTGCCGACCGGTTTTTCGGGTGCCGCCCGATGGTGGTGGGCAAACCCGACTGCGCCCTGCCCATCCCGCCGCGCGTGGACGAAGGCACCGCTGTCGGACCGGACCGTCTGGTGAATACGGCCGGGGCGTTCGACAGGCATGGCGGCGACCTGATCATCGTGGATTTCGGCACGGCCACGACCTTTGACGTGGTCGCCTTGGATGGCGCTTATGTGGGCGGGGTCATCGCGCCCGGCGTGAACCTCAGCCTCGAGGCGCTGCATACGGCTGCCGCCGCGCTTCCGCATGTGGATGTCACCAAGCCGGACCGTGTGATCGGCACGAACACGGTCGATTGCATGCAGTCGGGGGTCTTCTGGGGCTATGTGGGCCTTGTGAACGGGGTCTGTGCGCGCATCCGTGATGAATATGGCGCGCCCATGCGCATCATCGGAACCGGTGGGCTTGCCCCCTTGTTCGCGCAGGGCGGCCTGCTATTTGACGAGATCGAAGACGATCTGACCATGCATGGACTCACCGTGATCCATGCCCATAATCAAACGAAAGGCTGACAGCCACATGAGCAGCGAACGACTGATCTACCTGCCGCTGGGCGGGGCGGGCGAAATCGGCATGAACGCCTATGTCTACGGCTATGGCAAACCCGGGCAGGAGCGGTTGATCCTTGTCGATCTCGGCGTGACCTTTCCCGATATGGACACCACCCCCGGTGTTGACCTCATCCTGCCGGACATCGCTTGGCTGGCCGAGCGGCGAGACCGGCTTGAGGCGATCTTTGTGACCCACGCCCACGAGGATCACGTCGGCGCGGTTGCGCATTTTTATGATCGTCTGGGTGCGCCGGTCTATTGCCGCGCCTTCACCGCGAATATCGCGCGCCGCAAGATGGAAGAGCACGGACACCCGCCGCGCGCCGTCAAAACCGTATCGGCCTGGCCCGAGACGACGCAGGCGGGCCCATTCACAGTGGGCTTCGCGCCCATCTCGCATTCCATCCCCGAAAGCTCGGGGCTTGTCATCGACAGTCCGGCGGGCCGCGTGGTCCATTCCGGCGATTTCAAGATCGACGAGTCGCCGCTTGTCGGTGAACCTTTCGACCGTGACCTCTGGCGCGCGGTGGCCGAACCGGGGGTGCGCGCGCTCGTGTGCGACAGCACCAATGTCATGAGCCTGCATGAGGGCCGCTCCGAAGCCACAGTCGGGCCCGAAATCGAGCGCCTGATCGGCACCGCCAAAGGCGTCTTTGTCGCAACCACCTTCGCCAGCAACGTCGCGCGCGTGCTCACGCTGGCCGAAGCGGGCGAACGGGCCGGGCGCTCGGTTTGCCTCTTGGGCCGGGCCATGCGCCGGATGATCGAGGCGGCTGTTGAAACCGGCGTTCTGACATCGTTCCCGCGCACCGTGAGCCCCGAAGAGGCCCGCGATATCCCGCGCGAGAACCTGATGCTTATCGTCACCGGAAGTCAGGGCGAACGCCGCGCCGCCAGCGCCCAGCTTGCAGGGGGTAAATATCAGGGGATCGTTCTGAAGGACGGGGACATGTTTCTCTTTTCGTCCAAGACCATCCCCGGAAACGAACGTGGCGTGCTGCGTATCGTCAACCAACTGAGCGAAAAGGGCGTTGACGTGATCGACGACACTTCCGGGCTCTACCATGTCTCGGGGCATGCCAACCGCCCGGACCTCGAAGAGATGCACACCCTTTTGCGCCCTGACATACTTGTGCCCATGCATGGTGAGCATCGGCATCTGCGCGAACATGTAAAGCTGGCGGGGCAGCGTGGCATCAAGGGCGTTCTCGCCGTCAACGGCACGATGATCAACCTGTCCGCACAAACCCCCGAAATCGTCGAATACGTGGACACTGGCCGGACCTATCTCGATGGGACAACGAAATATGGCGCGCTTGACGGTATCGTGCGCGACCGTATCCGTATGGCCCTGAACGGCCATGTCATGGTCAACGTGATCCTCGACGATGAGGATGATCCACTTGGCGAACCATGGTGCGAAATTCGCGGCCTTGCCGAAACCGGCTCAAGCCGCGCGCCGCTGGTCGATGTTCTTGAGGAGGATCTCAATCAGTTCCTTGGTCGCGCCGATGACCGGACACTTGCGGATGACGACAAGCTTGAGGACGCGATGCGCAAGATCGTGCGACAGACCGCGCAGTCAGAGATCGGGAAAAAGCCCGAAGTCACGGTGGTCATAAGCCGACTTTCCTGAGGGTTTCCCCTTGTCAAATGACATTTGCCGCGCTCCACTATGACCGCGTAGATATGGAGGGCGCGAATGGGGATGACCACATGCCGGGAATGCGGCAAGGACGTATCTGATGCGGCAGAAACCTGTCCGCATTGCGGAGTGACGTCCCCGTCCCAAACCGATCACTGGATCGGTGTCCTGAAATCCATCGGGGGATGGGTTGTGATCGGGATCATCGCCGTGGTGGCCTTCAGCTATGTCATGAACGCTGGCTTTAGTACCTGCAATGTCGTGTCGATCAGGAATCACGAAGACGCGTTCATCGTTAACGGTGAGCTGGACTATGGTGTTGTGACCAAGGCCGTGGTCGAACTTGACGGTGGCGGACGCGAAGTCACGGTCGAAGTGCGGCTCGAAACGAACGAAGGGGATTTCGTTCGGGCTCAGCGGATCAATGTCTCGGAAAACGGGCGGCGCGAAGTGCAGGTGCAATTCCCCGAACCGACCCTCGGCGCAAGGATAAGCCGTAGTGTTGCGACCTGCCGCTAAGACGGGTCGCCAAAAAACCTGAAGCATGGCTTATGGCTTCTGGCGTCATGCAGTGCGGTATTGAGACTTGTTCGCGGCTCACGGCACAGAGATGCGCCAAAGCCGGTCGGCCCTTCACAGGGCCAGACCTTTCACACGCGTTACGAATGGCTCAACTCAGATCATGGAGAGCTTCATGGCTTTGGTCGGTCGCGGACGCGATCAGCTCGCCATGCGCTCTTCAAAGCTCAGCGCGATAAAGCTCGGGAGGTGATCTCCCATACCGGGCTCGGCCTTGCCATTGTCCCGGTTGCCGCCCTGACCCCCGCCACCACGCTTGCGCGCGGGCTTGTTTCCGCTCGTCTCCTGATCGTTCCGTGCGGTTTTTTCGGGGGCCTGTTCAGCACTTTTTTCCGCTGCTTTTTCTGGCTGGCTTTCTTCGGCGCGGTTTTCCTTTGCCGGGGCCGCGTCGGATTTTGCCGGTCGCCTGCGGCGCGTGGGCTTCTTTTTGTCCGTCTCTTCGCTGGCCTCATCCGTGGTCTCGGCTGGGCCTGCCGATTTGAGCGGGTTGTCGAGGCGCGGGATGTCCTTTTGAAGAAGCTTCTCGATATCTTCGAGGTTTTTCTCGTCGCGCGGGGTGCAGATCATCATCGCCTTGCCCGCACGGCCCGCACGGCCGGTGCGTCCGATCCGGTGTATGTAATCCTCGGCATGGCCGGGCACGTCGAAATTGAACACGTGGCTTACCGCTGGCACATCAAGGCCGCGTGCCGCCACATCCGAGGCCACGAGGAATTTCAGATCACCCGCGCGAAAGGAATCGAGCGTGCGCGTGCGCTGGCTCTGGTCCAGATCTCCGTGGATGGGGGCCGCATCATAGCCATATTTTTTAAGACTTTTGGCGACGATATCCACGTCTGTCTTGCGGTTGCAGAAGATGATCGCGTTGGTGCAGCGATCGCCCTCGTTGTCGATCATCATCCGCAGAACCTTGCGTTTCTCACTGGCTTCGCGGTCGCGGCGCGAGCCTTTGAACATGACCACGCCCTGTTCGATTGTCTCGGATGCCGTTGCCTGCCGTGCCACTTCGATGCGCGCGGGGTTCGACAGGAACGTGTTGGTGATCCGTTCGATTTCCGACGCCATGGTGGCCGAAAAGAAAAGCGTCTGACGGGTAAAGGGCACAAGGCCGAAGATGCGTTCGATATCCGGGATGAACCCCATGTCGAGCATGCGGTCGGCCTCGTCCACGACCATCACTTTCACATCGCTGAGAATAAGCTTGCCACGCTCGAAATGGTCCAGAAGACGCCCCGGCGTCGCGATCAGAACATCGACACCCTTATCGATGATCTGTTCCTGCTCCTTGAAGCTCACGCCGCCGATCAACAGCGCCTTGGTCAGCTTGAGGTGCTTGGAGTATGTGTCGAAATTCTCGGCCACCTGCGCGGCCAATTCCCGCGTCGGGCAAAGCACGAGGCTACGTGGCATCCGGGCCCGAGCCCGGCCCCGCGCCAGAATGGACAGCATCGGGAGGGTGAAGCTTGCGGTCTTGCCGGTGCCGGTCTGTGCAATGCCCAAGACATCGCGCCCTTCAAGGGCGGGCGGTATCGCACCGGCCTGAATGGGCGTCGGGGTTTCGTATCCAGCCTCGTCAATGGCCTTGAGAACTTTGGGGTTGAGGTTCAGCTCAGAGAATTTTGTCATGTGTATCCGCTTTGTGCGGACACAACCTTGGCCCGCCGTCTCGTTTGGGATCAGGCCCGTTCGGCCCCTGCACGTCCTCGCAGTCGTGATCCATTGACCCGCCTTTACACGGGTTTGCCCCGCGGGGTCAATGTGCTGTGATATAATGTGGATGATGCCTTCTGCAACCGGCACACTGTTGCGTATTCAGCAACAATTCAGGCGAAATCGGGAAAGAACTGCGCGCGTTTCGTCGCCAGATCAAGGTCGATCCGCCGCAGAAGTCCGTGATGGTCAAGCCGCGCGCGCAGGTCGGGTGTGGCAGTGCATACCTCGTCATAAAAGGCTCGCAGAGCGTCCTCGCCGCCCTCGGCTTCGAGCATCGAAAAAAGCGCGTTCATATTAAGCCCGGCGCCGTCCGGATTGGGCGCAGGCTTGAGGTCGGGACGATAGGAACCGCGGGTCAGACGATAGCGATAGGCCCGCTGCCAATGGTCAAAATCGGGCGCATGCAGATGGCACAGCGTGGCGTCGGTCAACTCGTCCTCGCGCTCCATCTGAACCCCGTGAATAAAGGCGTTGTGGATTCGGAAATTGACCTTCTCTATGCCTGTTCGCACGAAAATTTTTCCCGCAACATGGCTTAGAAACCCGCCATTCAAATGCAGCCCGAAACTGGGATAGATTTCGGCAGTCTGCTCTCGGCGCGGGCGCTGTTGCCGGGTGTAAGCCTTGAACCATTGGCCGGGGCGGGGCGGCTCGCCCTCGGGGTCGGCCAGCGCCTCGACAGGGCGCATACGGGCGATTTCGGCATCAGGCTTGAGCGCGTTGAGCTGTGCGCCGATGGGTGTGTCGGGCCAGATGAACTCGTCCACATCGATATGGGCCAGCCATTCAACGCCCGGCCGCCGTCGATAGGCGCGCGTGGCATTGCGTGTCTGACGGGCCTGATGTTTTTCGGGCCGCTCACCCTTTTGCGACCAGTAGTCCGCATCGCACACGGTCACGATCACACGCGGTTGCGTCGCCAGTGCCGCGCGGGCCTCGGGGTTGTCCTCGTCCAGAAAGATGTGAATCCGGTGCGCCCCAAGCGCGAGATGATGAGCCACGAAGTTCAGTATAGGCGCCGTTTCGGCCTTGATCGTCGAGACGATGCCCCACTTTGCCGGTCGCTCCATCATGCCCTGCCTCTTGCCGCCCGGCGACAGCATGCCGGGGTGGCCGGACATGCGCAAGCGCCATCGGTGCCTTGCAACCCGGGCACTCAGGTTCTATCTCGGAGGGCAAGAGATCAAGGAGGGCGCGATGGCCATTCTCGCAAGCGATATCGAAGCGATGATCCGGGAAAGCTTCCCCGATGCACGGATCACCGTGCAGGGTGACGACGGGGCGCATTTTGCTGCCGAAGTTGTCGATGAAAGCTTTCGCGGCAAAAATCGCGTTCAGCAACAACGCGCCGTCTATGCCGCGCTCAAGGGAAAGATGGATGGAGCGAACGGTGAATTGCATGCGCTGGCGCTGACAACCAAGGCACCGGACTGACGTGGTGCCGCGCGAGGGGACATCCCTCGCATCCACCGCGCCAAGCCAAGGAAGGATAAATGGAAGCTCGATTGATCGCCGCCATAATCCTGTCGCCCTTTCTGGTGGCGTTTGTCTATGCCGGGGTGCACGAATATCTGCGCTATCGGTCCGAAGGCCGCGCTGACTATGGCCTGCAATTCGACGAGGAAACCGGAACCACCCATGTGACCTCCATATCTGAAGACGAAGACAGCTATGACCCTGATGATTTCGACCCAAATCGCGGCTACACCGATGAGGACGACGAGACCACCTGAGCATCCGAACCACATATGCCCGGTTGCCACGGGCAGATGAACGCCGCCCCAACGAAAGGATTACCGAACATGACCGACGCCAAGACCCGGATCGACGAAACCGTCAACGCCAATGACGTTGTGCTCTATATGAAGGGCACCAAGGACATGCCGCAATGTGGATTTTCCAGCCGCGTTGCAGGGGTGCTCAACTATATGGGCATTGAATATTCCGACGTGAATGTGCTTGACGACGAGGCGCTCCGCCAAGGGATCAAGGATTACTCAGACTGGCCCACTATCCCGCAGCTTTATGTGAAGGGTGAGTTTGTCGGCGGCTGTGACATCATCACCGAGATGACCCTCTCGGGTGAATTGGATAGCCTGCTCGAAGACAAGGGTGTGACCTATGACAAGGACGCCGCAAACAAGATACGCGAAGCCAACGCCTGAGTTGTCTGCACGGCGCTGACAATGCAAAAGTCCCGCCGGTTTCTGCCGGCGGGACTTTTAAGTATTTAAAGCGTTTCGCCTTTGGGCTGAGATATCAGCGAACGGCGAAACGTGTTTCGGACAGATGAATATTGTTGGTTATCTGCGCCGCCTCAGTTGAATAGCTTGCCGAAAGTGCCCCGATAGATCGCCGCAAGCTCGGCAAGCGGCGCTTGTGCCGCACCATAGCTCACGTCCGAACCTCCGAACCGGCCCACAGCCGTCAACGGCACGCCCGCCGTCTCCGCCGCGCCCATAAGCGCTTCGGCGGCCTCCGCATCGCAGGCGATGAGATAACGCGCCTGATCCTCGCCAAAGAGGGGGGCCGCGCCGGTGACATCTATGCTGACACCCGTGCCCGCCGCTTCGGCCATCTCGAAGGCCGCAAGGGCAAGCCCGCCATCGGAGATATCCGTGCAGGCGGCGATATGGGCAGTGTTGGCGCGGATGAACTCACCATGGGCCCGCTCTGTGGCAAGGTCGACCTCGGGCGCATCGCCCTCGACCCGCCCAAGAACTTCGGCAAGATAGGCCGACTGGCCCAGATGCTCACCAGTGGCTCCAAGCAGAAGAAGCACGTCCCCCTCGGAGGCCGTGCCGGTGATGGCCTCGTCCTCATGCGAGATGAGCCCCACCGCGCCAATCGTGGGCGTGGGCAGGATCGCGGTGCCGTCGGTTTCATTGTAAAGCGATACGTTGCCCGACACGATCGGCATGTCGAGCGCCTCTACGGCCGCTCCGATCCCTTTGATCGCGCCCACGAACTGCCCCATGATCGCTGGCTTTTCGGGATTGCCGAAGTTCATGTTGTCAGTGGTGGCAAGCGGTCTCGCCCCAAGCGCCGAGAGGTTGCGATAGGCTTCGGCAACCGCCTGTCTGCCGCCGGCTTCGGGGTTTGCCTTGACGTAGCGCGGCGTCACGTCCGACGTGAAGGCCAGAAGCTTGTCGGTGCCATGCACACGAATAAGACCGCCCCCAAGGCCGGGGCCACGCACGGTGTCGGCCATGACCATCGTGTCATATTGCTCATAGACCCATTGCTTCGCGCAATAGTTGGGCGAGGAGATAAGACGTTTGAGCGCGTCGATCGGATCAGTGTCGGGCAGGTTGCTCTGAATCGGAGGGGCGGGCGGCGTTTCCTCCCAGGGACGGTCATATTCCGGCGCGGTCGAACTCAGTTTCGACAGCGGAAGGTCCGACATGACTCGGCCTTCATGCATAATCATGAAGCGATCCTCGGCGATCGTTTCACCGACGATGGCGAAATCGAGATCCCATTTCTCGAACACCGCGCGGGCCTCGGCCTCAAGCTCGGGCTTGAGCACCATCAGCATCCGCTCCTGACTTTCCGAGAGCATCATCTCATAGGCGGTCATGTTCTCTTCGCGCTGCGGCACGGTGTCGAGGTCGAGCCGCACGCCAAGCCCGCCCTTGTCACCCATCTCCACCGCCGAACAGGTCAGCCCCGCCGCGCCCATGTCCTGAATCGAGATGACGGCACCCGTCGCCATCAGCTCGAGCGTCGCTTCCATCAGGCGCTTCTCGGTAAAGGGGTCGCCCACCTGAACCGTCGGGCGCTTTTCCTCGATCGTGTCATCGAATTCCGCGCTTGCCATGGTGGCACCGCCGACGCCGTCACGCCCGGTCTTGGCCCCAAGATAGACGACCGGCATGCCGACCCCCGATGCCGCCGAATAGAAAATCTTGTCTGCATCGGCGAGCCCGGCCGCAAATGCATTTACAAGGCAGTTGCCATTATACGCCGGATCAAAACGCACTTCGCCGCCCACGGTGGGCACGCCAAAGCAATTTCCATAGCCGCCGATCCCCTGCACCACGCCATTGACAAGCTGCCGGGTCTTGGGGTGGGTCACCTCGCCGAAGCTAAGCGAATTCATCGCCGCGATGGGCCGGGCGCCCATTGTAAAGACATCGCGCAGGATGCCGCCCACGCCGGTCGCGGCGCCCTGATAAGGTTCGATATAGGACGGGTGGTTGTGGCTCTCCATTTTGAAGACCACGGCCTGACCGTCACCGATATCCACAACGCCCGCGTTCTCGCCCGGTCCACAAATCACCTGTGGGCCGTCGGTGGGCAGGGTGCGCAGCCATTTTTTCGAGGATTTGTAGGAACAATGCTCGTTCCACATCGCCGAGAAGATGCCCAGCTCGGTGAATGTCGGTTCGCGTCCGATGATCTCGAGAATGCGGTCGTACTCGTCGGGCTTGAGGCCATGCGCCTCGATCAGATCACGCGTGATTTCGGGTTCCTGCATCTGCTCCGATTCCCCCAATTGCGGCTTGCGCCTTCTTTAGGCGATTGGCCGGGTGGGGGAAAGGGGCGCGCATACGAATGACCCGGCCGCGATGGGCCGGGTCGGTCGTTCCGTCACGATTGCGCTTGGGTCAAAGCTTGTCGAGCACTTGCTCGCGCAGGTGCCGCATCTCGTACCCATACTGGAGTTCGCCGCTTTCCATGACGTTGATCGAGTCGTAAGTGAACCCGACCTCTCCGACAGGGACATCGTCCATCGCGCTGATATCGACCCAAAGAACCGGGCCTCTCTCAGGATAATCGCGGGTCAGAATGACAGAGCCGACCAGTTCCCCATCCGAGGTATGCAAGTCCTTGCCGGGCTCGGCATGGCTCAGGATGTTTTGATAGTTGTCATTCTGGAACATGTGCGCCGATTCATTGGGCCCAAGATCCTTCGTTGTGGCAGTGTCGGCAAGGTCGTTGCTCTCGACACCGACGGTCGTTCTCTCTCTGGCCCGGACCTCATAGGTGTCACGGTCAATGATCGTTTCCGTTTCGGTGGTTGCAGCGTCCTCAACAGTGCGGTTCTTCTGTTCAAGACCTTCGTCTTCCACAGTCGCGGCATGGGCCGAAAGGGCGGCCATACTCGTAAGTGCGGTGGTCAGTACAAGTTTGCGAAAGAACATGTAATCCTCCTTCAATTTTCTTGGCAGCGATGGCTGCCATGTGCGTCGGGCTGTTGCCCGCCATGTTATGTTTCATCAATTTCACAGCGCGGCATTGGTTCCTGCAAAACTCGCTAATGTCGTATAAGTTAATGATATTAAATCTTTTAATGTTTTTACGCTCTCACGACCCACTTTTCGATTTACGCCGCGTCATGAAGGTTCTGGACCCCCCTGTCCGCGTTTGCTACCTCCGGGCAGCCAAGGGGAGATGCCAGACATGCAAATTTTGACGAACCCGCACCGGGGGCGGGGACTTGAAACCGCGGAATTAGCCGAGGTGCCGTTTCCCTCCACGGATGCCGAGACACCGCTGGCATTGCTGTCACGCTGCCCCGTGGCGTCTGAGACACCGCTTGCGGAGCATGAACTCTTCGGCACCCGTATCTGGGTCAAGGATGAAAGCAACCGGATGAACCTTGGGTCGTTCAAGGCTTTGGGCGCCGCCTATGTGATCGCTCATATCGCGGCGGCCACCGGCAAGGAAGACCTGTCACAGGCGCTTGCGGGCCGGACCTTTGTGACATCAAGCGCTGGCAATCATGGGCTTTCGGTCGCCGCTGGGGCGCGGGCCTTTGGCGCGAATGCGGCGGTTTACCTTTCGCAAGAGGTGCCGGAAAGCTTTGCCAAACGTCTCGAAGCCAAGGATGCGCGGGTGGTTCGTGCCGGCACCGACTACACGGCCAGTATGCAGGCCGCGACGCAGGCCGCCGAGACACATGACTGGACCCTCCTGCTCGACACATCGTGGCAGGGATATACCGCGCTGCCACACCGCCTGATGGAAGGATATCTTGTCATGGCCGCCGAAACGGTGCGCCAAATGCCCGAGCCACCCACCCATATCCTGCTTCAGGCCGGTGTCGGTGGCCTTGCCGGCGCCATGGCCGCCTATTTCCGCGCTCATTGGGGGGATGCGCCACAGATTGTCGTGGTTGAGCCCGACCGCGCGCCCGCCCTTCACGACAGCATTCGCGAAGGCCGCTGCGTCCTGACCGAAGGTGAAACCTCCGACATGGGGCGCCTCGATGGTAAGGAACCCTCCCTCATCGCGCTCAAGGGGCTGGCACGGGATGCCGACAGTTTCGCCCTCATCTCCGAGGAG
>Ga0102925_1001712_pt1 | contig 12173 bp, 10 predicted proteins | sample SalPonR1_A_D1_MG_FD_78216 | JGI IMG/M metagenome (GOLD analysis project Ga0102925, IMG submission 78216) | Salt pond soil microbial communities from South San Francisco under conditions of wetland restoration - Salt Pond MetaG R1_A_D1_MG | ecosystem: Environmental > Aquatic > Marine > Intertidal... | reverse complement strand
TTTACAAATGGGTAAGAGACCCTTTCCTGTTTTCAGGTTTGCTCATTGTCTGGTTGACACCTTTTATGACCGTAAATCTGCTTATCGTTTATGTTGTGACAACTGTATATCTATACATAGGTTCTCTTCATACGGAAAAAAGGCTGGTTTCACAGTTTGGTGATGAGTACAGGGAATACCAGAAAAAGGTTCACAGGATAATTCCCCGAAAAATAACATCAGGTGGCAATTGAATTTAGGTATCTGAAGGTGACCTGATTGAACTCATCATATTGTTCAATGGAACATACATGGCCGGAATTGTTTACTATTTCCACCTGACAGTTCTCTATTTGTTTACTATATTCGATAGTGCTTTTTGAAAAAAGATGATCTTCATCTCCTAAAATATAGAGAACCCTGATATTATTCTCATTTAACTTATCTAACCAACTTACACTTTTTTTAGTATCTGGAATTACATCTACCCATTTACAAAACTCATCGTGCCCTATTTTTTTAGCTTCCTGGACAAAAACTCTCCTTGAGATCTTGTGATTCTTTCTGGGCATTGTTATATATGCGAAAAACCTGTAAATCAGCATATAATTCACAGTTCTTTTGAATGTAATTCCCAGGAAAATTAAAAACCTTGTTCTTAGATTGAATTTTATTATCCCGCCACCCATTATCAATGAATTTACTTTTTCAGGGTAGAGTATGGCAAACCGCATGCATATCAATGTGCTAAAAGAAAAACTTATAAAGTGGGCTTTTACGATGCTGTAGTGATCTAATGTATTGTTAATAAGAGTGCAAATTTTGTCAAGGTCAAGAGTTTCTTTCTCCCTGTTTTTGTGCATCTCGAGCACAAGAAGGTTGTAGTGCTCCGAAAAGAACTCGATTTGTTTTTTCCAGGTTTTTGCACTTCCAGCAAAACCATGTATCATGACTATCCAATCAAGAGCGCTGCTTTTGTAGTAAAGTTTTGCATCAAACCTTTTTTCTTCTGCCATCTGTAATTCCTTTTTTAAAAGCATAGTACTTCAAAAATTTTGGGAAATTTTTCTGAACATGTATGGGCATTTTTTTGAAGAGCTCTTCTGATTTCTCTTCCCATTCCTTAGCTCTGACAAAGCTTTTTTCAGCAAGTTGCTCAGCGGATTCCGGATTAGAGAGGTGAGTTGACTTTGCTCCTCCTTTATTCACAACATCAATAATTGCTTGTGGATTATCTATAAGCGGACATGCTTTTAATGGGTTATTCGAGAAAGGTTGAGCATTTCTAAAAACTGTAAAAAATCTGGATCTAAGTGCATCAGCAAGTGAAACTTCGTAGATGTTCGAGTCGGAGTAATGGCAGAATGCGCAGGGCTCAACATCACCTTTTGCATTGATATGGGCAAAGCCAACGCCTGCTCCAATACAACCAAAGGATAGATGACCATTATTCCAGAAATCTACAATAACACAATCATGTTTTATGCAGTAGTCCCTGATCTTTTCCTGCACGTAAGCTCTTTGTTCTGCACTACATACTAATGAATTATCTGCGCTGCTTCCAACTGGAATATACTGGAACAGCCAGCCGAACCATGCCCCGTTTTCACGCATGGAGTCAAGGAATCCATCACTGCATATTGTTTTATAGTTCTTTGCATGGTAACAGGCTGAAAAAGCAAATCCAATATCTCTAGACCTTAGGATATCCATAGAATGTATTGCTTTGTCGTAGACTCCATCTCCTCTTCTAAAATCAGTTTCTTCTCTTGTTCCTTCGATGCTTATAAAGACATTGAGATTTCCAAGTCTTGCCATTTCATCTGCAAACTCTTCATCTATCAAAGTGGCATTTGTGAAAGCTCCAAATGTCATTTTATTATGTTTTTCACATAATTTGATAATATCATCTTTACGAAGCAGGGGCTCGCCACCGGTCATCAAACAATCCATTATTCCTAAGTCTTCGGCCTGGTTTAATAGATCATCCAACTTTTCATAGGAAATGTTATGGCCGCTTTCATAATCCTTTGACCAGCATCCTTTACATTTTAAATTACAGTTACTGGTTGGATCAACCAGAAGAACTCTTGGAATAGAACTTTTATTTTTGAATCCTTTGTACAGCTCTTTTAAAGTAATGAAATCTCCCATGGTCAAATGGGTCGTCATCCTTTTAGCAGAAAAGAACTGTTTGGATCGGTAGACGTAAGCTTTATGGTTGGGAAATGGGGGGATCTCTTCCTTTTTCCCATTTACCATTAAGTATTTCAGTTAAAACCACTCCAAAGCTCATTTTTTGGTTACTGATACTTTTTGTGGAATTACTCCATCAAAAAGGAATTCACCATTCTCATTTGAGCTCAGACTTTTGATCTCAAGTCCAGGAACCACAGTGTATATCCTTGGGAAGTAATCTTCCATGACCTCAACACTTTCTGGTTCAAGATATTTTTCAGGAAGTCCGACCGGTCCCAGATCAAACTCTTCCGGCTCTGCATTTATTTGGTTGTTTGTAACGCTGAGTTTTCCTTTGCTGTAGATGTTCAGGGTATCAGGCAGTGGAATAGGTACATCGCCTGCAACATCTGAATACAGGTCTTCTTTAAGCCTTCTGATGTCAGCTTTGCTGGATCCTTCCATAGTCCCATCAGGTGACACCTTTACCTGAAGATCTTCAAACCACCAGAATGAAGGTGCAATTTCGTTTAGCAAAGCAGTTGATTCTTCTGCTGTTAAGGCAAATTGTTTTCTTTCATATTCTGAGAATTCAAAATTGTAATCGTTGATTGATTCCTTTCCTCCACTTTCCTTGAATTCCTCAAGTTCTTCACCGGTCATACCTTCAAATTCTATTGTCATACCGGTTTTTTCCATAGCACTATTATAATCCTCTTTGGTATATTCGACACCAAGGTCTTTAGGTCCAATTAATGATAAACTTGCATAAGCACCAATCAAACCAATTACGACTACTAGAGCAACCAACCCTAATACATACTTGACAGTTCCTTTATCTCCAGCCATTGTACCACTTTCTTATTTTTTGATTTTGAATATATCAGTTTTTACCTTATTATATTTAAGATAATGTCCTGATCTTGTCATAAAATTGCAACAATATTCAACTAAAAAATAATTTTATACTTTTTCTGAAAACATATCCTGAAGATAACATGCAAGTAATTGCTGAACGTTAGTTTCTCTGGCTGGTGTTTTACCACATTCCATGTATTCCATAATATATTTTGGGAAAACATATACCCAGCCACCTTCCATACTATCCATGATCGCGCGGAGTTTACTTCCTCCCATTGAGAGTGCAAATCTAAGCTGGGACAGGCTGCTCATAATATCAGGTACTAGCATGACGATGGAGCCTGCAAATAAATGATAAATTAGTCCTTCCTTTATTGCAGGATCATAAGCCACTGTATATTTTGAATCAATTGAAGTATCTGCTTTAATAGTATCAAGTAGCTCATCATAGAGCTCACAGGTTCGTGTAAGTGGAGGAATTAGCTGCACACTGCTGGAATCGTCGATGAATGACAAAGATCCCGGATTTGCATCAATTGTAGCATGAACATCTGAATCATTTATTGCAAAGTCCGATGAACAATTCAGAATAGTAATCGTTGGGATCGAAAATGTAAGAGGTTCTACACTTATTCTAAATGATGCTTCATTTTCAATACATTGGGAGATCATCGATTCCACAAGAGCATGTTTTACATTAGTGGGTAAATTCATGGAAATTCCTTTTTGCTTTATTGCTTATACACAGAAACTATTTACCTACCTTATATTATTTAAATTTTTTTATTAAAACTGTATTTTGAATTGACAGAATAAAGGAGATGAAATCAATCACAGGCAGATTTACGTATATTTGGTTTATTATAATACTACACAAGCATAAGTTATTCTGTACTCAAAAATGATATTAAGGTTCTGTATTCCAAAATATTGGAGGAATGAGAAGATTTTTGTAGGGTCCAATGATTTATAGCTGGGTAAACATCGAGCAATGTAGGCCGATTTAGATCTAAAGCTTAGGCATCAAAGTGAAATAATTATGGTTGAAATTACGGAATTTCTATTAATGGGAATTTTTCTTGGCCTGGTTGCAGGCGTTTCTCCCGGACCACTACTGACAATGGTAATTTCTGAAACCCTTCAGCATGGAGCAAAGGAAGGTGTAAAGGTTGCAATTTCTCCATTGATAACAGACCTTCTGATAGTATCAGCCATTGTAGCTATTCTATCGCACTTTGAAAGTCAGAACTCCATAGTTGCTCTTATTAGTTTACTAGGAGCGGTCTATTTGATACATCTTGGGATTTCTTCTTTTAAAGTTAAAAATGTCGATATTGATGCCAGTTGTCAAAAAAAAGATTCCCTTAAGAAAGGAGTTTTAGCAAATATATTGAGCCCTCACCCATATCTATTCTGGATAACCATTGGAGGTCCAATTCTTTTTAGTGCCCTTGATATTAATATGTTAGCAGTGGTAATGTTCGTTACTGGATTTTATATTCTTCTTGTAGGATCAAAAATTGCAATCGCATTTATTGTAGGGAAATTCAGATTTTTCCTGAAAAGCAACTATTATCTTAATACAATTCATGCTTTAGGACTTGTTTATCTTATTTTTGCCTTATTCTTTATTGAAGAGGGAATAAGATTACTAGATCTGCATGCTGCATTTCCTTAATTTCTTAGAGTTCCTTGGACTTCCAGCTTTGAAAGTATCATATTTGGCAAATCTGTTATTCAGCAAAAATCAGCCTGACCAAAAGTGAGCTATTATGTGTGAACAAAATTTGACGATCGTAGCAAGAAACCTGGATAAACAGAGAGCTATGGTAAGCACATATGAATAATACTCATGTGACACAATACATGAAAGCTACAGAGGGTTCTATAGAAGAAGTAATTGTACATGAAATGACGCAAATAGCGTAATATATACAGCATACTGAGTCCATCAAATTAGAATTTTGATTTAAAAAGTTACCTCTTTTTTTCATAAGACTCGTCTACCCCTCCCAAAAAAAGCCATCAGCTCTGCCAATATATTCATATAGTATAAATTTGGCCAGTCTCATGGAGGATATTTATACTGTATATAAGGGAGTCCTCTTCGAGGACTCCATTCGAAACGATTGCGATAAGGAAAATGTGCCAGTTTGCCGATTGCTACATTTTCTTAACATTGAAGATATCGCACAGCATGTTGAAAATAACCATTATTCCAATAAAGACTGGCATTTTAAGTATCGTATTTCTTCTATGATAAAACTCACCATTGTCAAATGTTTCAGAAAACTTTCGTTTGACAAAACAATTTCATCACTCACTGATGAAGAAGCTCTGCTTCTTCGTTTTGTTGATGCAGATGAAAATATTTCATTGCCAACAGGTGCAACACTTCATCATTTTGTAAAATACAGATTAGGTGAGAATGGATTCCAGAAAATTATGGAAAAAATAGCAGGAAGGATATTGAAGCTCACACAATTTAGAGATCTGAAAACAGATTCTACACCTCTTGAAGCTTCAAGATATGATAGACACAGCGACTATAATCCACATTATGGATGTAAAATGGATAAAGCACACATCACATTGATTGGAACTTATCCTTTGTATATGACATACACAAAAGGATTAGCCCATGATTCCCCTCAAATAAGATCGCATATCGAATTCTTGAAAGATTTGAATATTGAAGTTGATTCATATGCGTTAGATGGTGCTTATGATTCATTTAATAATTATGCAGATATCTGGAATTATTTGAATGTAAATCCTACAATATCGCTTCCTTCTGATGCTATTGTCAGTGCAGAAGGAAAAATGAAACGAATTGATCATTGGATGAACAAAATGTGGAAAAGTGGGGGCGATCCCCACTTTCCACTAAACAGAAAATTGAAATTCCTCTACAATCATGGAAGAGAAAAACAGGTGGGTATGTACCTGAGAAATCAGAGCATGAATGATGTAGTATTCCAGAAGAAGAAAGATACAAGGCAAGATTGTGAAAGATTCCATAAACACTTGAAGCACATTCTCAAATTTGATGTAAGATCAATTAGAAAAGAAAGCAGACAACTGTATGTTACGCTGAACTTTGTAGTGTATCAATTTATGTTGCTTGCCAATTTACAGAATAATGTTAGAAATCCAAATTCATTTGCGAATTATATTTAAAATAAATGCTTATCAAATTAGAATGGAGGAAATTATGAGCTAATTTGATGATCTCATACTAATTAACCTTCAAAGTACAAAAGAATATAAATCTAAAATGCATAAGATATTCTCCCAGTTTTTAGAAAACAAATTATATAATTTTAATAAAAAACACAATTAGAAATATTATTTTTGTGTTTTAAAAAATTGACAATCACTATCGTACGAAAATATACAGTTAACTATCTATCCGCATAATCGTTTCCAAATTGTCACAAAAAGGTGAGATATTGAATAAAGTAGAAAATCCCGAAAACAAAAGGATAGTACTTAGCGAAATTGCTGAATCTATTTTAGCAAAACGATATTATCATGATGAAGAAGATTGGCATGATCTTTGTAAGCGTGTTGCATCCATCATAGCAGAAGATGATGAAAATCTTGCTGAACAGTTCTTCGATATAATATATAGCAGAGATTTCATGCCAAATTCCCCGACACTTGCAAATGCAGGTAAAGAAGGTGAATTGCAACAGTTATCCGCATGTTTCATTTTACCAGTTGAAGATGACCTTGAACAGATCATGAAAACAGTTGGAGATACTGCAAAGGTACACAAGACTGGTGGCGGTACAGGATTTGATTTTTCAAGTGTCAGACCTAAAGGCGCACCAGTGAGCTCAAATAAAGGTGTAGCATCAGGAGCACTTAGTTGGATGCGTATAATCAATGCCACAACTGAAGAAGTAAAGCAAGGTGGCATGCGCAGAGGAGCAAATATGGGAGCTCTTCGTGTTGATCACCCGGAAATTGTTGATTTCATTCTATCCAAAAAGAATGATAGAGCAATGACAAACTTCAACATATCTGTTTCATGCTCAGATGTTTTCATGAATGCTGTTGATCAGGGTCATGATTACGAACTTGTTAATCCTTATGATGGATCGACCGAGCTTATGAATGCTCGTGAAATCTTTGATATGATCTGCCAGAATGCATGGGAATCCGGCGAGCCGGGAATGATATTTATCGATTCTGTTAATTCCACGAATCCTGTACCTCACCTGGGAGCCATTAAAAGTTCCAATCCTTGTGGTGAGTTCTATTTTATTCCATTCGGTGTATGCAATCTTGGATCAATTAACCTTGTCAATATGCTTGAACTGAATGACAATCATGAATATGAAATTAATTTTGACAGGCTCAAGGAAGTTACTGAAATTGCAGTCACTTTTCTGGACAAAGTAATTGATGTGAATTATTTCCCACTGCCTGAAATTACAGAGATGGCGATGAATACCAGACCTATAGGGCTTGGTGTTATGGGATTTGCTGATATGCTCATTTATCTGAAAACTGCATATGACTCAGAGAAGGGACGTGAAATTGCAGAAGATATTATGAGGCTCATTGATGAAGTGGGATGGCACAGATCAAACGAACTAGGCCTTGAACTTGGTACTTTCCCGGAATTCAAGCCTGAATATCTTGAGGGGCAGGAAACTCCGAGGAATTGCCAGATCACTACAATTGCACCAACAGGCACTCTTGCAACTATAGCAGATGTATCATTTGGTATTGAACCATCATTCAGTTTTGTGTATAAAAGGAAGATCCTTGACACAGAATTTATTGAAATACATCCATTCTTAGAAAAACTTGCTAAGGAAGAAGGATTCTATTCTGATGAACTAATGGAAAAGATCGCATCAACTCCTTCACTTGAGATGAGAGAACTCGATGAAATACCAGACCACATTAAGGAATACTTTATCACTGCATTCGATATTAGCCCGGAAAACCACATATTGATGCAAGCTGCATTCCAAAAGTACGTCGACAATGCTGTATCAAAGACCATAAACCTACCATACGATGCAACACCTGAACAGATCGGTGAATTGTACATGATGGGATGGAAGCATGGTTGCAAAGGACTTACGATCTATCGTGATGGTTCCAGGGATGATCAGGTCATTGTAGCTGCAAAAGAGGAAACTGTGACATACAGTCATCAAGAAGGTATTTCTGTGACTACTGCTGCAGCATTCCCGCAAATAGATATTATGGGAAATCCTGAAGTAATGATCGAAGCCATGAGCGGAATGAGCCGCGAAGATAAATACGAACTTCTCCAGAGATTGAATCTGTTTGGTCTGGATTATGCCACATCTATCGATCTCGATCCAAAGGAAACATACAACGGCAAGCGTGTCAAGTACATCACCGGATGCGGTGAAATGTACTGCCAGGGATTCCAGAATATTGCTGATGATGGCGAAGCCGTACCATGGGAAATGTTTGTAACTCCTGTGGGTGGTGGATGTAAAGCTCACACCGAAGCTGTAGCAATAACCCTGTCTCTTGCTCTGCAAGGACGTGCTAATATCAAGAATCTTGTATACCACTGGAACAAGATCAGATGTGATGCATGTAAAGATAGAGATACTGATGGTAAATCATGCCCATCAATCCTTGCAAATCATGTTAAAGGCATGATAAAAGACACTATATCAGAGGACATTGAGAGCACAAAAAAGAAAACATTGAAATCGAAAAAAGTTGCTAAACCTGTTGTTGAGGAAAGCACAACTAAGTCACAAAATCTTTGTCCGGAATGTGGCGATAGGATAAGACAATCAGATGGCTGCAGGCACTGTGTTGGCTGTGGATGGACCAGGTGTGATTAAACTCACACCTTTATTCAAATTGCCAAACTATTTGCACACATTTCCCCAAAACATCACCCATGGTGTTTGTTTCTTAAAAACAATAGGAACTTTTTTGTACTCTGAAAATTATGAGATAATAAACCCTATCCCTTTTACTTCCAATATTCTGCAATCGCTGAAACCATCATCCAGGAAAGAAAACCATGAACAGAATTCTCATAAACTTCGCCCATCCGGCAAGGGCACGTTCCAGAATCAATACCGTTCTCCGTAATGCTGTTGAAGATCTTGAAAATGTAACCATCAATGATCTCTATGCAAACTATCCTGATTTTCTGATCGATGTCAAAAGAGAGCAGAATCTCTGTGAAGATCATGATGTCATTATTTTCCAGCACCCTTTCTACTGGTTCTCAACTCCGGCAATTATAAAAGAATGGCTTGACCTGGTACTTGAGTATAATTGGGCCTATGGTCCGAAGGGCAATGCACTCGAAGGAAAGATATTCCTTCAGGCTATCACGGCAGGTGGGGACGACTGTACTTATCAGAAAGGTGGTTGCAATGTTTTTACCTTTAGAGAACTTACCTCTCCTTATTGTGCCATGGCAAATCTATGCAACATGAACTGGCTTCCTCCATTCGCTGTCCTTGGTATTCATCAGGGTCTGTCTGAGGAGGAAGTCAATTTCCATGCAGAAGAATATCGCCGTACAGTCATTGCCTTGCGAGATGGTACACTGGATATTGAGAAGGCAAAGCATGGTCAATATCTCAACATCGACCTGAAATCAATTATCAGGAGGGCGTAAAAATGGAAAATTTCCTGGTTCAGCTCTTTATTTTCCTGGCTGCAGCATCCATTGCCGTTCCTATTGCCAAGAAACTGGGCCTTGGTTCAGTGCTCGGATATCTCATAGCAGGTATCATCATCGGGCCCTTCGGCCTCTCCCTTATTGCTGACATTGAAGAGGTCATGCACTTCACGGAGTTTGGCGTAGTTATGATGCTTTTTCTGGTCGGTCTTGAACTCAAACCTTCATTGCTCTGGCAGATGCGCACCCCCATATTGGGAATGGGGGGAATGCAGGTTGTTCTGTCGAGTATCATAATTTCCGGTATAGCCCTTATCTTTCTACCCTGGCAACAGGCAGTAGCCGTTGGCCTTACCCTCTCTCTCTCCTCTACAGCTATAGTCTTGCAGACCCTGCGGGAAAAGGGACTGATGAATACCTCCTCCGGAAGATCCATCTTTTCAGTTCTCCTTTTCCAGGACCTGGCAGTCATTCCTATACTTGCAGTCCTACCATTCCTGGCAACCATCGCCATGCATGACGACGGACATTCTGAGGCAGCTCTCTTTAATATCAGCGCACTGCCTGAATACATGCAGATAATTATCACCCTGCTTGCAATCCTATCTATTTTCTTCCTCGGTAAATATGCAAGCAGACCCATATTCAGGACCATTGCAGCTACACGGGTCAGGGAGATCTTTGTTGCTGCAGCTCTGGCCCTTGTAGTTGGGATATCGATACTTATGACCGCAGTTGGCTTGTCCCCTGCTCTTGGAACCTTCCTTGCCGGCGTTGTCCTGGCAGGCAGCGAATACCGCCACGAGCTTGAAAGTGACATAGAACCATTTAAGGGCTTGCTACTGGGTATTTTCTTCATCTCCATTGGTGCCAGTCTCAACTTCATACTGATAAGGGAGGAGATCATACTGATAGCAGGGCTTACTGCAGCTCTGATACTTTTCAAATGGCTGGTCCTTGTAGGTACCAGCATCATCTTTGGAATGGAGAAAAAAGACCGTTCATTCTTTGCTGTTGCTCTTGCCCAGGGAGGAGAATTCGCATTTGTCCTCTTCCAGTTTTCCAGGATCAATGGTGTATTGCCAAATCAAACCATAGAACCCCTTATTGCCGCAGTTGCGATCTCCATGTTCCTTACCCCCTTCCTGTTTTTGGCATATGAGAAGTTCAGTTCAAGTGCTCAAGGGGATGAAGAAGACAGACGTGATTCTGACACCATCGATCATACCGGACACAAGGTCATCCTTGCCGGATTTGGTCGTCTGGGAACAGATCTTGGTCGTTTCCTCATTTCTGCCGGTGTCAAACCGGTCATCATCGACCATGATGCAGACAATGTGGATGTACTGAGAAAATTCGGATTTGAGGTGTATTACGGAGATATTACACGCCTTGACCTCCTTGAAGCTGCCGGAGCTGCTGAAGCTGAACTCTTAATAATCACCATAGGTGATATAGATAAATCGAGAAAGTTGATCGAATTAGCAGGTAAGCATTATCCGAATCTTAAAATTGCCGCCAATGCTTATGACCGTAGCTCTGGCCATGAGCTTATGGATCTGGGGATCACCCATATAAAAAGGGAGACATTTGGCAGTGCTCTGGCACTAGGACAGGATTCCTTGAAACTTCTCGGTTTCGACCCATATGAAGCCTACAAATTGATGCGTATTTTCCGGAAAAAGGACGAAGAAATGATGCCGGAATTAAACAAAATGCGCCATAAAGATGAGGATAGTTACATATCAATGTATCAGAAACATAATGAATACCTTGAGAAATTAATGGCTCTCGATATGAACCTGGACCTTGAAGAGATCGACAAAGCCTGGACTGCCCAAAATCCGGAAAAATAATTCAAAAGGAGGAAACTCAGGATGTTCCCTGCAAAAACTAGAAATCTGATGCATACAGAGCATATATCAATAGAGGTGTTCCAGTGGATAAAGAGGTCAAGCCTTCAATAAAGGTATCAAATAACGGTCCGTACATTGCTAAAAATGTAAAAACTCTCAGGAATTCAAAGGGTGTTTTCATCGACACAAAACCTGTTATAACACTTTGCAGATGCGGAGGCTCGTCTAAGATGCCATTTTGTGACGGGACACATGCAAAGAACGGTTTTTCCGGGGAAAATGAAAAAGGACCAGTTGCCGGTAGAGTTGAGACTTACATAGGGAAAGATATCACCATCCACCGCAACAAGGATATGTGTTGCCATGTGGGGCACTGTGTTCGCAATCTGCCTTCTGTTTTCAAAAAAGGTCAAGATCCCTGGGCAGATCCTGATGCTGTAGATCCGGAAGAGATAGCACAACTAATCAGGAAATGTCCTTCTGGCGCATTGAGCTATACTATCAACGGAGAATTGCATAAGGATTATTCACGTGAATCTGAGATATTTGTTCTTAAGGACGGACCTTACAATGTTACAGGAATAAGACTTGATGACCCCGATGGTTCTGAACCAGAGACCCATGACCATTATTCTCTTTGCAGATGTGGA
>Ga0102925_1001711_pt1 | contig 12176 bp, 11 predicted proteins | sample SalPonR1_A_D1_MG_FD_78216 | JGI IMG/M metagenome (GOLD analysis project Ga0102925, IMG submission 78216) | Salt pond soil microbial communities from South San Francisco under conditions of wetland restoration - Salt Pond MetaG R1_A_D1_MG | ecosystem: Environmental > Aquatic > Marine > Intertidal... | reverse complement strand
TCCGCGCGCGGCAGTTCCTCGGGGTGCAGCGGATGCCGGCACGTCCGGGAATGGGCTCGGAGGGTTCTCGAAGCGGACCGGGTTCGTCTGGGACCGGATCACAAATGCTGGCACAACTCGCGCGGCTCGGAAGATTGGGACGGCGGTGAGAGACCAAGGAAAGACCAGAGCGCCAGGAGTTGTTTTCGGCGTAGCAATCACGCGAGCCTCAAGAAGTCCCCGCTAAATATCAGTTTGTGGACTCACAAACGCTGTTGCAACCAAGTAGAATCCGCATTCCCCATGTAATTCGCTGATTTCGCTGTCCTGACCTTCGTATTTCTTATATAAATCATGGTGTTGATGGCTGAGGAGAGCGGGTTCGATGGATCACCCGGAGGGTGCGGGCTCACAGCGGTCAGATCGGGTGGAATTCGACCCTCGCGTGCGGCTGGAATTTCGCGGCACGCAGCTCAGCTCGGACGGCGGTCTTCTGGTGATGCGCGAGCTTGATGACGCGCTCGGGCTGTCCGATCTTGCCTCGGATGCACTGCACGACAGTCGCCGGGGATCCCCGCAATTTATGCGCGCCTCGAAGAGGCGGACTATTTCTACGCCATACGTCTGCCAGCAAATGCCGTCCTGCGTGAGAAAATCGCACATCAGTTGACCCGCCCCGTCGGGCGGCCCTCAAAGACCAAGGTGAAGCGGTTCTACGAGGACTTCCAGTATCAGGCGCAGAGCTGGGACAAGCCGTGCCGCGTGATAGCCAAGATCGAATGGCATCCGGGCGAGCTGTTCCCCCGCGTCGGCTTCATCCTCACCAATCTGCCGATGGAGCCAGACTGGGTGGTGCGGTTCTATAATCAGCGCGGCACTGCCGAGCAGCCTATCAAGGATAGGCAAATACGCCTTCAACTGGACGCGGCTGTCGTGCAGGCGGTTCCGCGACAAGGAGGTCCGGCTGCACCTGCACGCGCTGGCCTACAACCTGGCCACATTCCTGCGCTGCATCGAACTACCCGAGGAAATGGCCCAATGGTCGCTGACCAGCCTACAGCTCAAGCTGATCAAGATAGGGGCCCGCATGGTACGTCACGCCCGTGCGATCACCTTCCAACTGGCCGGGGTCGCGGTCACAGGCCCGATGGTGAGGGCCATTCTCGCTGCCATACGCAGATTGCAAGCGCCACCGATATAAGCGTGACCGCGGTCCAGACCTGCCCTGCCAAAAAAGGGACCAATCAAAAGTAGAGTTTGTTCTCGTAACGTTCGAAGCAACAAGGAGAGCAGACGATGCGCAAATCACGTTTCACTGACGAACAGATCGTGGGGACTGCTTAAAAGCGATCAAACGGCCGAGCGCGGACGCGGGAGATCCACAATGCCGGCATTTGCCAGATGGGTCAGGAATTCGGCCTCGACCGGCGTCATGTGTCGTTCGACATCAACTAGCGAGAAGACATCGACCAGTGGCGGCGGAACATGCACCGGAATCTGCCAGAGCCGTGCACCGTACCGGATCGCGTGGCCACGCGCCATGCAGCCGATGGCACTGCCGCTCTCGATCAGCTCCGACAGGTCCACGATCCCCGTGGCTGCCGCGATCAGGCGGTCGCCGATGCCATGGCGCACCCGCCAGACCGTGAGCGCCGAAAGCGCGCCGGCCATGCGATCCTCTTCATAGCCCACCACGTCCGAGGCGGCGAGCACCGCCGGATCGATCTCGGTTTCGCGAAAAAGCGGATGGTTTGGGCCACAATAGACGCCAAATTCCTGCCGCTTCAGTGGTTGGGCGCGCAGCCGGTGGATTGTCGGATCTACCCGCGTGCAGAACCCCACGGTCGAGGCGCGCTGTTGCAACGCCTGAGCCACCTCGTGACAGGGCGTCGAGCGGATCGCGAGCGTCACCTCAGGATGCTGGCGGCGGAAGTCCTCGAGCACAGGGGTGATGTCGTCCATCTCCAGATGCGACGAGCGATGCACCACCACCGATCCCGACAGGGCCCGCCCGCCGTCGGCGGTCAGGTCGTTCAACCGCACCACCCCGCCATAGATTTCCAGCACCTCGCGATAGACCGCCTCGCCCGCGCGGGTGACGAAAAAGGTCTGCCCGCCGCCGCGTTCGATCAGGCGCTGATCCAACCGTTCTTCGAGTCTTCGCAGCGCTGAGGACACGGAAGGTTGCGAGACATTCAGACGATGCGCGGCTCCGGTAATCGACCGTTCCTGCACGATCACCATAAAGGTCAACAGCAGGTTCCAGTCCAGTTGCAGGGCCAGCCGGTCGAGCGGGAAACTCATGACCCGGACATCTCCGCCGGTTCCTCGACGAAATGGCACAGTGTCATGCGCCCCTTATTAGGACGGCGGAGGGGCGGCAGCGTGGTATCGCAGAGCCCTTTCCGGGCGATCGGGCAGCGCGTGTGAAAGGCACAGCCCTGCGGCACGTCGGTCGGGCTGGGAATGTCGCCCTGAAGGCGCACGCGGTCGGGCCGCGCGCGCGCCTCGGGCACCGGTACCGCCGAAAGCAGCGCGCGGGTATAGGGATGGCGCGGATCCTCGAAGACCTCGGAAACCGGCCCCTCCTCGACGATGCGGCCCAGATACATGACCGCCACCCGCTCACACAGAAACCGGATCACGGCCAGATTGTGCGAGATGAAAAGCTGGGTCAGCGACGGGCGGTCCCGGCGCAGATCCTTGAGGATTCCCAGAATTTGCGCCTGCACTGACACGTCGAGCGCGCTTGTGGGTTCGTCCAGAACCAGAAGATCGGGGTCGAGCACAAGCGCCCGTGCGATGCAGACCCGCTGCTTCTGTCCGCCCGACAGCTCGTGCGGATAACGGTTGTGGAATTGCGACGGTAGACCGACCGAGATCAGAGTTTCGGACACCCGCTCGCGCAGGGCCCGGCCCCGGAGTGAGGTGTTCAGGATCAGCCCTTCCGAGACCGCGCGCCGGATCGTCATGCGCGGATTGAGCGACGAATGGGGATCCTGAAAAATGATCTGAGCCTTCTGGCGCAGTTTTTTCATGTCCTTGTCGGAGACAGCGTTCACATCCATGCCCGCGATTTCGATGGTACCGCCACTGGGACGCACCAGCCGCAACGCGGTCTTGCCCACAGTCGTCTTGCCGGACCCGCTTTCGCCGACAAGACCCACGGTTTCCCCGGCCCAGAGGGTCAGAGACAGCTTGTCCACCGCGCGCACCACCTGCCCGCTCTGCAGCGGGAAATGGACGTCGAGATCGCGGATCGCCAGCATCGCCGGATCGTGCTCAGCCATGGGCGAGCTCCTTCTTGCGCACTTCATCATAGAGCGTGCAGGCCACGTGATGCGACTCGGCGATGGGGCGCATAGGCACGGGGGCCGCGCAGACCTGTGCGCGGTGGGGGCAGCGCGGCGCGAACAGGCAGCCTTGCGGCGGGGCCAGAAGGTCGGGCAGCGTGCCGGGAATCGAGGCCAGGTGGTCCTGGGCCCGCAATGGATGGGGCAGCGCGTCAAGCAGCCCTTGCGTATAGGGATGGGCCGGCGCGTCAAAGACCCGCGCGAGGGGAGCATCCTCGACGATCGTGCCGGCATACATCACCGCCACGCGAGAACACACCTGCGCGACAACCCCCAGATCGTGCGAGATCATCACCAGCGTGATCCCCAGATCGGACACGAGCTCGGCCATCAAGTCGAGGATCTGGGCCTGAATCGTGACGTCCAGCGCTGTCGTCGGCTCGTCCGCGATCAGCAGGCGCGGCTTGGCCGCCAACGCCATGGCGATCAGTACGCGCTGACGCATGCCGCCCGACAACTCATGCGGGTAGGCGCGGAACTGCCGGTCCGGGTTCGGAAGATGGACCTTTTCCAGCATGTCGAGTGCGATGGATTTCGCCTCGAGTTTGCCGATGCGCCCACCGGACTGGGCGCGTATGGCATCGATGAGCTGGGTGCCAATGCGGAACACCGGGTTGAGATAGGTCGTAGGGTCCTGGAAGATCATCGCCACTTCGCGCCCGCGCACTTGCCGCAATGCGCGGTCCGACAGCCCCAGAAGCTCACGCCCCTGAAGCTGCACCGACCCGCCGGTGATCCGGGCGGGCGGCGACGGCACCAGCCCAAAGGCGGCGCGCGTCAACACCGACTTGCCGCAGCCAGTTTCCCCCACAAGGCCAAGCGCCTCGCCTGGCTCAAGCGACAAAGAGACATTCGAGATCGCGCGGTAGGTGCCGTCGAAGGTATCGAAGACAAGCGAGAAATCGCGGATATTAAGAAGCGGTTCGGCCATGTTCACCTCTGGCGCGGATCGAAGACGTCGCGCAGACCGTCCCCGAGCAGGTTGAAGCCAAGCACGGTCAGATAGATCGCTATGCCCGGAAAGAATGACGCCCACCACCAGTCAGGCAGATAGGCCCGCCCGGTCGAGATCATCGCTCCCCATTCGGGATAGGGTGGCTGCGCACCGAGTCCTAGAAAGCCCAGCGACGCCGCCCCGAGGATCGCCATGCCCATGTCCATGGACGCCTTGACGATGATAGGGGACAGGCAGTTCGGCAGCACATGGACAAAGGCCACGCGCAAGGGCCCGGCGCCAAGGGCGCGGGCGGCCTCGACATAGGTCTCGTTGCGCTGGCTCAAGGTCTTGGCCTGCACCAGACGCACGTAACCGGGCCACCAGACCACGGACAGAGCAATCATCGCATTAATGATACCGGGCCCGAGAGCCCCGACGATAGCGATGGCCAGGATCAGCCCTGGGATCGACAGAAAGATGTCGGTGATGCGCATGATCACTTCGCCAATCCAGCCGCCGCTCATCCCAGCGATCAGGCCAAGGGGCACGCCGATCAGGATCGCGATACCGGTTACGGTAACACCGATCTTCAATGTGGTGCGCGCGCCGATCAGCACCCGTGAGAAGATGTCCGAGCCCACCTGATCAGTCCCGAACCAATGCTCGGGCGAGGGGCTGAGCAGCTTGGCACCAAAATCGACCGCGCCATAAGCGTCCTCGGGATAGGGGGCGAGCCAGGGGCCGAAGGCGGCGATGAACAGGAATATCACTACGAGGCCCAGCCCCAGCATGGACGAGAAGCTGCGTGAGAAGGTGCGTACGGCACGTCGCGTCTCACGAAACCGCATGGGGCGCGGCGTCGGAGAGGATGCACGGTGGGCGGCGGCGCTGTCGGACGCGGCTGTGGGCCTGGTTTCGCTCATCCCCTCGCTCCTTCAGATTTGGTTGCGCACCCTGGGATCGAGCGCCGCATAGGTCAGGTCGATCACCAGGTTGGTCAGCATGAAGGCCGCGCCGAGGATCAGCGTGACGGCCATGATCGGTTCAAAGTCCGAGGAAATCGCGGCCTTGGCGGCATAGAGCCCGATGCCCGGAAAATCGAACACACTTTCCACCAGGACCGTCCCGCCCAGCATCCAGCCGAAGCGCAGACCAATCATGGCCAGTGTCGGCAGGATCGCGTTCTTCAGCGCATAGGCGGCGATGATACGGATCGGCCCGATGCCCTGGGCGCGGGCATTCACCACGTAATCACGCCCCAGCACTTCCAGCATCTCAGCCCGGTTCACGCGGATGATGGCAGCCAGCGCCGGAAAACTCAGAGCGGTGGCGGGCAGAATCATATGATTCAATGCCGCGCCGAAAGTCGAGAGGTCGCCTGCCAGCAACGCGTCCACGGAAATCATCCCGGTGATCGCCGGCGGCACCTCGTCGAAGATGCCCAGTCGCCCACCAATAGGAAACCATCCCATTTCAAGCGCCAGATACCATTGCAGCATCAGCCCCAGCCAGAACATCGGCAGCGCCACGCCCGAGACCGACAGAAGCCGGATCGCGTGATCCCCCGCCTTGTTCTGCCAGACTGCCGCCAGCACCCCCAGCGGCACGCCCAGCACGATGGCGATGAAGATTGAGAACAGCACCAATTCCACCGTTGCCGGCAGGAAGATGGCGACATCCTGCGCAACCTCGCGGCCAGTATAGACGGACGTGCCCAGATCGCCCTGCACGAGGTTGCCGATGTAGATCGCGAAACGCACTGGCAGCGCGCGGTCGAAGCCGCGCTCAACACGGATCTGCTCGACCATCTCCTGCGAGGCATCCGGCCCCGCTGCCAAGCGTGCGGGGTCACCGGGCGCCACATTGGCTACCGTGAATGTGATCACGGCAAGGCCTAGCAGCATCACCACCATCAGGCCCAGTCTCTTTAGGATCAGTCGTCGCATGTCACCCGCCGTTCAATGGGAAGCGGGCGCCACCGCTTCGGCAGCGCCCGCTGGCCCTGATCCACCAGATCAGGGCTGCTCGATATAGAGCGGGTAAAGATCCACCTCGGCCGTCATCCGGATCGGGCTGTCTTCATAGCCCTTTACGTAGGTCTTGTAGGCAAACATGCGCTGTCGCATCATGCCGAAGATCTCGGGCTGCAAGTCGACGATACGTTCTTGGATGTCGGCATAGATCGGCGCCCGCTCATCCCAATCCGACAGCTTGCGGGCTCCTTCGATCATGTCGATCAGCTTGTCGTCCTCGAGAAAGTGCGAACCATAGTACTTGCCTTGGGACGAGGGATGGTACTGGATCGCCACCGCGTCCGGGTCGGTCGAGACCGGCGTCGTGAATATACACATCAGGTCCGGGCTTTCCTCGACGTCCGCCGCGCGGGCGACCATATTGGGCCAGGTCAGCGGCACCATCTCAAGCTCGATATCGAGTTGCTTGAGACTGTTGAGCAGTGCAAGCCCCATTTGGCGCTGCTGCTCCAGCCCTTGGACATAGACGTATTCCAGTGTGATCCCACCTTCGGGCCACTGCGACTTGGAAAGGTATTCGCGCGCCTTTTCCAGATCCTGGCGCGGCATGCCCTCGACGTCGATCTTACCCTTGATGGCGTCGGTGAAGGCTGAGGTCTGAAGCGTCGCGTTGCCGTTATAGACCTGGATGAAGGTCTCATAGTCAAAGGCATGGGCGACGGCCTTGCGCAGGTTGATGTCCGACATGTAGTCACCCTGGGTGTTCATCTTGATCCCAAAGGACGTCAGCGCCGGGGTCGAGGAAACTTCGATATTGGGCCGCTCGCCCACAACTTCCAGTTCCTCGGCGGTCAGGTCGGTCACAAGATCAACCTTGCCCGAGATCAGCGCCGCGCGCTGGGACGAGGTCTCGCGGATCAACTGATAGATGATGCCGCCCATATCGTCGTTGTCGTAGGGAAAGCCCTTCCAGTAATCGTCATTGCGCTTCAGCCAATAGGCCGTACCCTGATCGAATCTTTCCAAGCTATAAGGCCCCGAGCCAGCGGCGTTCTGGGACAACCAAGCCTTGCCGAAATCGCCGTCCACGACATTGGGCTCAACCTGATCGGGGTTGACGATGAACCACCAGGGCAAGAACGATAGAAACGGCGCATAGGACCGGTCGAGCGTGAACTCCACCGTATGCTCATCCAGCGCCTTGATGTTCTCGGACCTCAGTACATCGGACAGCATCCACGAGACACCCTCGTTCATGTCCAGAACGCGCTGATAGGAATAGACGACAGCCTCAGCGGTGACCGGATCGCCGTTGTTGAAGGTCGCCTCGGGGGCCAGGTTGAAGGTCCAAGTCAGGCCATCCTCAGAGGTGCTCCAGTCGGTGGCAAGCCAGGGTTCTACCGTCGGCGGATCGCCAGAATACTTCACAAGCCCGTCATAGAGCGCCTGGGTCATCATGCGGATAGCATAGTCGTAGGGCTGGCCGGGATCGATGTGGGATACAGCTTGGCGGCCGCCGATCACCATCCAGAACTCGCCATCACGCTTCTCAACCGCGCCCGCGGGCGTGCCCAGCGACATCACGGCTGTAAGCGCCAGCGCCGAGGTCAGTTTCAACAGTTTCATAGTCCTTCTCCATGTCGGTGGTCCCGACGACGCCGGGCCGGTTCAGGGGTGTTATCACCGGGCTTTCTTGTGTGCCCTTTCTTACTTGACCATTAACTCAGATCGTGAGCGTCAGGAAAAAGAACGATTCCTGATGGCTGCCATTTGCCAAACCTATGAAACGGACTGGTTCAGGGCCCAACTGCAGCGAACTGCCGGATAGGGCGCCGCTTTCGCAACGTGAATGGCTCGCGCGATAGGCCGGGCACATCCGCACCATAAGCAAACGCTATTTGCGCAATGACCGTTCGCGGATGGTAATCGTAGAAAAAGTAGAACTCGGCCGCGTCCCGAACGCAGGCGATTCCGCCACGAAAGGATGAGCGATGACCACCCTGAGCCAGAGGGCGCCTAGTCAAACCTGTCGGATGCTCACCGCCGCAGACATCGAGGCGCTTGCCATAGGTGCGTGGATCCTCGGCACCGGGGGCGGCGGCGATCCCTATCACAAGCTGCTGAACATGCGCATCCTTTATGAGGCCGGGCGCGAAGTGACGTTGATCGACCCGATGACGCTGGACGACGATGCGGTCGTCGGCGTGCTGTCAAACATGGGCGCGCCGTTGGTCGGTCAGGAGCGCCTGGCCGATCCGGAATTCGCGCTGAAGCCGGTGCGGATGATGGAAGAATACATGGGCCGCAAGTTCGACGCGATTATGTCACTCGAAATTGGCGGTGGCAATGGCGTGCACCCGATGCTGGTGGCCGCGCTGACCGGGTATCCCGTGGTCGATGCTGACACAATGGGCCGGGCCTATCCCGAGGCGCAGATGACATCAGTCGCCGTGGCGGGTCTGCGGTGCTACCCGTTGACTATGGCCGATATCCGCGACAACGACGTAATCATCCCGCGCGCCGCCTCGTGGCGCTGGATGGAGCGGATCAGCCGCAAGGCTTGCACCGAGATCGGGTCTGTCGCCGCCACCTGCAAGGCGCCGCGCACCGGGGCCGAGATCAAGGCCCATGGCGTGCTCTATTCGGTTTCGAACGCCATCGCGCTCGGTCACAAGGTGCGCGAGGCGCGCACCGCCCATACCGATCCGATCGAGGCGGTGCTTTCGGCCGCCAAGGGCAAGCTGATGTTCCGTGGCAAGGTCGTGGACGTGGAACGCCGCGCAACCGAGGGCTTCCTGCGCGGTCAAGCCGTCGTCGAGGGGCTGGGCGATCATGTCGGCCGTGAGATGGTTGTGCATTTCCAGAACGAATTCTCGGTCGCCTATCTCGACGGGGACCCCGTGGTAATGACCCCCGATCTGATCTGCCTGCTCGATACAGTATCGGGCGAAGGCATCGGCACCGACGTGCTACGGTTCGGTCAAAGGGTCAGCGTGTTGGCGCTGCCGGCGCCAGATGTCTTCCTCAGCGAAAAGGGGATCGCCGCCGTGGGCCCCCGCGCCTTCGGCTTCGATCTGGATTTCACTTCGGTCTTCGAGGAAACACGGCCATGAAGCGCATCGGAATCGACGTCGGCGGCACCAATACCGATGCCACCCTTCTGGACGGTCACAAGGTGCTGACCTCGGTCAAGACCTTTACCACGGCCGATGTGACCACGGGCGTACGCGCGGCGCTTTCGGCACTGATCAAACAGGCCGGAGACGCGGCCAGGGACGTCTCGGCGGTGATGATCGGCACCACCCATTTCACCAACGCGGTGGTCGAAAGGCGCAATCTGGGTCGCGCCGCCGCGATCCGCATCTCGCTGCCCGCCTCGGCCAGCCTTGTGCCGTTCTGCGACTGGCCGAAGGATCTGGCGGCCAAGGTTAACGGCGGGGTCTATCTGGTCGAGGGCGGTCACGAATACGACGGCCGCCCGCTGGTCCCCATGGACGAACGCGCCGTCGCCGAAGCCGCGCGCCAAATCGCCCGCGACGGGATCGAGGCGGTCGCCATTTCCGCCACCTTCTCACCGCTGACAGCGGAATGCGAGGAACGCGCCTTCGAGATCGTGAAGAACGAAGCCCCCGACGTGCATGTCACCATGTCCGCAACCCTGGGGCGCATCGGCCTTCTCGAACGCGAGAACGTGGCGCTGATGAACGCCTCGTTGATCGGGCTGGCGCGCGACACAACCCGCGCCTTCGTCGATGCAGTGGCCGACTGCGGACTTGGCGCGCAGCTTTTCATCACGCAGAACGACGGCACCGTGGTGCGCGAGGATGCGGCACGGGAATATCCCGTCTTCTCCTTCGCTTCGGGACCGACGAACTCCATGCGGGGTGCGGCGCTTCTGGCCGGGATCGAGAACGCCATGGTCTGCGACGTGGGCGGCACCACGGCCGACATTGGCTGCTTGGTCAACAGCTTCCCGCGCGAGGCAAACAACGTGGTCGACGTGGGCGGCGTGCGCACCCTGTTCCGCATGCCCGACCTTCTGTCGATCGCCCTTGGCGGCGGCACCAAGATCAACCGCGCGCCGTTGACCGTCGGTCGCGAATCCGTTGGCTATCGTCTGGGACAGGAGGCACTGGTCTTTGGCGGCAACCAGATCACCGCTACCGACATCGCCGTGGCCGCAGGGTTACTCGACATCGGCGATAAGAGCCTGGTCACCCACCTGCCCGCCGATTTCGTCAAGGCGGCCTTAGCCGAGATGCACGAGCGCGTGGCCGAAGCTGTGGACCGCATGAAGACGGATGCCGCCGAAATCCCGCTTCTGGCGGCCGGTGGCGGCGCGATGTTGATCCCCGAAACGATGCCGGGCATCTCAAAGGTCGTCCATGTGGAACACAACGGCGTCGCCAACGCCGTAGGGGCCGCCATGGCGCAGATCTCGGGTGAAACCGACAAGATCTATCGCGACATGGAACGTGACGAGGCCATTGCCGCCGCCCGCGCCGATGCGGTCGAAGCGGCGGTCGGCGCCGGTGCCGCGCGCGAGACGATCAAGGTGATCGAGGTTGAGGATTTGCCGCTGGCCTATCTGCCGGGTCGCGCCATCCGCACTCGTGTGCGCGTGGTGGGCGATGCGGCGGCGCTACAACCCCCAGTGCCCGCATGAGCCGCCCAACCCTTGGCTTTCTGGTGATCGGCCAGTCGCCGCGCCCCGACCTGGAGGCTGAATTTGCCCATATACTGGGCAATGCTGCCGACCTGCGCCTGATGGGCGCGCTCGATCACCTCGATGATGACGGCATCGCCGCGACGGCCCCCCGGGACGACAAAGATACGCTCTATACCACCCTGCCCGACGGCCACTCGGTGCTGATCAGCAAGGCGGCGGTGACCAAAGGCATGGCCCAGCGGCTTGCCGAACTCGACCGGCTCGGCGCCGATGTGGCGGTCGTCTGCTGCACCGGCCGATTTCCCAGTCTTTCCACGCCGGGTGTGCATTTCGCCTCGGATCTGCTGTCCGGCGCCGTGGCGGGCGCTCTGCCTCACGGCGGCCGGCTGGGTATTTTCCTGCCCACCGCCGCCCAGGCAGCCGAGGGTCACAAGCGCTGGGAGCTTGCAGGACGCGAAAGTGCCTTCGTGGCTCTGTCCCCCGATGCCGACGACGCCACGATCAAGACCGCGGCGCGCGAAATGGCGGCCCATGCCCCCGATATCGTCGTCCACGACTGCATCAGCTACAAGCCCCACGCCCGCGATCTTGCGCGCGCCATCCACGGGCGACCAACGCTTCTGGCAGTTTCGGTCGCGGCCCGTTTCGCGGCCGAACTGGCCGGCATCTGAGCCGCCGACTCTGTCATGAGGGCGCCAGACTTGCGATGGCGGTCTTGATGATGAAGCCTGCGAACATCGCCGCCGTTTTATTGCGATCGAGCTCAGCGTCGTCGCATTGGTCGAGCAGGAACAGCCGCACTATGGCGGGCGCCACATGCGGCAGGCAGCGGCTCTGAACCGCATCAAGCAGACGGTAGATGTGTAGAAGGTCCGCAGCGGGCACACGGACCGCCACCTGCCGCCCCATCGCGTCATACACGATCCCGAATTGGATGCGGTTGCCGTTGGCGGCCATCCGGATCATCTCAAAGGGCTGCACCTCGGCCAGCAGCAGTTGCACCTGCATGGGCACGAGTAGCCCGTCTGCATCGGCCTCGTCAGTCCAGGCCAGCCACAGCTTCTGGACATGGGCGCGCAGGTTGGCGTCCTCAATGAGCGACGGCTTGATCCCGTCGCCCACCAAGTTCGCGGACACAGTGCAGCAACGGCATCTCTGCGCAAAGCGCACTATTGCCAAAGGTGTCACACCGTGGTGTCCAAGCCCCGGAACGCATCAAAAACGCGGCCCGAAGGCCGCGCGAAGATATGCAGCGAGCGCGTCCT
>Ga0102925_1001709_pt1 | contig 12180 bp, 11 predicted proteins | sample SalPonR1_A_D1_MG_FD_78216 | JGI IMG/M metagenome (GOLD analysis project Ga0102925, IMG submission 78216) | Salt pond soil microbial communities from South San Francisco under conditions of wetland restoration - Salt Pond MetaG R1_A_D1_MG | ecosystem: Environmental > Aquatic > Marine > Intertidal... | reverse complement strand
CGAGAGGAAGCGCTCGAAGAGCCCCATGCCCTCCGACGTGCTGGGAGACTGGGAATCCTGCTGTGTGCTCATGGCCGCTCCTCTGCTCCGTGTGCTTAACATATGGGTTTCCATATATTAACCGGTGGTAGCGCGGCTGGCCATGTGGGAAAGGCCAATCCGGCTCAGATCAATGCACGGCGGACCTTTGCCGAGAGCGTCTCGCTGACCACCACCGTGCCGAGGATCACGATCAGGATGGTGGCCACCTGGGACCAGGCCAGGGTGTCGATGGAGGACTGCAGCTTCATGCCGATGCCGCCGGCACCTACCAGCCCGAGGATGGTGCTCTCGCGGATATTGATGTCCCAGCGGAACATCGAGATGCCCCAGAAGGCGGGCAGTACCTGCGGCACGAGCCCGTAGTGGATCACCTGGGCCCGACCGGCGCCCGTGGCCGTCACCGCCTCGACCTGGCGGGCATCGGTCTCCTCGATGGCTTCATACAGCAGCTTGCCGACGAAACCGATGGAGCGCAGGGCGATGGCGACGATGCCGGCCAGCAGGCCGGGGCCGATGATCGCCACCAGCAGCAGGGCCCAGATCAGCGAGTTGATGGAACGCGAACTCACGATGATGAACAGCGCAACCGGGCGAACCAGCAGCGCCGAGGGGGTGGTGTTGCGCGCCGCCAGGAAGGCCACCGGTACCGCCAGGATGATGCCGCCCAGGGTGCCCAGGGTGGCGATGTTGAGGGTATCCCACAGCGGCATCAGCAGCTCGGGTAAATAGGCCAGCTTGGGCGGGAACATGCGGCTGCTGATGTCGGCAGCCTGGCTGGGCGCGTCGGTGACGAAGATCCACAGCGTGTTCTCGTTCATTATCTGCCAGCACCAGATGAACAGTGCCACCAGCGCCACCCAGCCGACCCATAGCGCCAGCCGGGCACGCGGCGTGCGAAAGGTCCAGACCTGAGAATAGTGGGGGGGCTCGCCTGGGCCGGTGTCGAGAGCGCTCATTGCAGGGTCTTCCTGAGGTAGCTGGAGCCATACTCCGAGAGCATGACGATGGCGATGACGAGCAGCAGGATGGCGCCGGCACTGTCGTACTCGTAACGGTCGATGGCGGTATTGAGGGTGGCGCCGATTCCCCCGGCGCCGACGATGCCGATCACCGCGCTCTCGCGGAAGTTGATGTCCAGGCGATAGAGCGACAGGCCGATCAGTCGCGGCATGACCTGTGGCTGAATGGCGTAATGGATCAGCTGCAGGCCGCTGGCACCGGTGGCACGGATGGCCTCGATCTGGCTGGCGCTGGCCTCCTCGATGTCGTCGGCGAGGAGCTTGGCGACGAAGCCGATGGAAGCGAAGGCCAGCGTGAGGAAGCCGGCGAAGGGACCGAAACCGAACATGGCGACCAGGAAGATGGCGATGATGATCTCCTGCAGCGAACGGCTGACGGCGACGATCGAACGACACACCAGATAGACCGGGCGCGGTGACAGGTTACGTGCCGCGCCGATGCCGATGGGCACGGAGATCAGCACGCCCACCACCGTGGCGGTGAGTGTCATGGTCAGGCTCTCGATCAGCCCCTGACGAATATCCTGCCAGCGGCTGACGAAGTCCGGCTGCAAGAAGCCCTGGATGAAGCGTGCGCCGCGCGACAGGCCTTCGACGACGCGGCCGGCGTCGATCTCCAATGAGCCCAGCGCCAGCACCAGGTAGGCCACGACCAGCAACGGCAGGGTCAGCCGCCAGCGTCGGGTCGTGACCAGCTGCGGTGGGCGTTTCCAGCGGCGCGGATAGGCGGTGTTCGCGGTCATGTCGCTGCCCCCGGCAGCCGCAGGGAGATCTGTGTATCGCTGCTGGACTCGGGCTCGTCGTCCTCCTGGTCCATGGCCGTCCAGTCCTCGGCACCGTAGATCTCGGTGAGCATGGCCTCGTCGAGGCGGTCTGGCGTGTCATCGAACACCATCTGCCCGGCGCGAAGTCCCACCAGTCGGTCGACGAACTGCTGGGCCAGCGGCACATCGTGGATGTTGACGATGGCCGGCAGCTGGCGCTCGGCGCAGATCTCGGTGATCAGCCGCATGATCTGGCGGCTGGTCTTGGGGTCGAGGCTCGCGGTGGGCTCATCCACCAGCAGCAGCTCTGGCTCCTGAGCCAGGGCGCGGGCGATGCCCACCCGCTGGCGCTGCCCCCCCGAGAGGGCGTCGGCGCGCTTGTCGGCATGTGCCAGCAGGCCCACCCGGTCGAGCAGGCGGTAGGCATTCTCGATGTCGTGACCCGGGAAGCGCCGCGTGAAGCTGCGCCAGAAGGGCACGTATCCCAGGCGGCCGGAGAGCACGTTCTCCATGACGGTCAGTCGCTCCACCAGGGCGTATTCCTGGAAGATCATGCCGATGCGCCGCCGCGCTCGGCGCAGCTCGCGACTGCCCAGGCAGGTCAGGTCGGTCTCGTCCAGGTAAATTGCGCCGCTGGACGGCTCTACCAGGCGGTTGATGCAGCGGATCAGGGTCGACTTGCCGGCCCCCGAGGGGCCGATCAGGCCGACGACCTGGCCTCGCGGGACGCGAAAGGTCACGTCGCGCAGTGCCGGGTCGCCGACGCTATAGGCCTTGGTCAGCTGGTTGAGGGTCAGCACGTGGCAGGTTCTCCCCTGTGACTCATCTACGCGAAGGCGCGGGCGGCATGCCGCCCGCGCCTTCCTGAGTTGAGGCTCAGTTGCAGTCGTATTCGACGCCGTTGGCCTCATCGATCTGGCGAATCACCGCCCAGTGCTCCTTGAAGGTGATGGGGATGAACTGCTCCTCCCCGTTGCGACCAAACTCCTCGGCCAGCGCGCTGCCTTCCCACTCGAAGCTGAAGAAGGCCTCCTGGATCGCCTCCTGCAGCTCGGGCGCCAGGTTGTAGACGGTGCCGTAGCTGGTGGTGGGGAAGGTGTCGGACTGGTAGATCACCTCGAGCTGGTCGGCGTCGATCACGCCACGGTCGATCATGCGGTTCTTGACCGAGTTGGCGACGGTGGCCACCGCGTAGTCCTGGTTGGCCACGCCCAGCACGGAGTTGTCGTGCTTGCCGGAGAAGTCGACCTCGTAGTCCTCGCCGGAGACCATATCGAACTCGGAGGCCATCAGCGCGGTGGGCGCCTTGAAGCCGGAGTTGGAGGTCTCGGAGGTGTGAGTCAGGGTCCGGCCGCGGATGTCCTCGACCTCGTCGATGCCTGAGCCCGGATGGGTGATGATCTCCATCTCGTAGCCGAAACTGCCGTCCTCGGCGGCCATCATGGTGAAGGGCCGATAGCCGGCACAGGCCACGGCCAGGGGGTTGGAACCCGTATTGAAGCCGGCGACGTGGAGACGCCCGGCGCGCATCGCCTCGATCTGGGCGGAGTTGGACTGCACCGGGAAGAACTGCACCGTCTTGCCGGTGACCTCCTCCATATGCTCGAGGAAACCGTCCCACACCTCGGCGTAGACGGCGGGGTCCTCGACCGGGGTATAGGCGAACACCAGGGTGTCGGGGTCGAGCCACTGGCTCTCGTCTGCGGGGATATCGGCCACCAGGTCGCCGTCGCTATCGGTGTAGCGCTCGCTCAGGGAGAACTCAGCCTGGGCCTGAGAGATACCGACGGTGAGAGCGGCGACGGCGACGCCGCCGGCGAGCAGGGAGCGTGTCAGGGTTTGCATGGGAGTCCACCTGTGTCAGGGATATGAGGTGCATGACGTATCCTGGAAGCCTTTCATGACAGTGAAGAGTCGCCTAGATGACGCGGCGATGACCGTGGCATGTCTCACTCTCACGTACGCGACTAGCTGCTACCATCGCAGCCAGTTCCCCCTGCTGCGGAGGCCACCATGACTGCACCCCCGTCGCTGCACCTGGTGCGGCTTGCCGTCGGCGAGTTGGCCCCGGTGACCCTGACGGTCGCTCCCGGCGAGGTTCACTGCCTGTCGGGTCCCAGCGGTTCCGGCAAGAGTCGTCTGCTGCGCGCCGTGGCCGACCTCGAGGCCCATGACGGTGAGGCATGGCTGGGCGATATCGACCAGGCGTCGCTGCCGGCCCATGCGTGGCGTGCGCGAGTGATGCTGGTGCCGGCAGAGAGCCACTGGTGGGAAGACGAGGTGGGCGAGCACCTGCCCCGGGCCGAGGCGTCCGACCTGGAGGCGCTGGGATTCACGCCCGAGGTGCTGACATGGCAGGTCGCGCGGCTGTCGTCGGGAGAGAAGCAGCGCCTGGCCCTGCTGCGGGCGGTCAGCCTGGAGCCCTCGGTGCTGCTGCTCGATGAGCCTACCGCCAACCTTGACGGGGCGACCACGCGCCGGGTGGAGGCGTGGCTCATGGCGCGCATTCGCGAGCGACACTGGCCGGTGCTCTGGGTCGCCCACGACGCCGATCAAATCGCCAGGGTGGCGACCCGCCACTGGCGTATCGAAGGCCGTAACCTCAGGGAGGCACCGGCATGGGCGTGATCGAACTGGCCTGGTGGCAGCTGGCCCTGGCGGCGCTGATGGTGGTGGCGCTGGCGGGATGCACGGCGGCCATGCGGCTCGGCATGAGCCGACACTTGCTGATCGCGGCGACGCGCACGGTGGTCCAGCTTGCACTGGTGGGTCTGGTGCTGGAGGCATTGTTCGCGGCAGCGACGCTCTACTGGGTGGCGCTGATGGCGCTGGGCATGCTGTTGATTGCCGGGCGCGAGGTGATGGCGCGCCAGAAGCGGCGCCTGATCGGCGGCTGGGCCTTCGGTATCGGCACCGTAGCGATGTTCCTGTCGTCGTTCACGGTGACCGTGTTGACCCTCGCCGTGATCATCGGCCCCGAGCCCTGGTACCGACCTCAGTATGCCATTCCGCTGCTGGGCATGATGCTCGGCAACACCATGACCGGCGTCGCCCTGGCGCTGGATCGCCTGACCGACACCGCCTGGCGCCAGCGCGCGGTGATCGAGAATCGCCTGATGCTAGGCCAGCGCTGGCAGGCGGCGGTCGGCGACATTCGCCGCGAGGCGATGCGCAGTGGCCTGATGCCGATGATCAACGCCATGGCCGCCGCCGGGGTGGTCAGCCTGCCGGGCATGATGACCGGCCAGATTCTCGCCGGGAGCCCGCCGGCGCTGGCGGTGAAGTACCAGATACTGGTGATGTTCACCATCACCCTGGGAACCGGCTTCGGCACGCTGGCTGCGGTAGCCGCGGGCAGCCGGCGGCTGTTCGATGGTCGCCAGCGACTGCGTCTCGATCGTCTGGCGGCGCCCAAGGGGTGAGACAGGCCAGAATCGATACGCCTCAGGCCGAGGCCGGCTCGGCCAGGAAGGGCAGCAGGGTGGCGATCAACGTCTCGGGGCACTCGCGATGGGGGACATGCCCGCAGGGCAGGATGGCCATCTTGGCCGGGCCGGCGACCTGCGTGGCGATCCGCTCGGGTTGAGCCAGCGAGCCGTATTCGTCGTGCTGGCCATGAATGGCCAGGGTCGGACAGGTTACCCGCTGCAGGGCGCCGTCCAGCGTCCAGTCGGCGAAGGCCTGGGAGTGCCAGGTGTCGACCCAGGCGCGCAGAACCCATTCGGCCTTGGCCCCGTGATGTTTCGCCAGGCGCGCCATGGCGGTGGGGTTCTGGAAGGCCTGTTCGGCTTCGCGGATGCCGGCCAGGGTGCGGGGCTCGGTGAAGGCCTGAGCCGCCACCGTCATCAGCGCCTTGCAGCCGTCGGCATGCCGGCCGGCGATCTCGACCGCCATGCCGCCGCCCACGCTGTGGCCGAGAACCACGAAATGGGCGAGTCCGAAGGACTCACGCAGCTCATGAAAGTACTCGGCTTCATCGGCGATAAAGCTGGCCGGCTGGGGCCCCGGGTAAGGCGACGACCTGCCGTAGCCAAGGCGGTCGTAGGCGATGACCTCGCGGCCGCTGGCAGCCGCTAGCCGGGCGGGGAATTCCCGCCATAGCGACACGCAGCCCAGCGAGTCGTGCAGCAGCACGATGGGGCTGCGCGATGCCTCGCCCTCAGTGGGTCGCCAGCGGGCAGCGAAGCGCTTGCCGTGCGGCGAGTCGATCCACGACGACTGGATGTCGGGCATCCCTGCCACGTTGCGCTCCTCAGTCGATCAGCTCCACGGCCACGGCAGTCGCCTCGCCGCCACCGATGCACAGGCTGGCGATGCCGCGCTTGCCGCCCTTGGTGCGCAGGGCGTGAATCAGGGTGGCGATGATCCGCGAGCCGGTGGAGCCGATGGGGTGGCCCTGGGCGCAGGCGCCGCCGAACACGTTGACCTTGTCATGGGGCAGGCCCAGATCGTCCATGGCCATCAGGGTGACCACCGCGAAGGCCTCGTTGATCTCGAACAGATCGACGTCGTCGACGGTCCAGTCGAGTTGCTTCATCAGCTTGTCGATGGCGCCGACCGGGGCAATGGTGAACTCGCTCGGGTGACGTGAATTGGTGCTGTGGCCCAGCATCCGCGCGATCGGCTTGGCGCCCAGCCGGTCGGCCGCCGCCTGGCTGGCCAGGATCAGCGCCGAGGCGCCGTCGGAAATGGAGCTCGAGTTGGCGGCGGTAATGGTGCCGTCCTTGGCGAAGGCGGGGCGCAGCGAGCGGATCTTGTCGAGCTTGGCCTGAAAGGGCTGCTCGTCGTGGTCCACCACGCTTTCGCCCTGGCGGCTGGTGACGGTGACCGGGGCCATCTCGGCCTTGAGGTGGCCGGCGTTAGTGGCCTCCATGGCGCGCTCCAGCGAGGCGATGGCGAAGTCGTCGAGACGCTCGCGGCTGTAGTCGCGCTCGCTGGCGATCTCCTGGGCGAAGCCGCCCATCAGCTTGCCGGTCTCGGCGTCCTCCAGACCGTCGAGGAACATGTGGTCCTTGAGTTCACCGTGGCCCAGCCGATAGCCCGCCCGCGCCTTGGTCAGGATGTGGGGCGCATTGGTCATCGACTCCATGCCGCCGGCCAGGACGACCTCACCGCTACCGGCGCGGATCACGTCGTGGGCCAGCATGGTGGCTTTCATGCCCGAACCGCACAGTTTGTTGATGGTGGTGGCGCCGATGACGTCGCCAATGCCGGCCTGGCGCATGGCCTGGCGGGCCGGGCCCTGCTTGACGCCAGCGGGCAGCACACAGCCCATGATGCCCTCGTCGATGCTGTCGGCACTGATGCCGGCGCGTTCGATGGCGGCGCGGATTGCCGTGGCCCCCAGTTGCGGGGCGGTGACGCTGGCGAGGCTGCCCAGCATGCCGCCCATGGGTGTGCGTGCGGCAGAGAGGAAAACGATATCGTTGGCGTTGCTCATGGTGTGACTCCGTGATGGCGTGCGGCTTGCGACAAACCGCGTTGTGATTGTTGGGGGGTTGAGGTGATATCCCCGTCACTTCTCGTTGTGGCGTATCGAGGCCGGGCTGGCAAGGAGGCTGCGTTGACCCGGCCCCGGGGCTGTGGTTTTCTCAGGGTCAACCAAGCAAGCGCTAGTGTAAACGTCGATGAATGTAATGAATGACTCACCGCGTCGCAAGGAGTTGACCCGCCAGGCCGCCCAGTTGTTCGTCCAGGAGGGCTTCGATCGGACCACCGTGCGCATGCTCGCCCAGGAGATGGGCATCAAGTCCGGCAGCCTCTTCCATCACTTCCGCGACAAGCAGGAGATCCTGACCGCGGTGATCGAAGAGGGCACCCAGAATGCCCTGGTCATCGCCAAGGCGGCCCTAGAGCAGTGTGACAACACGGCCGAATCACGGTTGCAGGCCATGGCACGTGCCCACCTGGAAACCCTGCTCACCGACCGCAATGCCCATGTCGTTGCCCTCTACGAATGGCGCCGCCTGGACCCCGAGGCCCGCGACCACCTGAGCCACCTGCGCGATGCCTATGAAGCGCTGTGGGAAGCGGTGATCGACGAGGCGCTGGGCGCCGGTCTGATCCACGGCGACCGCTTCCTGGTGTCTCGCTTCGTGATGGGGGCGCTGAACTGGACGGTGCGCTGGTACGACCCCGCCGGCCCTCGCTCTCCGGATGACCTGGCCCACGAGCTGGTCGCGATGATCACTCATCGACCCGCCTGACCCGCCGGCCCCTGGTCGAGCGCCGGTAGGTCATCGCTCCGCCACGCTCGACCATCGTCTAGTCCCATCCCGTCGTTCAGGGCTTGCCCCCTTCCTCGAGAGCCTCTAGCGTGTACCTAGCGCTTGCTAGGTTGACGCTTACGTCAACTGCATCTAACCAGAAGGTGGGCGCGCACGCCAGCCATCGGCTATGACCGTTTCCTTACGTCGTCAGCATTGGGCGTGCCCCATTTGCCGCCACAACAAGCACAAACCGCGAGAGGGCATTACATGAGCACCCTTCCCGACTATCAGAGCTATCTCGAGACCTTTTCCATCGATGACGTCATCGCACGCCTCGACGATCATCGCGATGGCAAGGCCAATGCCTTCGAGTCCTGCTGCGGACGACACCTGCGTGCCGGGCGTGGCGATGTCCTGGCGCTGGTGCACGAGGATACCCAGGGCCAGGTCAATACCCTGACCTATGCCGAACTCGATGCCGAAAGCGCCAGGCTCGCCGGCTGGTTTGCCGAGCGCGGGCTGGGCGTGGGGGACCGCATTGCCTGCATGCTGCCACGCTCTCCCGCACTGCTGGTGGCGGTGCTGGCCACCTGGCGTATCGGTGCCGTCTACCAACCGCTGTTCACCGCCTTCGGGCCCGACGCCGTGGACTATCGACTGGGCCGCGCCGATACGAAGCTGCTGATCACCGATCACGCCAACCGCTTCAAGTTCGATGATCTGACCCAGTGCCCGCCGGTGCTCGCCGTCGGCGGACCCGATGCTCAGCACGCCAGCGACCTGGACTGGAACGAGGCGCTCGCCCACTCGCCGATCGAGGCCACCCCGCCGCGCCTGGCGCGCGAGGAGCCCTTCCTGCAGATGTTCACCTCCGGCACCGTGGGCAAGCCCAAGGGCGTGGCCGTGCCGCTGGCCGGCATGCCGGCCTTCGCCCTCTACATGGAACTGGCCGTCGACCTGCGTGACAGCGACCGCTTCTGGAACATGGCCGACCCAGGCTGGGCCTACGGCCTCTACTACGCCATCGCCGGGCCGCTGCTGCTGGGCGTGACGACGCACTTCTGCGAGGCGGGCTTCAGTGCCGAGGGGGCGCTGGCCTTCATGAAGCGCCACCGCATTACCAATTTCGCCGCCGCGCCCACCGCCTATCGCCTGATGAAGGCCTCGGGGCTGTTCGACGATGCCCACCAGACCCTCGAACTTCGCGCAGCGAGTTCCGCGGGCGAGCCACTCAACACCGAGGTGGTGACCTGGGTGGAACGCTCGCTGGGCTGCCCGGTCATGGACCACTACGGCCAGACCGAAACCGGCATGACCTGCAACAATCACCATGCCCTGGCGCATCCCAAGCATGTCGGGGCCATGGGCGTGCCGATGCCCGGCTACCGTCTGGCGATCCTCGATGCCGAGTACAAGGAACTGCCGCCGGGTGAGCCTGGCGTGCTGGCCGTGGATATCAAGAACTCCCCGGCACACTTCTTCGCCGGCTATACCTGGCAGGAAAAGCACCCCTTTGCCGAGGGCTACTACCTGACCGGCGATGTGGTGATCCGCAACGCGGACGGCACCTTCCAGTTTGCCGGCCGCGACGACGATATCATTACCACCGCCGGCTATCGTGTCGGGCCTACCGACGTGGAAAACAGCGTGATGACTCACGCAGCGGTGGCCGAGTCCGCCGCCGTGGGTCAGCCCGACGAAATTCGTGGCGAGATCATCAAGTCGTATATCGTGTTGCGCGAGGGTTTCGAGGCCAGCGATGAACTGGCCGACGAGATTCGCCAACTGGTCCGCGAACGGCTTTCGACTCACGCCTTCCCGCGGGTGATCGAATTCGTCGAGGAACTGCCCAAGACGCCCAGTGGCAAGATCCAGCGCTTCAAGCTACGCGCCGATGCCGCCGACCCGGCCCCGGCCAAATGACGAGGACCCTGACATGCAAGTGAAGGACAACACCTTCCTGATTACCGGCGCCGCCTCCGGACTGGGGGCGGCCACTGCCGAACGTCTGGTGGCCGGCGGTGGCCGGGTCGTGCTCTGCGACCTGAGCGACGCCGTCGAGGCGCATGCCGAGCGCCTGGGCGAGGCCGCCCGGGCGGTGCGCGGCGATGTGACCTCCGGTGACGATATCCAGGCCGCCGTGGACGCCGCTGTCTCGCTCGGCGGCGAGCGCGGACTGGCCGGTGTGATTCACTGCGCCGGCGTGGTCAGCGTCGGCAAGCTGGTCGATCGCGAGGGCAATCCCGCCGACCTCGAGGCCTACAATCGCACCGTGCAGATCAACCTGGTGGGCACCTTCAATGTGATGCGTCTGGCCGCCGCCGCCATGGCCAAGAACCCGGCGGGCGAGGACGGCGAGCGGGGGGTGATCATCAACACCGCCTCGGTCGCCGCCATGGACGGCCAGGTGGGGCAGTGTGCCTACAGCGCCTCCAAGGCCGGCGTGGTGGGCATGAGTCTGCCCGCGGCCCGTGAGCTCTCGCGCCACGGCGTGCGGGTGATGGCGATTGCCCCCGGCGTGTTCGAGACGCCGATGATGAGCGAGATTCCCGACGAGGCGGCCCAGGCGCTGGCCGCTTCCGTGCCCTTCCCCAAGCGGCTCGGCAAGCCCGACGAGTTTGCCCGCCTGGCCGAGCAGATCATCACCAATGCCATGCTTAACGGCGAGGTGATCCGCCTCGACGGCGGGATTCGCATGCAGTAGCGCCTGCGGCCAGCCGCAAGCTACAAGGAGCAAGCTTCAAGGAAACCCCTTGGCTTGCTCCTTTTTTTCATCTTGCGCCTGGGGGATATCCCTTGCGCCTCTTACCCTGTCGCTCGAAGCTTTTAAACGAACGCTTGACTGATGGTTGCGTCACGGATAATTTCAAACACATGTTTGAAAGCGGCCGCCGCCGCTGTCCTCGCCCGACTTCCAGGAGAGATCGAGATGCCCGACTATCAGGCCCCCCTGCGCGACCTTCGTTTCGTGATGGACGAGATGCTGGACTACCCGGCCCACTATGCGAGCCTGCCCGGCGGCGAGGAGGCCTCGCCCGATGTGGTCGCCGCCATCCTGGAAGAGGGCGCGCGCTTCGCGCGCGAGGTGCTGTTGCCGCTGAACCAGAGCGGCGACAAGGAAGGCTGCCTGCTGGAGGGCGGCGAGGTAAAGGCGCCCAAGGGCTTCAAGGCGGCCTATGCCCAGTACGTCGAGGGCGGCTGGCCTAGCCTCGCGGCCAATCCGGCGCATGGCGGCCAGGGCCTGCCGCCGTCGCTTGCCATGGTGCTCAACGAGATGGTCTGCGCCACCAACCTGGCATGGGGCATGTACCCGGGCCTCTCCCATGGTGCCGCCGATGCCCTGCGCCACCACGGCACCGAGGCGCAACAGGCCACCTACCTGACCAAGCTGGTGGAAGGCACCTGGACCGGCACCATGTGCCTCACCGAGCCCCACTGTGGTACCGACCTCGGCCTGATCAAGACGCGCGCCTTGCCCAGCGACGATGGCGCCTACGCGATCACCGGCACCAAGATCTTTATCTCCGCCGGCGAGCACGACCTGGCAGAGAATATCGTCCATCTGGTGCTGGCCAAGCTGCCCGACGCGCCCGAGGGCTCCAGAGGCATCTCGCTGTTCGTGGTGCCGAAGTATCTTCCCGATGACGGGGGAGAGCCGGGCGAGCGCAACGGCGTGGTGTGCGGTTCGCTGGAACACAAGATGGGCATCCACGGCAACGCTACCTGCGTGATGAACTTCGACGGGGCCAAGGGCTTCCTGGTGGGCAAGCCCAACAAGGGGCTGGCCTGCATGTTCACCATGATGAACGCCGCGCGTATCGGCGTGGGCATTCAGGGCCTGGGGCTGACCGAGGCGAGCTTCCAGAACGCCCTGGCCTACGCCCGTGACCGCCTGCAGATGCGCGCACTCGACGGTGCGAAGGCACCGGAGAAGCCCGCCGACCCGATCATCGTGCATCCGGACGTGCGCCGCATGCTGCTGACCCAGAAGGCGTTCGCCGAGGGCGGCCGGATGCTGGTGCTGTATGCCGCGCAGATGATCGACATTGTCGAGCATGGGGCCAATGCCGCCAAGAAGGAACGCGCCGAGACCCTGCTCGGCCTGCTCACGCCCATCGTCAAGGCGTTTCTCACCGAGGTGGGCTT
>Ga0102925_1001707_pt1 | contig 12186 bp, 9 predicted proteins | sample SalPonR1_A_D1_MG_FD_78216 | JGI IMG/M metagenome (GOLD analysis project Ga0102925, IMG submission 78216) | Salt pond soil microbial communities from South San Francisco under conditions of wetland restoration - Salt Pond MetaG R1_A_D1_MG | ecosystem: Environmental > Aquatic > Marine > Intertidal... | reverse complement strand
TGGCAATACCTTTCATTTTTTGAAAAGCCCGGTCGCCTTGCTCCTGCGTCAGGAATCGGATGCCACCGTGTGCAATGGTTTTCTTGGGTACAATATTGGTCTTTCCGCTGACCGTTCCGCGTATGGTTTCATCATCATAATCTACCTCGTTTCCGCCAATGATCACTCCCACATTATAAGTCAGGTTTTCTTCCTGCAGTTCTTCATAAAAACGGTTCAGGATACGCGAGGCTTCATAGGCAGAACCGGCCCCGGTATTTTCACTGAAGATGCCGGATGAATGCGCCTGTTTTCCGGTTACTTCAAGCTTCCAGGAATAAGAAGCGCGGCGGGCTACAGTGGCATAGCTAAAACCGGATGCGGTTTCAAAGCCGAGGGCTACGTCACTTCGTTTTGCAGCTTCAACGAGATCTTTACGGCTTTTGGAGATTGGGCTTCCGGCTTTCTCTTCGTCACCGGTAAGGGCTACAATAATTTGTGCATCGGGAATGGCGCCGGCTTCTTTCAAGGCTTTCAAAGCATACAAAATCATCACGTTACCGGCTTTCATATCGTTTACACCCGGTCCGGCGGCGACCGAATCGTTCAGCACTTCATATTCCTGAAAGGGACTGTCTTCCTCAAATACGGTATCCAGATGTCCGATTAGCAGCAGTTTTTTCCCTTGTGATCCTTGTTGTTCAGCGAAGAAATGTCCGGCGCGATTTACCTCATCCTGGGATATCCAGCTCGTTTCAAAGCCCAGCTTATCGTATGCTTCCATGTAATTTTTCCCAACCATTCGAACTCCGTCAAAATTCATGGTTCCACTATTGATGTTTACATTGGTTTCCAGAAACTGCAGTGCTTCGGCGTGGTTGGCATCAACACGATTCAGGATTTCTTTTTCTTTATCTGAAAGCCCTTGGGCAACTGCTATGGACGACCATAAAATAAGGAGGAATAATGAGGCGAATTTCTTCATATCAATTTTATGCTTTTTACTGTCGTTTTTTGGTTGCTTCCAAGTATATAATCAAAAGCCAGGTTGCTTATAATACAACTTTAAGTTTAAAAATGGATGTACCACTGCCAATAGATGCAGGGTCTAGGAATAATTCTGTAATCAACGACAGGCAGTTACTGTTTATATCCGGACATCTTATCAATTGATTACATCGGTTCATTTCTCAGCATTATACCGAATGAAGGCTACTTGCGTTAAGCCAATCGTCAACTTTCAGGTCAATGCCTAAGGATATAAGGGGTAGATGATATAGGAGTATAGTGGAATAATGTGTCTGCTCAGAGAGGCTTGTAGCCTCGTATGTATGGCTAGTTTGTTCTCTATGGAATGATAACATTTTAAGAAATTGCCCTTCCACGGTAGTAAACTCACCCTCAGCACACTTTATACTGCAAGCATTATTCTTACCAAGATTCATTTCGAAGCTCTGCAGAGTTTATAGACCAATATTCCAGATGTGACCCGGCACCAGGCTGCAGCTTAGTAACAATGAATTGTTACTAAAAAAGTTAATCTAAAATTTATTTCACTCAACCTTGATAATCATAACGGGTCGGTCGGCGTTAAATGCGATATTACTTGACTTTTTTACATTCGATAATATGGAGCAGTTATAATTTTTTTCCTTCGCCTTGTCCTTAACCTTCACCTTATGATTTTTGTTATCGCCGGGAATGGTAAAGGGAAAATCATTAGATATATCTGTATCATCACTTCCACAGTCAACAACATACGTATTGCCGTCTGTTGACTTAAATCGGATATGTTGTCCTTTCTTTAGTGAAATTTTACTCTTATTGAACTTATTGTCGTTTATTTCTACGCTGGCTGACATGTCAGTACACCATTGTTTTACAGTTAAGGTTAGTTGCTTTTAAATTTTTCAACCAATTTTAGAAAAATCGGATCTTCACGGATTGAATCATACCTTGCATCCGGATCATCCAGAAAGTCTTCCATTACATATCCGTTTTGTAAGGCTTTTTCCACCCAGCTTAGGGCCTCTGACCGATTGCCAAGGTCTTCATATATTAGACCGATTGCTATCAAATTATTTGCCTCTGAGGGTTTCAATTTCAAAGCTTGACTCAAAAATTTTTCTGCCTTCTCGAGTTCTTCCAGTTCGATATGATAGGAAGCGAGACTCAGCAGTAATTTGGGATCACGTGGATTAACTTCCAGCTGCTTTTCTGCCAGTTCTTTTGCCTTGATAAGTGCACTCTTTGCTTCTTCTGTTTTAGGAGGATCCGAGTTTAAGTATGCGATTGATAGGAAATTCCATACCTGATAATCGGTGTTATTCAATTCAAGCGCTTTCTGATAAAATTTAGCAGCTTCTTCATAGTCGCCGCTGTAGAACTTCATTGTAGCAATGTTTGAATAAACCCCATAGTTTGGCTGTATTTCGACAGATTTTTCAAAAGCATCGAGTGCTTTATCCTGCTCTCCCAAGTAATAGTAAACCCCACCTAAATTGCGATAGGCGGAAGCATTGCCGGGGCTTAGTTCTGTAACAATTCTAAACTGCTCGGCCGCTTCCTCAAATCGTCCGTATTGTGAGTAGAAAACGCCAAGCTCTGCATATCCAGCCCAGTAATCCGGTTTCATTTCAATTGCTTTTTTATAGGTTGCCTCGGCCTCGGCAACACGCTGCAGTGATTTAAATGCTCTCGCTCGTCCCCTGTAAGCTTCGAAATTAGACGGATTAAGCTCAAGAGCCGTGGCATGTGCTTGCAAGGCTTGTTCATAATCACCTTTTTCTGTAAGCAGAAGTCCCAGGGAAGTATGAATGGGAGAAAGGCTCTTATCAATTTTAATGGCCTTGCGAATGCTCTTTTCAGCAGGTTCAATCCATTCTGAATTTTTGGTTCTTCTGTAAAGGTATAGATTAGCATCGCCAAGTCCGGCATGTGCAAGTGCAAATTCAGGATCTTCTTCTAATGCACGATTAAAAAGACGAATCGCCGCGTTAATATCTTCAATTCTGTCAAATCGCTGCAAGTGGCCAATTCCACGCAAATAGTATTCATAGGCGCCGGGCACGGCCGTACCACCGGCATTGAGTAACTGTCGGGCTGCAGGTTCAATATCAATATTAAGCATTCCGGCAAGGGTGAATACGGCATCATCTTGCAGAACGGACGTTTCAATAAATGTATCGTCAATAATTCTGGATTCGAGCTGACGAAGAGTAACTGCGTCAATCAGGTTTATGATAACCCGCACGCCTCGTTCCAGGGGCTGTACACTGCCGGTGACCACCAGGTTAACTCCGAATGCATCGCGGGCTGCCGAAGCGCTTGTAATGCCTGCGCTAGCTGTTTCACTTGCCGGAACCACCAGGTAATCCTGCTGAAACTGTTCAAGCTGAGATAACTTGCTTGATAAAATTTCAATGAGCCCGTCAATGAATATCTGGTTCTCCGGGTCATCACCGATATTTCTAAAGGGCAGCACAGTAATCTGCTTGTACTCCGGAACTTGCGAACCCGTGATGAACTCCTTGATAGATAGATCACTTTTTATGGAGAAGAAGACTACAGTAGTCACTAAGAATATAGCTGCAATTGAAGCGGCCAGTATGAGCGTGTATGATTTTTCTTTTGATTTCTTTGTATCCCGGTGAGAAGGCTCATCTTCAAGTATAATTTCAGGTAGTTTTACTGAACCGCTTTTAAGGGCTTCCAGATGAATCACGAGATCATCCATGGTTTGATAGCGACTGTCAGCTCCTTTACGAATAGCTTTTTCTATGATCCATTGCAGCTCATCGGGTAGCTCCCGGTTTAGTTGAGTAATCGGTTTCGGCTCATCGTTCATGATGGAGTACATTATGGCATGGAAGTAATCGCTCTTAAATGGATGAACTCCGGTGAAAAGTTCATAGAGTACCAGCCCGAACGAAAAAATATCACTCCGGTGATCTACGGTTTCACTGTTGATTTGTTCGGGTGACATATATGCTGCCGTTCCAACGGTAGAGCCGCTTTTCGTTAACTGCGATTGTCCCGCCAGTTTTGCCAATCCGAAGTCCACGATCTTTACATCACCCTGTAGGGTAAGCATGATGTTGCCCGGTTTGATATCCCGGTGAACAATCCCGGAATTGTGAGCAGACTGGAGTCCTTTTGCAGTTTGTGTAGCAATATTAAGAGCTTCTGAAAAGTCAATAGCCCCGCGTTTGATGCGGTTCTGCAGAGATTCGCCTTCATAATAGGCCATGGAAATATACATGCTGCCGTCATCGCTCTCACCGATTTCATGGATCGTGCATACATTCGGGTGGTCTAGGGCCGAGGCAGCTCTGGCTTCCTGAAGAAAACGTTCTTTAGCATTATCGCCCGACTGCAGGTGCAAAGGCAGCAGTTTTAAGGCCACCGGGCGATCAAGCTTAGTATCATGAGCTTTGAATACCACACCCATTCCACCCTCCCCAAGCTTTTCGAGAATTTTATAATGTGATATGTTTTTATCTGACATGAGTGTTCTGTTATGAATTTCTGGTTAGCACAACCGCGGTCATGTCATCAAAGTGTTTTGTACCCTTGCTGAAAGCAATACTGGCATTGAATATTTTTTCAATGAGGTTTTCCGGATTACTCATTTCGGATCCTGAATCGGTTAGGATTTTTTTAAGTCTTTCTTCTTCGAACTGCTCGTCATTGGTATCCATGTTGTCTGTTATTCCCTCGGAGTAGACAAATAGACAATCTCCTTTTTCTAATTGAATGGTATCACCGCTAAATTCCTGACGGTCTAAAACAGCTAAGGGTACCCCTCCGGATTTAAGGGGAGTATGGCTGCCATTCGACTTGATCAAAAAAAGGTACTCATGACCGGCACAGCAGTAACCAAGCAAATGAGATTCTAAATTAATTATACCAAGAAAAAGCGTTGCGAATTTCTCAGGACTGGTGCTATGATATAACTGTTGATTGACATTCTTTAAAATTTCTGAGGGTTCATTAACATGAAGGATTTGTCTCCTGAGTATGGCTTGAAGATTCGACATCAATAGTGATGCAGGCAAACCCTTACCGCTGATATCACCGAGACAAAAGGCCCATCGGTGTTTATCAGCCAGTTGCTTAAGCTTTGATTCAGATTTTAATGGCCCCCTTTTATTGAACAAAATTATTGACTTTAAGACATTTTCTACGAATTAGTATGTTTAACATGTCGAGGCTCATATTTATAAAAAAAATAAATATATAGCCATAAAATTCGTCCTTCATTTTGATCTGTTTTCATAACGTTTATTTGTTTTGAAGAGTACCGCTTATTTGATGGAGAATTGAAATGGATAACAGGCTTGTCATTATTATTGACAGGCCTGTTATTTTGGTGCAAATACTCGGGCTAAATGTTAGTTTCCGGCGTGACTTAGATCTCCGATTCTTCTATACATATATGACCATGATTGGTCCACGGCATCTCTGTAATCGGCCTGAAGCTGCTCCCGTTTTTTCTTGCCGTCGGCTTTTTCAACCACATCCCATACGCCATCCATAGGCTTATCCATGGCTGCAAAGTTTGGGTAAGGAGTAACTACGAAATAATGCGGTGCATTAAGGTCACCTCCCACAGAATTATACCAGTAGCCGCGCAAGTCACCCTCTTGTTTCTTTAATGAAGACTGTACCGAGCGAATGGCTTCCAGGAATTTGGTACTGTTATTTATCCTCCAGAGGTAAACGGAAACGACTTCGGTTCCATCAACTAAATCTTTGCTCATGTCGGGCATGGTTCTAGCCAAATTGCTAACAGCTTTTTCAACGCTTGGATTGATCAAATTGACTGCGAGGTTCTGGCAAGCTTGACCGGCCTCATCGGATGCATCGTCCATTTCCGCCCATTTATCCATATAAGAAGCGAGCAGATATACATTTCCTTCTCCCTGTACCCGGCTCCAGAGGTTCCATGTCCATTCACCGTTATTTTCCAGATAACACTTTTTCCAGGCCTTTATGCCTTCGCGAAACTGCGTGTTATGGCCTTGCTTTAGAGTAAACTCTGTCATACTTAGAATTCTGCTATTGTTCTGGGCTTGTACTGTATTAACTGAAAGCAGATTTATACTTACCATTGCTATTAAGACTAACAGCATCCCGTATATAGTGATTTGTTTTCCCATTATTAGAGTATTGAATTGAAGTTTGAAAGGAATTTTCTAAACTAGTTAACTCCCTGTTTTGTAGTGAGTATAGCATGGTATCTCAATCAAATCTTGTACTTTTCGCGCAGATGTTTGGATTTTCTGCGCATTTCGATCTTTTATAATCGGTTGTTCGATCAGGTTTCTCCTTTTCGGTAAAAAGATGCTCGGCCGGTCAGCCTGATACAGGCATGGGGTAAACAGTGGTGAACGCAGCTACTGAAGCAATAAAAACAACCTTTTTCACAGAAGAGGTTTCTTTAATTAACTGTAAAAAAATCTTTGCCTCTTTGATGGTTGGATCAAATATCTTCGTTTTGGGATATTCTACATCCAGCTAAAAATGTGTGCCGCTGTGAATTAAGATGTCAGAATCCTTCACAAAATCTCTTAATTTTCAATATCGCGAACGTCCGGTTGGCGTATCTCCAGATGATGGGAGTTATCTATTTTTAATAGAGAAATGGAACAGATCCGGCCTTGCATAGTGCCCGGCGACATCGAACATGCGTTTGGCTGCTATAATCTGTTGCAGGTCAATGTCAGCATAGAGGATCCCTTCTTTCGCTTCCAGGGGTCCGGCTAAAAGTTTTCCGTTTGGAGCTATGATGCAGCTGTTGCCCGTATTTATCCACTCTCTTTCCTCGGGATAGAGTTTTTTAAATTCGTACTCATCAGGAATATCATCCATTCGCAGGGTCATGCAGGTGCTGAAGACAAAGAGTCCGCCTTCCCGCGCGATGTGCTGCATGGATTGCAGCCAGTTAGTGCTTTTATCCCATGTGGGAGATGCCAGTACTTGAGCCCCGCTTTCATAAATGGCCGTCCGGGCCAGGGGCATGTAGTTCTCCCAGCAGATCAAACCGGCAAGTTTACCAGCCGATGTGTCGTAAGATCGCAGCGTATCTCCTTTCCCCTGCGCCCATACCAGGCGTTCGCCGCCGGTGGGAATCAGCTTGCGATGCCGGCCCATGATTTCGCCCTGATCGTTAATAAATAACAGGCTGTTGAAAAGGCTTGCTCCGCTGGATTCGGAATTCCGTTCGTGCATGCCCATTACAACATTGATTTCGGCTTTCTTTGCAGCCTTGCAAAGCTGATCGGTAGCCTGATCGGGGACAGAAACAGAATTTTCGACCAATTTTATATAGAGTTCATTCAGAGCGGCACTCTGGCTGTTGGGAATCAGCCATACCCAATCAGGGTATCCTGAAATAAAAGCTTCGGGAAAGACAATCAGTTTCGCACCTTGTTCACCGGCCTCCATAATGGCTGAACAAGCTTTCTCTACTGTTTTTTCTCTATCCAGGAAGACCGGGGAAAGTTGTGCAGCGGCGGCTTTAAACGTTTCTGTCATAGTTTATCTGTTAAGCAGTTGTCAAAATCGTTCCCGCGTTTTGATACTGGTCATAATGAACAATTCCGGCCTTACTTCCTATTTGCCTCTACTGCTGGCAATGAAAAAACTAAAAGATCTGTCAAGTTTGAATGTACATCTGCAGGGTCAATGCTATAATTAATGAAGGATGACAGGATTCCGGGAGCTTGTAATTGACAAAACCCTACTGCTTCATTTCAACACCTGTATTGACAACGCGGTATGGCCATTCTTCTTTCTTTTGTTCTTTTACTCAAGCCTGAGTTATAGCACGGTTAAACCCGTCATGATAACTGAAAATGTCCGGACCTAAAGATTTGAGAGATTCTTTTAACTCTTCAGATATATTTCCAAAAATTTCGAAACGGGTTATCGGGGCAAGCTCTAAAAGTTCAGGAAGCATAGGCCCTACGTGTGCCAAATGCGCCATAACACCCGCCGAGTTTGGAAAACGCTCAAGCATATAACTCTTACTTTCCCCACTATTATAGAAAAGTTGATAAGAGTCTATACCCGGCTCATTCTTCTTAACTTTTTCTATGAGGGAATGGATGAGTGATTTGAATTCTTCTGCTTTTCCTTCAGCAATAGTAAACTCCACGAGGTACTGAATTTGATTTGTCATTTTTTAATATTTAGAATTATACAACGCATTTTGTGATAGGTTCACTTTAGAGCGGTTGCTAGTTTCTGCTATTTATTAATCCCGTTGTGTGGCATTTATGATTATGACCACTAAGCAATTTTCCGCTTGTCTATATTAGAGATTGCCCCAACGTGTTTTATGTTACCCACTCTGTTATGGCACTTTTATTTCGATATATAGGCAAGCTCTGAACATAATGTAGAAATTAAATTTAAGTTCCTATTTTTTGACTTCCAGCTTAAGAATTATGTGGGATGCTATAGCCTTTTTAAATACGGACTTATTTCGGTGGTTATACTCGGCAATGCTGAGCAGCTTCGGTTATAAGTCCACCTCAATTTGTAACTCTGCCCTGCTCTTCTTCCGAACCGGTGCTGACATTCACGGATTTAACTTTGCTATTTCCGAAATTCCAGGTGAAGGTCATCTTTACATTTCTGCTGCTAAAATCGTAAAATAATTGGGAGTCCAGGTTTGCGCTCGGCACGTTAGTCTTCGATCTCCATAAACTTGTTCGGAAGATATCATCAGCCGACAGACGCAAGGAACCTCGTCCGTCTGCAATCCTTTTCTGAATGCCGGCATTTACAGAGCCCATAGGCTCGAATTGCATGATACCCCATACAGATCTTGATTGATAGTACCCCGAAACTTCTATAGAAAAATTGCGAGGTAAGTCAATGGTATTGATCAGGTTTGCAGTAATCCCATAGTTATTCAGCGTTGGGTTATCATTTAAATGGGAGGTCCTGAATACCTGATACTTACCTGAGAAGTTAGATCTCAGTTCCCACCATGGTACAAATAGTATTGGGAAGCTTGTGTTGATAACATAAGATCGAAAATAGCTCAGGTTTTGGGTGCTCAGGGTTTGCTCGTTGCTATTTTGATCTATTTCAGGCTGGAATGCGGCTATTTCGTCTTTGGTATAACTGTACTGAAGTGAAATGAGCCATTGCTTAAAAGTGTAGTCCAATTTCAATGCATCACTGATAGCAGGTTTCAAGTCCGGATTACCCGAAAGGAAGGTGTTTGGATCAACAAAGAATACAAAGGGCGCCAGGTCATTAAAAGTCGGTCGGGTTATTCTCCGTGCGTAAGAAAATCCAATACTCTTCTCATTTTGCAAGTTCTTTTGAACAAAGAAGGTGGGGAATAGATACCCGTTCGTATAAAAGTAAGAAGTGACCTTCTTGGCTCTGATAAATTTCGTGTCAAAAATTCCGGGTAAGGCTACTCTATATGCTAGTCTATTCTGGGTAAAGACTGGTATTCATCACTCTTCATTCAATAAATAGCAATTTTGAATCATTGAAGGGCAGGAGGTATTCATTATTAAAAATCAACAGAACACGTTAAACGATTAAGGGAGGCTTCAAGGATCGTGCTAAAACAACGGTAACACTTGAAGGTCCCTTAATGCATATCCGGGTATTTCATCCGACATTTAGCGGTGAATGATGTTCGTGGGTTATTTTCCACTCTCCTTTCACTCTTAAAAATACCAAGGTTGTTGATTCCCATATCTGAATAACTTGACCCCCAATAGTTGGGCGAAAATCGGCATGGAATGTTACGACAGCCACATTTCCAAACACATCAATTTTCAGATCACCAAGGTTATAGTCAAAACCCGAGATCGCTCCAACGAAACCTCGTTCAAATTCCTCATTAGCCTGGGAATCAAATCGCAGCTGGCTGTCTCTGAATTCGGTAAATTTCGGTCCGTAAATATGATAGGAGATGAGTTTATCTGCATCTTTATCCTGTATTGCTTTAAAGATGCCATCCAGTACGGTTTGTATCTCAGCCTGGGCCACATGGAATTCATTGGTAGCTAATTGATTGGTAACGAGATCAACTTCTTGGGTTTCGATTTCATGGTTTTCTGTATTCACATCACATCCTGTCGTGATATAGAGGAGGGTAACTAGTACTATTAGATTTAATTTTGTTTTCATGATTTTATATTTAGCGGTTATTGCCAAATTTGGTCAACTCTTGATTTGGCGGATAGTTAATTATAACATGAACAAAAAGTAGTTCTTAGAGATGTGGTGTTCTGCTGTTAATCATTCAATGAATATCAATTTTGATTCATAACATGCCGGAAGAATGTAGGGAAACAGTAAAACTAAACGGCTATGCTTGATGCTTTGACACCAAATTTATCCTGGAAGCACTTAGAAAAATAAGAAGGGCTGTTATATCCAATTTCCAGAGCTATTTCGGAGAGATTATATTTGTTTTCTTTAATCAGGGAGAGGGCTTTATTCAGGCGTATATCGCGAATGAAACTAACCGGGGAGCGCCCGGTCACAGCTACAACTTTTCGATACAGCTGTGGACGACTGATGCCCATATCGTGGCTAAGATAGTCTACGCCAAATTCATGATCGGAAATGCTCTCTTCAACTACGTCTAACAGGTTATCCAAAAATTGCTGTTCCGCAGCCTTAATGGTTCGAAAGCAGATGTGGGTTTTCATGGTATCATTTACATCGCAGAGTTCCTCAAAAAGCTTCGAGGTAATAATTTCATTCTCTCCCGCAATTAAACATAACCGCCGGCTCATCCGGATGGCCTCTACGAAAAATCCCTCGTTCTCCGTAAGAGGCTGGCCCACGCTGATTCCCATATTGAACTTGACTTCACCCGTTTCGGGGTCGGAATTTCCGTTACCTTTCAGCAATTCCTTTTGAATCTCATGAGCACATTGAAGCACTTTTTCGGGAGTTTCGAATACGGCGACGATGCTGTCGAATCCACATGTCCTTACCTCTTTACCATTATATTTTGCAATCAATTGAAGTGCGATATTTTTTTGCTTTTTGGGCAGCTTGAGTTGATTAAAGTCAATTGATGCCTTAGAATTTGTTATTGCAATAATATCCAGGGTTAGAACATAGCGATAACCGGTATCGATCTTGCCATCTTCTTGCCGCACAAGACCGTGGTCCACATTTTGGTTTTCACCCATAAAAAGATCGTACATACCGCCTTTTACTTCCGTAATTTGACAAGCAGTAATTCCATTCGCCTCTCTATGGGTAGCGGCGCATGATTCCTTGTCAGGTCCTTCCATCAGGCAATAAACCGTACCCGCTTCTTCATTAAACCAGTACTGATGATAGGTGACCCCATACTTTTTCTGAACAGCCAAATCTTTTAAATGGGCTTCACGGGTATCTTCTACTGAGATTTTCCCCACAAAATGTATGTCCATGTACAATGGCATAGTGGCAGTGTTTAGGTAGTATATATTTCAGAATGCAATTAAAATGGATGAGAACCTAATTATTCTTACTTCTTGACTCAGGTATTTCAGAGCATAGGAAGAGGACCGTTTGCATCATTTAGCCGGAATACTCTGTCAATGTAAATTTTCAATTGTATGAAGGACAAGAATTTTGTATTTCAAATTAACAGCTACATCAAAATAATATCCAGTCATGACATTCCGGGCCAAACAACATTTTCCACTTCTTATTTTAGCTATTCCGTTAATGATACTTTTTTCCTGCAAAACTTCAGATGAAGACTCAGGGAACCGGATTTATGCTTTAACGGGAGCCACCGTTTTTGACGGTACAGGGTCAGAGTCCATTGAAAATAGTGTTATCGTTATTAAGGGAGATAAAATTGAGTGTATCGGTAGTGAAGTGGACTGTGAAATACCATCTGAAGCAGAAACAGTTGATGTTTCGGGCAAGTATATTACACCGGGACTCATTGACGGGCATGTGCACTTTTTCCAAACAGGCTTCTTTGACAGCCGTCCGGATGCCATGGATATCACGGAAACATATCCCTTTCCTAAGGTTGCCGCTTATCAGAAACAACATCCGGAGCGGTATTATAACTCGTACCTCTGCTCGGGTATAACAGGTGTTTATGATGTAGGCGGAATGTCATGGTCTATAGATTTTCAGGAATCAGCCGAGCAGCATCCGAATGCGCCGCATGTTGCAGCGGCAGGCCCGCTAATCACTCCCGTTTCG
>Ga0102925_1001706_pt1 | contig 12190 bp, 19 predicted proteins | sample SalPonR1_A_D1_MG_FD_78216 | JGI IMG/M metagenome (GOLD analysis project Ga0102925, IMG submission 78216) | Salt pond soil microbial communities from South San Francisco under conditions of wetland restoration - Salt Pond MetaG R1_A_D1_MG | ecosystem: Environmental > Aquatic > Marine > Intertidal... | reverse complement strand
AATGAACAATATTCGTTCACCGATGTTTGAGATATGCCGGAAATGGGAGTCATATAAAACTCTTGTATACCGAACTCCCTGATTGGATGAATCCAACGGTTGTATTCAGTTAACGGAGTGTCCCATCCGTGTTCCCATTTTCCAACAATCTTAACATTCATTTTTCAATTTTTATTACGCTGGGTTCAGGTAATTTCTTTCAAGAGCCGCCACAAAGTTAACTGAGTTAGCCGTACTTCTTGTCAGAGTACCTGTTGTTACCACGTACTGTGCTGTAGTTAATCCAATAGCAACTGCTGTATATGGGGCGTCAGTTTCACCTGAACCTGCTCCACGTTGAATGTTGTTATCGTAATCATAGTCAAACTGAATTTCAGCTTGTCCACCTACTGAACCTGTAATTGGGTTATCAGAGTTATCTTGAATAATAATAGCGTCCTGTGTACCGAAGTCTGCTCCTGTGTTATCCCCTGCGTCATCATTCGTATAGAATAGACGATAAATAGCGTCAGTATCGTTCTGTAAGTTATTATTAAAGAAGATAGTACCCGCTGCAACGAATGGAAATGTCTGTACGGTTGAACCTGTTTCAGTGAATTCCAAACGGTTAGTATCAGCTGATTGGAAGTTATCAATAAAAACTCCTTCAGATGTTCTAAGTGTATCTCCAATGAATGTCAATAGACCTTCAGCGATGTCACCACGAACTTCACCTGAACCACTATCAATGTCAATTGGTTGACGAAGTTGATACTGAACAAATTCATAAATCTCTTCTGCTGTACCTGAATTACCATCAATAAGAATGTCAAATGCGTAATCATTAACACCAATACTTCTTGTTACTGCTGTATCCAAGAACTGAATTGACATACCTGTATACGGTGCTGAACCTGTAATAACGTTGTCAGCCGTTGTAATCTTAAGGTCATCAGAGTTAGTTAGTGGAAGTGCGTACTTTCTAAATGTCAGAGCCGCTAAGTTCTGGTCAACAATCAAGTCACCAAATCCATACGTCTTTCCCTGTTCACGAAGATATGCTCTAAAGAAATCTCTGTAATCAAATGATGAAGATTCATAAATCTGAACACCCTGATTAACTGGTCCAGGTAACTGAAAGTCTTCAGGAATCGCTACACCAAATCCTGCTATTTCAGGGTCTTGTTGTAGGAAATACGCTTGGTCATTATTTGCGTCATTAAACAAACCAAGAGTTGTAATATTTGCCCACTCTTCTGTGTTATCATTTGTGTTAGGGTCAACTACCGCCCATCCACCATCTCGAATAAGATAAGCTGATTGAGTTGGGTTAGCGGGTTCTGTTATATTAGCGAAGTTCCATCCGTTAATAAGTTCAAACTGCTCCGATGTAATAGAGTTCATTGGGAAAGGGAATTTGATAAGGTTATCATCATTCTTCCACTCTTCCTTAATAAATGAATAAAGTGCCTGTAAAGATACTCCGTCAGTTGAAAGGTTGCCTACTGTGTTTAATTCAATTTCAAGTGAACCTGTTATAAAGTTTACTTCCGTCCCTTGGTTTAGTGAATCTGGGTCTACAATTCTTGCCATAATCTATATTAGTTTAGATGTTTTATAATTTTTCTGATAAATGTGTTGGTGTCATTGATAGGTTTGATTTTATTTGACTCTTCCAACTGTGTTATAACCTCTTTTACCATTTTCTTGTTACTTAGGATGTTCTTCATATTTATACCGTTACCTTTCAGTTGTTCGGCTACTATCATAGAAGAAGTTTTCTTTCTCTTTGGTTTTTGAACTTCAACTTTCACCGTTTCTCTGACAGGTTCTTTCTTTTGTTCACCAATCACTTCAACTGTTACGTTTTTACTCAACTTAATATTGAAGTCATCTTCCCAAGGAGAGAAATAAGCACCATCTGTGATTACTTCAAGAACCATCTGTCCTTTTTCACCTTCGTTAAACATAGACCGAAGGCCTTTGATTGGAATAGTACACATTCCATCTGAAGCAATATCTCCTTCAAATAGAATATTCTTTCCCGAACCTTTCAGTACGAGTCTTGCGGATGTTTCAGTTAAAGAAGACCCTTCAACTTCTACTTTACATTTGAAGTCCTCTTTTTTGTCTGAAAATAATGTATACATACGTGTCCTGTTAGTTTAATATAAATATAAAGAAAAGAAGAGAAACCAATAATTAATCTTCCTTACAGACATAAATATATATTTATTGAAAAATAAGAAAAATAATAAGCATAAAAAAACCACCCGAAGGTGGTTTAGTTACAAAGTACCGAGACCCTCATAATCCCTTACTCTTGGGTCTCTCTACCGTCTATAGTCAGGTAGTAGGTCAGCCATTTAGCTGAACGGATGTACTGTCGGGTATTAATAACAGTCACATCTTTACCTCTCCTATAGTACTCTGTATAAAATCAATAAATTTCTTTTAAAAATAAAGGGCTGAGATTATACCCACTTTTGTTCCCACTTTCATTCTCGTACCACCAAAGTGCTACCCCCGATGTTAAGAACTTATCCACTTCCACAAGGGAAGTATAAGAACATTACCGCCTTTTATAACGTGTGGCCTGTCACGTATCATAGTAACCATTCTCAACTTTCAACATCCGTCTGACCTTGCGAGCCATTCACCCACGCTAATGGATTAAGTTCAGTATCCAATCAATTGTTTCAGACCTTGCGAGTCATCCACAACCTTCATTCTCCGAAGAGTGAAGGATTAGGTAACTTGGTTAGTTACTACTGACAGGGACTTTGCTTTTTATTCTATTTTATATGTAAAGAACAGGAGTCGAACCTGTAATCTTCTGCTTCTAAGGCAGATGGCCTACCATTGGCCTATCTTAAGAATTAGCTTTCCACCGTTATGTGCCCTGCCGGTTACTCCATACCCTTTTGGAATACAGAATATAACACATAACATACGTTTCGGTCTATCAAACCTACTGTGTCATACTTCACGATTACTAAGGTAGATATTAGTAAATACCTTTTCTCCATTTGTATTGAATACTTGCCCTCATATTGATGATACTCGAACTCATACTCTGTAACTTGTCCAATCAGGATTCGAAAAGGTTGGATTTGTATTGGTTTCTATGTCCCCACAGATTTGATGCCACCAATCGGCTACACCTTATTCACGTACCCAAGTCCGTGAACCAACACACCTTTCTTATTCCATAGTTCTCCCTTTCGGAAGACTCCCCTTGGTGAAAGTAGGATGTTACTTGTTTAGACGGACTTCCCGAAGGAAGCGGGTGAGTGTGGATAACTCGAACCCCTTTCAATACCCTTGCAGATACCTGTCCTAATTTTAAGTGTGCCCAAACACACACTAAATTTCAAAATGTTAAAGAACTATTTGTTAATTTGTTACTCTCTAAAGATAAGAAAAAATCTAATCAATGTCAAGTATTATTTTAAAAAACTTTTTTTTTATTCGTCTTCTGATACCTTGAATGTGATTCTCTTAGATTGCTTCTTTAATGCGTAAGCCAAGTAAATCAAGTTTCCAAGACCAAAAGTGAACCAAGCAGTAAAAATGAAAACCAAAATATGTCCAAGTAATGAGCCGTATGTTTTATTTACCAATACAGCTCTATCATCAAATTCATCTTCAATTTCGTAACCTTGAAACATATAATCTTCAACTTTGTCCTGTAGTTCTTTTTTGGAACTAAGTCTTTTTATTCTCTCGTTCATTTTATTAGTTATATTTTAATAGTTTAAAAAAATGGTAAGGCCGAATTACATTCCCTTATTTCAGTTGTGTCCGCATCGTTTAATCCTATCGGCCCAATTTTCATAGGAACCTTACCGTTGTGGCGGGTGAGGGATTTGCACCCCCGTTCTTCTGGTTATGAGCCAGACGAGTTACTACTTCTCCAACCCGCGATATATTCATTATGTCAAAAATAAAAGGTAGAACGGATAAACTACCTTTTGAGAACATTAATAGGTGGAGACCTATTATCCGTTTTTGTATATATATAAGGTAAGAATAATTATAACCAATGTCAAGTTTTATTTTAACTTTTTTTAGATTTTTTTATTCTACCTCTTCAAGTAATTCAAAATCTATTTCAGATAATGCTTTATCTGCTCTTCTCCAATCTAACGTTGCTACTGCGCATCCAAATTCTAAGATAGGATATTTCTGAACTGTCAGAGATTGATAACAAGCAGTCTGTACATACTTCTTAGACCCTGTAAATGAATTCAGGACTACGAGTACTACAGCAATACCTAATACTTTCAATAATCGTTTCTGCCAACGTTTCATATTTGAACATCCGTAATGGTGAGGATGTAACCTATTACAAAACGCCTTCCCCTATAAATATAGAAGAAGTTTATTTGACAACGATATTAAACATCTTATTAGGTACAAAGACAGTAGTCACTACTTCCGTTCCATTAGTTGCCGTTTGGATAGACTTCATACCCATAGCTTCCATCATAATATCAGTTTTACTTGCGTCAATGGAAATAGGCATAGATGCCTTTACTTTACCATTTACCATAATAGGAATATTAGTTTTCATCGGTCTGTTTGTTTTGTTTTTGTGTTAGGTAGAAATATAACCTTTTTTCTACTTCTTTCCAAAATTTATTTCCATAAGAATCAGAATAAGCTTCTTCAAGCCTGTCCATTATTGTTTTATGTTTCCAACCATTCTCTTCAGCGTCTTCATAGAAGTGGATAGGTGAAGGAATCATATTATTATCCTGAAGTCCCATAAATAATATAGGAAGTGGTAGACCACGAGATGCGTACATATGAAATACACCACCCATTACTATCCTACCATCTTCAGTCTTTCCAACTGCGTTCATCAATCTATTCTAAGATTTCGATGAATCACTTCATCTTCAACTGCTTCAGTCCACTGATTTTTTGTGATTTCATCGTGTGGCATTTCTTTATAGAAATGTAAATTATTGAAGATAGTTAGTATGTCCTTATCAGGCCTGTCTTTTAAATTGTCAATATGAGCTTGTGTCATTTGTTTTTTCTGTTTTTTCCGATGTGATAACCATCACAGTAAATACATTTATATACACTGAAATGTTTATCGTATTTTTCACCCATTCGTTTTGCAGCTTTATGTGCTGATTTTTCTGAATAAGAAACTTTTTCCTTTCCTGTATCTCTTCTCCAATGAGAAGTTTTTGAAAAGAGTCCCCAAGCATTTCCCGTGACAAAGAAATTACGGTACGCCCGTTTCAAAGGAAGTTGGTCTTTAAGTCCTAAGTATAAATTCTTAAGTGTCATATCCATTCATATTCTATGAGTTCACATCTTAGTGGATGACTCCAATAAGACTTAGTACCATAGTGCTTCTTTAAATCTCTTGCTATATCCAAGTAAGTCATTGCTGACATTTCTGCTGAAAAGATAATTGCTTCAGGGATATAATCAATACTCTTGAATATTCTACGAAGTTCTTTTCTTTCCAATTCGTGTCCAATTCCTGTAGTACCAATGAAGATTCCCCAAGGGCTTCTTTCTTCTAAGATTTTCAATTGTTTAGGGTCTTCGTAAAGATTGGTAATCTCGGTAAGAGTATATTCTTCTTTCAGAATATCAGATATCTCTGACCAATCATTTTCAGGGCCACCTTCTAATATGTATATTTCTTTATTCATTTTAAATAACCTAATTCTTGTAATACACCTTCAAACATTCCGTGAGGAATTCTATGTCCTGTAGGAAGTGTTTTAATTCTTATATTTAACCAATGTGCCACTTCTTTCATTGACTTAAACATTTCGATAGTATCATCTGGATATACTACTGTATCTTGTTCTCCAACTATCACATCAACACTACGAATAGTTGGTGGATAATGTTTACCAAAACCTTTCTGAAAATCTTCTTTGTCAGGAAAGTTAATAGTATCTATCGGGCTACTTAAAGCGGGATTCAATAATATCAACTGATTACAATGGTATGTATTTGTTGCCAACATCATTGCCATATATCCACCCATTGATGAACCAATAATAATATCAGGACTTACAGCTTTCACTTTTCGTTCTAATATATTATAAATGTCAGGGTCATTGTAATCCAAAGTGGGTGCGTGAATCAAATAATCATTCAGAAACAATTCTGCTTTCGGCCCTGCTTTAGTACTTTCTAATCCGTGTAAATATAAAATTGTTTTCATTAATTATCCCATATTCTAACGGTTCCCTGAAAAACTCTTCCGTCTTCTGCCCAATAAACAGGCTGTGTTTTGTAAGGACGATTTCGTTTGTTCCTTACTTTACCGTAAGCCATATTGGTTCTACTATGATACTCTAACGGAACTTCTTTTCCTGTATTCCAACTTTCAAAAATGACATAGTTCCCGTCAACTTCAGTACCATCCATATAGGTATCTTCGTCTGTGGGATATCGGAATGTTAAATGATTAGCTCTACTGAATTGAATTCCCTTTCGTTTCATAACAGTTTGTTTTGGGTTATCGGTCAATCATTACAATACCAATATACAAAAAAGATTTGGAAAAGTCAAGTATAACTTTGTAACTGAACTTTTACGGTCACAGTCAGACCAACCATTGTACCGAAGGCGGGATTCGAACCCGCAACTCTGTGAAGAGAGTGGTTTTTGAGACCACCGTGTATACCGTTCCACCACTTCGGCTTCTTTGGTCTTTTAGCCTTATATCCTTACGGGGAAATTTTAATACGCTTATAGTGGGCACCACTGCTCCCACTGTACTCTACCGTAATTTTTGTGAGTACTTTTAAACTTACAAGTAACGTACACAGTCAGACTTTTTCTCCACCAAATGAAACGGTAAAAACTCTGGCTTCACTGTCAGCTATTCACTGTATACTCTCTGACACCGTTGTTCTTCGAGTCTTGTAAGTCTTGTACCCGTAGAGGGATTCGAACCCCCACCCCTTTCGGGAGTAGCTCCTAAGGCTACCGTGTCTACCGTTCCACCATACGGGCAATTATTATATCTTTGGAACACCAACTATAATCTTAGTGGTCTTATTACCACCAATCTTACGTGAATACCAACCTTTACCTTGAACATTCTTCGTTGGATGTTCACCGTGCCATTCAATATCCTTTCCTCTCAATATCTTACGAACTCTTTCTTCGTCATCAATTGTTGGAAGTCCACCGTACACTACAAAAGACCTGAAGGGTGCTCCTGATACTTCAGCGTAGTGTCCTACTTTACTTAACTGCTTAGTTGCGTGTTTCAGCAATTTCTTTATGTTACTTGAATCTCCATCGTGTCCAATACCTGTCATCTTAGTTCCACCTGCTCTGTCTTTACCGAAGTAAACAACATCTAGTTCAGGGTCACTATCAATGTCAGCAACTTTCCAAAAGTTTACATTGGAACGTACTACATCTTTCGGACTATTAAATTTAAGAGACCCACCTTTAGCGTCTTTGTAAGCAGTTTTGATAAGGTCATATACTACAGAAGAAATATCTTCTAATTCCTTTTTATCTGTTACCTTAACGTACTTACCCTTTGGATATCCGTCTCGTTCGTTCAATAAGTCTGTCAGTCTAATCATATCTATAGAATTGTTTACCTATAAATATATGAAACCGTAAAAAGAATCAATAAGCGTTCTTATTAAACCACTTGAAAAAATCTGAACCATACATAGAGCACATTACTTCTTCATACATATACTGTGCGTCATCATTATCTTCGTGATAAGTTCCCTTAACCACTTGTTCAACAATATCTTCACACATTGATTCAACTGAAGATAAATCTCTATCTTCTTTAGGAATCAGTGCAGGTCTTGTAGATTGTGCTTGTTTACGTTTTTCCAACTCGTTTTCGAGTTCTTCTGTAGATAAATCAGAAATGTGCATATAACTTATTTATTTTATTAAGGGTTAATTGGTGCATCAGGTAGGAATCGAACCTACAAATCCTTTCGGAGACAGATTTACAGTCTGCGGAGCTCACCACCTGCTCAACTGATACATATTAGGAAGACAAACGCTCATTCCAAGTGGAACTACCTGTTATTTCAGGGATTCAAGTCAGGTAATTAAGTCTGACTTTGCGAAGGACGATTGTGCCGTTCTTCCTATTAAGGTATAAATATTGAATAATTGTCATCAAGAATAGTTCTGACAGTTTCTCTATCGAAAGAGTCACCACCGCCCCATTCAATTCCTTCACCTGCTTCAACACTGATAAAATACTCTTCAATCGCTTCGTCAATTTCTTCTGAACTCGCTATCGGATAAAGTCCGTAGTTTTCATTGTAAAAGTCATTAACGTAATCAGTGAATCGTTCTTTTTCTCTATCAGTAATCATATCAAAGGGGTTTTGGGTTATCCTCAATCAACACTTATAGTATACGAAGAATTTCAACCAATGTCAATTTTTTTTTAAAACCAATTATATATCGTTACAAATTCATCTTCATCCATCAACCATCTTTCATTTCCGTGTGCGCTTATAGAAAATTCAACACCCTCGTATTCAAAATGAAGTTCAAACATATCATCCTGCACGTGCTCTTCCTCAACAAAAGTTGCTTTTTCATTTTTAACTGCTTCTCGTAAATCTTTAATGCTTAAATTAGTTTTAAGAGCCATTTTATTTTAATTTTATTAGAGTTATCATCAATCAACACTTATAGTGTACGGATACTTTCAACCAATGTCAAGTTTTATTTTATCTTTTTTTTCGGCATTACCAAAGCGAAAATGAAATAAACCAAAACCATTGGCGGAAAGAAGAAAGATGTAACAATAAATGTCAATCTCCATATAGTAGGGTCTGTATCAGTATAGTTTCCCATACCACTACATACACCTGCTAACATTCCATTTAAAGTATCTCGTTCTAATCGTTTGTCCATAATAGTTATTTCTTAGGTTATATAAACTATTACGAACGTTGTCAAAAAAAGTTTCAAATTATTTGTAACTCCCATCGTGGTCTTTAAAGGACTTAAACATACGTTCCATCTTATGGTACTCTGCTTTAGTTTTAGGACTGTCACGGTAAACCTCGTCCACCATACAGTTCAATTCCATATCTTCATCGTGAAGTTTCTTATTCTTCTTAGCAAGTTTGTCCTCTATCCATAGAGTTGCAGTTCCACCACCTTGATATCTTACTTTACACTGAATATACATAATTGTTACCTGTTTAGTTAAAAGTAGGAATGGTAGGATTCGAACCTACACGTTAATTGGGTCTTAGCCAACCGCCTCTACCATTTGGGCCACACTCCCATTATAATGTGATTTTTGATATATTTGTATGAATTATCAGTCATTATATACTGAATATCACATTAAAGTGTGATTTTTCATACATAAAAACATTTAATCTACCCTACAAATTTCATACCGCGGTACTTCATCTGCATTCTTACTTTCCACTCAATAGTGGTTGGGTCATTGCTATTCTGGGGTACTTTTTCTCGTAGTAAGAAGACAAAACCTTCACCTTCACAATGTTTTCATAAATGTTAGTACTCCGCACAGGATTTGAACCCGTATCTCAACGTTCGTAGCGTTGCGTGCTATCCAGTTCTACTAACGGAGCAAATGTACCCGTTCGGGTATAATATGTAAGATATATGTAATATTATACCTGTTCGGGTATAGTACCGAAGGTGGGGCTCGAACCCACACGGGGCTTTTCCACCCCAATAGATTTTAAGTCTACCGCGTACTACCAATTTCGCCACTTCGGCATTTATTTTTTTAAATATTTAATCCAACTAAATAGTTTTCTTGATTCTAAATATTTCAGATTGTCTTCATTATCGTATGCCTCCCGTTCAAAAGAAATATTTCTATACGCTTTTTGTGGACTTTGATACTGAAATATACGAATTATGTATTCAATAACATACCATATATAAAATAATACAAAAAGAAGTTCTACTTGCTGTTTTAAGTGTATTGTTTCGTGGTTTATTAATTCTTTTCTATATATTTTCCATCTTCGAGAATTAGTATCCACGAAAATAAAAGGAAATAATGCTATTGCGTTATATCCATTTAGTGGTAAAATCTTGTTGTCTTTAATTAATATATGTTTCATAAGTGGGTGCATTAGGAATCGAACCTAACTGCCCTTTCGGGAACGGGGTTACAGCCCGCCGAAACCACCTTGGTCTCCCCTACACCCATATTTTACTATCTTTTTTAGTATATGTATAGTTACATTATAGTCTTTATCTGTTTCTAACTTCCATAATGTTGTTCTATCAATACCAACCTTATCTGCCAGTTCTGTTTGACTCCATCCTTTCTTTACTCTGATTGACTTAATTAGACTTGGAACATCTTCTAAATGTTTTAGAAAAATATCAAAGTCAGACCAATCATAGTTTAATGAATGAATTGTTATAGAGTTACTTACAGACTCATTAAAAAGTTCAGGATTTATTTCCTTGTACTTTAATATCCAATAATTTTCTCTACCTACTAAATCATCAAGGTTCTCAACTTCTTCAATTACATCAATAGAAGGTTCAAGACCTCGTTCATTCAACTCACTTACCCATTCCTTCACATTGTCATTTGTTGACTTCCGTAAATGAGATAGTGGTCTATTTTTACCAATTGTTGTTTTTCCGATATAACAATAAACATCGTTCCGTGGGTCTCGTAAGCCGTATATTAAGTTCCTACTTTCCATATTTGTTGATTATATTAAACATCTAACTTATATATAAATATAGAAAACTTAAAAATGTTGATAATATTCAACAAAATATTTTGAGGAAGACGGGATAATCGAAACCCACCCGCTTTCACGAGCCTTCTGTTTAGCAAACAGAGCTGAAGACCTCTTCAGTTCATCTTCCAAAAGCGGAAAGAAACGGAATCGAACCGTAATGAATAATTCATCTAACTGATTTCCAATCAGCACCCATCACCATCAGGGATTACTTTCCAAGTGAGGAAGCAGTGGGACTCGAACCCACGAGCCACCTTTCGATGACTTAACACTTTTCAAGAGTGTCCCCTCGTCCAGCCGGACTACTTCCAATATTTTAGTTTTCAACTTCATAAGTGGACGGAATTCATCCACTTTTGTAGTTAAGAACTAATAGTAGGGAGTACGAGATTTGAACTCGTGACCTCTTGCTCCCAAAGCAAGCGCGTTGACCGGACTACGCTAACTCCCTATAAACGGTAGGTGTGATTAAATTACCACTATACATTTCTCCGAAATGCAACGGAATCTAAATCCGTATCCCCTACCTCTGTCTAACGGGCTGGAATCGAACCAGCTACCCCACAGTTCCAAGCCGTGGTTGCTACCTTAGACTCTCCGCTAGATATTAAATGGGGTGACCTGTGGGATTCGAACCCACACCAACAGGGACACAACCTGCCGTGCTACCATTACACCAAGGTCACATTTGTACACCGTGAAGGACTCGAACCCTCAACATTTGATTAGAAGTCAAATATGATATCCAGTTTCACCAACGATGCATTTGTTACGGAAGTAGGATTCGAACCCACAGCTCAGGGGCCAACACCCTGCGTCCTGCCCTTAGACCATTCCGCAATGTTTCATATTTGAAACGATTTACCCTGTTTTTGTTTCAAATATGAATTGTTATAAGTTGCGGAAGTAGGATTCGAACCTACACAGACGGATTCAAAGCCCGTTGTCCTGCCATTAGACGATTCCGCAATTTGGAATTTTTCAATAAGTCAAAGAACCGAATGATAAGTAAAGATAATCATTAATTCAATCAATGTCAAGTTTTTTTTTATTTTTTTTTTCGGAAATACTTGACATAAAAAAACCCTAACCTGCGTTCAACAAGTTAGGGTTTGTAATGATTAATTGTCTATTTACTCAATCAATAATATATTCTTTTCACCCTAACCTGTTTACGTACCAATCTCGGCTGTCTCTGGGACAGATACGAGCGATGTAAACTATGTAGTGTTAGAGTTGTCATTGTTTTTATAAATATAAGGTTTAAATTTTTTCCGTAAAAGTTTTTTTTTGTTTTTCTTTATTGGATTACTAAGATAAGAAACTTTTCAACCAATGTCAAGTTTTTTTTTTATTTTTTTTTAGTGCCAGTGAACGTCCTGACATTCAGATATATCAAACTCTTTTGTAAACTCATTCTCTTTATCTACTAATACTAATGATAAGTTAGCAGAGTAGTAACCGTT
>Ga0102925_1001704_pt1 | contig 12200 bp, 17 predicted proteins | sample SalPonR1_A_D1_MG_FD_78216 | JGI IMG/M metagenome (GOLD analysis project Ga0102925, IMG submission 78216) | Salt pond soil microbial communities from South San Francisco under conditions of wetland restoration - Salt Pond MetaG R1_A_D1_MG | ecosystem: Environmental > Aquatic > Marine > Intertidal... | reverse complement strand
GCTCCAAGTACAGCGCCACCCCCAAGGGCCAGTCCTATTTTTTTGTCTTTCATAGAGATCTCATTTTTGTTTTGTGCTTCTTTGTGATTGTGTATGATGATATGAATCGCCTGATCCCTGTTATTTAAAACATTGAACTCCATAACACCCTCTGCTTATTGCAAATATATGAAAACAAACCACGTGGAAGTTTAATTTCTTTATGATGAAGAGTAGTAGTCACTGTGTCATTTCCAGAACAAAAGAGCCGGGCGAAAAATGAATGAATTTGATGTCGCAATTTGCGATTTCAAGTTATTCGGCTCATGCGTCAGAATTCTGGATAAGTTTATGTGGATTGATCACTGGAAGGATCGTGCCATTCAGATAAGTGCCATGGGTTCGTTCCAGGATAATACCTCGGGCTGTGGAATAGATAATTCCCATCAACGTGCTGCCCAATGATGCATGAACAGTCTTTTTGTCTCCTTCTTTCACAATAAAATCATCAAAATTCGCTACATGAATGTAGAAGTCAATTGTAAATTGTCCTGAAACACCCAGTTTATTCTTTTCATTATCTGTTGCTTCAAGAAGAGTTTTCAGACGAATCCGCACTTTTTTCTGCTCCATATCAAAGGAAGAATCCTGTTTCTGCTGAATCTCTATCTGATGAGGTTTCTGAATATTCTTTAAAAAGTTATCCGATGCAGATACCTGCGATTGAAGAATCGCAATATGTTCAATGGTAATCTTTTCAGGGTAAATCTTCATTTCATTCATGCTACTTTGGAGGATTGATCAGGTTCGCCCTTATATCTGACGGGTTGTTCATTTAAGAAGGATCCTTCTGCAACTTCATCAAGCCTTTCATTGGGTTTCACATAAAACGTAACATATTCTTTCGAAGCATACTTCTTACATGCTTCTAACGGGGTGATAATAACCTCTCCATCCAGAACAACCTCTATTTTGGTTAAGGTTTTGAGGGTGATGTTATGTAAGCCGGATAATATTTTACTTATCTCACTTTCTTGTTTACCCAAAACTCTGGCAAGATCCTTTTGGGACCAACCTCTTTCTTCCAGAAGATGAGATATTTGTTGGGATATCTCCAGGTTTTTCCGGACAAACTGCCTGTTTTCCGGCTTTATTCTTGCCTGTATCCTTTCGATCACTTTGCTTCTATCCTTTTTCATAGCTCTATTTGCAGATTTTCATCAAAAATAATGTCGGTAAAACTTTCATTCCAGGTAATTTCTCTTTGTTGAAAAAGCTGATCTATGACCTTCGCCAGTTGATTTGCCTGATTAAAATATGTAGCAACATTAGGACAATCCTGTGCTTTTTGTGAGGTTTTCAATCCGCCATTGAATAAAATAACCACATGTTCATTGGCTCTCAAACAATATAGACGGAGACCTCTAACCTCAATTCCTTTCAGCCGCATTGTTTTTCCAGGGGGAGGTAAAGCAGAAGCATCAGCATAAGTCCCTTCATCTCTGAAAAATTTTTTCTGAGCACCATATTTTTGCCCGATCTCTTTTATCCATACAATGAGGTTAATTAGATCTTCTTCAACAGCCGGTATATCTTCCATCCGGTTCAAAAAATCTTCAAATTCAGTAACATCTTGACTTTCCCGTTGAACGCTATAAAATTTTACCTTTTTATATTGAAACGATTCAAGAGGTAATAGAGTTACAAACTTATACATTTAAAAACGAATTATCAACAAATAATTAACTTAAAAGTGAATAAAGACTGTATTTCTATTTCTCATTTCTAAGTTAACTATTTTATCTAACTTTCTAACCCCGCTTCTGAATCCAGAAAAACGTGTTGATGAGAAGTATAGCGATGCCTTGCGGATCTAGTTCCTCCTGGATCTTAAGGTAATTCTATCCCTTTCACCCGAATAAAAGCCATCGGCCATGTGAAATAAAAAGTCAAATCCCCATTTATTTCACTTGAAAAGTATACCGGCATTTCAGATCAAAAGTACACCATTGTATCTGCTCCTAATACAATAACCTGTGGTTGGGCAACAGAAAGCCTCCACAAAAACAGCTCATGGAGTATTTTATTGAATATAAGACTCATAATGCGAGAAAGCTTCGTGAAATATCGCTTGATCTGGTGAGAAGAGGCCAAATGATCATTCCTGCATTCCAAAAGGGCAGCATATCCACCATCCCCTTTAATCTGGTCAAAACCATTAATGGCCCCATGGGTGCCATCCATAAAAAACGCAAGGATCTGTTTATTAGATGCGCAGCTGCAAACCCTTATTGCTTTTTAAAATCCTGAAAAATATAATGCCTGATACAAGCCCGAAAAACCGGGTGCTGCAAAATTTTCTTCCATAACATCCAAAGATTTTTACCAGATCTCCTGTAGATTCCATTAAGCAGTGATCAAAAAATCAATCCTGAGCATGAATGAGTCAACAGGCAGGCAAAATGTCATCCTGTTACAATTTTCAGGTGCACCAGCGCGGTACATTTGTACCCATGTGCAACCTTAAAATGTTAAAGCCAGTTTCCACCTTTTGGGAGCCCACGAGTCCAAGGATCTGGTGTGAAATTCCATATAATATTGAATAAACTTATGATTTATTACTTTTGAACCAAACAATATACTATGGCTAAAACGGTATATCAACTAAAGGTAACACTGGCCGGTTCCAGTCCTGAGATCTGGAGAAGGATCATAGTCAGTCCCGGCGGTTGGCTTGTCAGTTTTCACAGGATCCTTCAGACCACCATGGGATGGACCAACTCCCATTTGCATCTTTTTCATGACGGTACTTCCGAGTATGTACCCAGGGAGTTTGAAACTGAGGACACACTGGATTCCAGGGGCGTTAAGCTTCAACAAATCTTAAACAGCGAAAATCCGGCTATTCTTTATGAATATGATTTCGGGGACGGCTGGGCCCATAAAATTGAGTTGGAGAAGGTGATTGAGGACGATAAAGGGAAAGTCCCGAGGTGCATTGGAGGCGAGCGCGCCTGCCCACCGGAAGATTGCGGTGGCTTGCCCGGTTATGATGAAGTACGGGAAATCATTTCAGACCCGTCTCATGAGGAATACGAGGAAACGCTCCAGTGGCTTGGGGGCAAATTTGACCCCGAACATTTCAGTGTGGATGAGGTCAATAAGCTGTTGCGCCGCAAGGATTACGGCTGTCCCTGGTATTAGGTCAAGCCCGGTAATTTCTCCTACTTAAAAGACAACGCATCAAAACCAACAACATTATGGATACCGACGATCTGTCTGTTGAAACCTACCGGGCCACTCTTGTGGAAGCCGAACGCTTTGACCATACCATTACCCTACACTTTGGGTTGTTATCGTATGATTGCAACAATGAGCAGGAATTCATCGAGGCTGTGGAGCAGGTGCTAAGGGGCTACAAAGAGGCGGAAGCCTGGGAGCTGGAGGATCTTTTTTACGGGGAGCTGCCTGATATGGATGGCTTGCGTCAAACCGCCGATAAAATCCGGGACAACCTCCAAAAGGTCAAACAGATCCCTCTTGAAGAACGACATTTTGAATTCTAGACCAATAAGGGATATCAATAGGATGTCTTTTTCGGAGTTATAATCACCTTTTCATCCAATACGACTTCTATATTTGATAAGGTCTTAAGGGTAATATTCTGCAAGCCGGATAATATTTTACTGATCTCACCTTCCGGCACTTCCAGTTTTTCAGAAAGGTCCTTTTGCGACCATCCTTTCTTTTCCAGGATATATGAAATCTGGCGGGATATTTCCAGGTTGTTCCGGACAAACTGCCTGTTTTCCGGTTTGATTCGCGCCTGGATTCTTTCGATCACTTTCGCTCTATCCTTGCTCATAGTTATATTTCAAAATGATCTGTATGAAAAATATTGATGAAGTCCGTAGCAACCAAACTTAATCATTCAGAATCTCATCCATCTTCTGATCAACAAGTTCTTTTACTTTAAAAGCTATCTCCTTATATTTTAACACTTCATTATCCGAAGGGTTATAGCTATCTCCCGGATATCTGATATCGACACCAAAATCACTCAGGTTTCCGGGATTAATGTTCTTGAATTCCTCATCAATGTCTTTACATTCAGAAAGAAGAAACTCAATGTTATGTGTTTTTCTGATCTCAATTTTATGGGCAATCAAAAATGCCTTAAGCGCTTTTTCTACAGCCTGCTGGCAATGGAAACATACAGACGAAGGAGCGAGTATATTCGATTCGGAAAGTTTTTGGACAACCAATAAATCCTCATCGGCCTTATTCAACCATTGCCTGATATAGTCTTTGGTTGAACGATTCATAAAGTCGTCCCTTCCTTGATGATATCTCGAACAATATGACCAAAGATCTTCTTTTTGTTTTGTACTTCTCTGTGGCTATAAATGATGATATCGGCGGGAATCTTATATTCGGCAAGTTTCTTTCTTAAGGTGGCCTGGTAATAACGTCTGCGTTGTTCTGAGAGGGTTTCTTCAGTAATGATCAATAAATCATAGTCACTATCAACAGAATCCTTACCTGATGCTCGCGAGCCGAATAAAAGAATTTGGCTCCCCGGTAACGATTGATTCACCAAGCGCTTAATGATTTCAATCGCCTGCTCTTTATTATTCAACACATTGGATTCCATAACACCTTATTACTATTACAAATATATGAAAATAAGCCAACAAAAGGGAATATTGATTTTAATTTTAACGATTATGCGGCTGATGAAATTGTTGCACCTCCTCATCCTGCTTCTGGTAATATGGTTCTTCGAGGTGGTCGGAGTAGGCGATAAGCTGATAGTGGGTATCCTGACCCTGCCGGCCGGGCAAACCATGTCTTTCAATGGACTTCGACTTCAGGAGAATAACCATAAATAAGGCGTAGGGGAAGCATGCTGTTTTCTGAAAAAGACAAAAGGATACAACATAAATTCAAATTTGCGGCCCGTTAGGGGTTCACTTGTCCCATCTGCGATTTCAAAAGCTGAAAAACCGGCAGCAAGGGGGCAACCAAATCTGCTACACGTGAGGCTCCATCAATGGGAATTTCAGGATATCTTACTTCCTTTCCACATAGCTCAACCATTTTTTCGGCCAACTTGAACGCATCCGTTTTAGAAAATCTCATTGCAACACCTATATGGCTTTTTCTTAAGTTATTAGCTATATTGGCCTGTTCACAATGCTTCTCCAGGGGAAAACAAATAAAGGGTTTGTTTAATGCAGTAAGCTCGACAACCGATGTACCCCCGCACTGGGTGATAACCAGATCAGAAGCAGCAAAATGCTCATACAATTTCGGTATAAAAGGCTGAATATCGATTCCTTCCGGCACATCCAGGAAATCCGGTTTAATTCTCGGACCGGCGACAATGACCATTTGTAAATCCGGGATTTTCTTCCGGGCAACAACAAAAGCTTTTCCACATAATTCAAGAAGATCTTTTCCTACCGATGTGCCACCAATGGATGCCAGGACGAGGGGTCTGTTGTCATAGCCTAATTTTTTGCGAAGTACTGATCTATCCGGGATACTATCCAGGTTAAAAGGTAAAACATACCCGACAAATTCATACATGGCTTTTGCAAACGTCCGACGGTTTGGAAGCAAAAAGCCGAACGACTGGTCGGGAATATCCTCAAGGCGGCCAATAAACAGACCCAGGTCAACAGGGGATTGGATTCTTTTCCTGTAGTTGTATGACCATTTTCGATTCCATATATACACCCCCAGCTTTTCGAGCGGATTCCAGGTCATGGAATCCAGCCCCACAAAATCATAAAGGATAACAACAGGTGCCTTTTTCAGCTCCGGACGCTTCCTCAAAGCAATGGCAATCTCATAGGTTTCATCCCCAATGACCAGATCGAAATCATAGGATTGCATCACCTGAGCAAAAACCTCCACATTCTGCTTCCATCCACTCCTGGATTTAAGCAGGTAGCTGAGCAGATTCAGACTCGTCCCCTTGCTGCTTTGCTCGGCAAAAACATTCTCATTGGCATAACCGCCGGCTTCGGGAAGCAACTCCTCCCCGGCCGACTCAAGCATCAGGGTAGCCGGATGTGCCGCCAGCCATCTTATGTTCATCCCGGGATACCGATCCCTCAGCTTATTGGCGATGGCAATATCCCTGGTAACATGACCCAGTCCCAATGAACCGCTAATAAATAAAACTTCCGGATGCTTCTTTTCGATTGTTTTCATTTTATATCCTCCTGGTCTTTTAAAACGATCATTTCTTCCTGGGTATAAAGGTCGGATATTAAACGGTGAATCAACAAATGATTATGTTGTGGATCTTTACAACTTTGTAGCAAATCCTTAAATCTATGTGTCAGGTATGTCGCATCTGACTGCATATGAAACATCCCATGCAGTTATCTTTGCTGAAGGAAACCCCGCTCCTTCATTTTCAGTACAATACGATCGTGTTCCTTCCCAAACCGGGCTTTTATTTCTTCCGTGGTTTGCAGGAAAGGTTGTTCGTGCCTGATCGATTCAAACATAGGATCCTTTTCTATCAGGGTAACCAACCATAATGGGGGATGTTGAATCTGTCGCACAACGCTCAGGTCTTGATACGCTTTTGTATGTTCTTTCCGGAAGGCATACAGAGCAGCACGGTCGTAGTGGGCAAAATAATGTTGTCCCCACATTTTTTGGGACTCGATCAGCTTATCGCAGTAACGCATTTGAAGATTGAAATATACTTCTGCCTGATCCGCAAAGCCATTTTTCCAGCAGACATAACCCACCCGGTGAATAACGTTGTAATTGATCTCCTCTGGTCTGTCAAACTTTTCAAGCCACCTTGAAAAGTAGGTCAATGATGCCTCATGGTGACCTGCCATCATATAATTGAATCCCAGCTGACGGGAGATATCATGATAATACCAGATGTCCGAATGATAGGTAGAATCGATATCATAGGCTTTTCTATAATATAGAGCAGCCTTTTCAAAGTTACCCTGTTGACTTTCTATGGCACCCAATCCGGCAAAGTAAATCAGCGAGTCACCAAATAACCGGAATGCTTCCATATTCCATTTTTTCGCTTCATTGATAAGTCCGGCCCACAAATAGGGATACAGCATTTCTTTCAGGATCATCTTCAGGTCTTCCCCGTCAACCAGCGATGCGGCCTGCAGGTAATTCCGGATACTGTTAAAAGGATCCCTCACTAAAAACAGGGTCCCTTTTCCCCGGTAGGCTTCCCATGAGCTGGGGTTCAACTGAAGGGCTTTATTGTACATATCCAGGGCTTTTCCCTCATTGCCCTGGTACCAGTAATACAAACCTTTCACATTATAGGCTATATCGGTATTCCTGTCACAAGCAAGGGCCCTGTCAGCCAACACAAGCATGGAGTCCAAAACATGCTCTGAAAAATAGCCCCTTCCCCGGTTTAAATTTTTATAAACCATGGCCAACCCGGCATAGGCCCGGGCATAATCCGGATCATATCTCAAAGCTTCCCTGAAGTATTGCGCTGCTTGACGAAGCGCCTGTTGATTTTCATTATTCATCTGATGTTTTCTGAATTCTTCTACTCCCCTGAGATAAAAATCATAAGCCGTCAGACTAAAGGTAGGTTTCGCCTCGATACGTTCTTTTTCTTCCGGGGTGATAAAGGCATTTAGTTCACCGGCTACTTGTTGTGCTATCTTACTCTGCAATGAGAACACATCGGCCTGATCATAAGCATATTCACCGGACCAAACCTGGCTTCCATTGTAAAGGTTGATCAACCGGAGATTTAAATGGATGCTTTCCGCTCCTTCCTGGTAAGAACCATTCAGCAAATAAGCGACATCAAGCTCTCTGCCGACGGCTGCTTTTTTGCCGGTTTCACTTGTATTCTTCCCGGAAGAACATGAAACGACCCGTAGGTCCTCAATTTTTGACAGATCATGCAATATGGCTTCTCTCATCCCATCGGCAAGATATTGGTTATCCGAGTGATAACCTATGTATATAAATGGACAGATGCCAATGGATTTATGCCGAGCCGTTTTTTCAGCAGAATGGAAAACATACACATACAACAAAACAACGGCGGCAATAAAAACAAGCATTCCGGCAATCCCCCGGAGCAACTTAACCGGCAAGCCTGTTCCTTTTTTGATTCCGGATTTAGTGCCACTTTTGAGATATTTGTGTGCTTCAGCCTTTTTGAACTGACCAGGGGAAGTACCATAAAAATCCCTGAAACATTTTGTGAAATACGTCACACTGTGGAAACCACATTCAAAGGCTGTCTCAGAAACCGTGGAGGACTCATCCTTAAGGAGCTCAGATGCTTTTTTGAGCCTTACCCTGCAAATAAATTGACTCACCGTCATTCCCGCTGCATCTTTTACTTTTCGATGCAGGCTGGATCGACTCATGTTCATTTGCCGGGCCAGTTCGCTAACCCCAAACCGATCGTTGGTGAGATTAGCCTCTATTATTCCGGTTAGTTTATCTAAAAAACTTTTCATGACCGGGTGAGTTTGAGCTCGAGGTCTTCAGTTAAATGGAAGCGAGAGAATTATGGACACATGATAAATTTAGGGAATTCCCTGGTGCAAGTAAAGGGTTTATGATTTTTTTTCTCATCCCCCATCAGGTAGAACCTAACATAAAAAATAATCATGAAGGATACACAGGAAATGATGATGAATCAATTTAAAGCCGATTCCCTCATTGAGGATATCGGAAGGAATCATATATTTGGCGAGTTGTTTGCTTACGGTTAAGCATATCATTTGGAAGTTTTCATTGGCGTAACAATTATCTTTTCACCCATACCGGCAAACATTCTATATGTGCCTCATAAACAAGACTAAAAATTATCTGTATATTCTCATTGGTTAGATTTCTCTACAAAATTCACGCTAATTTTGCAGTTGAACCAGCATAATTCAAGTGAATTTTGTTTGATTGGCCTCCTGCATAGCAAACTTTTTATTCTGAACAACCTAAAATAAATCATACAAGATTTTCGTATATTTGAATAAATGATGAATTTGTGTGCAGGCTGATTTATTGTTGACATCTGATCAAACTTCTATAAAATTCACCCCATGCTGCCAATCAAGAAAAAATTCCTCACCGATGAAAACAACGAGGTAATCGCTGTTCAGCTGGACATTGACACGTTCCGAAAAATAGAACAGATTCTGGAAGACCATGCTCTGGGAAAGCTTATTGAAGAAAACGACGAACAGGATAATTTGAATTTGAATGAAGCCCAGGACTATTACAATAAATTGAAAAAAAATAAAGGTGGAAGTCAGGTACAATAAAAAATTCCTGAAGGAATTATCCGATTTGGTCAATACAGGGCAGGTTTAAGTTTTGAAAATAATATCATTGTATTTGAAAGAATACTCCACCGCAAAGATATTTACAAATATTTTCCGTGATATCCGAAAAAGCAGCAAACTAACCTTTATTTCACTAACAAAAATTTACATGCCATCCTCATCCTGCGCCTGGTAGTATTGCTCCTCGAGGTGGTCGGTGTAGTCGATGAAGTCGATCAGCCGATAAATGGTGTCCTGCCCCTGCCGGCCGGGTTGACAAAGTCTTTCCTGTAGCCAGAAGAGCTGATTTCTCCGGATGATATTGCCTCCCGCCGAAACCACAGTGCCCCGAATTTTGGCAAAATCGGCTTTTTTAAGCTGGTTGATCCGGCCCAGGCAGCTCCTTCCTGGAGGTTTTGACCAACGAAGGTTATTCCGTTAAAAGAATTATCTTCGAGAAAATACATCCGGACGAAGGCACAGGCTTGAAGACACCGTCGACAGTTGCACCACCACCTCCCGGCGTTTCCCCAACCATATGGACTGAAACCCCAACGTATCTCGGGAGCCTTTGATACGGTAATTTGGATCCAATGCACTGAAGATAGTACATAATGCTAATTTTTTTTATGCTCTTTCCACAGTTTGCTAATCTCTTTGAAGGATTTACCCTCCAGTCTTTTCTCCTGAGCAAATCTCTGATAATCGGTTAAGGGCTTTTCTTTTTCCCTTTTCCCTTCCTTCCGCTTTCGCCACATAGGAGCTATCTCTTTAAAGGTATATCCCTCCAAGCGCTTTTCCTGGCAGAATTTCTGATATTTTGTCAATTTGCTATCATCCTGAGAAATCTCATTGTCCACATTATCAAGATCAGCAAGCATAGACTTTAACTCAATCACCTCTATATCCTCCGGACAATCGTTCCAATTATGTTCCCAGCAAATGATCATATCGGCTTCATCCGGATCATGGTTATGTTCCTTGAAGGATTTGCTTCTAAACTCAAATTCTATTTTGAGCTCTTCCCATTTTTCATCAGTAATTTTCCTTCTGGCAATACAATCTGGAAAACCAGTTTGAATGGACTCTATTTTGAAATCAAACGTATCATGCAGAACACCAAACAGATAAACCACTCCCTGTTCATTGACCGGCGCGCAAGACAAAGATCTGAAATCAATTTTAGAACCGAACTTTCGTTTAGGCTTTTTCATACAATCCAATTTGTTGAAGTTATCCTTTTATCTTAAAAATAATAAACCACTTCCATATTGAAAAGCTACGTTCTCCTTTCCTAGATGTTACTATCGATTTTATATGATCTAGATTATCTCGAAATAAGAAGGGTTATGAGAAAAAATCAGGTAAGAAAAGCAAATAAGATCAGGAGCATATAACTCATTTTTCCCATCATTTGCGAATAATACGAAGTATTAATTGAAACGTAAACCCAAAATTCACGTAGTATGTCAAATCATAGCATGATTGAATATGACAAAAAACTTATCTGATTAATTTTCAACCCACAACAAAATGGCCGAGTTTTATTCAACCAAGGGGATATCCCATCGTATAGACGAAATCATTGCTGAAGCAAAGTCCAAAGTCATTCTCATCTCACCTTATTTAAAAATTTCCTCACTATTTCAATCCAGGATAAAGGAAGCATCCAACCGGGGAGTATCCGTTACGATCATCTATGGAAAAGATGAACTAAAAAAAGAAGAAAGAGAGACACTTTCAAAAGTTGACAACCTAGAATTATTATTTTACAAGGACTTGCATGCTAAATGTTATTTCAACGAGAAAGAAATGATCATTACCTCCATGAATTTATATGACTTCTCAGAAATACACAATCGTGAAATGGGCGTGAGTTTAAAAAAATCCGAGGATAAAGAAGCTTTTGAAAGGGCATATAGAGAAGCAAAAGCAATCAAAGATGGAAGCGAACACCAAACCTTAAAGAATTCAAAATACTCTAAGCAAAAAGTAGCATACAACAAAACAAAAAATTATAAATCTAAATATCATAATAAACACAAGAAACATGAAGGATATTGCATCCGGTGTGGAGAGGAATTAAACTTAAACCCTGCTCAGCCGTTTTGCAGAACTTGTTATGATTCCTGGGCATGGTATGGCAACATAGATTATCCTGAAAAATATTGCCATCGGTGTGGGAAAGATGAAGAAACTACCATGGAAAAACCATTGTGCTACAGTTGCTACAAGAAAAAACCATACTCTTATTTTGAAAAACCAGATTGGTAGTTCACTTAAGGAATGAGGTTAATTTATTATCTCATAATCCTATTAAATAAAAACATCAAATCATACAAACACTAACCTATCACTATAACCAATCACCTACTTACCCGAAAACAAACAGCCTGAATTTTTATAGCTAATCATCATTTTTCTAACAATTTCAAGATTTATTATTCAATTAAATTTAACATTATGAAAAAAAGAATTACGTATTTTGTCCTTTTGATGTTTGTGGTAATAACCGGTTGTGAAGAAGAAAACAATGAACCCAAAAAAATCACTTCCGTAGATTTAAATTTTGAAGTAACATTCAAAGAATCTTTTGAAAATACCATCTATCCGTCTTTTATTCTTGGATTATCAAAATTAGCTTCATCAGAAAATGAGAGTTTTGAATTTATCAAATACTCACTTGAAGCTCCAGAAAAGGATCATGAGCTGAAGGTGGTACTCAATGAATCTTCAATCAATAATGAAACAATTCTGCAAGAATACATGGATTTTGGTGGTGGACAGATTTCGTATTACCCAATGATAAACTGGAATTATGAGAAGCTCAAAACTTTAAAACAACAAGGAAATGTAGATTTATCATTTACTGCATATATTGATGGAGAAGAAATTGACAATAAAACTCTGCGCCTT
>Ga0102925_1001702_pt1 | contig 12212 bp, 13 predicted proteins | sample SalPonR1_A_D1_MG_FD_78216 | JGI IMG/M metagenome (GOLD analysis project Ga0102925, IMG submission 78216) | Salt pond soil microbial communities from South San Francisco under conditions of wetland restoration - Salt Pond MetaG R1_A_D1_MG | ecosystem: Environmental > Aquatic > Marine > Intertidal... | reverse complement strand
GCCGGCATGGAATTCGTCTACGTCGGCAACGTCCCCGGCCACGAGTCGAGTTCGACGCGCTGTCCGGACTGCGGCCGCACGTGGATTCGCCGGTCAGGCTTCAGCGCCGACCCGGTCGTTGACCTGGACGGTCGCTGCGAATGTGGTCGCGAGATCGACGTCGTCACGTGAGAACGCGGTGGGGGAAACGGGATCAGTCGCTCAACGATTCCACGTCGGGCCCGTCGTCCGAATGCGCCCGCACCCACAGTTCGCCGATCCGCGACAGACGGGTGCGGTGGGATTTCCCCTCGCGCTCCTGTTCGACGTAGCCCTTCTCGCTCGGGCCGAGACGATCCACGTTGTAGATGACCTTCGACCGGAAGCTATCGGTGTACTCCTCGTTCAGTTCGGCCGCGAGCGCCTTGGCCAGTTCGCTGACCGACTCGAACTCGCCCTCCTCGCCCAGTTTGAACAGGATGAGTTCCTCGAAGGGCTTGACGCGAGAGAAGGAGGCGACCGGGAACTCCACGATGTGGCGGTCGCCGATCTGCTTGGCGCCGATGGTCGTCCCGCGTTCGTCGAACTCGGCGAGCAGGCTGTTGGCCACGTCCAGCCGCTCCTGGATCCGTTCGTCCTCGATGCCCTCGCCGCCCACTTCGGCCAGCAGGTCCCGCAACCGGCGGAGTTCCTCGGCCATCTCGGTTTCGAGGTACTTCTCCGGGGCCGTGTAGTAGGTGTGGATCAGGTCGCGGTCGGCCTCGCGCTCGACCATGATCGAGTGCGCCGCCGAGGCGAAGGCGAAACTCACGGTCCGGGGCATCGCGGAGACGTTGACCCAGACCTCGTTTGGATCGTCCCGATCGCCGAGTTCGGCGTTGATGAGGTCGTAGCCCTGCTTGAAGGCCGCGTCGTAGTCGTAGACGTCCTCGACGACGAACCGCTCGGTGTCCGCCCCCAGGAGGTTCCGGAAGTCGGTCTCGAGCTTTTCGGTGAGATGGCGGGAGTACTCCACGTTGGCCTCGCTCCCGACCGCGCCCTTCAGCAGGATGACGCGATCGACGTCGATCTTGTCGCGCACCAGCGGGGCGATCAGCCGGTCGTAATCGAACCCCACCGGCACGATGTGCGTCTGCATGGGTGTGGGTTCCGTGCTGGGGCCCCTAAAACCCCGCTTTACCGGTCGACGAAACGACCGAAGAATCGCCGCCGACTCGATCGGGCGATCGGCCAGGTCACCGGGGAACGATCGGTCTTCGCGAAGGCACAGACCAGCGTTGCACCCTGCACCGATCGGTGAAACCCGGGTTTCACCGTCGATCGAGCCGGGAAGACGGGGGACGAGCGACGGTCCAAAAACCGGGCGAGTGAAGCGGTCTCGATCGCTACAATCGGGATTTTACCTTGCACAAGGGGTTTGAACGTCCGGGACGATAGGACAGGTAGGATGGCCCGTCTCCTCCCGATCCAAGGCGAGACCGAAGTCCCCGACTCCGGCCCCCGAGTGGTCGACCTCGAGGGGGAAGACGCGGACGCGGTGTTCAGCGCGCTCTCCTCGGACACCGCCCGCGACATCTACCGGAGCCTCCAGGAGGAGCCACACACGCCCAGCGAGATCGCCGAGGCGGCCGACACCTCGATCCAGAACGTCCGGTACCACCTGGACAACCTCGAAGACGCCGGCCTGATCGAGGTCGTCGACACCTGGTATTCCTCCCGGGGCAACGAGATGAGCGTCTACGCACCGACCTCGGACGCGCTGGTCCTGGCCTCCGGCGAGGAGCAGACCTCGCGCCTGAAGACGGCCCTCTCGCGACTCGTCAGCGGGATCGTCGTCCTCGCGCTGGCCAGTCTCGCCTTCCAGCGGGCCGCCAGGTCACTCGTCGGCGGGAAAATCGGTCTCGGCGGCGGTCCGCAAGGGAGCGGCGCTGCCGAGGAGCCCGGATCCTACGAGTTCGCGACCGACGGCGGTGACGGTGGCGGGGTCGCCGGTGGTGATGGAGGGGCCGGTGGTGCCGGTGGCGGCACGAACGCTGCCAATGGGTCGGGGACGACGATCGCTGACGGAACGCCGACCGAGTCAGGGGACGTCAGCGTCATGAGTGGCGATTCGACGACGGCCACGCCGGCCGACACTCAAACGGCCACCCCGCAACCGACCGCAGAGCCCACGCAAGCAGCGACGACGGTGGCAGAGGAGCCGACAGCAGAAGCAACCCGAACGGCGACTGAAGCCGCCACCGGGACGCAAACCTCGACCCCGCTGGCAACGCAGACACCCACCCAGACCTCGACTCAAACCCCGATGGCGACCGCCGAACCCGAAACGACCAGAACCGTCGTCGAAAGTGCCGCCAACACGACCCTCGACCAGACCCTCCGGGAGACGACGACGGCGATGGGATCCGATCCCACGGTGACGACGACCGTCGCGGACGGCGCCAGAACCGGGAACGATGCGCTCCAGGCCGGCGGTCTCCCACCGGGCCTCGTCTTCTTCGCCGGTGGGACGATCGTTCTCATTGCGGTCGTCGGCTACCTCTACTGGAAAGGTGCCTGACGCCGGGGATTTTCGTCGTCGAGCATCGACCGCTCCAGCAACGGTTGACAGCCATTCCAGACTGGCCCCTGTCAGTGGTTGTCAACAGGTATATCCCGGCCCATCGCCAACCGAGAGACGTCCATGACCACGTTCATGGCACCATCACATCGCCCCAAATCGGGGCAGATCATCAATGAACGATACAACGAAATATCTGATTCACGCCGAGGTGACGGCCGACGGGGTGGTAGAGCGCAGTGACGTCGTCGGCGCCATCTTCGGGCAGACCGAGGGGCTCCTCGGTGACGAACTCGATCTTCGCGATCTCCAGGAGTCCTCGAAGGTGGGCCGGATCGACGTGGAAGTCGAGAGCGAATCCGGCACGTCGGTCGGCGAGGTGACGATCGCAACCAGCCTCGACAAAGTCGAGACTGCAACCCTGGCGGCGTCGCTGGAAACCATCACCAGGATCGGCCCCTGCCGGTCGAACGTCGAAATCGCGAACATCGAGGACGTCAGGGCCGCCAAGCGGCGGGCCGTCGTCGAACGCGCGACGGAACTGCTCATGACCTCGTTCGACGACGCCGTGATGAGCAGCGAGGAGATCCTGGCGAAAGTCCGGGAGCAGGTCCGCGTCGAGGAGATCACCGAGTACGAGGGGCTCCCGGCGGGGCCGAACGTCGGGACGAGCGATGCGATCGTCGTCGTCGAAGGGCGGGCCGACGTCCTCCAGCTGTTGCGCTATGGCATCAAGAACGCCATCGGGGTCGAGGGCACCAACGTCCCCGAACCGGTCGCCGAACTGTCGAAAACCCGGACGGTGACCGCGTTCCTCGACGGGGACCGCGGAGGCGACCTCATCCTCCAGGAACTCGCCCAGGTCGGCGACGTCGATTACGTCGCCGTCGCGCCCGAGGGCAAGTCCGTCGAAGACCTCTCCCACCACGAGGTGTTCACCGCACTCCGGGAGAAGGTCCCCTACGAAACCGTCGCGGAGGCCGACGCGTCGGCCCGGACGGTCGCCGAGTCCGATCCGGTCGGCGCGCCGGCGACCGACGGGAGCGCAACGCCCGCACCGGGCGGCGAGGCCGACGTCCCGGGCGAGGAAATCGCATCGACCGAAGAACCGCCGGTCACGGACGTCCAGCCCCCCGACGACCCGCCGGTCGAAGAAGCGGCGATGCCACCGGCGACGGACGAGGGCGAAACCAGCGACACCGACGGCCGCGATTCCGACGAAACCGAACCGGACGTCGACGCGGAAGACGAAGCGAATGACGTCGTTCCCGATACGCTCGGCGGGCACGTCACGCAGGTCGTCGGGGCCGAGAGCGACCTCGTCCGGTTGCTCGACGCCGACCTCGAAGTGCTGGAGGAAGCGTCGGCGACGGACGCCTTCGACGCGATCAAGGAGGCCGACGCCGCCCCGACGACGGTGATCCTGGACGACGAACTCACCCAACGCGTCCTCGACGTCGCCGCCCAGCGCGGCGTCGGTCGGGTGATCGCGCGGGACCTCGGCGAGTTCACCAAGCGACCGACCGGCGTCAGGGTACTGGCTGCGGCACAGCTGGAACCGGCCTGAACGACACGATTTTCACAGCAGAACGACCAGTCCGAGCGCGACCACGCCCCCGGTGAGCGTGGCGAGGAAGTTGACGCCCTGGTTCCCCAGATAGGATCCCTCGAGCGTCGCCCCGAGCAGGCTGTCCATCGTCATGCCGGCGACGCCGGCCACGACGACCACCGCCCCTTCGAGGGGCGTCGTCGAGGTGAGACCGACGGCGATGAGGGCGACCAGGAGCGCCCCGGCCACCCCGGCGAGTTCGCCCTGCCAGGTCACGCCGCCGTCGGTGCCGGGTTCGACGACTTCGAGCGTCGTGATCAGTCGGGGTCGATCGTAGAGACCGCCGATCTCGCTCGAAAGGGTGTCCGCCATCGCGGTTGCGATCGACCCCGCGAACGCGGCCGCGAACAGCGGCGAGAGCGTGGCTTCCATGCCGAGGAGCCCCGTCTCGCTGGCGGCGTGTGCGAGGACGGCACCGAGCGCGACGGTCGAGTTCCCCAGGACGTTGCCGCTCCCGCGAGCGCCCTCGTTGTCCTCGGCGATGCCCCGCTGTTCCTTCTGGTCGTACCGGAACTTCGAGGCGAGGCCGCCGATGCCGAAGAACGTGATGAGGATGACGAACCACCCGTAGCCGCCGAGGACGATGGTGAGCAGGGCGAGCAGGACGCCGGTGACCATTCCGGGGGCGGAGGCGGTTTCCAGGGCGTAGGAGACGTATCCGAGCGCGATCGTGACCCCCAGCGCGATCGCGATTTCGGTCACGCCGACGTCCGCGGCGAGTTCGACCAGCAACCAGAGCAGGAGGCCGACCGAGAGCATCACGAGGGGGTCGTCGCGCTCGAAGAGGACGGCCCGGAGGAGCGCCCCCAGCAGCGCGCCGCTCGTGGCCAGGAAGACGAACGTCGGGACCTGGGCCGTCATCGCGTTCACCACGTCCCCGCGTTCGGCGAGGATACCGGCGGCGACGACCTGCCCGACGAAGGCGGCGATCGCGCCGACGATCGCGAACGCGACGCTCCAGATCACCGGGTTGCGTCCCCTGGCTTTCGTGTACTGCGCGGCGAGGTTGCCGTAGCCGAGCAACAGAACCGTCCCGACGAACGTCTCCGTCGGGAACTCGCCGTACACGGTGAGGACCCCCAGCCCCGTGGCCGCGAGGGAGAATCCCAGCAGTCCGTAGAGGCGGCCGTCCTCCCGGTCGCCGGGCCGGGCGAAGAGTTCGAACCCCACGGTGTCCTCGTCGACGACGAACGCGAGGAGGGCGACGAGTCCGAACGTCGCGGCACCGCCCCATTCGAGGGACGGCGTCGCGAGATCGGCCGCCGCCCGACGGAACGCCGGCGCGGCCAGGGAAAGCGTGGCGATCGCCGCGAACGCGCCGGCCCGGCGGACTGTCGAGGTCACGCTATCGGCACTTTTCCCGGGTGGTTACTTAACGGTCCCGAAGCGTGTCCCTCGATTGCCGCTTCGAATCCGGGATCCGGCGACCGATCGACCGGGACCGGATCTGCCACCGTTCGATCGAGACGTTTAGGCCCTTCCCGTCAATACCGTGATCCGTGGGACTGTACGATCGCTACCTGGCCGCCCGAATCCGCTGGAGCGACGCGGACCCGCCCGAACGCGTCGCCGTCGTGATCACCGAACGCGACCTCCTCGAGCGCGGCGCCTACGAGACGCTGGAAGCCTTTCTCCGGTGGGCGTTCGACTACGGCGCGGAACACGTCACGGTCACCGTGAGCGTCCTCGACGAAGCCGCCACCCCGACGCTCGAACGCGAGTTCGGGTCGGTCTCGGCACCCCGACCGATGGCAGTCCGGGGACCGGACGATCGCTCGCGGGCCGACGCGCCGATCCAGGTGAGCATCGGCCAGGGCGGCAAGGCCGAGTTCGCGGCCGCCGTCCAGTCGCTCGCCGAGGACGCCGCCGAGGGCGAGATCGATCCCGACGACGTCGACGCGGACCTGCTGGAGGACCACCTGGTATTCCCCTCCGAACCCGACCTGGTCATCAAAACAGGGGCCGAGCGCCTCTCGGATTTCATGATCTGGCAGACCGTCTACTCGGAACTGTACTTCACCGACGTCAACTGGCGGGACTTCCGCAAGCGGGACTACCTCCGTGCCGTTCGGGAGTATCAAAACAGACAGCGGAGGTTCGGTCGCTAGACCGAATGTCGATTGGCGAGCGTTGCGAGCCAATCGGAAGTTCGGTCGCTAGGCCGAACCTCGTCGTGGAACGGCGTGAAGCGACGGTGATTTGGTCGCTAGACCGAACGTCGTGGGGGAAGAACGGATCGGCGGAGATTTGCTAGAGCCTGCGTCGTTATCGCCAGGATAGTGTCAAAATAATACAATGATTTTCGTGGGCTGATGAACTCAGAGAATCTATGCAGCACTCGGTCGCGGTTGCTTTCGCGGTGATGAACTAACTAAATCATAGTAAGTCTGCTTCCTTAACGACTTTGTCAGTCCGGCCACAACGGCGGGTATGGAATTCGACTTCACGCGCTCGGTGGTCCCGCTCGTCGTGATCGTCGCCGTCGCGACGGTCGCGCTCACGTCCGTGATGACTCCCTCGACGGTCTTCATGATGGTCCTACCCTCGATGATCGTCTTCTCGATCATCGCGTACTTCCTCGGGATGAAACACGGCGAGTTCCGCGCCAGTCCGTAGCGGTCCGGCTCGGTCGCCGATATCCGCGAGGTCGAGGTCCAGCCCCGCCCCGAGTTGCGTCGATTCTGATTAACGTCAGTGACCGATTCGCGCTCTATATTCATCAGCCCGACTCTGACAGGCACTCGGTCGGTGCTCGACCGGGACGGTTTTCTCAGTGCACTGTCGGTATCGATTCGATCCGGTCGTGACTCGAAGATAGGCGAACATCTCCCGGAGTCCCTCGGCCAGGCCACACGAAAATCAATCAGACGTCGGATCGGACGTCACGTCATCGACGTCGTAGGCCTCGCGTTCGGGCGTCGGGAGAGAGCCGCGGAAGCGTTCGACGACACGTTTGGCCTCCGCGAGTTCGACGCCGCCCAGTTCCCGGAGGAGGGCCAGACCGCGCTGGGCACGGGTGCGTCGCCAGGATTCCTCGCGGTGCTCGTAGGTGCGGATGCCCCGGAGGAAGTCGATCCGGTCGAACTCGGGCCAGTAGGGCGCACAGAAGTAGACGGCGGCCTCGTTGCCGTTGGCGTGCCAGGGAAGGAAGTTGGAGGTGCGCTCGTCGCCGCCGGTGCGAATGATGAGGTCCACGTCGCGTACGGGTCGGTCGTACAGGCGGTCCTCGATCAACGCGGCGTCGACGTCGTCGGGGTCGACGTCACCGTCTGCCGCCTCCTCGACGACGGTCCGGGTGGCTTCCAGCAGTTCGGCGCGCCCGCCGTAGGCGACCGCGATGTTCAGCACGAACTGGTCGTACTCGCCGGTCCGGTCCTCGGCGTACTGGATGGCGTCCCTGACGCGCTCTGGCAGGCGCTCTGTCCGACCGATCGCCTGGATCGAAACCTCCTGCTCGTGGATCTGCTCGGCGTCCGCGAACGAGCGAAGCTTCTCCGTCAGCAGATCGAACAGGTGCTCGCGTTCCTCCTCGGGTCGTTCGAAGTTCTCCGTCGAGAAGGCATAGAGCGTGAGTTCCTCGATGCCGATGTCCTGACACCACTCCAGTACCTGCTCGGTGGTTTCCGCACCGGCCTCGTGGCCGTCGTTGGGGTCGCCGCCGTGCTCGCGGGCGTATCGCCGATTGCCGTCCTGGATAATCGCAACGTGGGTCGGTCCCCCGTCGATCTCGCGTTCGAGCAGTCGCTCGTAGGCGGCCAGTCCCGCGTCGCGGAGCCAGGATCGCATCACTCGTTGTTCACACGACGGCGGAGCATGTGTCTTTTGTCTCGCGAGCGGAACGCCCGTCGTCGCCGACGTGTCTTTGGCGACGAAGTCCCCGTGGCGTCGAAGTGCCGGCGACGTGTCCGCTTCCGACCCAGCGTCGTGTCCGATCACAACCCATACCCTTTTTGTACGTGGACCCCTACCGACAGGATGCAATGGCGAAAGGTACGGTCGATTTCTTCAACGATTCCGGCGGTTACGGCTTCATCAAAACCGAAGATGCTGACGAGGACGTCTTCTTCCACATGGAAGACGTCGGCGGCCCCGACCTGGAGGAGGGGCAGGAGGTCGAGTTCGACATCGTGGAGGCCGAGAAGGGCCCACGCGCTGAGAACCTCAAGCGCCTGTAAGCCCGGCTGCAGCACTGTGCCGGGCGCCGCGGCCCTTCACGCCGCCGGCGACCCGCGAAGCGCGATTTCCGTATTTTTACCCGACCAGTGACGACGCTCCTGCAGTCGAGCCAGTCGGCCTTCCGGAACCGTGAGGGGTTTTACATCGGGGGCCGAGATTCGTCCTATGACCGAGGCCACCGACGTCATCGACGAGGACCTCTATCAGCGGACGAAGCGACTGCTCGAACCCGGCGACATCGACCTCAACGGCATCGTCGTCCACACCGACCTGGGCCTCCAGGAGGACATTCAAATGACCGGCGTGACCGTCGAGGTCGGCAACGTCGTCGCCGAGCACGCGGGGCACGATCCAGACGACGTCTACGTCTATTCGGGCAACGACGACCCCGACTTCGCCTCGAACCAGCACCAGGGCCTGACCGTCGCGGACGACGAGTTCGTCTGGGAGTGCCAGCAACTCCTCCGGGAGAACGCCTTCGCACTCGTGTTCTACTACGAGGCCTCGGCCGACCAGGCGGGCATCGTCGAGGCCATCGAGGAGAACCTTGGCTACGACGTGACCAGCGTCGAAGGGGAATAGCGCCCGGATGACGGGCGATCACGAGGTTCGGGCGCCAGGCCCTTCACAAAGGGGAACACGTTCGGGGAAAGCTTTCGGTACAGTGGACACCTTTACGTTGACCGAGCGAATAGTGACGACGAGAATCCCCCGACGGCAGTACTTTCCCACTGGTGATACGTGACATGGCGTTTCGTTCAGGCGTGATTTCGGGCGTGACGGTCTCCCACGAGCGAGCGACGGTCGAGGCGATCGGTGCCGTCAGCGAGGACTCCCAGGCGACCGCCGTCTCGGGGTTGCTCGCCGACGATTCCGTCGAGGAGGCGTTCGTCCTCCAGACGTGCAACCGCGCCGAGGCCTACGTCGTCGCCGGCGACCAGGACGCGGGTCTCGCGGCCCTGGAACCCTACGCGGCCGACGCGCCCGAGAACGCGATCCGGACGCTGGACCACGACGAGAGCGTCCGCCACCTGCTCCGGGTGGCGGCCGGCCTCGAATCGCTCGTCCTCGGCGAGGACCAGATCCTCGGCCAGGTCCGGACCGCCTACGAGGAGGCCCGGGGTTCCGGCGGGATCGGCCCGATGCTCGAGGAGACGGTGACCAAGGCCATCCACGTCGGCGAGCGCGTCCGCAACGAGACCGCGATCAACGAGGGCATCGTCTCGCTGGGGAGCGCCGCCGTCGAACTGGCGAGTGACGAGCGATCGATGGCCGAAGCGACCGCGCTCGTCGTCGGTGCGGGCGAGATGGGCACCATCGCCGCACGGGCCCTGGGCGAGGCCGGCGTCGAGCACGTCGTCGTGGCCAACCGGACGGTTCCACATGCCGAGCACCTCGCCGACGACGTTGCTGTTTCGGCGACTCCCATCGGCCTCGACGAAATCGGGGTCGTCCTCGACGAGGCGTCCGTCGTCGTGACCGCCACCGGGAGCGACGATCCCATCCTGGACGGTGCGGCCTTCGACGGCGTCGGTCCGACGACCGTGATCGACATCGGCCAGCCACGGGACGTGGCCCCGGCGGCGGCCGAGCGCGAGGGCGTCTCGCTGTACGACCTCGACGACCTCGAGTCGATCACCGACCGCACCCGCGACCGCCGGCGAGAGGCCGTCGCGGCGGTCGAGGCCATCGTCGAGGACGAGGACGCACACCTCCGGGAGCGATTCAAGCGCAAGCGCGCCGACCAGGCCATCTCGACCATGTACGAGAGCGCCGACCGGGTCAAGGCGCGCGAACTCGACACCGCGATCGCCAAACTCGAAGAGCAGGGCGACCTGACCGACGAACAGCGCGAGGTCGTCGAGTCGCTCGCGGACGCGGTCGTCGGGCAGTTGCTCGCCGCGCCGACCAAGGCGCTCCGTGACGCCGCCGCCGAGGACGACTGGGCGACGATCAACGCCGCCCTCCAGCTATTCGATCCGGACTTCGGCGACGAGCGGTTCGCGGAGGGCCACCCGGACGAATCCGACGCCGAGACCGAGGTTTCGGCCGAGTCCGGCGAGCACTGATCAGGCGTCGCTCGCTTCGCCGTCGCTCGTTTCGCCGTCGCTCGTTTCGATCGAGTCCGTTAGCCACTCGTAGTGATCGAGCAGCGCTCGTTCGCCCGCGTCGGTCAGCGCGTAACGATCCTGGAGGCCGTCGGCCGTCCGCGTGACGTACCCGGCCGTCTCGAGTTCGTCGAGTGCGCCGTGGACGGCTCTCGGTTCCAGTCGGTCGCCGTAGTGGTCTTCCAGGGCCGTCTTGGCCCGCTGTCCCGTCGGTTTCTCGAGTGCGTGGATGACGACGCAAAGGTCGCGGCGGAGGCCGCTCTGGAGCCAGCGACTCATGGACCAGCATCGGGAGTGAAGGACAATAGCTGGCAGGGATGTGGCGTCTCGAATGGATGGCCGCCTCGTGGCTGGCAGTCACCACTCCCGAAGATACCGAACCACGGCCTTGCAGGTGGCGTCGCTGGGCACCCAGGTGTGATGCCAGGTCGTTTCGAGGTCGGGGTGGACGTCGTAGCGCGAGAACCGGTCGTGATGATAACAGCCGGTGCCGTGCCAGGTCGTCTCCTCGCCGCCGCCCTCGCCGGCGTAACTGGTGGCCAGCGGCGTGACGAACACCCGGTCTGGCGTCTCGCCGACGACCGCGCCGAGGTCGTGCTCGCACCCGCTGCCGTTGACCGCCCGGGCGTCGCGATCCCTGATGAGGGTGTGCAGAACCTCGTGAATCGCCATGTTGCGCGTGACGGTGCGGTCGTCCCAGACCTCCGTCGCGCCGACGTTGGCGATGGCCTGGGCACCGAGTCGTCCGCCGCCACGCACGTGGGTGTTCGCGATGCCGTACCCGAGGTCGGGGTCGAACGGCGCGTCGGCCAGGAAAAGATGCGAGACCGGGCCTTCGGGAGCGTCGGTCTCGTCGAGCCAGTCCCGGAACGACCGGTAGAGCCGCTTCTCGGTGTCGAAATCGAGAGGCCCGCGGGGGACGGTCGGTCCCGTCTCGACCCGAACGTGGACGGCCCGGTCGAGACGCTCGTCGGCGATCGCCTGGAGCCACTCGACCGCCCGTCCCAGGTGTCGGTGAACGTCCCGGGCCGTCGGTCCCCAGCCGAGGCGTTCGTCGGGATAGACGCGAACCCGAAGTTCGACCGCCGACGACCCCTCGACGCGATCGACGCTCTGGAAACCGCCGACGGTGAGACCGCCACCCGTCGCCGCGAGGACCGCCCGTCTGGTGGGTGCGGAGTTGGCTCCGAACACACCCGGCCATTGACGCGGGCGCCGAATGAACGTGTCGGGGAGTTCCAGCCCGGGCCACCGGGCAACTGCAGGTCACCCATCGACGCAACGGGCCCTCGAACGCCGCGGTTGTTAGCGATTCGACAGGCCAGGCCACAATCATTTATTTCATCTCCGATCGATAGCACGGGTATGCCCGACCTGCTGTCCGACGACGAGGTCGAATCGGGACTGCCGGACGGATGGACCCACGAGGACGACGAAATCGTGCGCGTGTACGAGTTCGGCGAGTACCTTCGCGGCGTCAACTTCGCCCAGCTCGTCGGCGAAATCGCGGAGGCGCAGAACCACCACCCGACGATGGTGCTCCGGTATAAAGAACTGGAAATTCGGCTCTCTACGCACGAGGCCGGCGGCGTGACCGACAAGGACCTCGAGATGGCCCAGTTGATCGAGACCGAACGCAACGACTGACCGTGAACGCCCGCTACGCGTTTCGAGTTCGGGTCCGGTTCGCACCACCAACGGGCGTCTCCGTCGAACCGGCGACCGTCGAGGTGCGGTTCTACCGCCGGGCGGCCGACCCCGGCGAGGAGGGCTGGCTGTT
>Ga0102925_1001700_pt1 | contig 12224 bp, 8 predicted proteins | sample SalPonR1_A_D1_MG_FD_78216 | JGI IMG/M metagenome (GOLD analysis project Ga0102925, IMG submission 78216) | Salt pond soil microbial communities from South San Francisco under conditions of wetland restoration - Salt Pond MetaG R1_A_D1_MG | ecosystem: Environmental > Aquatic > Marine > Intertidal... | reverse complement strand
TTCAGAATTTATTTCTCCCGCTTTAGGGTATTTAAAAACCTGCTGACTTGGGTCTAGATTCTTCCCAAACATATCCATAGAAAATTCATGAACTTCAGATTCATGAAATTTAAGATAAGCTAAATGAGTTCCGGTTTTATTCCAGTCGAAAGCTCTTACAAAAGCAAATTCTTCTTCGTAAACCCAATCGGTCACCCCATTAATTATTTTGTTCTTCTCACCATCTGTGGTGACCTGAGTTTCTTCGCCGGAAGCGATATCGTAAGTGTAGATATTATTTTCAAAAACATAAGCCACTTTGGAAGCATCTGGAGAGAAAGTTGGCTCCTGAACTTTATTATCGCTTAATTTGGTAAGTGTTTTACCTTCTACATCGTAGATATAATAAATTCCGCGGGAAGAACGGCGGTAAATTTGCTCCATTTTGGTAGAAAGCAAAATCTTATCTTCATTTTCACTAAGCTCAAATCCCTGGAACCCGGAAATTTCATTTAGATCTTTACTATTTAAAAGACTTCTTACCTTCTCGCCACTCTTATAAGAATATACATCTATGCTACTGGTGTTTGCCTTGCGATCGCGATTCAAAACCACGTATTCTTTACCATTGTCTAGAGATTGTAGGGATTGTAAACGTTCCTGTCTAAAGGTGCCGTCGTAAATTTCCTCGAGGCTAATTTCTTTATCCTGCGCGTAAAATGTTGAGGTTGCTGCAATTAACAACCCAACCAATATTTTTGAGAACTTCATAAAATTTATAGAATGAATTTGGATTGCCAAGTTTACTAAATTTTCATCAAAAAGAGTAGTATTTGAGTGTTAAATACTAAGGATTTGTTAAAGATAAATCACTTAATTTTTCTAGAAACTGAAAATACAATTCCCTTGAATAACAATTGTATCTTTGTGCACTCTAAATTAGCTTCAAAAATGATAAAACCTATCACTGGCTTTTCCAGGCTTACCAAGAAGGAAAAAATAGACTGGCTTGCCGAAACCTACCTTAAAGACCGTCCCGAAGATGTGGCGGTTCTTAGACAATACTGGAACGAGGATTCCAGGTTACAACAGTTGCACGACGAATTTACCGAAAATACTTTATCAAATTTCTACCTGCCATTTGGCCTGGCACCAAATTTCCTGATCAACGAAGATTTACTTGCCATCCCTATGGCAATTGAGGAAAGCTCGGTGATCGCAGCGGCAAGTAAAGCTGCCAAATTCTGGAGAACCCGAGGCGGATTTAAGGCTGAAGTAATTAATACTAAGAAAATAGGTCAGGTGCATTTTAATTTCTTCGGAAATAAGCAAAAACTGGAGCAATTTTTTGAAGCCACCAAACCTAAACTTTTGGAAGCTGTAAAACCTATTACCCGTAATATGGAAAAACGCGGCGGTGGGGTTTTAGATATAAATCTTAAAGATAAAACCGCTGAAATTGCGAATTACTACCAGCTGCACTGCGAATTTGAAACCAAAGATTCTATGGGCGCGAATTTTATAAATTCCTGCCTGGAAAAATTCGCAGAAGTTTTTCAGAAAGAAGCCCGGGATTATAGTGATTTCTCTTCAGAAGAAAAGGATATAGAAATAATTATGAGTATTCTCTCCAACTATGTACCGGAATGTTTAGTGAGAGCTGAAGTTTCCTGCCCGGTAGAAGAACTCAATGAAAACAAAGATTTAAACGGAGAAGATTTCGCCAAGAAATTCATCCAGGCGGTGAATATTGCTGAAGTAGAACCTTATCGTGCCGTGACCCACAATAAAGGCATAATGAACGGTATTGATGCCGTTGTCCTGGCTACCGGAAACGATTTTAGAGCGGTGGAATCCGGTATTCATGCTTATGCTGCCAGAAACGGAAAATACTCGAGCTTAACACACGCCAGCCTTGAAAATGGTATTTTTAAATTCTGGATTGAAGTTCCCCTTGCTTTAGGCACTGTCGGCGGATTGACAAGTTTGCATCCATTAGTTAAACTGGCCCTGGATATTTTACAGCAACCTAGCGCTAAAGAATTGATGAAAATTGTGGCGGTTGCCGGCCTGGCGCAAAACTTTGCTGCAATTAATTCATTGACTACAACGGGAATTCAGCAAGGGCACATGAAAATGCATTTGATGAATATTTTAAATCAGCATAATGCTACTGAAGCTGAGAAGAAAACACTCACCAAGCATTTCACCACTCACACCGTAACCCACAGCAGCGCCGTTGAAGAACTAAAAAAATTGAGAAATTCATGATAAAAAAGTTTTACAGTAATGGTAAACTTTTGATTACCGGGGAATATGCAGTTTTAGATGGCGCCAAGGCCTTAGCTATTCCTACAAAATTTGGGCAGTCCCTGAAAATAGAAACTTCTGAAGCTGAAAATATTGAATGGAATAGTTTTGATGAACATGGAAATTTGTGGTTTCAGGGAGAGTTTGAGTATAAAAGTGATAAATTTCAGCATATCAAAGGAGAACAAGAAGTTTCAAAAAGACTTGTAGAGATCCTAAATGAAGCCGATAAATTAAACCCCCAATTATTTTCGGCTGAAAAAACTGGAATCAAAGTTAACACCAGTTTAGATTTCAATAGAAATTGGGGCCTGGGAACCTCTTCAACATTAATCAACAACATTGCTAACTGGTTTGAAATTGATGCCTTTAAACTGCTTAAAAATACCTTTGGAGGAAGTGGTTATGACATTGCTGCGGCACAAAATGACCAGGCGATCACTTACCAGCTTACCGAAAACGGAGCTTCGGTTTTAAAAACCAATTTCTATCCCGATTTTTCTGAAAATATTTTTTTTATTTATCTAAATAAGAAAAAGAATAGCCGTGATGCTATTAAACATTACAATGCTTTACCCGAAGCCAATAAAGCTGGATTAACCGAAAAGATATCATCTCTAACCGAGCAGTTTGCCAATTGCAAAACACTCACTGAATTTGAGCTTCTAATCAATATTCATGAAACTTTAATATCTAAGGCGCTACAAACACCAAAAGTAAAACAAGAACGCTTTCCCGATTTCCCTAGAGCGATTAAAAGCCTTGGCGGCTGGGGCGGTGATTTTGTAATGGTAACCGGAGACAAAGCAGAGGTTCTTGAATATTTCAACAACAAAGGTTTTGAAACAATTCTTGCTTTTAAAGACATTGTTCTGTAAAAACCGACTTTAAGGAGATCTTAGACTCCCGAAGATCTTCGGGACAGGCTCTGAAATAAATTCAGGGCGCCGTAGGGGTTTAACCCAAATCTCGCACTTGTTTTAGCATCTAATTTGCTTGAAAAAAGGACATAAAAAAAGCCCCGGTAATTTTTACCGGGGCTTTTTTTTATGTCCAAATGCTTATTCCACTAGTAGAATCTCGCACGGTTATCTTCAATTTCTGCTTTTTCGCGTAGTGCTTCAAAAAGTCTTTGAGAAGCATTCTGTCTTCTTTCAGCAGTTTCCTGCTGAGCAATCCCACTATAAGAATTCATTGCAGGTGCTTCATTTTTACTTTCAAGCTCTACGACATACACTCCGTTATTTCCAGCAATAGGATCAGTTACACTACCCGGCTCTAAAGCAAATACAGCTCCTACTACTTCTGGTTCTCTACCTGCACCCGGTAATGTTGGGCTACCAAGATTAACAGCATTTGCAGTTTGTACTGTAGTATTGTTATTAGAAGCTATCTCCTGTAGGTTATCGCTGTTGATTCTTTCTTTTAGAATTTCAGCTTTCTTTTCTTTTGTAAGAATTGGAAGGACTTTAGATGAAGCATTTTCCGCAGTCATCAAACCTTCTTTATTTTTAGCTGTTAATTGAGCAACAACATATCCAGATGGAATATCAAAACGTTTAATGTCGCCAACGTTAGCTTCGTCTTCAAATGCCCACTGAACAATTCTTCTTTGTTGTCCAACCCCGGGAATATTTTCATCTAAAGCTTTAACATTGTTAACTGTTCTAATGTTGTAATTTTCTTCTTTAGCAACCTCTGCAAAATCTCCTTCACCCGCAGCGATCTCAAACTTAGTAGTTTCATTAAACAAGTTGTTTCTGGAACGCTCTGAAGCTTCAATCTCTCTGGCAATAGTGGCAATTTTTACCGCTTTTTCCCTCTCGGTTTGTTCTTCAATATGAATTACGTGGTAACCAAAATCGGTTTCCACAACACCAACATCTCCAGGATTATTATCCAAAACATAACTATCAAATTCTGATACCATATCTCCAGGTCCAAAATAACCAAGGTCTCCACCATCCTGGTTGTTAGAACGGTCTGCAGAAAATTCGGCTGCTAATTCAGCGAATTTATCTTTATCATTTCTAATAACGTTGGCAAGGCTATCGGCCAAAGCTTCTGCCTCTTGCTTACTTCTAGTTACATCTGGCGCAAATTGTTGCCCCTGGTAAGCCACAAGAATATGACTTGCTTTGGTTGAATCTGGAATTTCTTTGGTTTCTACCAGTTTAGAAAGTTTGAAATAGCCATCTTCCTTATAAGGTCCAAAAGTTTCACCTTCATTTAAATTGAAAAGATCATCAGCAAATTCAGAAGGAAGTTCGTTTTTGAATTTAAACCTATCATCGTAAGGCAGGTCTGAATTTGATTCCACAAAATCTTCATAGTCATTTGTAGTATTAAATCCTGGTAAAGTATCATTACTGCTAGTTACAGCATTATATTCTACACGGTTTTCTTGTAATGAGGTTAATGCTTCCTCAGACTCTTTTACATCTTCATCTGAAGCTTTCTCCTCAAAATATACATACCTGATATTTCTAGAAGCTTCGGTTTCAAATTGCGAAGGATTTTCTTCGATATATGCTCTAATTTCATCTTTGCTCACCTCTACCTCGTCATCTGAAACAGAAGAGTAAGGTAACTGAACGAAGCGAAGGTCTACGCTATTATTTTGAAAACGGTAAGCCTGCTCAGCTTCAGTGATTGTTGCTCCAATCCCCGCGGTCACCATAGAGAAATACATATTTTGACGGGCAATATCTCCCATATTTTCCTCCATTTGCAGCCATTGCTCATAAGCCTCAGGCTGTGTAGATCTTAGGCTTGCAATATATTCTCGCACGCGATTTTCATCAAACATACCGGCTTCGTTTCTAAAAGCAGGATTGTTACCCATTTGCATCTTCATCACCTCTCTAATTTGAGCTTTACCAGCTCTAATTCCAAGCTTCTCTAATTCTTCTTTAAGAATAGTTTCGCGAAGGGTTTGTTCCCAAACCTGGTTTACAGCCTGGCTGGTGCTTGCATTTGCACCCATTTGACGCTGATAACCTTCTACCTGCCGGGCAAATTCTTCCCTGCTCACCTCTTCACCATTTATGGTTGCAATAGTGTTTTGGTCTTTTTGCGAAGAAAAGCCTCCGTTACGAATTACATCGGCAAGCACAAAAGAAAATAGTGCCAATGCAATGATGATGATCAAGAAAACAGAACGTTGTCTGATTTTATTTAATACTGCCATTTGTAGTTGTTATTTATCGAAATATAGTGGGCGAAAATAATGTTTTTAACCTAATTATAAAACTTATAATTAGCAAAATATTAACTAATCGCTATTTAATCTGACGACTTGATTTGTAATTCTACCAATTCTATTTTGGTATTGGAAACTTCTAATATTTTAAATAGAAAATTATCTATCTCTAATTCTTCATTCTGCCTGGGAATTTCCTCGGTATGATTTACAATATAACCGCCAAGGGTTTCGTAATTTTCACCTTCAGGAACATTCAGTTTATAGTTTTCATTTAAATAATCTACTTCCAACCTGGCAGAAAATTTGTAGTGCGATTCCCCTAATTCTTCTTCAGTAAGCACCACGGGATCGTGTTCATCCTGAATTTCACCAAAAAGTTCTTCAACAATGTCTTCTACGGTGATCATACCGCTGGTTCCACCATACTCGTCAATAACTACAGCTATACTTTTTCGTTTCTTGGTAAGATTATCCAAAACATCTTTTACCCACATCGTTTCGGGTACAAAAACAACCGGCAGGAGTATAGATTTTATAGATTCAGGCTTTTTAAAAAGTTCGAATGAATGCACATAACCTATAACATCATCTATGGTCTCGTTAAAAATTAAAAGTTTTGAAAGACCGGTTTCGGTAAAAGTATTAATAAGATCTTTTGGAGCCTGGTGTTGGTCTACTGCGATGATTTCGGTTCTTGGCACCATTACCTCCCTTGCTTTTATGTCTGAAAATTGCAGGGCATTTTGAAAAATTTGAATTTCAGAATCTACCACTTCATCGTCTTCAACAGTTTCCATCTGCTCGTTGATAAAGTTCCCTAACTCAACTTTACTAAAAGCCAGTTGAACCTCGTCCCCCTCAGTTTTAAAAAATCTTTTTAAAATAAAATCGGAGACCCATATTACGAAAGAAGAAACGAAACTAAACAGCAAATAGAAAAGGTACGCCGGAAACGCGAAGAATTTAAGCATTGAATTTGCGTAAATCTGGAAAAACACCTTCGGAAGAAATTCGGCTGTAAGCAAAATAACCAAAGTAGAAATTACAGTTTGTGTCAACAAGTTCAAATCTACCACAAGGTATTCTAAGAAAGCGCTGTTTAACGGCTGCAAACCCTGCAGCCAATTCATAAGCAAATCGCCCATAAAAAATCCATAAACCACCAGGGCAATATTATTACCCACAAGCATAGTAGCAATAAACTTTGAAGGCTTTTTGGTTAGTCTCTTTAAAACCGTGGCCAAAAAGTCATTTTGGCGTTTTTCAATTTCAATATAGATCTTATTGGAAGAAATATAGGCAATCTCCATCCCCGAAAAGAAAGCAGATAAAATTAAGGAAAGGACAATTATAAGAATTTCAACTTCCATTATTCTTCTTTATTACGCTCTTCAATCTTACGCCTAAACCGCCTTTTAAAGAAGAACATAAATATAGATATAAAGACAAAAAAGATGAATAAATAAGACCTACTACGCTCTGTATTCCAAATTCTGAAACTTTCATAAAGAAAAAAAGCGGCTATAAATAAGTAAGCGTATTCGAAGTATTTAAAATATTTACTCATCAGGTTGATCGTCTTTAATTATTTGAACCCCAACATTGGTTCTTGACCGAAAATTACCGAAATTTTGATTAGCATCAAAACCTTCACCTTCGTTAATTGCCCCATTTGGGAATTTAATAGTATTGGGTTTATCGGTAAAGATCCAGTTGATATTTTGGTCCCAAAATAACTGCGATGCCTCCAGGCGCATGCTATCGGCTGTGAAAATCACCACATTCCCCTGTAGATCTATAAGATTGGTTCCGTCGTAAATAATTCCATAATCTGAAGTTACCGTACTTTTCTCATTATTCTCGTCGTAGATCTCCAACTCCAAACCTTCGGGAAATTCGCGGTAAGGAAATTCTTTGTTGGTAAAATCCTTCATTTTAGGGCTTTTTAAGTTCGCCACCATTCTCCCGGAATCTGTATACTTAAGGTTGATTCCTTCGGCAATAGCTTGCGGAGCGTCACCTTCAATATCCAACGCTCTTATTTCGTTTAGATTACCCTGACATGAAAAAAGCATTGTCACGCCTAGAAGCGTGACAATGCCAGTTATTATTTCCTTATATGTTAATCTCATATTACATTTGTGGGATACGAACAGTTTCCCCTATCCAACATCCGATCCTTATAGCTTCACCGGCACTTCTACCTTGTTGAAACACATCAGATTTTTGTGGCGCTCTACCTCTATAAGCAGTAGCAGTTTGATTTGCGTTAGATGCGATAGATGGATCTACCCTTGCAGCTCTTGCAGCATAATCTGCAGCTAACCAATACACAGCTCTTTTATCAAAAGTAGTTTCTCCACAGCTGTTTGCACTTTGAGCAATCATATTCGCTATTTGCAAGTATGCTCTACCTAAAGATGGTTTAGCACTAATTGCTTTTCTATAAAAGTTTCTAGCCTGAGAAAAACTTCCTCTTTCCTTATAATTAGAAGCGATTCTATAGTAAATTCTAGCCTGATCACTAGGATCTTCTTCTAATTCTGCAGCTTCGGTATAATAATCTAAAGCTTTTGCTCTATCGCCATCAGCTTCAGCCAACTGTCCTAAAGAGTAAGCAGAATTTGCAGAAGGCTCTAATTTGTGTAATGCCTCAGATACCTGGAAAAACAATGGATCTTCTGTACAATCTTTAGCAGACAATCTTGCGTTTGCATTCTGTAACCAATCTACATCAGATTTTTTCTCATTAAAATCTTTCTTATAAAGCGGGATTAAGTTATCACAATCTGCTCTGGCACCAAGCTTAGCATTTAAAGCGCCTTTTACCATATTGTAATTTTTCAAATTAATCTCAGCATATTTAATTTGCTTCTTTTCCTTAGCGGTAAGATCTTCACCTGCATCTTGCTTTTCAATAAGCGGCGCTAATTTCACAGCTGCTTTATTTTCTTCTTCTTCAATTTTCGCCATTACTTTATCGTAATTATCAAAAACATCCTGAAGTTCCCTATCCCCGGCGTCCTGCATATCTACCATTAACTGAAAATAAGCATAAAGACCTTTTGGGCTGGTAAAGTTCTCACGATCTTCCGTATAAACTCTATCGAAAGAATCATAAAGCTCTTCGGTAGAACCAATTTTGTTATCAAATTTTATTTGAGCGATATCTGAATACACTTTCCCTTTCGAGGTTTTATTTGGAAATAACTCCAAACGTTCTTCCCAAAGGCTAATAAGTTCTTTTATATACTGCTCCTTCTCTGCACCTTCAGCATTCTCAATTTTATAGTTAAGAGCACGCTCCCCATACTGGAAAGTAGCCAAACTATATTTTGGACACTCTTCTCTAACTTTCATTAAAGGTTCATAAGCAGCATCATAATTTTTAGCCTTGGCATCATCGTAAGCCAAAGCGGCCATTGTTGCACAATCATTAGACTGGGCGCTTAGAACACTTGAACCTAGAACGGCCCCTGTAACTAATGCTATAAATCTCGCTTTCATTTTCTTGTTTGTTATCGTGGTTAATTAAATTTTCTTCTTTCAAACCATCTTCTTGCTTCGGTTAGGGAAAGCCCTACTGAAAGCCTGAAGAAATCTTCCTGAATTAATCCTGAATCTGTCGTACCGCGCTGACCATACTCGAATCCAAGGTTTATATTAGAAAATCCCGGTCCTACAGGTAATCCAACTCCAAAAGTAATGCCAAACTCATTAATGTCCTGGCTATTGATACTTAAACCGGTTTCCTCATACCTAAATCCAGCCCTGTAAACAATGCGGTTAAAGTAATTTGTAATAGAGTTATATTGTGGAATAAAATACCCACCAAATTTATACTGTGCTGCATTTGCAAAATTTGCGTTTCCTCCTCCTGCACCATTCACACTTAAAAATGAATTATCGTCTGTACTTACATACTCACCTCCAAAGAACCATTTATTAGACCTTCCTAATCCCAAGCCAATGGTATACTTTGCGGGGAGTGTTAATTCCGAATCTGAAACATCTACATCTCGCTCATCAACTACTGTTTCCCCTCCGTTACCAGAAAAGGCTATAGTTGCCAGTTGACGGGAATTCTCTGCATCTATATTTGTTGTTGGAGAATAAGTAGCCGCCGCGTGTAAGTTAAGTCCGTTTTTAAGTTTTTGCTGAAAATCGGCACCAAAATTATAACTAAAACCTAATAAATCTGTTCTGCTTATATCGCGAGTACCCAATTGCACCTCTTCACGAATGAGTGTTCTTTGGTTTTGAAGGTTTCCAAAATTATAATTAGCATCAACTCCAATACTCAATGAAGGAATTACCTGATAACCCGCAGAAAGAAACACTTTATTCATTCCGCCACGACCTTCCAGCCTGCTGGCAACAGATTCTCTAATATCTAAAATTCGATAACCAACAGAAGTATATGGCAAAACCCCAATACCAAAACCGAGATTTCCTCCAATAGGCACTCCTATTGCAAGATAGTCCAGAGAGGAAACTTTTGCATTATCATCTGCAGCATCTGAGTTTAAGATAAGTCTTTCGTGAGATCCTCCAACCGCATAAGTGGTTCTTCTCAACCTACCGTAACCGGCAGGATTTCTAAGGTTCAGATGAATACTATCAGAAAACATACTTAAGCCACCCATAGACCTGTTCTCTACAGTTCCTTTAAAAGTGTTAAGTCCAATCCCGTAATAAGAATAGGGAGATGATACATTCTCCTGAGCTGTAGCAACCACTGTAAAAAATACAGCTACGATTACTATAAATCGTTTAATCATTGAGTCTTGTTAAATTCTAAAATGTAGTTTAAACCCTCTAAAAGAAAATTCGGGTTGGCAAATATGCTATTTTTTACCCGCTTTGACAAAATTTGCGTATCCCCTCCTGTTAAAATAACTGTTAAATATTTATAATCAGCCTTGTAGCGATCAATAATTCCATCTAGCTCTGCACTTACGCCATTTAGTACTCCAGATAAGATACTATTTTGAGTAGAATCGCCCACTAATGATATGTTTTCATCCAAATCTACCAGGGGAAGTTTAGCGGTAAAATGATTAAGAGCCTTTAACCTCATTTGCAAACCTGGAGAAATAGCTCCTCCGAGATATTCGTTCGATTCATTTTTAAAATCGAAAGTTATACAGGTTCCGGCATCTATAATCAATAAATTTTTGTTCTGATAGTTCAAAGAACCCGCTGCCACTAAAGCCAGTCGGTCTTTTCCTAAAGTTTGGGGTGAGGCATAGTTGTTTTTAAACGGAAGTTTAGTGTTTTCGTTTAACAAATAGAGCTTAGTTTCTTTTTCCAGATTTTTTTCAAGCACTGAAACATCTTTTATTACCGATGAAAGAATGGAAAAAGCGATCTGCGGATAATCTTTCTTTATTTCCTGAAATTTTTCAAAAAATTTTTCGATTGGAGATGTATAAGACTTTAAAAGTTTAGATTCTTGAAAAACAGCAAGTTTTGCAGAAGAATTACCTACGTCAACGATTAAATTCATAGTAATTTGATTGTGCTGGCTAAATTACAAAAGCATTTTTTTAAAATTTCCTTTGTGAGATTATAAAAATGAATATATATTTGCACCCGCTTACAACAATAAGCAACTGGTGCCTTAGCTCAGTTGGTAGAGCAAAGGACTGAAAATCCTTGTGTCCCTGGTTCGATTCCTGGAGGCACCACCTTAAAAGCCCGATACACTTTGTGTTTTCGGGCTTTTTTAATTTTATACTATGCATTATTTCTATCTTCTATAAAGTAAAAAATTAGATAAGTTTTATATTAGTGGGATGGCTAACAAGGAAGCTATAGTGCAAAATATTAAGCTTCAATCATTCATTACTAAAGCAGGCAACTGACTATAAAAATCCCGCATAACTTATACGGGATTTAGAATCTCATTATTTCCTAACTAAGGTAATTCCTCTATATACATTCTTTGAAAAACAGGATTATTCATTCCGCTTTCGCCAATTGTATGAAAGTTAGCTTCTGCTTTTTTCGCAGCCATAGATTTAGTAGCCTGAGACTTTCCGGTGAGGAAATTAATGGCAGCCTGTAACATTGGCTCTGATTTCTCACCTATAGTACCAAGGTTGTTAAGGTCTTCAGACAAACTAATATCAGGTGTTAATCCATTTACATAATCTGTTTTACCGTTTGCATTTGCCGACTTAAAAACCAGTGGCTGCAACGCATAGGTATGATTTTCATTTGCCCCTTCTTTTCTGAAGTTTGGGCTGTCATAAAGAGTTACTGATGCCTGGAATTTTCCGGTTGTCTTCTCTCCTATTTGCACCACCTCGATATAAGGCTCTAGCCCGTTGATCACTAACTCACTGGCTGAAGCAGTACTGTTTGTAGTAAGCACGATTACTCTTGAAAGATTCAGGCTGTTAATTGTCTCGTTAGTTCTTATCCTGGAATTAAACCTGTTAATAAGGTTTTCCGCATTCTGATTTTCAAGCTGCTCCTGGTAGGCTTCGTTCCATTGTTCGGTCATAAAAACCTGTCCCTCGAACTGCCCGGTGATCATACTCGCCAGGTCTACTGCAGATTCTACAGATCCACCCCCATTATACCTTAGGTCCAGCACGAGTTCAGAAACTCCATTAGCTTTGAATTCCCCAAAAGTAGCATTCAATTCATCATCGAAATCGGCAGTAAAACTATTGTACATAAGGTATCCTACTTTCTTGCCATCAATATCCAAAGTTTTAGC
>Ga0102925_1001697_pt1 | contig 12228 bp, 12 predicted proteins | sample SalPonR1_A_D1_MG_FD_78216 | JGI IMG/M metagenome (GOLD analysis project Ga0102925, IMG submission 78216) | Salt pond soil microbial communities from South San Francisco under conditions of wetland restoration - Salt Pond MetaG R1_A_D1_MG | ecosystem: Environmental > Aquatic > Marine > Intertidal... | reverse complement strand
GGTTGTATATTCTAAAAAAACCTAATAATCAAATATCCTTATTCTTCAGGAACATTTTCGCCATCCTAATCCATTCCTCAAGTCCGGGTCCCTCAAAGTCCTCGACCACAAAGTATAACAGAGTGGAGATATCAAGATGCTGTGGGAATTTTCCAGACATTCATTACATTGCACACAAAGCGATGCAAGTGTAGATTCGCCAGTTTCAAGTATACTATTCATCCTTGTTTAAATTCCAGCTCCACACCACTAGTATGCACGCAAATGAAATTGTATATTACTGCAACTATAACGCCTAAAATAAGACCAATGACACCAGAGATTAGTGACATTTTTAGCAAAGTTATTAGTGTCGTCTGGATTTCGCTTTCTCCATAAATTATTGCTATTGCGTATCCATGATTTGCTTCTAATACTGGTGCAAGCACCTTAATTAATAGTGGTAGGAAAACGCTCCAAAACATTCCAAATAAGAAACTCATTATCCCAAAGATAATCGCTACATTTTTTCCTAATGATATGGGATTGATTTTTGTAATAGTTGCAGTTGTCATGCGAGTTATCCTTTCATTGATTTCTTGATCTATCCAATTTTATATTGCAACCTCTTCAATTTCAAGTTTCAGCCCGCCAGTATATCTACTCATGAAGTTGAAAACCAGTGCAATGATCACACCTGTTATAAAACCAATAATAATATTCATCACAGGTATTATCATAGGTATAATAATTATTTTAACTATGACCATTATTTCAATAGGTCCAATTGCTTGGGAAATCATGAACAATAGCATAATCACTCCGAAAATGAAACCTATAACTGCAGAGATAATTGCAACTAATTTTCCCAATGATATAGCATTAATTTTTGTAATAGTTACAGTTGACATTTTTATATCAAACCCCGAAATAAGTATAAAAATAACAACATTGGATAAAAAGATAGTGATAGTTACTCATCTGGTTGTTAATACAAAATTAACTATAAATAAATCTATAAAGTTTCTTTAATATTAGCCTGTAACACATATCAATAACATTTTTAAATATAGCTCAGACACATTCTTTTTTGCTGGGTACCGCCTAAAGATGTTGATTTATATATTTTTAGATGGCCAATTTTTGTTTTTTATGCGTATTGGTTGAATGTTAAAAAGTAGAGTTTGCACAATTTAGTGTTACGAATTATAACGAAAGTATTAAATACAGTGATTATATTTGTATTAAACGTTTAATAACTCTAATTAATAATAAAATTAGTAATACTAAATTTCCCCCTAATATCCAAATTTTAGTATCAAGCTAAATCGGGGAATAATGCAGAATAGTTGATATTTCAAAATTTATACAGGAGTATTTGTGATGAAAAAATCATTGAGTATGTTATTGATAGGAATGCTACTAGTAGTGGCAGTTATGGTTTCTGGATGTGCGGACAGTAAAACAGAAGCATCAGGTACTGAAGAAATAAGAACGGATGAGTTAATTGCAGCAGTTGGAACCCATGGAGGAGAACCTGAATCTGGATTTAACCCTATTACAGGATGGGGTTACAACCATGAACCTTTAATCCAGAGTACTCTTTTTAATAGAAATAATAATGCTGCCTTTGTTGGCGATCTTGCTACCGAACACTCAGCTAGTGAAGATGGATATACATGGACTGTTACGATAAGGAACGATGTCAAGTTCCATGACGGAGAATCACTGACAGCAGAGGATGTAGCCTTCACATTCAATACTGCAGCAAATGCTGGGGGCAGTGTGGACCTTTCCATGCTGGAAAAAGCTACAACCATTGATGATGATACCATTAAATTTGAATTGAATGACAATCAGGCCACATTTATCAATAAACTGGCAGTTATAGGAATTGTCCCTGAACATGCATACAATGAAGACTACGGCCAGAGTCCAATAGGATCAGGGCCTTATGAATTTGTACAGTGGGATAAAGGACAACAGGTAATTCTGGAAGCAAATCCTGATTATTATGGAGATGAACCTTACTTCAAGAAACTAACCATTGTATTCATGGAAGCAGATACTGCTTTTGCCGCTGCGAAATCAGGCCAGATCGATCTGGCTGAAATTCCATCTTCCTATGCAAGCCAGAAAGTTGACGGAATGAAGGTAGTATCCCTAGATTCAATTGATGCCCGTGGAATCAGTTTCCCGATTCAGCCCGAGACAGGTGAAAAATCCGAGGATGGATATCCGATTGGGAACGATGTGACCTCTGACATTGCAATCAGAAAAGCACTGAACATAGGAATCGACAGGCAAAAGTTGGTCGATGCCGCACTGAACGGCCAGGGCGAGGAAGAGTTCACCGGTGTGGACAAACTACCATGGGGAAACAAAGATGCAATTTTTGAAGATGGAAACATTGATGAGGCTAAGAAAATATTAAATGACGCCGGCTGGAAAGACACTGATGGAGACGGTATTGTTGAAAAGAACGAAGTAAAAGCTGAATTTACTCTTTTATACGCTGCTAGTGCACAGGAAAGACAAGCTCTGGCAGTTTCAATTTCCGAAGAATCCAAAAAGATCGGTATCAACATAATACCCGAAGGTGCAAGTTGGGATAAGATCGATACCCTTGCCCTTTCAACTCCGGTTGTCTTCGGTTACGGTTCACTCGATCCGACCGACCTGTACCTGAAATACTACAGCAAGAGCTATGATCCCTCAAGCTACAACAACATAATAAAGTACAGCAATCCGACCGTGGACTCCCATTTAAGGGCTGCAATAACAAATCCAGATCAGAATGCTGCAAACAAGGATTGGCAGCTTGCAGCATGGGACGGAGATACAGGTTTCTCTTCTAAAGGCGATGCAACATGGATGTGGATGGCAACCGTTGACTACCTGTACATCATGGATGAGAAAATAGACATAGGTACACCAAAGATACAGCCACACGGTGCTGATATATTCGGAAATATTCTGGAATGGGAGCTCAAAGGGAACTAGATCCGTGGTTTGATTAACTGAGGGGGAATCTCTCAGTTCAACTTTTTTTAACCATAAACAAAGCTTTTGAAAATATCCCGAGCCACAACTTTACCAGAATGGAAATTGGAGGTCAAAGAGAGTGAAATATGAGAAATTAGGCATTTTTATGGGGAAAAAGACCCTCAAATTAATTGTTCTTTTAATATTTGTTTGCGTTGCCAGTTTCTGGATAGTGGAGCAATCCCCAATAGATCCTGTCAGGGCATATATTGGGGAAATGAGTATACAACCAGAACAAAAAGCAAAGATGGAAGAATACTGGGGAGTTAATACTCCTGCACATGAAAAATTTCTAAATTGGGCGGGTAGTGCTCTTGAAGGGGATTTTGGCACCTCACTGATATACAGGATGCCTGTGACAGATATAATTAAAGAACGATTTGCATCTTCTCTATTGCTCATGGCTTCTTCATGGGTGCTATCAGGAATTCTGGGATTTGTTTTAGGCATTGTAGCCGGGATGAAACACGGAACTTTTATTGATAAGGCAATAAAGACATACTGCTACATTCTGCTTGCCGCTCCAACTTTCTGGTTGGCATTGATCTTCTTATTGATATTTTCGGTAAACTTAGGATGGTTCCCGGTAGGTCTAAGTGTGCCTATAGGTGTTGCAAGTGGGGATGTGACTTTTTTTGACCGCATCCATCATTTGATACTTCCAACAATAACCCTTAGTCTGCTTGGAGTTGCCTCTATCGCAATGTTCACTCGTGAAAAATTAATTGAGGTTATGTCAAGTGATTATGTTCTATTTGCAAAGGCAAGAGGAGAAACAGGATTTGATCTGGTAAAAAGGCATGGAATCAGGAATGTTGCACTTCCGGCTATTACATTGCAGTTTTTAGGATTCAGTGAACTGTTTGGAGGAGCTGTACTGGTTGAGCAGGTGTTTTCTTATCCAGGTCTTGGTCAGGCTGCAGTGGCAGCGGGTTTAAGGTCAGATGTGCCCCTGCTTTTGGCAATAGTCATTGTCAGCACTTTGTTTGTCTATTCAGGAAATCTGATAGCCGATATAATCTATGAATTCGTTGACCCCAGAATAAAACAGCAGGAGACGAGGCCATGACTACTGCTGTTGTAAATGCTAACAGGGAACTATTCAAAGGAATCAACCTGCGACAGAAAACCATCATGCTGATTAGTTGCCTGTCATTGTTATTGATTGCAATCGTGGTTTCCAGTGCATTCATAGATGAGAATGCACTGTCAACTGACTTTGAATCAAAGAACCTTGCACCTTCTCTGGAACATCCTTTTGGAACAGACTGGATGGGAAGAGACATGTTTGTGCGAACTCTTGGCGGACTTGGTTTAAGTATAATAATTGGAGCTTTAGCTTCCTCGATCAGCACTATAATCAGTGTTTTTTTAGGTTTACTTTCAAGTATAGGTAAAATAGAGGATTCAATTGTATCCTGGCTGGTAGATCTATTTCTTTCAATACCACATCTCCTATTGATTATTTTGATCTCAATAGGATTTGGTGGAGGAGCTACCGGAGTTATCATAGGGGTTGCATTATCGCATTGGACAAGTCTTACACGAGTTGTAAGGGCAGAAGTCAAACAGATAAAAACCCAGGAATACATCCATATATCGCAAAAATTTGGAAAATCAAAGTGGTGGATCGCTAAAAATCATATTTTTCCTCATCTGCTTCCTCAGTTTGTATTAGGAACGATTGTAATGTTCCCCCATGCAATTCTGCATGAAGCATCAGTAACTTTTCTGGGCTTTGGACTTTCTCCACATGAACCGGCAATCGGCATTATCCTGTCAGAATCAATGAAATACCTTTCAGCAGGATACTGGTGGCTTGCATTTTTCCCGGGATTATCACTTCTGATCGTGATCCTGGTATTTGACTTAATAGGGGAAAATCTTGGAAAAATGCTAGATCCGAAAAAAGCTCACGAATAGAAACAGATAATTGTTGATGAAAATTGATTGAAATGATAAAAAGAGGTGAAGTATGAAAAATATATCTCAAGTAACTACTGATAAAAAGGATAAATCTGACGCTTTGCTAAAAGTCAAAGATGTTTCCCTTTCTTTTATCCAATATACCTCTGGACTGCGGCAAACCGAATTAAAAGTGATATCGAATTTGAGCATGGAAGCTTATAGTGGTGAAATCTTAGCGGTCGTTGGTTCCAGTGGTTCAGGGAAAAGTCTTCTGGCACATGCTATTTTAGGAATTCTTCCATCAAACGCACAACTTAGTGGCGGTATGGAATACAATGGCTACGACCTGAATCAGAAGAAAAAGGAGGAACTTCGAGGCAAAGAAATCGTCCTTATTCCCCAGTCAACCAAATACCTTGATCCCTTGATGAGAATTTCCAGTCAGGTCATAGGAAATACCGATGGGAAAAATGCAGAGTCCAGAAAGAATCTTCAGAGAGATATCTTTAAAAAATATGACCTAAAACCTGAGGTCGAAGGGATGTTCCCGCATGAACTTTCTGGAGGAATGACTCGAAGAGTCTTGGTTTCCACTGCCGTTATGGAATCGTCTAAGATTGTAATTGCAGATGAGCCCACACCGGGGCTGGATGAGAAAAACCTGAATGAAACACTAAGTTATTTCAAGAACATGGCAAAGAAAGGATATGCAGTCATCCTGATAACCCACGATATAGAAGCTGCATTGAAAATATCTGATAAGATTGCTATTTTCTACGCCGGAACCATCCTGGAAATTGCAAAATCCGGGGACTTTGCAGGTGAGGGAGAAAAACTCAGGCACCCGTATACAAGGGCATTATGGAATGCCCTGCCACAAAACAAGTTCCATGCCATAAAAGGCCACCATCCCATGCAGGATGAAGTGCTTGAAGGATGCTTCTTCTATAAAAGGTGCTCCACAGGGAATGAGAATTGCTCCAAATGTACCCCCAAACTGAAAATATTCAACGGGGGAATGGTGAGGTGCAATAATGCAGCTTAAAGGTGAGAATATCAGCTTCGGCTACAAGGAGAGCAATTTGATTTTACGGGATGTGGACATATCCCTTAGAAGCGGAGAAGTACTGGGCCTTGTGGGAGACAGCGGATGCGGTAAATCAACCCTGTGCAAAATATTGGCAGGATATGAAAAAAAACACAGAGGAAATGTAAGTATAGACGGTAATAATATTCCATCAAGTGGATATAATCCAGTCCAGCTTATCTTCCAGCATCCAGAAAAAGCGGTGAATCCAAAATGGAAAATGAAAGATATCTTAAAGGAAGGTCATGATGTTTCACAGGACATTCTGGAATCCTTTGGAATTAAAGAGAAATGGCTTAATAGATGGCCAAACGAACTTTCCGGAGGAGAGCTTCAAAGATTTGCCCTTGCAAGAGCTTTGGGGCCAAAAACAAAATTTTTGATCGCTGATGAGATCACAACTATGGTGGATGCTATAACTCAGGCTCAAATATGGGAGAGTATTTTAGGTATCGTTGAAGAGCTGAACGTGGGAGTTCTTGTTGTAAGCCACGATAAAAGTTTAATTAACAGATTGTGCCATGATGTAACTTATATGTCTGCCCTGAACCGCACTTAAAATAATTGTTTCAGTATAACAGGGAGGGATGAGGATATTTCAATTGAATCCCTGTTATCGCTTTCTCAACAGTCTCTGCCTGATGCGAATAGAGCTGTTCGATCCCCATCTGCCCTAGGGCATGCTGCATCAGTGGATGCATCTCCACTGGGCTGAATTGAGGCTCTTTTGGAGCTATGTCCTCTATGTGGACTATCTGCCCTTCATAGCCTCTTGATTCTTAAACTGTCCTGATCAGCTCGGAAATGTCCATTTGTTAATCCTCAGTTTTTTAGAAGAATATAATTTAGATTTTGTGGGGTTAATGGAGTGAAGGGTAAAATCTGTTTCTGTCAGGGAATAAAGTTATCTTAGCAATGAGTTTGAAATCAAAAATAAGAGATTTAAGAAAATAATGCAAGTATCCTGATAGCTCAGGATAATTGCTTATTCTGTAACTATTGAAAAATCTCAAATATCCTTATTCGCCAGGAACATCTTTGCCATCCCAACCCTTTCTTCAAGGTCTGCTCCCTCTAATTCCTCGATCACAGATTCGGGAAGTCGGAAATTGCAAGATGCTGGGAGCATTTATTCAAGGAACTGCTTCTTCACCAATTTCTCTGATTCTATTGATAATGGCCTGTAACCCATTTGATCTTGCAGGTGACAGGTTTGATTTTAGCCCAATATCATCAATGAAATACAGATCAGTATTCAGGATATCTTCAGGATATCGGTTGTTAAAAACCCTGAGTAAAAGGGACATTATTCCTTTTGTGATCATGGCATCGCTGTCCAGTTCAAAGACCAGCTTACCATCATCAATATAACTTCTGATCCATACTTTGGATTGGCAACCACTGATCGAGTTTTCTTCAGTTCTGAACTTTTTATCCATATAGTCGATATTTCTGGCTGATTCTATTAGGAGCTCGTATTTATCGAACCAATCAAGACCTGCAAATTCCTGGATTATTTCATCCTGAATAGCGTCTTTCACCTGTACATCATCTCTACTTTTTCTATTCCTTCGATCAACATCTCTACATCTTCTTTTGTGTTGTACAATGCAAAGCTTGCTCTTACTGTTCCTTCAATACCCAGGCTATTCATCAATGGTTGGGCACAATGGTGTCCTGTCCTGACAGCAACCCCCATCTTGTCAAGTATCATTCCTGCATCATATTGATGAATTCCATTAAGATTGAATGAGATGGCTCCGCACATTTGAGGTGTATTTCCATAAATAGTTATGTTATCCTTTTCCAGCAGCCTTTCCTTCGCGTAGGAATAAATATCATGTTCATGCTTTTTTATGTTTTTCATGCCTATGCCCTTCATATAATCGATTGCCGCGCCAATACTGATAGCCCCTGCAATATCAGGGGTCCCTGCCTCAAATCTTAAAGGGGGTTCTGCATATGTTGTTTTCTCAAGGGTTACCTTGTCCACCATGCCACCACCACCTTTTGCAGGCATGATGTCGCTGAACCTTTTACTTGTATAAAGCACCCCGACACCGGTTGAAGCATACATTTTGTGGCCTGAAAAAGCCAGGAAATCACAATTAATATCTTTTATATCGAGAGGTAGGTGCTGTACCGATTGTGCAGCATCCACCAATACAGGAACATCATGCTCACTTGCAATCTTAGTGATCTCCTTGACCTCGTTAAGAGAACCCAGGACATTTGATGCATGGGAAATTGCCACTAGTTTTGTATCCTTTGTGATCTCCATAGATTCCGGCAGTAAATTACAGTCTTCATCCATTTGAATGGCTCTTAACTTTGCCCCTGCCATTTGCCAAGGTACGATATTGGAATGATGTTCTACACTTGTTACAAGGACTTCATTTCCCTTTAATGAAGGTTCAAGGGAACGTGCTACCTGATTAATTGAATCTGTGGTTCCGGCAGTGAATGTTACTTCATCTGGGTTCCGGGCTCCTATGAAATCACTTACTTTTTTTCTTGCAGCTTCATATTTCTCACTTGAAGCCTCACTCAGGTAATGGACGCCCCTGTGAATATTACTATAATCATCCCTATAAAGATCAGAGATCTTATCAATTACAGATTTTGGTTTCTGGGTTGTAGCGGCATTATCAAGATAAACCAGCCGTCTTCCGTATATTTCTTTTTCAAGAATCGGGAAGTCTTTTCTAAAATAAGTCATACTTTCACCATTTCAACAAGAGAGAACCATTCTTTCTCATCAGTGAATGTATTTTTCATAGTAAGTCCCGCTGCGTCTGCCAGCCTGCTAATACTCTCTGCAGTGTACTTGTGGGAGTTTTCAGTATGTATCGTTTCACCTTTCTTGAAAACGATTTTTTCTGAAAAGAACGGAATATCAATTTCAAGATCCTTTTTAGCTTCCAGATGCATTTCAATCCTGGAATTATTCTCATTAAAAAAGGCAACGTGTTCAAACTCCTCAGGATCAAAATCAGTCCCGAGATGAGAATTAGTAACTTTCAATATGTTCTTATTGAATTCCGCAGTGATTCCCTTGCTATCATTATAGGCTCTTTCAATGATATCAATATCTTTTACCATATCTATTCCAAGAAGGAGCCTATCGTCCCTGCTCATAATATCACCAAGATTTTCCATAAACTCAAATGCTTTTTCTTCGCTAAGGTTACCTATTGTGCTTCCGAAGAAGCAGAAAAACCTCCTTCTTTTTCCGGGGATATTTTCAAGATGCTCAAGGAAATCAGCAGTTATCCCGTGTATTGCCATTTCCGGATACTTTTCCTGAAGATTGCAGGCAGATCTTTCTATAGCTTCTTTGCAGATATCAACAGGATAATAGACTATACTTTGACGAATCTCTTCCGGAATTTCATCAAGTAACACGGATATCTTAGAGCAATCTCCGCTACCAAGCTCCACAAGGTCACAGTCCTTTATTTCACCCTTGAGTTTCCGGGCAGTAGACCTGAGCAGTAGCATTTCGATCTTTGGTTGATAGTACTCCTCAAGCTGTGTGATCTTTTCAAATAGCTCAGACCCATAATTGTCATAAAAATACATTGAAGGAAGCATCTTAGGCTCGGATGTCAGGCAATTAAGCAATTCTTCCTGAATTGAACTTTCCCCGACTTTCGGTATATGATCTTCTATAATCATTTTTCAGGTACTCCAGTTTCAAAAGGAAGGTTGTTGCTGCTCCATTCAAACCATCCTCCATCATAGACTGCTGCTTTCTCCCAGCCCATAAGCCATGCATTGAAGAATGCTTCACTGCCTCTCCATCCAGTTCCGCAGTAGAATGCGTTGCGTTTGTCTGGAGTTATGCCCATTCTTTTCCAGTTCTCAAAAACTTCCTGGTATTCACGCATGGTATGATCCAGGTTCCTGTAGTTCTCCATGTGGTAAGCATCAGTACCACAATCTCCGAAAACACAACCTGGAATCCTTCCTTTTTTCTCAATGTAATTGTAACCACTCACTTCCCCAATATATTCCGGCCAGCTTCTAACGCTTACAAGGTTTTTGTCACAGTCGGCAAGTATCTGCTTTGCTTCTTCAAGATCGACCATGATCTCATTTTTTTGGGGTATTTCAATTCCAAATGATGATCTGGAGTTTTCAAAGAATTCCCTTGTTTCTTCAAAACCTGAATCAAGCCAGGACTGGAGTCCTCCATTGAGTATGCGAATATCCTTAACACCCGCATAGAGCATTATGAATGCACAGCGAATTGCACCCAGATGACCGGCACTGCTTCCCGGGAAAGGATCATCATTGCTTGGTGAAGCGAACCTTCCGTAGAGAATCACGGTCGTATCATGGGTTATGCCTGCTTTTTCAAGGGTTTCTTTTAGTTCCTCAGGAGGGAGACGATTCCAGTCTTCAGTTGATTCAAGTGAATTAGTATCAAGTGCTATTGCTCCGGGAATATGTCCTCTATCATAATCTTCAGGATTCATGTAGTGGGCATGGCATATGACATATTTGTCATTGTCATATTCAGGAGCATTATCAGTATTAATGAGCTGATTCAGCCAACGTGCCGAGACCAGCTGCCGGTACTTTTCAAGATGCTCCATTGGAAGGTCCTTTTCAGCCCATTCAAGAAATGAATCGTAAACTGTAACATCGTGATAGCCGGCTCTTTCGAATTGCCTGGCTACTTCCTCTGTTTTTTCCTTATTATAGCCGTAGATCAGCAGGGAATCTTTAAGTAAAATACCCTTGCTTCTAACAATCTCTATCCAGTCGATATAATGTAACCATTTGTGAGGAAGTGACCTGGCACCTTTTATATGTCCTCCTCTTGCCTCGCCGGCTTCTTTCCAGCCATTATAAGCATCAATAGACCTTACATCTATCAATTTATAATCTTGTAAACTATCCAGTAACTCATCAGTTGATATACACACCATGATACATATATGGAAGGAACTGATATATATAATTTTGATTTATCTTTTACATACTTCAAAGCATGTTTCTTAAAAAACGCATTGAATGTGAAAACCACCGCATATCCTAATAGTAATCCCTCTTTTTATGGATTCTCAGTACAACCCACTGTAAATCCAAAGACGAAAATCATTTCATGAAATATACCAAGCAGTTTATTATCATACTTGCGATCTACTTCATGGGATGTTTTCTTCATATTATCTTACACTTTCCAATACCCTGGAATGCAAATGGGATAACAATTTTACTTATTATTTAAAATTGAGGATAGATCGTTTAAACCATATTCTCCGTCACTCACTTTTCCAGCTGGAAAAATGTCCTAAATATCTTAATAGAATCCAGGAAGTCCTGTTTACCCATGAGTTCCCTGCTTGAGTGCATTGCCAGCATTGGTACTCCTACATCTACTACATGAACGGGCATATATTTGCTGAGTAACGGACCCAGAGTCTTTCCTCCCGGTTGATCTGAGTGGTTTACGAATTTCTGATATTTCACACCGGCTTTATCGCATAATTGCTGGAAAGCCGCAATGGTCTCCACTTCCGATGCATAGGAACGATTGCCACTTATCTTGATTGTAATTCCCTTGTTCATTAGAGGCTTGTTAGTAATATCATTCTTTTCACTGTAATTTGGATGAAGTGCATGAGCACCATCGGCTGAAATTACAAAGGAGTCCATTGTTTGATGGCCGGATTCTTCTTCTGTCGTTTCCATGCTCATATGGACCTTTTGTAAAATAGTGCTTAGCATCATGGAGTCAGCACCTTGCTTTGTCATGGAGCCGATCTCTTCATTGTCCATCAATGCCACCATATTGATACCCTCATTATGGACTGACTCTGTAAGAGATTCCATAGCTGCATAAACCATGGATAGATCATCGATCCTTGGACAGGAGATGAACTCCTCTTTTGCTCCTACCAGCATACCTTCTTCGCTGCAGTAGACATTCAGATCCATGTCCAGAATATTTTCGGGATCAACTCCAGCTTCTTCAGCAACCATCTCCAGAAGATAATTATCTTTGATCTCATCCTCGATCAATTGGGCTAAAAGAGGTTGCATTTCCTTTTGTACTTTGATCTCTACACCTTTATTGACCTCACGATTCATGTGGATAGATAAGTTGGGGATGATAAGTATGGGTTTTTGAAAATCCAGATGGATTACTTTTGGCTCCAGGATCTTATCAGATTTTACTGCTATTCTTCCAGCAATGG
>Ga0102925_1001696_pt1 | contig 12231 bp, 11 predicted proteins | sample SalPonR1_A_D1_MG_FD_78216 | JGI IMG/M metagenome (GOLD analysis project Ga0102925, IMG submission 78216) | Salt pond soil microbial communities from South San Francisco under conditions of wetland restoration - Salt Pond MetaG R1_A_D1_MG | ecosystem: Environmental > Aquatic > Marine > Intertidal... | reverse complement strand
TATATACTCCAACTCTATCTTGGAGCATTGTTCTACCATATTTTTGAATAAACTGTTTAGGATCTAATCCTTGAGATTCAGCTATTCTTGCAAGTTCTGGTACAGTCTCCATAATCATAGAGATATCAGCATCATCTTGTAATATATTATCTATATCCTCTTGAGTTACTTCATAATCCTGAGCCATATACCCTTCCATTCCAGGAATTCTTTTTGGATCAGTAACTCTTGGTCTAACTAAGTCTTCAGTAGCTTGAAGGAATTTTTGATTCATTTTTGATCTATCATATATTTCATAATCCAATTTAGACGGATCATTTGCAACTTCTTCTAATGAATCAGGTACTTGATTTAATACAATAGCATCAGCTCCATATTTATTTTTTAAAGCCATTTCTTCAGCTTTTTTTTGTATATGAAGTTTATTTAAATTATAAAAAGGATTTTGTCTCTCTTCAGCAATTAATCTAGCAAGATCTTTTGATGCTGCTCCATAATCACCATTATATTTATCCACAACTTCATCAACTCTGCCTTTAAACTGATTCATCTGTTTTTCTTTAAATTCGGTATCTAACGAAAACACATCACCTTGTCTTGCATATTCATTTATTAATCCAGCATAAGTTTGATCAAATCTTGCTTGTTTGTCTTTTAGAACATTTTGTGCAAGTTGTTCTGCTCCTGGATCAAATTGGGATACATATTGTACTGTTTTTACTGCCATATCTTTATATTTTATTAATCTCTTTAACCTCTAAAACCAACTCTTCTATTACTACCAAAAGCTATTTTATTAATTAAACTTTGTTCAGGATCTTCATACATTGCATATTCAGGACTCATCATATTGGTTATATCAGCATACGTTTTTGCTCTATTAACATCAGTAGCATATCCTGAAATTGATTGTAATATATTTTGTATAGCTTGATTTTCAGCTTCACTTGCAGCTGCTTCTTGACCTACTCTCATATCTTCTTCCCTAGCTTTTAAACCTAAATTAAATCTTTCAGCTCTTTCTCTAGCTTGAGTATTAGCTAATTCTTCTTGCATATAGCTTTTTGATAAAGCTTCACCTGCTACTTTATCAGCTTCAGTAAGACCTATAATACTTCTTGTAGTAGCTGCACCACCACTTAATCCTAACCCTCTTGCTTGTCTTCCTATAGTATTTTTAGTAGCTTCTGATCTTCTACGAATAGATTCTCTCTGAGCACCTAAGTTAATTTCTTCAGGTGTCATTCTATCATATTCAGGAACATTAATATTGTCTTTTGCTGTAAGACCATGATAAGCATTACCAGCTATACTTGCAGCTAAAGGAATTGCAGATACAGTAGGGTTATAATACTCAGGAGATTTTTCTTCCATTCTTGGTGTAGATTGTCTTAAATTAGTTTCAGGAATATCAATTTCTGGAGATATGTTATCTATTCCATTAATATTTTGTAAATATAATATCTCTTCATCTGTTAAAGAACTTAACCCCCCTATACCTGTTCCAGATGGGTCTTGTAAAAGTTTATTATTAATACTTCTAAAAATTTCTTCACCGTCACCACCTTTCAATTTAGGTAATTTACCGCCTTTTTTATGTATGCTCATTGTAGGATTATAATTATCATAAGATTCATCAGATATGCCTTGTTGCATTCTGACATTTTCCTGCTCTTCTTTGAGCTTCTGAAGTTCCATATTCATAGCTTGTCTTGCAAGATAATCATTTTTTTGTAAATCTTCTCCCAATCTTTTTTTATACTTAGATTGTATAGCTTTAGCCCTTTGTGCAAAAGTTTGTTTTTTAGCCATAATATTTTATTTAAGATAATTCATTACTAAATACATAACCATCCCATATAACTTCACCGTTTTCCGTAAGTGCAACAGGTTCTTTACCTGAAACTACTGAAGGATTGCCCTGTTCATCTACAGGAATACCTTCATCTGGACCATCATGTGTTTGTCCTTTATAATTCGTAATATTTGGTGTTCTATTAAAAGTATTATTTAAATCACCACCAAATCTTTTAAATTGTATTTTATTACTACCTTTAGTATTATATCTATCTGTAGGTATTATTTCTTTTAAAGTTTCTTTATTTGTACCAGAAACACCTCTTTGAAAATATCCTTCACTTTGATCTATTAACCTTTTAAAATATAAATCTGGAGTTTCCCTTACATTTGATACAGGTTCATTTAAAATATCAGCCGTTCTTAATATAGCGCTTTCTCTTGTCATAGGTCTACCTTCACTCTGACTTATTCCTATAGATAAGGATTTATTTATAGGTTCGAGGTTTTTAGAATATAATTTCTTAGAAGTATTATTATTATCGACAGGGTTATCAATATAACCCATCATAGGTCTTTGATATCCAGGAACCCTTACATCTCTACCTTTATAATACGGTGTTAAACCTTTATTTTTATTTATATATCCGGATGGAGCTTGTTGTATTGGTTCAGGAGTTATAGGATTTAGCTTATCTGGCGTATCAAGATAAGATCCATTTTGTAATTTTTTTAATTTACCACCATACTTATATAAAGATTTATATTGATTAACATCCTGATTTATTTCACTCAATCTAGCTTGATTTTTAGCTTGTTTAGCAGCACGTTCTCTTGAAATAGCTTCTTCCTGCTCCTGATCAGCTTGAGTTATACCAGCTAATCCAGGAAGTAATGCTGCTCCTACACGTTCAGTTGTACTATAATCATCACTAAAAACCACATCTAAATTTTGTGCAGGATCTAATAATCCTGTTTCCAAACTTTTAGATAATTTATTATAAGATTGATTTTCAGCAACCCCATATTCATTATAATTAACGCCTGTTTCTAAAGCAGAGCTACCTAATTGACTTACTCCGCTTATAGCAGAACCCCAAGGTCCAGCCATACCTACAACATCTTGAGACCAACTAGAACCACTGTCTGTATACTTTTGTTGATTTTCATCTTTTCCGTAAGAATCTATTAAAGAACTACCTACAGATCCTATAACACCCACAGTGTTTAATGTACCACCAATATTAGTATCTCCATATTGAGTATCCATAAAACCACCAGCTGAATCTACACCTGTATTATTTAAATTAATACCTTCTCCAATTCCACCATTATTTTGAAAAGAATTAGGGTTATTAGCTCTTATGTTAGCTGATAATGAATTAGGATTATTATATTGAGTATTACTAGCCAATGAACTAAATTGAGAGCTTTGTGGTGTAAAAATTTCATTATTTTGACTTAAATAATCTAAAGTCATGCCATTATTAGCTTTTGGCAATCTTTGAAATCTAGATTTATTCTTACTTTTTTTCTTCATTACCTTTTAAATATTAAACCTGATAACATCAGATATTATCAGGTGTAAAGTTATACAATTAAATTATAAGAAACAAGACATTTTTCAATAAGTTATTAATACATCATCTTAGATGGTCTATAATTTGTTATTATATTATCAATTAGTATCTTTTTATTATTAGTATTTGTAAACTTTAATTCAATTTTAATATTATCTGATCTTATTCGAGGATCTATAGCAGTACTTGTATTATCTCTAAACTTGTTAAATCTCCATGTTCTAAATCTTCTTTTAATATTAGAATCTGGAGTTAATATAATTTCTCCTGTGGTTTGATAATCATTATATATTTTGATTGATGTAAAAGTTTCTATTAATTCTTCTTCTGAACTATTCAGAACTCTTGTTAGAAATTCTATAATGTCATAAACATTTATTGAATTAGAATCTGGATTTACAATTATTATTAATTTTGAATCATAATAATTATCGTGTATAAATCCACGATCACCCATATTATGTTTATAAATATTATTAAAATTTTCAGTATTATTTATAGAATATAAATTATTTTTAAATAAAATAAATCTACTTATTCCATTAAAATTATAAGGATAAAAATATGCATAGTTATTAGATAATTCATTAAAACTTAACACATAGTTATCAAAAGAAAATAATATTTCTTTTAATACAGGATTATATTTACTAACAACTTGTGTATTAAAATTTACATTTTCATCAAACCAGCTATTTAAACCTTTTATATCAGATATAGGTTCATTATTTCCAGTATATCTATACATTGTATTTCTAATATGACTAAATAAATAAAAAACATTTGGTGATAAAAGAATAGCTTCTTTTTGACTAATACCAATAGTATCGGATATATAATCATATCTATTTAAAATTCCACTTGAACCCAATGCTAATGTAGATGAGTTATTTGACGGTATTAATTCTTTTTCTCCAACAGGAACAGTACCAAATCCAGTTTCTTGAAAATATAATAATCTATCTTTAAATATAAGTAAATTCATTATTTCACCATATTGACTATCCACATCAAGATAATCATCAGGTAAGAATTTTAACCAACTATCTACAAATTCACCATTATATTTAATCTGAGAACGTCTAATTCTACAGTCATATTCATAGTCATTAGTATTATTCTCTACAATAGGTTTATATATTTCAACATCATTTTCTCTACTATAAACGGTATTATATGAATATAATTTTGGAATTTCAACATCCAAGTCTATATCAACCATACCTTTTTCAGTAAGTTTACTATTTATATAAAAAAGCTCTTCTACAATTTTACTAAAGGAATCATCATTTCTTAAATCTAAATTAATTCCTGTTTCACAAGGCATATAAATGATTTCCTGATAACTATGATCTTCAGCATAATCAATATCTCTTGATAATTGACTTCTTAAATAATCAAATAATGATATAAATACATCACCTTGATCAATAGTCACATATTCCGGACTACTAGCATAACTATCACCACCGTAAAACATGCTTGCGGGTATATACTCATTATTCAATCTACTATTATATGTATTTCCACCATAAGGAGTAGTATCTTTTTTAATTAAAGCATATATAAAACCATCATCAGTTACATCAGATGAATCAAAACTAAAATTTCTATCTAATACTGCTGCTATATGAGTACCGTGTTCTGCAGCGGCATACCCATCACTCCATTCATAAATATTTTCATTTCGACAAACTTTTCCCGACAAGGAATAGTTTGCTTCGTTTCTATCTTGAGGCTCAACTTTCTTATAGTGTAATATTTTAGCGTAAGTTTTTTTAGAATCTACATTGCTAAAAGAATGATAATCTGAAAATTTTCTTACAATTTGATAATTAGGTGCTTGAAAAGAAAAACTATCTTCACTATATCTTTTCCAATCACCACTACTATCACTCAAATTACCTCTTCTATAATAATATCCATTTGCTACATCATACCGTAATGTTCCAATAGGGTTAATAATACAAGAATTTAAATTAAAATCTTTATTAAAATTTATTTCAGGAGAAATAATTTCTACAAATTTCTTATCTAAATCATAACTACCATTTTCATCAGGTGGTAACCAACTACCTGAATTATATTCAGATAAAGAACATATATCAAAACTATTATGATAATTAGCACCTTCACTTGTATTTCTTTTTACAATAGGATTAACTAAAGCATTTCCTAAAACTGTACAATCATATCCTGTTCTTTTTGTTCTTAATATTCTAAATTTCATATAAGATCCGTCGGGATTTTTAGGAATATTTTTAACCTTTATACGTGGATAAAGTGATCTTAAATATAAGAAATTATTATAAGAATAAGAAAAAGAACCTTTACTTATATCACCTTCATCATGATAATCTTCTTCTCCGTGGTTAGGCATTCTACAATCAAGTAACCATTTAGGGTAAGATTTTCTACCTAAATAATCTTCAAATTGAGCACTTAATCTATAAATTTCATCTCTTTGGAAAGATGTAATTCTCCAGGAGTCTTTTTTAGTTCCTGAAATAGTATACCCGTAAGATGCTTCACTAGAACTACCAGTTCTTGTTCCAAACTCTAAATCTATATTTAAACCGCTTCCTCCAGTATTACCATTCTTATCATATCTTAATGATTTAGTTGGATTATCTAAATAGTAATTATTTTTATCAACATCATTATACTCATTTATACAATCACTATTATCGTAAATATTCCAATTAGTACCTGAATCTATTACTGTTCCCGATGAATTCTTTTTTTCCCAAGAACCATCTGTTTGCACAATATAAGTAGATCCGTCTGACTCTTTCAACTTACTTACAGCTTCTCCACTAGAAGTTGTTGTAGTAATAGTCTCTTCATATGTATATGTAATATTAATATGAGCTAAAGTAGCATTGACTAAATTAGTTACTGTATCTCCTTCATAGGTATTAGTACTATCTACATAAAAAATAAGTTCCTCTGTACTAGTATTATATGATATAAAACCATCAGGATAAGTCAACTCACTTTGATAGAAGAGTTTAGTCGTACTAGGATCACTTTCATATTCATATGCTCCTGTCAATTCATCTTCACCATAATCAGAAATACCTGTAATATCTGTAACAGTTCTTTCAGATGGTATAGAAAATTCATCATAAATATTAGGTACAATTACTCTGGTGACGTCATTTGACATATGTTCCATTACAACTGAGGATGTTGGATCTGTTTCATCATAAACAAGAGTTCGATCAGATAAAGTTGTAGTTCCTACAGTTGTTTCTTCAGTAGTTTCTTCTATTACTTTACTAAACCTAAAAATTCTTGTATCATAAAATTCATTACCATCTGGATCAGTAGTTAAAAGTTCTTGATTTGATTGAATATCACTATTCTTTAAGTAATAATCTAAATCAAAATATTCCTCTTCCATATTAGCTGGAAATAATATATTATTTTTTGTAGTTAAATGTTTGGGTTTAGGTATAAAACTATTAAAAACTCTAAATAAACCTAAATCATAATTTCCTAAAGATTTACCTGTATCTATTAACTCAAGAGTATTACCATAAACATCACCTTCATAACATATTCTTACTTCTGGTTCCGCATTATAATTAGTATAATGAAAAGCTAAAATTCTAACACCATCAAATTTTGTATCAAGATTTTCTATTTTTAATCTTACTCCAATACCAGAATTATCTTCTATATCAGAACCCTTAATATTTTTTAAATATTCTTCATTAATAGTTGATGATATATAAATAGGTTCGCACGTACCTGAAAATGAAGTTTCAGTTCCGTATTTTTTATACTGCTGATAACTGTAAGTAATAATTCCAGCTTTTAAATTACCACTTTCGTAATTTACAAATGTCGGATAACTTAAATTTACAATTGGTATAATATTAAAATCTGATTGAGTATAATTACTATAATTATTAAATGTAGAATTTTCTATAATATTCATATATCTTAAAGGAAATCCTTCACAGGCGATATATATTTTTTGAATAATATCAGTCTCATATCTTGTAACGATATCTAATTTATCTGATGAAGTATATCCTAATTTATCTTCATCTGGTAAACCTTCGTCTGTATATATAGTAATAAAATTAGAATCTTCATCTAAAGTTTGAGTATCATTAGTACCATCATCTATAAACTTAGTAATATAAGTAGCTGGTATTCCACTCAAATCATCTTTAACAAAGATTATTATCTTTTTATCTCTTAATGTTGATTCTCCTATAACAATACCACCTTCAGGTAATGATATTTTATGAATAGTACCTTTTGGGTTTACCATTTTACCAACATCACCAGTTTCATTATTTACAGGTGTAAACCATTCGGAATGAAGATATCTTTTATTATCATACAAATTATGAGATAAATCTTTATTCATCCCACCACTATAACCATTCAAGTGTTTTTTATTATTTTTTACCATGAGTGTTTATAAAATTCTTCTGGATACCCAAAATCATTAAAATCATTATCATATTGATTAAGATCTGGTCTTAATCTCATAAATCTTTTCTTAAATACTTCTTCTTCTGGCATTGTTCTCAATTTAAGAGAATTAGATGCAGAGCTTTTATAAAATAAATATTTTTGCTCCATCTTATCATAAAATCTCTCAGTAATTTTTCCTCTTGCTAATAATCTTATACAAATTCTCTCTATTATTGCATACTTAATAGCTTCAATTAATTTACCGTTTTCAGGTATCATTGGAAAACCATTATTATCTAAAGGAAAAGCTTTATAAGCCATTTCAATTAAACCTTCTTGCATTGTACTTATAATCTCATCATTCTGTATCATATATTTATGAACAGATCCTGTTTTCGCAGTGTTTACTCTTGTAACAAAATCAAAATCATCACTAACTGTATCATCAATAATTTCTGTTTCATCCATATCTGCTAAAAAGTATAAATTACTTGTAGGAATCATTTTAATCTTACTACCATAATCTCTTACAGAATGATTTATAATATGAAATATGTCTTGTGGTAACAATCCCCTATGATTAATAACCTCAATAGGAGCAGGTCCATTTTGCCCATCTGTAACTTTAGTTATAAGTACAGAAGGATCATCTAACCTACCTAGAAACTGCCAAAGTAATTCAGCAATTTCATAATTATTAAGCATTTCATCAACTTTAAGAACATTTCGAGCTTGTTCTTTGATATAATCTATTGTAACATATTTACCATTAAAAGCCATAATTATACTTCTTCAAAATTAATACTATCAGATACTAAATCTTCCATTGCTTTAACAGATCTATCCCAATCATCTTGATCAGCTTGATCAGCAAGAGGATTTTTATTTGATAAAATTTTCTTTTCTTTATGCTTATATTCTTCACCCTCACCATCTTCTTTAGGAAAATCTCCCCAAATACATAATCTTACAATATAACCATTTTCAGCTTTTTCTACATTTATTTCTTTAGTAATATCTCCTTTAGTAATAGTCTTTGACCATCTTTTTTCAGAGTCTTCACCGAAGGCTTTAACTTCACTTATCATATTCATAATAATCAGTTTTATAATTTTTAATTGCTTTAGAAACTTCTTGTTTATTTTGTCTTGTCATTTTAAGACTGTATATTGATTGATTCTTTACAGTACAAGTAAATTTATCCCAAACCCATTTTACTCTATATCCATCAGTATGTTCATTTAAATGATATACAGGCTTTTTATTTTTTAATTTAGCTATTTCTTCAATAGTTGATTTAGGATATTCCTTACGCCACTTTTCCCAAGATGCTTTATAATCAACAGCCATTTTATTTTTATTTAAAGAACCATCCGGATTAAGAGAAACTTTAGATTTAATTTTTCTTATTTGTAAATTACCCATTCTTGCAGGTATGGAAAAATCTAAATTCCTATAAATTATTAATCTCGTAATAGCTTCAGCACAACCTTTCCAAGTAGCTACAAATTTTTTATAATCAATTATAGGTTCTTTAGCATTATCTTTATAATACTTAAAAAAATCTCTAATCCCATAATCAGGTTTAATTCTATTTTTACCTCTTTTAATATAAGCCATTATTGCTGTAATTTATGCTCACCATTATCAATTCTGTCTACAGGTTGATTAACTAATATATTGAACTTCTCTTTTAATATAGCACCTACAATAAAAGTTTTTAAATCTCTAGTTGTATAATAATTCTCATCACCTGTATAATCATAATCATCATCTTGATTTAATAAATAGGCTTCTTCAGGATCTTCAAATACACCCGCTACATTTACATAGTATATTAATTTAAAAGCATCTCCTCTGGAAACCATATATAAATAATCATTATACATAAAAGCAAATATTTCATCTCTATTAAATTTACCATGTCCATTTTCAACAGCAGACTGTTTATCTGTAACAGTAAATGATATACCTCTTATATCAGGTGAACCTACATAGGTTATAGCACCTTCATATCCAGTACGTCTTATTGTATTAGGTAATGTTTCTTTAGTTTTTATTAAATATTTCTCTGTATAACCAATTTCAGGGATTGTTGAGGAGTCTACCTTTTCAACTTCTAAATTATGAATAGGTTGAACTAATGAATAATTTATACTAAAAGGATCTTTATTAAATCTTTGTCTTAAAAATTCTGCTCTATAATCTTTAACATATGATTCTATTTGTCTTTCATCAATCTCATCATCATCTCCTATACGAGCTCTTAAAATTTCAAATATCTCATAAACAATATCATTTCTTGTTACCATAATTTTGGTGTATTTAATTTAATATAAGCTTTTCCTTGTAAACTATTATTTATAGGATCATATCCTATCCCAAAGATAATATCTTTTTTTGACTTATACAAAATATTTGCACTAAATTCTTTATTACCAACATCAACACCTATATATACTTCATTTCTGGAATAATTCTTTATTACTTTTTTATTATTGATAACTGAAGGTGTTTTATCATAATAAGTTAAATCATATTTTATAGGTTTATTTTGAGTAATTTTAGAAGTAACTTCAATGAAAGCTATACTATCGTTTTTTAAAGTATCTACATAACCATAAACAGAATTAAACTTTTGATGTAAAGATAAATATCTATTAATTAATTCTGTTGTATCCGTGGGTATATATACAGTATCAATTCTACTTGTATCAATATACACAGGATAGGGATTGGGTATTTTTTCTACAACTAAGCTATCTTTCCATAAAGTATCAGTTTTATATATAGTTTCTGTTTCAACTTTAGGAAAATAATGTCGTATTATAGGCAAGGATATTGCCCATAATACAACAAATATAATAATCTTAACTACATTGTTTTTCATAAGTTTTAATTTCTTTTTGTTTCTGCTGTCTCCAACCTACAATACCACCAGCAACTGTAATTGCTAAAATTATTACATTTGCTTCTTCAGTTAAAATAGAATAAGTTGTTCCAGCACTTAATATCAGAAATGCCATTAGTTTACTGAATGTAATATTTATATAAAATTTCATAATTTAATTTTTAATAATTGTTCAAATCTTTCTTCATTATAATATTCATATTTTCTTCTACCGTCATGATTATACATCATAAGAATTTCATTTCTATTTTCTTCATGATTCACATAAGATACGTGAACCCAAGCAACTTTACCGTCACCTATACCTTCAGCAATAAGTTGATCAAAATTAAGATTGTTTTTAATAAAATTAAATATTTCTACATTATTACTATTACCGTAAATATCTGCATCAATATCTCCAGCAGCTCCTTTTAAAGCTTGATGCTGAGATGTTGGTGCACCACCAATAATTTTATTTAATTTTTTACATCTAAATATACTTTGACAACCTAAAGGATTATCAATATATTCTCTTACAGGATCAAACACCCATCCACTCCACTCAATAATATTTTTTAACTGACTCCTATTAGGTACATTTTTTATACCTCTTTTAATTGCATTATAAGATTTTGTTACCTCATTATAAGATAGATATTTACTTACTTTTATCATTTTTATTTCCTTCTTTATCTAAATTATTGTTAACTAAAGCTGTAATCTTTTGCTCTAAATAACTAACAGCCCCTATTACTTGATTTAATTGTGCTATTAACTGTTCACGTTGTTTTTCAAGATTTTCTTTATCTTCTTTCAAAACAGTTTCTAAATTCTTAGTTTCTTTTTTTGTTGCTTTTTTTTCCATTTCCTTTTGTTTTTAAAATTAATAATTTATTTATATTTTATTTTTATTGTAGGCGGCCCAAATTCACTGGCAAGTTCTCCAACAAGCCGAAAATCATACCCTAATTTGTCATTTGTTATATCTGCAGGATCGGCAAATGTACTGCTTAAATAATCATACTCATGTTGTACACATAGAAAAATTTTAGTTTCTACTACATCTTTTAAATTTTGAATATCACTACTATTAGCTTCTATTTTTATAACAGTATTACCATAACTGTCTAGAAAACTACCTTGTGTACCTGTGAAATATCCTACTGTCCTATCAAATTCATCATAATTATTGTTTTTATTTAAAATTTAACCATCTTGTGATATACTTATAATTTCAGTTACGCTCGTATTTTGAGGATGTTCTAAATCCACTGTACCAATACGGGAGAAACCTAGATCATTTCTATCTACGGTTACTGTTAATATATCATTAGTTGCGTCATAACTAGTAGAAATAAATGTACCTATCACTGAAATATTTGGAACAGCGTCTGGTTCTATTGTTATATTTGAAGTTTGTTGGCCACCAAATACACCAAAACTCATAGTATTTGGATCAGCAATAAGCGTGTAAGTACTGGCACCATAGTTCCTAAATTCTAATAAATCATTTCCATCATTATA
>Ga0102925_1001690_pt1 | contig 12241 bp, 10 predicted proteins | sample SalPonR1_A_D1_MG_FD_78216 | JGI IMG/M metagenome (GOLD analysis project Ga0102925, IMG submission 78216) | Salt pond soil microbial communities from South San Francisco under conditions of wetland restoration - Salt Pond MetaG R1_A_D1_MG | ecosystem: Environmental > Aquatic > Marine > Intertidal... | reverse complement strand
GAACTCTCCCAGACGGCGATTCGCGCCAGATCGTGATCAGCACGACGACCGACAGCCAGTTCTTTGGCGAAATCATCTTCGAGTCCAGCGTCGCGTCTTCAACCATCGAGGCCACTCCCGGTGATGAAGAGGCAAGCGAAAGGACCGAGATACTCAACCCGGATACTTTGTTCAAGGATGGCTACGAAACCCGATGACGGCCTCCCGGAAGCGGGGGTGCCTTGATCGAACCTCGACTTTTCTCATGAATCCGTCTCATCGGGCGGCAGCATGCGCGTAATCAAGGCTTCGCAGCACCGGCGGTTCATGTAGCGCGGGACGGGGTAGAGGCTGTGGGCCTCCTTGAGCGCGGCGGCGGCGATGGCCGGCACGTCGGTCCGCTTCAGATCGGCCAGGTGATCGGGGATGCCGAGCGAGGCGTTGAGGTCACGGATGTGCTGGATGAATCCATCGGCCAGTTCGGCGTCGGCCCCGCCCTCGACGTCGGCCGCGCGGGCGAGGTCGGCCATGCGCTTTTGCGCGGCTGGGCGCGAGTAATCGAGCACGTGGGGCATGACGATGGCGTTGGCCAGGCCATGGGGTGTGTGGTAGCGCGCGCCGAACTGGTGCGCGATGGCGTGGACATAACCGACGTTGGCCTTTGTGAATGCCGAACCGGCATAGGACGCGGCAATCGCCATGGCCTCGCGGGCTTCCATGTCGCCGCCGTCGGCATGGGCGCGCGGCAGGTGGCGGGCGATCATGCGCACCGCCGCCAGTGCGAGACGATCGGTATCTTGCGCGGCATGGCGCGAGAGATAGGATTCGACGGCATGGGTCATTGCATCCATGCCGGTCGCGGCGGTGACGCCGGGCGGCAAGCCGAGCATGAGGCTCGGATCCAGCGCGGCCGCGGTCGGCACCAGCCTTGGGTCGACGACCGGTTTCTTGAGCTGCGCCTTGCGATCGGACAGCACCGCTGCAATCGTGACCTCGGACCCGCTCCCGGCCGTGGTCGGGAGTGCATAGATCGGCAGAGGCAGCGCTTTCAGCTTCAGAATGCCGGTGAGTTCGGCCGCGGGCTTGTTGCTGGTCACCCGCGCCGCAATCACCTTTGCCGCATCCATGGGCGAACCGCCACCGACCGCCAGCACCGCATCGCAGCCGGCCGCCTCGAGTTCGCTCGCGCCGGCGTCGACCAGCTCGAAATCCGGGTCGGGTTCCACCCGGTCGAATACCGTCGTCCTGACTTCCAGCGACGTCAGGTGCTCGATGATGGGTTCGATGATGCCGAGCTCGACAAGCGTGGTGTCGGTAACGATGAAAACGTGTCTGGCACCGAATCGCGCGATGGCATGGTTCAGTTCGCGCGTACTATCGGCGCCCACGAACAACAAGGGGCGAGGCACGGGTACCAGCATCGTCAGGCCCTTGAGCGCCACCATCCTGGCGCGATAAAGAAGGGTAAGCATTCCGAACAACGGTCCGGGGCCTGGATTGTTCATGCTTTCACCGTGGCACGTTGAAAAACGAATGGCCGGCGATTAGCGTCGCGAGATCGATCTCGCGCCAAACTCCTGGAATCACGACCATTCCTAGTTTACGCCCGCCCAGTCGGGCAAATTGAAGACAGGCTATCGAACAAATTGGACACGAACAAATTGGACAGGCACTTCTTGAGCGGCGCCCATGAACAATCCGGGCCTCAGGCAGCCTCTCGCTGAACGGCGATGTAGTAGGTCACGCCGTCGATGTCGACTACACGCTGGACTTTCCATTCGATTTCGAACTCGGCACCGTCCTTGCGATAATTGATGGTGCGGCCGTGAAAGACACGGTCTTGCGCCAAGTCTTCTGTCAATCGGTCGAGCACTTCGCGGTCGGTTTTGGGGCCTTGCAGCATGCCCGGAGTCTCGCCCATCACTTCGTCGGCGCTGTATCCGGTCAGGTCGGTGAATTGATCGTTGACGTAAACGATTTCGGAAGCGCCGTGTTCGTCGGTCGCCCGGGTCACCATGACCGAGCTGAACGCGATTTCCGCCAGCGAGTTGAACAACGGTGAGGCAAGTGCCTGTCGGTCAACATTCATTGCAGTCTCCTTTTACGTGAGCGTGCCTCTACCATAACGCGATGACCGTCAACATAACGGACATGCGGACGCATCGCGCGATAACGGGATAGAACGACATGACCTCAGTGGACAACAGCCGTTTGCGAGCCTGAGTCATGCGTGTGCCTGTCGCGGTTTTTGGTTTTCCCGGCGCACTGATATGGATGTGGTGTTGCGGGTTGCCTGAGGTTCGCGGCTTCGCACCCCGGCGACACTCGCCAATTTTTACGCTAAATTGAACGGGTATTTCTTGACGCCCGATGACCTCGGCAGACAATTACTGATCCCTAATGAACAAGTCCGGATTGCTGGCAGCTGCGATGCGCAATGTTTTCAGGACCGCCCCGCAAGGCGGCTTCTGTCCGATCTGTGCGGGGAAAACGGTGTTTTTTGCGCTGGGGCCGTGGCTGAGGGAAGATCTGAAATGCATCCGATGCAAAAGCTCCTCGAGGCAACGGGCCTTGATCGACTACATCGGCCACGCAGTTCCGGCGCTGGTTTATGCGCACGTATACGAGCCCTCGCCAATGCCACCGACGACCGACTATCTCGAACGGCACAGCGCCAGATACACGTGGTCGCAATATTCGCCCGACGCCGAAGACCGTCATCCACGAGACCCGTCGAACCAGGATCTGCAGGCCCTGGGATTTCCCGATGACGCATTCGACCTGGTCGTTTCCCAGGATGTCTTCGAGCATATCGCGGAGCCTTGGAAGGCCTTCGCCGAGGTTGCGCGCGTGCTGAAGCCCGGCGGCTCCCATATATTCACGATTCCGTGGTATCGCGACCAGCTGACCGAAACGAGGGCTCGAATCGTGGATGGCCAGGTCGTGAACCTGCACCCGCCCGAGTACCACTCCGACCCGAATACCCGGGACCGCGCCCTGGTGTTTACCCGGTTCGGGTCCGACATCGAAAAAATGATCTCGGAATCGAGCGGAATGACGACGTCCGTGATCGAAGCAAACGACCCTGGCAAGGGAATCAGGGGCGATTCCGTTCGGATATTTCATTCGACGAGCCGGGGCGGGCCTTGACCTCGGCCGGTGGTGACGTTCCGGTCATGCGTCAATACTGCGCCGAACCCGCCTCATCCGGGTCTGCCCGAAACCGGTCGATCGTCTCGATCACGAACGCGCGAAAGCCCGAATTCGATTTCGCCCGGGCCGGCATGGCGCCTGTTCAGGCCCGGACGCGGGAGTCGCCGCCCTGGATGCCTTTACCCGTTACCGTTATTGCGTCCGACCCGCGCTCACGCAGCGGAAACCACCGTTGACACGGGTTTCCAGCGGCACTGCCGGGAACTCGCGCGAGATCGAAGCGTCCGGGATGTCGTAACTGACCGTAGCCCGGTCGCAGGCCGTGAATTCGATGGTCATGGTGCCGACCTCGGTCGCGCCTTGTCCCGGCTGGGGTGGTGCGTCGAAGGCCCCGCCGGTGACTGCGAAAAGCGGACCCGTCGCCACGTTGCCGCCGATCGAGAGCTGTCCCGTAAGCCAGCGGTTGTCCAGTGCGCCGACCGAATCCAGACCGGCGGCAAGATCGCCTGTCGCAGCGTCGGCATAGGTGAACCAGGCGACGAACAGCAGATCGGCGAACGCCATGTAGTCCAGCGTCAGGCCCTGGCCGTTGCCGGTGAAGCCTGGCTGGTCGATCACCCACTGACCTTCCGCGTCGCTGCCGAAATCGAAACCGAAGGCGACGTTATAGCCGATATCGCGCAGGATGCCCAGTTCAATGGGCGACAGCGTTCGGGCGTACGGCCCCAGAACCGCTTCGGATTCCATCGCCAGCGTGCCCTGGAATACGGTGTCGTCCAGGTGACTGGCCGAACTGCCTTGCGTCCATTCCGGGGGCGAGAACAACGGGACGGGGGTGTTGCCGTAGCCCGAAACACCTTCCTCTCCCAGCCAGAGAAGGCCGTCGGCACCTGAACCGCCGACGGAGGCCACAAACCAGTCCTGGGCGAGTTCGAAGTCGTCATTGATCAGAAAGCCGATCGAATCTCCCATGAACGAGTCGAAAGCTTCCCAAGAGCCGGGCTGGCCGGCCGCTCGACCGCAAAAATCCGTGCCGTCTTCATTGATGGAGGAAGCGAACCCGAATGCGTGCATGAACTCATGAACCATGGTGGCCTTGAAGTCGATCCTGTCGGCAGCGACGTTGTCGTCCAGATCCCAAAGCGGATCTTCAAAATTTACCGCGACAACACCGTCGTCGGCGCCCGGTGCCGGGTCGGCACCGCCCCGGACGATGATGCTCACGTCGCCGTCGTTGTTGAAACTCGGTGGCGTACAGGCGGCCGAACTGAACATCGCCGCAGCGCTGGCCAGGATGCCGTCATTCGTCTCGGAACCATCCACGCCGAGCGTGACGGTCACCGGGGCCTCGACGATGAATATCGAGGAAAGGGACTGTGCAGCCTCTTCCAGCGCCTGGCGCCTGGCTGCGCCCTCGGCCGCATCGTTGAACCCGACACCGGGCGGGTCGGTATAGTTGAAGTTGATGGTCAGTTTCGGGCCCCCGTGCGTGCTCTGAACGGCGCCGGATCGATCGCCCGATTCCTGATCCGATTGCTTATCCGACTGGTTGTTGCCCGATTGCTCCACAGCATCTGTTTCGCCGCTGGACGCGACGTTGACCGAGGCGGCGCCCGATCCCGACAGTTCCACCGTTGCCGACCAGGTCCGGTCGTCGGCGTCGCGCAGGAAGGTGACGTAGGTGCTCCCGTCCGAGCGTTTTTTGCCGGCGGTCAAGTCGTTGGCCGAGAACCTGGTGCCGGCCGCCTTGCTTGCCAGCCTGCCGTTGGCAAGCTCGAGAATGGGCTGCAAACCTTCCGCGCCGCCTACCTGAGTCCACGCCATGAGGCGCTGCAGCCGGGCATGGACGGCATTCAGCCGCGGATCGACATGATCCTTCCAGCGTTCGAGGGCGCGGAATGAAATCGTCTTCTGCCGGCCATCGAAGTTGGCCGTCAGCGTGACCAGCGGCGTGTGCACGGGGAGCAGGCGCGCTTTGTTGCCGCTGTTCTTCGCCCGAGGATCATCGATCGCGAAGAAGTCCTGCTCGTCCGCGATGAAATCGAGCAAATCGCGAAGCTCGGACGGCGACAATTTTCCGTTGACGTCGACGGCATGCGGATAGCCCGCGGGCATCTCCACACGTCCGTATGAATGGATCGAAAGCAGCGGTGCAGGCGTCGACCGAGCCAGGCGCTGGCTGGATACGTCCAGCGTCACCACGGGGTCGGGCTCCGAGGCCTCCGTCGGGGATCCACAGGCCACGGCGAGCGTTGCGAGCAATGCAGTCAAAGCGAGTTTCATTTCATCTCCAATCTTGATTCGACGTGTAAGTCCTGGGTGGTCGTACCGGGAAGCCGTTGCCCGGAACCTCAAAACGACGGCACGACCCGATCCGGTCAGAGCATGGCCTCGACAGCGGCGCCAGGCAATTGCGCCTGCGTCAAAAATGCGTCATTTTTTGCTTCGATCGTGCCGGTTCGGGATCTGGCCTGAAGCCGGGGCGCCGCTCCATTTCCCCGATTGTCGACGCGAAAGACCGCGTCGCCGGCTGTCGGTGCCCGGTTCGGATCAGTCGTGGAAGCGCGGCTCGAGATCGAAGACGCAGGAAACGTCCAGTCGGCCGCCGGGGTTGTCGAGAAACGCCGCGACGATGTCGACGACGCATGGATCCGCGACGGCATCGTGGCCGCGCTCCGGCACCAGCACGACGCTAGCGTTGGGGAGGTGTTCGGGACAGGGCTGTGTCTGTCCCCGCTGTCGCATCACGCTGCCAACTCCGGTCATTCGGGAGTCTTGGCCGGGTGCAGGCAGTCAAGTAAACCCTGACCGCGGCGCCCGCGCCGGGTCAAGGTCATTCTGGCTCTTCCGCTGCAGAACGCTCGGGGCCGGGCTTGATCCGCTCGACAAGCCAGTCGGTGCCTGAGTCGAGAGCCCACCGCGTCGGGCGGGTGACGCACTGGCCGGCGAAGCGCAGATTGTCGCGAGCGATTCCGGTAACCGCGTGAACGAGGCTGATCGGGCCGCGCACCGAGAGCAGGCGTCTGGCGTTTCGCCGCGTCAGGTCCAGACCCTCGTGCACCAGGCCGCCGTAGAGATCGGTCAGCGCCAGTACGTGATAGTGCATCTCGCCGGGGGCCTCGTTGTCTGGTCTGCCAAGCATCGATTGGCGTGTCGGAAGGTTGAAATGCGCCGCCAGGCGGGGATACGCGTCTCCCAGCGCATCCGTGTCGGCCAGCGGATCCTGCAGGCCGCCGTTGTCGACGCCGGTGTCGATGATGTCGGCCCAGTCGGATTTGTTGAGAACCTGCTCGGCACGCGCGTAAAACACCGCTTCTTCGTTTCGCATGTGCAGGCGCGAATGCCGGATGTAGCCTTGAATGCGCGCGGCCAGGCGTTCGCCTTGCTTGCCGCGCAACTGACGGGGCGTGGCGGCGGCCAGATCTTGGGCAATTTCGGCGGTCTGGTGTTCGCCGGTCTCGTGCTCTTCGGCCAGCTTTGCCAGGGTGTCGGCCAGCGCGGGCCGCTTGCCCTTGATCTTTTCGAACAGTCGATCTTCGCGCGGATGGTGGTAGCCGTGCTGGTAGTCGAGCAGGTAGCCGAACGCCTCGATCAGCACCGGTTGTACCGTCTCCGGTTCCGCGGCCAGCCGGTCGACAAGGCTGTCGATCGTGCGCAGCATGCGCGAGAGTCCGGCATGATCGTGTCTGAGCCGTTGCATGAATGCGGCGGCGGTAGCCTTGTTGGCGACTCTGGACGTCATGGACAGTACTCACGAATGAAATCGGCCAGCCGCGAGATGGCACGACCGGATTCCGGGGTGAACGAAAGGGCCTGCCAGCCGTGCGGCATCCGATCCCAGACGTCGACCTCGGCCGGCACGCCTGCGGCGCGTGCGCGCTCGGCGCAGCGTCGGCTGTCGTCGAGCAGTATTTCTGTATTGCTGACCTGGAAGAACAGCGGCGGCAGGCCGGTGAAATCACCGAGTACCGGCGACACGTAAGGATGATCGGTCAACTCGGTGCATCCGCCCAGGTAAAGACGCCGGATCTCGTCGCCCTGCTCCAGGCTCAGCAACGCATCGCGCCTTGCATTGTCGACCCGGGAGCCTTCCCCGGATCCTTCGGTGAAGTCAGCGGCCGGCGACATAAGCAGCGCGCCGGCCGGCATCGGCATCTCCTGGTCGCGCAGCCACAGCAGCAGGGCCAGCGCCAGGCAGCCGCCGGCCGACATGCCGCTGACGAAAATGTGCTCGGGCGCGATGCCGAGGTCGAGCAGTTGGCGGTAGGCCTCCAGGCAATCCTCCAGCCCGGCCGGGTAAGGGTTTTCGGGGGCGAGACGGTAAAACACCAGTCGGCCGCGGGCGTGCGCGGCGCGGCACAGGCGCGCCAGGAGTACGCGCTCTGCGCGCTTGAAGCGGGTCATGAAAGCGCCGCCGGGCAAGTGCAGCACGACGCGCTCGGTGGGCCCCGAGGCAGGCGTCAGCCATTCGGCAGCGCAATGTTCCAGTCCGGGTTCGGACTCGATGCGCACATCGTCGGGCACGTTGGGGAAGAATCGCTCGATTCTCCTGATCTGGTCGCGCATGTCCTCGACGGACAGATCGCGCTTGAGTGCCTGGCGAATGGTCAGCCGGCCGAGCAGCTTGGCGGTTCGGGTCTGCCAGCTGACCACGTCAGAAAATTCGTGCGGGGATATTCATTAGCAGCTGATCATAATGCAATCAGCTCATGTTTCGGGGGTCGCGCGTTCGAGATCGCGCCATGCACGCCCCACGTGATCGGCCAGCGCCGGCAGGTCGTGCAGACTGGCGCCGTTGCCGACAAACCCGAAGTCCATGCTTCCGTTGCAGGAGATGACGGTGGCGTTCAGGCCCACCCCGGCGGCGATCGCCGATACCGGGTACACGCCGGCCAGCTTCGCGCCGTTGAGGTAGAGCGGGCGGTCCCAGCCGGGAATGTTGGAAATGACCAGGTTGGCCGACGGGCGGGTGACCCGATCGGCGTGGGTGACCGCCCCCAGGCCGGCGATGGCCATCATGCCGGCGGCATAGCCCAGCGCGGTTTCCCTGGACATGGCGCGGACATCTTGCTTGGCTGCGTTCATCGACTCGGCCACCTGCACCAGACGCTCGGCCACGCCGGCCTCGGGCGCGCCCATGCGCACGAATACCGCCGAGACCTTGGTGCCGCCGGAGGCGTCGTCGCTCTCGCGCAGCGAAACCGGGCACATGGCCACCAGCCGATGTTCGAAAGGCTGCTTCTGCTCGGTCAGGTAGCGGTGCACGCCGGCGTCGATCACGGCCATTGCCACGTCATTGAGCGTGGCGCCGTAGTGCTTGCCGACCCGACGCATGGCCTCAAGGGGAAGGGAAAGCGTGGCTACCGAGCGGGCGTTGGCCACCGGCTCGTTCATCGGCCCGCGGTGTGCGGCGAACGGCACGCTGCCCTCGGTAGCCAGCCCGATCCGGTTCCACAGGCCTTTGCGCAGGCTGCCGAGCAGCGCCATGTACTGGCTGGTGGCGTTGCTGCCCAGGCCGACCAGTCGCTTGAGCAGGGCCTTCGGCGGGCGCGGCTTGCGCACCGGGACGTCGACTGCGAACAGCGGTTTCGGCACGCCCCTGTGGCGCGTCGCGCGCAGGCTTGCGTTGACCCGCCGCGCCGCGCTTACGCCGTCGACGATGGCGTGGTGCATCTTGGCGAACACCGCGAACCGACCGCCGGGCAGCTGGTCGATGATCCAGACGCGGAACAGCGGGCGACCGCGATCGAGCATGGTCTCGTGGAGGTCTCCGGCCAGGTAGAGCAGGTCCTCGTAGCGTGCGCCTTCGGGCATGGCGATGTGCTGGACGTGGTAGCGCGGGTCGTAGTTGGCGGCCGGCAGCCAGCGCGGCGTATGCGTGCCGGACAGTTCGGGCACGCAGTCGAACGGCGGCGTCGGCCGGGCGGCGCGATAGGCTTCGACGATTTCGCGCACCAGGCTCCGGCGGCCCTCCGGCTTTTCGAACAGCATCAGGCCGCAGACGTGCATCGGATTCGACTGCGCTTCGGCCAGCAGCATCATCACGTCCATCAGGGGAATCTGTTTCGACAAGACGTTTTCCCGGGATCCTCGAATTGGGACCCAGTATAGCGACCCTGCCCGCCCGCCAGCCGCGGCCGGGTCGCCCCGGTCATGCGTCCCTGGCCGCTTCCGTCCCGAATCTGTAAGGCTCGCCTTCGGCGTCCTGCAGCTGCTGATCGAACGCGGCCTGCAGGCCGGTGTCCTGATCTTCGGCTTCTTCCTCTGTCTCCTGCTCGATGTTGCGCGGGTACAGCGGCGACAGGATCGCCACGGTGATGCCAATCGCCGAGAGCATGGCGAACGCATCCGTATAGCCGAATTCGCTGACCAGCGCGCCGACCACCGGCGAGCCTGCGGCCTGGCCTAGCGCGCAGGCCATGAACGGCAGCACCGGGCCCATCGACAGCCGGCCCGGCAGTAGGCGGATGCCGGTCATCAGGTACAGCCCGGTCAGGCTCATGTAGGCCAGGCCGAAGACCAGCGCGGAGAACGTCGCAAGCACGACCTGACCGGGACTGGCCGCGAGCAGCGCGAGGCTGGCCGACAGCATCATCAGCATGAATGCGTGCGTGATGGGCGGGTTGTTGCGGTCGGCCAGGTCGGCCACCACGGCGCCGCCGAGACCCGCGATGCCGACCGCCAGCCACAGCCAGCCGGTCGCGCCCGGCGGCAGGGCGCCGAGGGTGACCACCAGGTCCGGCGCGAAGATCCAGTAGGCCGAGGAGATGAAGCCCATCGCGAACGCGAACAGCGAGAGTCCGGACAGGCGCCACCACTGCAGCTTGCTGATCGGCGGGGGCGGTGCGGCGTTGGCCGGCACGATCGGCGACACCGATGGGATGAAGAACCAGGCCGCCACAACGCCGATGCCGGCCAGCACGGCGAACGATGCGTAGGCGAAGCGCCAGGCGCCGGACATGAACAACACTGCCGGCACGGCGACGGCCACGCCGACACTGGTGCCGGCGTTCATGACCGCGCTGACCCGTCCGTGCAGCGTACGCCTGACCAGCGCCTGCATCGCGGCCGTGAGCGCCGGCATCATCAGGCCGGTGCAGATCCCGCAGGCGAATACTCCTACGCCCAGCGATACCGCACCCGAGGCCAGGCTGATCATTATCAGTCCGGCGACGCCGAACAGGCCCGACAGCACCGAGGTGTAGCGGGCCCCGAGGCGATCGGCCGCCAGCGGGGCGACCAGCGTTGCCAGCAGGAAGCTGATCAGGGGCAGGGCGCCGATGACGCCGATGACGTACGGCGTCAGTTCCAGCTCGGCGCGGATGGGTGGCACGAACAATCCGAAGGCGAAGCGCGCCAGCCCGTAACTGATCGCGACCAGCGCCGCGCCGAACAGCGCGAAGCCGGTTGGCGAACGAGGCTTCAAGACGGGCACCTGCGGCGCGCCCCGGATACGCCAGGCAGGGCCGGCACAGGACTCGGAGCGACGAGCTCGAACTTGATCAGAACCGCGTTGACCACCATGTTTCTCCATGGGCCTTCGAATACAACAGTAACAGGACCGGGGGATCGACGAATCGACGAATCGACGATTCATGCCGGGTTCGCCACCGGCTTTTTCGAACGGGCTTCGACTGAAGGGGCATTCGAAGGGGAGCATTCGAAGGGGAATTTGTCTTCGAAGGAGACAGCCATGTTTGTGGAAAAGATCAAGAGCGAAGGACTCGCGCACCTGTCCTGGGTCATCGGCAGCGACGGCAAGGCGGCGGTGATCGATCCGCGCCGCGACTGCGATATCTATGCCGAGATCGCGGCGAACAACGGTTGCCGCATCACACACATCTTCGAAACCCACCGCAACGAGGACCTGCTTTCAGGCGCGGCCGTGCTGGCCAAGCGGACCGGCGCTGTGGTGTTCCACGGGCCGAATGCGGCCGGTGATGTAGCTTACGCCGACACCGCTCGGGACGGCGACCGGTTCGATATCGGCAGCGTCCGGCTCCGGGCGCTGGAGACGCCCGGGCATACCGACGACAGCCTTTCGTTCGCCTTTTACGATCCCGAGTTCGGTGAGGAGGCTGTCGGCGTCTTTACCGGGGATGCGTTGTTCGTCGGCGACGTCGGCCGCACCGACTTCTATCCCGAGCGCGCGCGCGAGGTTGCCGGACTGCTCTACGACAGCCTGCAGAAGCTTTGCGCGCTGGGCGACCAGGCCGTGATCTATCCGGCGCACGGCGCGGGCTCGGTCTGCGGCAATGCGATGGCCGATCGCGAGGTCTCGACGATCGGCTACGAGCGCCGCAACAACGCCAGGCTTCAGATCACCGACCGCGACGAGTTCATCGAAGCGAAGATCGCCGAACATCATCGCCAACCGCCGTACTTCCGCCACATGGAGGCGGGCAACCTGGAAGGCGCGTCGGCCGTTGGTGCATCACTCAGACCCGCGGCACTGAACACAGGGGACTTCCTTGAAGCCGCCGCCGGCGCCAGGGTGCTGGACGTACGCAGCGCATCGGCGTTCATGGGTGCCCATCTGCCCGGAAGCATCGCCATCCCCGAACACATGATCGCCGGCTTCGCCGGCTGGTTCCTGTCGCCGGACGACGAACTGGCGCTGGTCGCCGAGGGGCCCGACCAGGCCGAGCGCGCGGCCACCGCGCTGGCGCGCATCGGCTATGACCGCATCGTGGGCTTCCTGGCGCCGTCGCTGGCGGGCTGGGCGTCGGCCGGGCAGGCGTTCGGCAGCATTCGGGTGGCCGATACCGATGAAGTGAAGCGGCGCGTGGAATCGGGTGCCGAAGACTGGACGCTGCTCGACGTTCGCGACGACGACGAAGTCGAAGAGGGCCGCGTGCCCGGCGCGCGCCACGCTTACCTGGGCGAACTGCCCGAAGCGCTGAAGGACCTCGACAGCCGCCGCCGCTACACGGTCATGTGCGGCAGCGGCAGCCGCGCCACCATCGCGGCCAGCCTGATGCTGCGCGGCGGCTTCGAGCATGTCGAGATCTACCTCGGCTCCTTCGCGGCCTGGTCCGACCAGGGCCTGGCGCTTGAAACCTGAATGCTACAAAGGAGGAACAGCGATGCAGACGATCAGAATTCCCGG
>Ga0102925_1001689_pt1 | contig 12242 bp, 13 predicted proteins | sample SalPonR1_A_D1_MG_FD_78216 | JGI IMG/M metagenome (GOLD analysis project Ga0102925, IMG submission 78216) | Salt pond soil microbial communities from South San Francisco under conditions of wetland restoration - Salt Pond MetaG R1_A_D1_MG | ecosystem: Environmental > Aquatic > Marine > Intertidal... | reverse complement strand
TCGTGGCCGGCTACGCGCAGGGCCCGCTGTCGATCAACGGCATGTACTCCGACTGGAACGGTGGCGCTGCCCCGAGCGGTCAGGGCTACGGTGTCGACGTGTCGTACGACGTTGCCGGCGCGACCATCACCGCGGCTTACGCGAACGCGCAGGACATCTCGGCCGGCTCCGGCCTCGGCGACAGCTACGGCATCGGCTTCGCCGTTCCGCTCGGCGGCGGCCTGACGGTTGCCGGCGGCATCGGCTCGATCCAGCGTGACGTTGCTGCGGGCGATACCGTCTCGCTCGACTCGCGCACGGTGGCCGACCTCGGCCTGACCATGTCGTTCTGATCTTTCAGGACAGACCGATCTGATGGAAGGCGGGCCCCCGGGCCCGCCTTTCTCTTTGCAGCCCCCCGACTGGACGAATGCCGCCGCAGCGCCTAGCTTGTGCGCAAACGAGCAGTTCGGGCCGCGCCGATGCGCTGGGTGCACCATTTCACATTTTTGCTGGCGGCCACGGCCACGGCTGCCGAAGCTCAGGAGCTGTCGCTCTCGGGCACGGCATCGGCCGGGCTGGTCTACGATTCGGACGCCACCGACAGCGAGGTCTCGACCCATTCGGAGATCAACTTCCTGATCGCCGGCGCGGGCCGGAGCGACGGCGGGCTGACCTTCGGCGCCTTTCTCGACCTCGACGAAGCCTCGGTCGACGACGCGGAGGTCTTTCTCTCCGGCGTCTTCGGCACGATCCGCCTCGGCAGGCTCGACGCGGCGAGCGACCGTTTCGGCATTCTCGACCCCGGCTTCTCGGGTATCGGCATCGACGACGTGGCCGAACAGTACCGCAATGCCACGGCGGGCGCGGACGTGGAATACACCTGGTCGCGCGGCGGGTTCACTCTGGTCGCCACCGCCGAGATCGGCGCCGAGCGCTCGCTCGGGGTCTCGGCCGAATACGCCACCGATGCCTTCAGCCTCGGGCTCGGCTATGTCGACGACGCGGATGCGGCGAACGGGGCGCTGAGCGTCACGGCGGGCTACAGCTTCGGCCCGGTGGCGGTGAGCGGGCTCTATTCGGACTGGTCGGCGGGCGGGCAGGGCTACGGGGTCGACCTGTCGGTCGACACCGGCCCCGCGACGGTAACGGCGGCCTGGGCGCAGGCCACCGGCGTGGAGGCCGACCCCGAGGCGGGCGTTGGCGACGCCTACGGCATCGGCCTGTCGCTGCCCCTGTCGGACGGTCTCACGCTTTCGGGCGGGCTTGGCCGCATCGAGACCGACGCGGCGACCGACGGCGCGCGCACGGTGGCCGATTTCGGCGTGACGATGAGTTTCTGACGCCCGCAGGGCGGGCGACGAATTTCCGACGCAGGGGTGCGGAGACTGGTGATCGCTTCAGCGTCCCTCACGCCGACCCGCGTAACGAACATGCGAAAACTCGTCAGCTTCTTCCCCGACGGCATCCTCCGGGCGCGACGGGGTTCTGGCTGGCGCTGATCGCGACCGGGGCGAGGGGCGGTGTTTTCCGGCGCGAGGGCAGCGGTGAAGGGGTTTCGCGTTTGCGCTGTGGCCCGTCCAGAATGAACACGGTCGCGTCATACTTCCGCCCGATGGCCCGGCTATTCCTTGTGCAGTGTCGACGGCCCTCTGGGCCGATCTCCCCCGGTTCTGCCCCCGCCACTCATCGCTCGCCGTGACGGGGGCAGTTTCGGTCAAGAGCGAGGCGAGGCTCATCAGCGATCAGGCTGAGGCACAGGAAAAAAAGCAGCACCGAGACGCGATCGTCGCAGAGACGGGGGCCATCTCCGGACCCTCCGCGTTTGCGTCATGGAAAATGGAGTTTCGTGTTTGCGCTCCGCACCGGGAAAGTGAGCCAGGTTGAAGAGTGGGGCGCTCCAGCCTGGCTCTTTGCCGCCGAAAGGGTGGCGACACTCAAATCTTCTCACTCTCTTGGGGACGGGTCAAACTTTCGCCCAATTGCCCCTGCCAGATGTGCAGCATTGTCGACGGTCTTCTCGGCCGGTTTCTCCCGGGTCTGCCCCCGCCACGCATCCCTCGGCGTGACGGGGGCAACTTGAGGCCCGAACAACCCGGTTTCTCGACGACCCGTCGGCCCGCTCCACTGGCTGTTTGCACCTTTGAATGCGCCATCCGCCGCTTTCTCGGGCCGGGCCAGAGCATCTTCGCAGCCCTCATCGTCTGACAAAGCCAAATGTCGATGCGCTCGTCATTGTTATCTGGGCATCACGCAGACAGCGACAGCAGTAACTTGCGCAGCAGGAGGCCAACCAGAATGCCGACGAGGACGCCGGCAATGTTGGCTGCGATATCAGCGAGGCTGGCATTGCGTCCGACGAGACGCTGAAGACACTCAATTGCCAGGCCCCACGCCAGAACGGCGGCTGTTGGCCAGCGCAAGGGCACGGATGGCGTTGCCGCGGGGAAGAAGATCACGAGCGCATAGGCCAGGACATGCGCGAAGCTGTCGGGAACGCCGACCGCACTCGGGTCGCCCGTACTCCCCCGGGGCATGAGGCTCGCAACCGTAATTGCCGTCAGGGTCAGGATAGTCAGCCAGTAGCCGTACCGCTCGAGAAAGAGGCGGATACCTCGCGAAGTTCGTTTTGCGACTTTATCCAATGCTTTCAGGGGCAAAGGCGCGATCCTGTGAAAGCGCAGCGATACGGTCCGATTGCGGCTTCAAAGAAACCGACTGTCCGAGGCCGCCGGTTCGACAGGATCGGCGCGGGGACCGCGACGGGCTCGATGTGCCGGCCTTCCGCGTCTCCTGCGCAGTTTGCCAAATATTGCTTCTGGATGTTCCTCATCGCCTGATCACTCATTGAGCCATTCACTCGATACGCAGAGCAGCTGAAACGCACGCTGAGAGGTTGCGACGGTCCTATCTGTCCAGATTTGGGCGACGTCGCATTCTGACGTCACGTCCGGCGCCGCCCCGGTCTGGTCTTTGGAGCGTGCGCTACGCCGGCGGGCGAAAGGCATATTCCAGAGGCTCCTCGGTCTTCTGGACGAAGGTTGCCTTGATGAGAAGCGGGCCGACAAGCCCTGCACTCCACCTCCATCGGAGCATGTCGTGTCCTTTCCTCCCTGGTGCGGCACGTCGCGGGAGCGGTCGTCGAAGCGCTCCTCCTCGCGGCACACCAGATCGGTGTTCAACCCCTAAAACGCAGGCGTTCCTTTCGGGGTTCCGGACATGTGGACATGCTTCCTCCGCCGCTGCCCCGGCGAGGCCGAGCATCTTCGCCGACCCGCGAAGAAGGTCCGACGTCCTGCCGATCCGGGTGCACGGAAATCGAGACACCAGGAGAAGAGACAGCCGTCGGGCATGACCCCGGTGGCCGTGGCTGTCAGGGCTTAGAAGGTCGCGATTTCCTGATTGGCGAGGTTCGATGAAATCCTGTCCGCCAGAGCTTTGGTGCCGTCGCCGACCGAAGCCATGACAGTGATGCCGAGACCGACGACTGCCGCGGTGAGGACCACCCAGTCGACGGTGACGGCGCCCGATTCGGAGCGCAGGAATTCTGTGAGGGAAGGATACATGGGGTCAGACTCCAGAGACTGGTTACAACAAGACGCTTGTGACCCTTGAGTTGAAAATGTGGCTGAATTGTGGCGGTTTCATCCATTCGGATCCATGCGCCCAAACCTGGGGGAAAGTCGCATGCCACTGTCCCTCATTCGGAAACGCATCGCGCCATCTGACGCTTTCCGGCGCGATTTCAGAAACCTGCCCTGAGAAAGGCCGGTCGGGCGAGATGGGGGAGCGCGGGATGCCGTCGTCGGGCAGCAGGTCTCTCATTGCGCCCTTGCGGCCTCTTCGGTCTGGCGTCGCTCCCGTGCACGGCTTGAGGTGCTGCGAGGGTCGCTGCGGCAGTTTCAACACGGGTTCAATCTTTGTGTGGCCGAGCCGTCGGCTGAGCCTCAATCGGCTCGTCAAAATCCCGTGGAAGGAGTACGGGGCAAGCATCACAGCCGTAGACCGACACAGAGCGGTCGTCATAAAAAATCCTGAGGTTTCCCGATGAAAATGCAGGCTCAAACAGGCAAAGCGGCGAGAGTTGTTGCGGCGCTTGGAATCGCTCTGATACCCGCCCCACTCATGGCAGATGGCCTGGCCTCGGCGGCGGTCGAGGACATGGCGGTCGCGCAATACGCGCCCGGAGAAAAGATGTGGTGCCCCGAGATGGAAGCGGCGGTCCCGGCTGAACTCCACCGGCAGATGAACTGCACGACGGTTGCAACGGGATTTGCACGTGATGCGGTCGCAGGCGTCCGGATTACCAACAGAAGGCCAGGTGGGCTGCGGGAGTTCTTCAGGAGCTTCTTTCAGCCTTCGAGGCCACGTACGCGCCTCTACAGCGACGATGACGGAGACGGTCCACGCCCGAGGCTCGCGACTGGCAGCGACGATGGTCCCGGCCCGACGTCGCCAGACGCTCCCGGAGACGTCCCGGAGCCGACATCGCCCGAGCAGAAGGACAGCGCTCCCAAGCCGACATCGCCAAAGCCCGACGGCGGCGCTCCCAGGCCCACATCGCCCGAAAAGGGTCGCACGAAGGGCGACAATGGATGGGGCAACGGTCCGGATACGACGAACCCCGGAAGCCTCTCCGGCGGCACGGCTCCATCGAAGAGCACGAACGGCAAGTCCCGGGAAGACAAGAACTATTCGTCGACGCTGGATAAATTCGAGGGCCGATAGTCGCGAGGCTGTCAATGTTTGAGAACCGGACTTCCCTCAAAGAGCCTCCGCGGCTTCGGCAGGAAGTCCTGGAAGCTCGGCGTCTTCCTGCCACCAGAATGGCACATGCCTTGCGGTCGGGCACAATGAGGCCTCAATTGTGCTGCATCGAAGAGACGGTAGCGCAAGGTCGTTGCTGATGTCGCCTAGGAGGCAACAATGAAGCCAATGAACATCCTGGAGCTGGTATTGGGCAAACTGGCGGACAAGGAACAAGCCATGGCAACCTTCAACGCAGTCGGGCTTCCGGACCTGGATGCCGTTCCGCCAGAAGTGGACACCGGTGAGCCGGAAGAGCTTCCCGTCGAGGCCGTCCCGCCAACAGGCGGACCGCCGGAAGACAGCGGACCACCAGGAGACCTGCCTCCCATGGACGCCGGCCGGCCCGAGGGCGTGCCCCCGGGCGATGCCGCCCCGCCGGACTTCTTCAACGACATGGGTCTGCCGACCTTTGCGGTGGCTGAGGGTTACCCTGGCGAAGACGATGAGGAAGAGGACGAACACGAAGAGGCAGCCGAACTTCCGGACCTGGATGCACTTCCGCCGGAAGTGGACGTCGGTAAGCCGGATGAGCTTCCCGTCGGTGCCGGCCCGCCAACAGGCGGACCGCCGGAAGACAGCGGACCACCAGAAGACCTGGCCCCCCTAGACACCGGCCGGCCCGAGGGCGTGCCCCCGGGCGAGGACTTCTTCGACCATGAAACGGGCCTCCCGACCGTTCTCGTGGCTGAAGGGTTCCCTGGCGACCGTGAAGACGATGAGGTCGATGACCAGATCGAAGATGTAGACCTCTAGGTCTTTACCCCCCTCGAATGACAGGTTGGCCGGCCTTTGTGCCGGCCGACTGCCGAGAAGCTCCCAATTTGAATCCAATATCGTACTCGCGCATCCTCATCATCTCTGCGCGGATTGGAGTGCGATCCAGCAGCACCGCTGCGGCATTCCCATCAGGTTTCCACTCGACCTGGCTGAACGTAGACAAAGACTGTAGATTGCCTGCCTCTCTCGAAGGCAAACCTTCTCCCCTCTCCATTTGCCAGTGTCCGAAGCGTTCATCTGCTTCACCAGTGAGCCTCGACCATTCGGTCAGCATGGACATTTTCGCGTCTTTTCCGACCTGATATGGCTTGCCCGCAGCGCCAGGGTTCGAGCGGTCGACCTTTCACGCATGGTGCTTTGCAAAGTCTCTCGCGCGTTGCAGCTCGGCTGCCGCCGTAGACGACCTGCGGCGCAAACCTCTGCTTGACGAGGGCTCGAGAGCGAATGTCGACCAATCCCAGGCCAAACTGGAAGAAAGGCCGATACGTCGCCATCGTTTCGACGATGATCAGGCGCTCTTCATCCGCCATCTCGGGAGACGTCGTGAAACACGAAGGTCATCATGGTGACGGTGAAGCGCATCGGCAGGACGATGACGTCTTGGACGGTCTGGGATCCGTCCTCGGACCGCCGAAAGTCCCTCAATTTTTCTGGCTGAGCGTCTGCGTTCCATTCAGGCAGGCTCCCGCACGAAGGCGAAGATTGTCGCCAGCGCCGGCTGGCCGTCACTTGCCCCGATGAGCCGGGACCCCCTGCATCGCGCGCGGAAAGACCGGATCGTAGACGAGGCAGGCACGGATGATCATCAGCTCGTTGGAACTGCCGTTCACGAAGTTGCGCAGGGGCTTGCCCGGCTCCTGCCGATCGACGCAATCCGGCGTCGATGGGGGCGGGGTTGCACCGTGGAGCGTGTGGCCCCGTTCCTAGCGCTGACGTTGGCGAATCCGGACCGCCCACAGGTCCGCCTCGACTGCCTCAGCGACCTCGACCCATCCCACTGGCTGGCCAATCTGGATCTCGATGACCATGGCGCGAAAGGAAACCGGCCAGCGGCGAGCAAGCTCGTCGAGCTGGCGGCCGACCGTCAGGGCGCCCCATTTCCGCGCCATGATGGTTCGCTCCAGCGTGAGGAGTTCATCCGCGCGACGCTGCCAGCGCGGCACCATCGCACGCGCCATCGTCGTCTTCAGAAACGGCGTGCGGGGGGTGTAGATGTTCTCGGCGCTCATGTGCGTACCCTTTCGTTGCCTGGTCTTCGGCCGCATCTGCCCATCGGGGCGGCCACCTTGCCGGGTGAGGCAGGTTGGCGAGGGCACGGCGGGCCCTGCTCTTGATGCTCGCTGGAGAATGCACCACGCCCATCAATCCTGCAAGGCGCAGCGGCCGGCATTGCAGAACCAGCCCGTTGCTGTTCAGAAGTCGCGCATGAAGGAGCCTTGGACAGCCGATGGTGCCTGATCGTCACCTTCCCGGAACGCCTTACCCTGCCAGCGGCACTCCAGACAGCAACACGGGGAAGAAAGGATATGCGTATCAAGATCAGGCCTCTCCGCCGCCGGCGCGAAGTTATCATCGACGCCCGATCGCGTGCGTCATCGATCCCCTGCGGACGGGCGCGCCGTCAGGTCGAGCCGTTCTGTTTGGCCTGTTCGACGACGTGGCAGGAGATGTTGCGCGACGTCCAGACACGGGCGCGCATTATCGCGGCGGTGTCGATGACCGCTGGAGGAGATGACGCCGGGGGCATCGAAGCCCGCCCTCCGGGCGGACTTCACGAGGCGCCGGGTCCTCGTAACCTCGAGGCCGCGGTCGACCGGAGGAGCCTGAAAAGATCGGACAAAAGAGCGATCTGATACCCGAGCCAGCCGATCCGCGAAATGCCCGGACCGCGCAGCTCGAGATTTCTTGCAGTTCCTGCTCCCATGGCCTTGTCCGTCCGGCGAACGCAGGTCACAGTTTGCATGCTGGGAGTGAGCATGCCAGAGCGCTTGCGGTGGCGAAAGCCGGCGCAGGGCACAACAAGGTTAGTTGTTCGCATGTTGACCCTTGAAGTGGATCAATCAAGGCGTGCCGGTCCATCGGAGGAAGGCTCAGCGAGTGAGGATCAGGGGATCCTCCGGATCATCTATTTTGGCGAGGCGCTGCGGGCCGTCCAGACCTACGTGAGCGAAACACTGCTTTCCGGTCCGTCGGAGCCAATGATCGATGTTCTGGACGCCGCATTCGATCGATTGAGCGACATCCGATCCGGCTTCACGCCAGAAGAATTCACGACATACTACATGTCGATCCTGCTGGAGCTGTGCGAAGATGCTGACGAAGCCAGACGGCTTCGGCGCGGAGCGATGCGATACATGCTTGCGTCCGCATCTGCGCTGCCTCCGGAATTCTCGTCTGTCCTCGAGGATGCCAGGCGACTGCTCGCTGCCGAAGGCATGGGTAAGAGCGATCACGTTGACCAACACCGCTCCTCAAGTCAGCGACTGGCGGTGCTGCTCGTGCAGGCTCAAAACCGCCACAACCCACGAAAGATCCTGGAGACTTCAATGGCAGGGGTGCCGTCCTTACCGCTCCCCGATGCGGAAGATCCTGCGGGATACGGGAACTTCGCCGAGGGGAGGGCTCAGCGGTCGGGACGCGGAGCATATTCCCGCTGTCAGGGACCGGCGCGGCGCAGAAATTCGGCCACACCCTCAAGGTCAGGGGGGACTATCGCGACACTCGGATTGGTCGCATTTCTTCTCTATCTCGCCTCCGTCGCAATCGGCTTGATTGAACCGTCAATCGAACCCCACGTGAGCAGCTGGTGATCCGAAGTAACCGGTCCTGGGCGCCGCGACCCCACCGTCCCGGCGCCCCGACCCTCTCTTAGCCCTGGCATCTGGCCCGGATCATGCGATCCGGGTGCGATCTCTTCCGCTGTCACCCACTCGCAGAGGTCGTCAGGGATATGACATCAGCAGGGCCGTAGCGACAGTTATGGTCATCATCAACAGGAGCGACTTGCTGGCGCTGAGACGACCGACGTTGAGAAGCTCTTCCCGAAATCCAGTTATCCCCACTGGCCTGGCGGCCGGTGAGATCGAGGGAAGTTTCGATTGATGGTCCGACGCAATGGCCTCCTGGGCCTGTAGGTCTGGAAGATAGACGGCCTTTGTGGTCACGCGGTGGGGACGCATGTTTCACCTTACTCATTACACGGCGCCTGTCTGGATGAGGCGCACCATTAAACTTCTTCACCTGCGCGTTCTCGAAACACGAGAAGGCGCGATACACGCATACCCCAAAATTTCACGACCTCAAAATCCTCGTTTTTTCCTGGCGACAACGCAGAAACAGACGTGGGCTTTGCATTGAATTGGTGCCATTGGCGGGCCGGAAAGTTGCCTCGCCAAGATTGGAGGAGCCTGGGAGGTGACGTATTGAGTGGCTATCAGAGACGATCGGCTACTCGCCCAGAGCCCGTTCAGCCAGGCAACGCCTTATCCTCTGCTTGCCTTGTCATCCGGTCCAATATGGCAGGTAGTCGTCGCTATCGCAACGCGTAGCTGGGGTGCTTTATCGCGGGCCTCGTGGTCCTATTCATTGTTCGTGATCTTCCCAAGGAAATTGACACAGGGTGGGGACTGCTCCTCTTTGCGCAACAATTTACGATGAAGTTTGGTGGATCGGTCACAAAGGGAATATCTCGGAGACGTAGCTAGTAAGGGGTACGTGCGATGAGGTTTCGCATTTCTGACTGGAGGCTTGTTACCTTCAGAAAAGATGAGACAGGGAGCGTGACGATCGAATTCGTCCTCTGGCTCCCCCTTCTCATGGGGCTTTTCCTGATTGCGACGGATGCCACTGTCGCCTTCATGCGCCAGTCGCAGATGTGGCAGGTGTCGCGTGACACGGCGCGTATCGTATCGCGCCACGGCATGACTGAAACCGTTGCAAGAGACTATGCGACCCTTAACGCAGCCTTCGGAGCGACGGTGCCCGTGGTGGATGTGGCGGCGACCGGCTCGGAAGTGGTCGTGGCAATCAGTGCCCCAGCGTCGGCAATGACGGTCTTCGGGACCCTCGACTTCGCTCTTGGCGAGAACATCACGACCCGCGTTGTCCATGCAATGGAGCCAAGCTGATGAAACAGGATCTCACACTTTACGCTGAAGACGAGGACGGCGGCGGAACGATTTTCTCGCTCTTTCTCTTCGTCACCCTCGCCATCATTCTCGGCGTCATGGTCGATGCAACCAATGCCTGGCGGAACTCGACCATGCTCGCTTCGGCCGCGGATATGGGCAGCCATGCCGGCGCCGTGGCCCTTGCAAATTCTGCAGGCGAAACCGCCGCCATCGATGCCGCCCGCGCGCAGGTCCAGCGCAACATGCCGACAGCGCGGTTCGGGGATACGGTTGGCCAGGCTGAAGACATCTATCTCCTGCACTTCGATCCGGATACGAGACGACTTTCCAACTCGGGTCCGAAAAACGCAGTGGCGGTGCGCGCCAATCAGCTCGGCGAACGGAGCAATGCCGTCGGGACCTTCCTTCTGAGCTTCGCTGGATTGATGTCCTGGGATGTAAACGCGGTAAGCGTCGCGGCTTTCGATGTGAGCGCGGAATGCAAGGGGACCGACGGCATCTACGGCGAGGCGCGCATCCGCGCTTCCTCCCAGAACCATTTCGGCAACGGCTACTGCGTGCACTCGAACGATCATGTCTGGCTGCCCCAGCAGAATACCTTCGAAGCTGGCTCGCTGGTCTCGATGCCGGACATCGCCGATTGCGGGAGCAAGTGCACCGACACCGCGAACCCCGGCATCCGCGCAACCGAGATCAATATGATCTTCCCTGATTTCGGCGACTTCATCGACGCCACCTACGATGACTTCGCAGCGAGCGGCCTTGCTGCAGGAACCAGAAAGGAGACATTCTATTCGGACCGTTCCCTGGGCGATCTCGCACCGCTTCGGGAGGCGGGGGTGCTCGGTGAATACGACCAAGCTTGGCTCGGCGACGTCGTCGAACTCAGCCATGCGGAGTTTCATTCACTCGAAACGCTGCCGTCGGGTCTCGTCTACACGGTGAGTTGCCCCAGCAACGGTAACAGCGCGGGCACGAAGCTGACCTTCGACGGATCGACGGCTCGGATGCGCGACGCCGCTGTTCTGACCAATTGTTCGCTCGATTTCGAGGATGGATCCCAGGTCGCCGGCAGCCTCATCGTGACGACCCGCGCGTCATCTTCGGCCACGGTAACCGCAGGCCAGAACGTGACCATCGGCGACAGTGTCGCGGGCAGCTGCGCGCCCGAAGACCGGACGACGATCATGTCGGCCTCCGGTGTGAACGTCCCGGCGAAGTTCGCGGCGTCCAACGTCACCCTCATCGCGGATGATACGGTCGATATCGCCTCGTCCTCCAGTCTTGGCGAGACGAGCTACGGCCTCACGATCTACGCGACCGGAGAAATCGACATCGCATCGCAGCATACGTTCATCAGTTGCGGCGCAGTCGATGACAACCTTGTGCCGCGTGGCAAACTCATTCGCCATGTGGCGACGAACTGAAGACGGCCTTCTGGCGGGGCGGTGGCAGGGTCTTCCCTCCACCGCCTCGCGCTGCGCGTCCGGTTCGGTTCCCTAAAGAGATATTTGGGCCTTCCTTGACGCAATGCCGGCTGCTCGCCTCATGGCGGTTCCGCAGCCGAGAGAATGTTCCGGAAGTTGTATGCCGATTTCCTCGAAGTCACCAGGAAGCCCGGAGAGGTGGCTCGGTTGATCTGCACAGGGTCCGGGCGTTTTCTAAGTGGGTCTCCGCCTCGGTTATGCCGCCGCCGCTTCGGGCATCGGCTGGTTGAAGGACGCCTGACAGGGAGTTTTTCCGTCAAGCGATGAATGAGGCAGGCGGCTGTTGTGGAAGCAGAGGTAGCGTTCGATGCCGGTGCGGGCCTCGGACACGCTGGCGTTGGCCCGCAGGTAGACCTCGTCGTATTTGATGGTTCGCCACAGGCGCTCCACGAAGAGGTTATCGCGTCAGGCGTCCTTGCCATCCATGCTGATCTTGATCTGGTAGGTGGCCAGCACCTTGATGTAGTCGGTCGATGTGAACTGGCTGCCCCAATCGCTGCTGAATATCTCGGGCTTGCCGTGACGTGGGAGCGCCTCCCCGAAAGCTTCGATGCAGAAGTCACCGTCCAGCACGGCAGCCAGGTAGAGGAAGCCGCGCGCGGTTCATTGCTCGGCAGACAAATGCATCCATTCGCTGAGAGGAGGGATGCAGGTGATGTCGATCGCCCAGACCTGGTTGGGCCGGATGACGGGCAGCTTCCGCAGCAGATAGAAATGAATCTTGTCCTCGGTGACGGTTTCGAGGTGTTTGGCCGGCGATAGAGGGCCTCGATGTCCATGCGCTTCATCCATTGCCCGGCAGTGCATTGCGCAGCAATGTCACGAGAGGGAGCGTGGCAACGTGCAGCCGCCCGACCTTGAATCCCTCCTGGACCAACAGACCCCGCAACATGCGGCTGCCCGCGAAGGGGAACTCCATGTGCAGCTTGTCGATCCGGTCCATCAGATTCAGATCGGCATCCGAGACCGGGCGCGGCTTGTAATAGACGGCTCCCCGGCTGATCCCCGGCACGGTGGCCTGGCGGCTGACGCTGAGCTTGGCGGTGGGATCGATCATTTT
>Ga0102925_1001687_pt1 | contig 12245 bp, 9 predicted proteins | sample SalPonR1_A_D1_MG_FD_78216 | JGI IMG/M metagenome (GOLD analysis project Ga0102925, IMG submission 78216) | Salt pond soil microbial communities from South San Francisco under conditions of wetland restoration - Salt Pond MetaG R1_A_D1_MG | ecosystem: Environmental > Aquatic > Marine > Intertidal... | reverse complement strand
GTGGGCGCCGAGACCCTCTCGAACATCATCAACTGGTCGGATCGCGGCACCTGCGTGCTCTTCGCCGACGGGGCCGGCGCGGTGGTGCTCGAGGCGTCCGAGCAGCCCGGCATCATCCGTACCGACATCCATGCCGACGGCAGTTACGAGTCTCTGCTGACCACCGTGAAGCCCGATCCGGCGACCACCGATCCCGAGCGCCTGGCCGACGGCACGGCCTTCATCGAGATGCGCGGCAACGAGGTGTTCCGCGTCGCGGTCAACACGCTCGGCCGCATCGTCGACCAGACCGTCGAGGCCGCCGGCATGACGCCGGACGACCTCGACTGGCTGGTGCCCCACCAGGCCAACATCCGCATCATCCAGGCCACCGCCCGCAAGCTGAACATGTCCATGGACCGCGTGGTGGTCACCGTGGACAAGCACGGCAATACCTCGGCGGCCTCGGTGCCGCTGGCACTGGATGCGGCGGTACGCGACGGGCGAATCAAGCGGGGCGACGTGCTGCTGATGGAGGCCTTCGGCGGCGGTTTCACCTGGGGGTCGGCCCTGGTCCGTTACTGACCGGCCGCCACCCTCGCGCATGGGAGGATGACGGATGGCGAAGGAAATCGAGCGCAAGTTCCTGCTCACCGACGGGTCCTGGCACGAGGAGGTCGAACGCTCCGATCGCATGGTGCAGGGCTACCTCAACGAGGGAGACGCGGCCTCCGTGCGGGTACGGCACAACGGGGAGCGGGCCTTCCTCAACATCAAGAGTCGCACCCTGGGCATTTCCCGCGACGAGTTCGAGTACGAGATCCCGATGGCCGACGCCGAGCGGATGCTCGATCGCCTGACCTGCGGCCCGGTGATCGACAAGACCCGCCACTTCGTGCGTCGCGACGGGCTGCTCTGGGAGATCGACGAGTTCCACGGGGCCAATGACGGGCTGGTGGTGGCCGAGGTGGAGCTCGAGTCCGAGGAGCAGACCTTCGAGCGCCCCCCGTGGGTCGGCGAGGAGGTCTCCCATGATCCGCGCTACTACAACGTCTCGCTGGTTAAAAAACCTTACAGTCAATGGTAAATTCCCGAGAGGGCCGGTTCGGCGAGGGCCGATCCGGTCCTGTCCGGCCGTCCGCAGGGGCTGCCGGAACGGACGGCCCGGCGGGACGCGTGCCGGACCGGAGTGTCAGGGGGTCGGCACTGTGAGGAAGTGACACGGGGCGTTGCCCGCATCAAGACGAAGGTTTGCCGATGATTCGGGTCATGATTGTTGACGATCACACGATGGTTCGCGCCGCGATCGGGCACCTGATCGGGGGTGTCGAGGACATCGAGGTGGTCTCGGAGGCCGACAGCGGCGAGCGGGCGCTGGAGAAGCTGCGTGAGGGGGGCACGGACGTGATCCTCTGCGACATCCACATGCCGGGCATGGGCGGGTTCCAGACGCTCAAGCGCGCCCGCCAGTCTCGGCCGGACCTCGGCCTGATCGCCCTGACCGCCGAGGCGGACATCTCGCTCGCCCGCGAGGTGATCGAGAGCGGCGTGCATGCCTACGTGACCAAGGATGCCGAGCCGGACGAACTGCTCGCCGCAATCCGCAAGGCCGCCGCCGGCAAGCGTTACATCTCCAGCCGCATCGCCCAGGAGATCGCTCTGCACAACGGCAAGGCCGAGGAGGATCCCTTCGAGGTCCTCTCCGCCCGCGAGCAGCAGGTGCTGCGCATGATCCTCGAGGGCAAGAACAACAGCATGATCTCCGACGCCCTCTGTGTCAGCCCCAAGACCATCAGCACCTATCGCGCCCGCATCCACGAGAAGCTGGGCGTGAACACCGACGTCGATCTGCTGCGCCTGGCCGTCAAGGCGGGGCGGACCGTCATCTCCGCCTGATTCCCCGAGCGGGCCTGTGAGCGAGCGCTTCGATGCCAAGGCCTTTCTGGCCCGCGTGACCGAGCGTCCCGGCGTCTACCGCATGCTGGATGCCGACGGCGAGATCATCTACGTCGGCAAGGCGCGCAATCTGAAGAACCGCCTCTCGAGCTACTTCCGCGGCACGCCGTCCTCGATCAAGACCCGCCGGCTGGTCGAGCAGGTCGCCGACGTCGAGATCACCGCCACGCAGACCGAGGCCGAGGCGCTGCTCCTGGAGAGCAACCTGATCAAGGCCCACCGGCCGCGCTACAATGTCCTGTTGCGCGACGACAAGAGCTATCCCTGGATCTACGTTTCCACCAACGACCGCTTCCCGCGGCTTGCCTATCACCGCGGCTCGCGCAAGCGTCCCGGCCGCTATTTCGGACCGTATCCCTCCGCCGGTGCGGTGCGCGAGACCCTCAACCTCCTGGAGAAGGTTTTCAAGGTACGCCAGTGCGAGGACAGCGTGTTCCGCAACCGCTCGCGTCCCTGCCTGCAGTACCAGATCGAGCGTTGCAAGGCGCCCTGCGTCGGCTACGTCACCGAGGAGGAATACCGCCAGGACGTCGAGGACACCATGGCCTTCCTCTCCGGGCGCAGCCAGAAGCTGATCGACGACCTGGTCGCGCGGATGGAGCGTGCCGCCGAGTCGCTCGACTTCGAGGGGGCGGCGTCCCTGCGCGACCAGATCGGCATGCTCCGCGCGGTCAGCCAGCAGCAGGGCATCACCGGGATGTCGGGTGACGCTGACGTGATCGCCCAGGTCAGCGACCAGGGGATGACGGCGGTCGGGGTGGCCACCATTCGCGACGGCCGCCACCTGGGGACGCGGCAGTTCTTTCCCGACGTGCCGGTCGACGCCGATCCCGGCGAGGTGATCGACGCCTTTCTCAGCCTCTACTACAGCGAGCACGAGCCGCCCCGGCGTATCCTCTGCGACGAGCTGCCGGAGGAGGCCGAGGCGCTGGCGGCCATGTTCTCCGAGCAGGCCGGTCACCGCGTCGAGCTGCTGGTGCCGCAGCGCGGCAAGGCCCGTGCCTGGCTGGACGACACCCGCGAGAATGCCCGCATCGGGCTGGGCGAACGGCTGGTGAGCCGCCGCGGCCTGGCCCTGCGCTTCGCGGCGCTGTGCGAATGGCTCGGCATGGCGGAAATCGACCGCATCGAGTGCTTCGACATCTCCCACACCCAGGGCGAGGCGACGGTGGCCTCCTGCGTGGTCTTCGGCCCCGAAGGGCCGCGCAAGGACCAGTACCGTCGCTACCACATCGAGGGCGTCGCGCCGGGCGACGACTACGCCGCCATGCACCAGGCCCTCTCGCGGCGGTTCGACCGGGCCGTGCGCGAATCCGGCGTGCTGCCGGACGTGCTGCTGATCGACGGGGGCAAGGGCCAGCTCGCCCAGGCCATCGACGTGCTCGCCGAGCGCAAGCTGACCGACCGGGTGCGCGTGATCGGCGTGGCGAAGGGCCCAGAGCGCCGCCCTGGCGAGGAGACGCTGATCCAGCCGCTTTCCGGCGCGCCGGGCCTCTACGCCGAGGACAACCTCGGCCCGCACGACCCGGCCCTGCACCTGATCCAGCAGGTGCGCGACGAGGCGCACCGCTTCGCGATCACCGGTCACCGCGCCCGGCGGCAGAAGGCGCGCACCCAGTCCGATCTCGAGCGCATCCCCGGCGTGGGCGGCAAGCGTCGCCAGGCCTTGCTGAAGCATTTCGGCGGCATCCGCGGGCTCAAGGGCGCCAGCGTCGGTGAGCTGGCCAAGGTGCCCGGCATCTCGCCGACGCTCGCGGCGCGCATACACGAGTGGTTCCACGAAGGGGCTTCGTCCTGACGCCGGGCCCCGCCGGCGTTCACTGTCGCCGACCGTTCCCGGCGCATGGCATTCACGGAACAGGCGGGCCGGCAGCCTGTCGGGCTATGGCTGCTTCTGCTGCGCCGGTGGGAGAGCGGCCGACGTTCCCCCGGTTCTTCGCTGCATAGCCCCACCATGCGCCTCAAAGCCGGATGAATTCGTTCTCGCTCTCCCACTCGGTGCGCTACGGGCCCATGGTCAGACGGCCTGCTAGGCTTGGGAGGCTCTGCAATCCCTTCCATCGGAGATGCCCGCATGTGTCATGCCCCGGCCGGCTTGGTGCCGCGAATCGTTCCCGTACTCCTCGTCCTGCTGGCCACGCTGGCCGCGCCTTTCACCCTTGCCCAGGAGAAGCCCTCCGGTGAGCAGCCGGCGGCCGACTCGGCGGTCCCGGGAGACTACGCCGCCCTGGTCGAGCTCCTCGAGGATCCGGAAAGACGCGATCGGCTGATCGCCGAGCTCGAACGGCTCTCGTCGGCCGAGTCGGGCGCTGTGGACGGCAAGGCCTTCCCTTCGGCCGACGGGGCCGCTGCCGCCGGGCCGATCTCCGGGTTGACCGAGTTCGTCTCCGGTTCGCTCACGCGGATGACCGGGGTGGTCTCGCGCCTAGCCGGGGAGGTCCCGACGGTGGACTGGATGGCCGTCGCCGATACCACCTGGCGCGTCGGCGCGGTGCTCGTGGTGGCTTACCTGCTGCTTTTCCTCGGGCGACGGCTGCTATCCGGTGCCTGGCGGCGCCTGGATACCTACGCCCGGGCCGGCGGCATGCGGCACCGCTTGTTGCGCACCGGCGCGGTCGCGCTGGTCAGCCTCGGGCTGGGCGTGGCGGTTCTGGGGGGCGCCTATCTGTTCGCTCAGGGTGCCGCATGGTGGCTGGCCGGGGACGCGGGGCCGGCCGCGACCGTGTCGGCGCTGGCGCTGCAGGCCCTGCTGGTCGTCGAGGCGGCGCGGCTGCTGGTCGACGCGGTCTTCGCGCCGGCTTCGCCGGGTCTGCGGCTCATTCCGCTGCCGGAGGCGGCGGCGCGTTCCTGGTCGCGCTGGCTCTCCCTGGTGATCCGGTTTGCCGGCTATGGCGGCATCCTGGTGGTGCCGGCGATCGCGGCGGCCGGGCGGCCGGACCTGGCCAGCGTGATCGGCTGGCTGGTCGCGCTGATCGCGCTGGGCTACACGTGGTCACGCCTGTGGGACGCACGAAAGCCGGTCCGTTCGGCGCTGTTCGCGCGCGCGGAAAGGTCGCGTCGCGCCCTGACCGGCTGGAGCCTGCGGCTCCTCGCGGGCAGCTGGCACTGGCTGGCGATGCTCTACGTGCTGGGCGTGTTCGTGGTGGCGATCACCCGGCCGGGCGAGGCGCTGCCCTTCGTCGCGCTGGCGACGTTCAACAGCGTGGTGATCGTCGGGGTGGCGCTGTTCGTCTCGGCCATGCTGGGGCAATGGATCGGCCGGGGCGTGCCGCTTCCCGCGCGCGTGGTCGAGCGCATGCCGACGCTGCAGCATCGGCTGAACACCTACGTACCGCTGATCCTGCGGGTGGTCCGGGTCGCGATCGGGCTGGTCGCCCTGGCCGGCCTGCTCCGGGTCTGGCATCTGGGCAACGCCTTCGCCTGGTTGGGGTCCGAGACCGGACGCTGGCTCCTGGCGGCGGTGGTGGACGTCTCGCTCGTGCTCCTGATCACGCTGGCGGCCTGGCTGGTGGCCACCGGCCTGATCGAGGCCAAGCTCAACAGTGCCAGGGGCATGCCGTCGGCGCGCCTGCAGACGCTGTTGTCGCTGTTCCGCAACGCGATCGCCGTCGTGCTGGTCACCGTCGCTGCCATGATCGTCCTCGCGGAGCTGGGCGTGAACATCGGCCCGCTGCTGGCGGGGGCCGGCGTACTGGGGCTGGCGATCGGCTTCGGTGCGCAGAAGATGGTCCAGGACGTGATCACCGGGGTGTTCATCCAGATCGAGAACTCCATGAATGCCGGCGACATCATCACCGCGGCGGGTGTGACGGGCACGGCCGAGCGCCTGTCGATCCGTTCGGTGACCCTTCGCGACCTGTCCGGGACGGTGCACGTGATCCCGTTTTCCTCAGTGGACATCGTCTCCAACTACACGCGCGAGTTCGCCTTTCACAAGGGGGAGTACGGCATTGCCTACCGGGAGAACGTCGACGAGGCGATCGAACAGCTCAAGGCGGCCTTCGACGAGCTGGCGGCGGATCCGGAATGGCAGGAGCACATCCTCGAGCCGGTGGATATCCCCGGGGTCACGGCGCTGGGCGACAGCTCGGTCAACATCCGCGTGATGATCAAGACCTCGCCGGGCAACCAGTGGGCCGTTGGCCGGGCCTACAACCGGCTGGTCAAGCAATACTTCGACGCGGCCGGCATCGAGATCCCCTTCCCGCACACCACGGTCTACTTCGGCATGGAGAAGGACGGCACGGCCCCGCCGGCCAATCTTCGCCTTCTCGAGGGCGGGAACGAGATGAGTGGCGATGCCGGCGAGCGGCCGGAGCGCGACGGCGGCACAGCGTAGTTCCCGGCATCCGGGCATGAAAAAAGCGCCGACCGGTGTCCCGGTCGACGCTTTCCTGGTGGTCGATTGTCGGCGTGTTCAGTCTTCCAGCTGGGCCGTGATGGAGAAGGCGCCGCGGATGTCGCCTTCCTCGAAGCCGATGGCCTGGTCTTCCGGATAGAGGGTCTCGATCTTGGCGAGCAGGTCCGGGTCGACATTCGTGCCGTGGCAGGTGAGGCATACGCCCTGTGTGCCGATGGCCTTCATGTAGCGCAGCTCCTTGCCGCCGTCGGCCTCGACGACCCGGTGCCACTCGATCTGCCCCGGCGGGGTGCCCGCCTCGCGTTGCTGCTCGAAGTCGAGCAGCACGGCGGTCTCCCAGGAGGTCGGCTGGGTCGCGCGCGGCTTGAGGCTGGTCCGGCGCAGGGTGAAACCGCTTTCCTCGCTCAGGTCGGCGGCGATTTCCGGGGCCCGCTCGTGGCAGACCTCGACCGCGGCCATCGGGCCGCCGGACTTCATCGCGGCCTGCAGTTCACCCTTGAGGGTCATGCCGAACTGCTTGGCGGCCTGGCGGTATTCCTGGAGCTGCTCGTCCACGCCGGGGTTGGCCTGGGCCAGCGGAGCGGCCAGGGCGAGGGCGGACAGGCTGACGCCGAACAGGGTCTTCTTCATGGGATGGTGTCCTCTTCCTTTCGGTTCGAATGAATCCTGATAAATCAGCTCGGGTTTATAGCCGATCAGGGGAGGTAATTCAAACGCGCCGATCCCCGCCCGGCACCCCGGCACCGGGCCCGATACCCGGGATGTCGGGGCGGGTGGCTGTTGGCCAGCGGGATCGCGGGGGATCAGAAGGGGTTGTAGGACTTTTCCTGCGTGAACTGCATGTAGCCGACACCGGCGCCAAGGCGCAGACCCACGCCCACCCGGATGGGAGCGACCACGATCGACTGGCTGCGCAGGTAGTGCATGCCGGCGCCGCCGACGAGGAACGCCGAACCGGACACCCCGGCGAATCGCTGGAAGATCAGGTCCGGGCGGGGGAGGTTGTAGACCAGGATGAACACCCGGCCGGCGTCGCCACCGAAGTCCCAGCCGATCGACGGGCCCTGCCAGTAGACGGTCTGACGCTCGCCGGTCTTCGCCATGAACTCGCCCATGCCGTAGCGCAGGCCGAAGACCACGGCGCCACCGCCTTCCTCGCCCTTGATGATGGCGTTGGGCTCGCCGTAGTCGGCGAAGGCGCGGTCCACCAGCTGGGCGATGGCCTCGGCCGAACCGCCGAGGAAGTCCACTGCTTCCTGGGTGGTTCGGTACTGGTCGTAGCCGTCGGACTCGGCATCCGACGTCGCTGTGGCGCCCTGGGCATTGCCATTGCCATTGCCATTGCCGGTCGTGGCGCAACCGGTCAGCCCCAGGGCGAGGGCGAGCATCGCGGCGAGCAGGCCCCGGCGGGGGAGGGGCGAGGTCGGGCGGAGTGTCGGGAGGCCTTTCATGATTTCGCTCGGTCCTTGTGTTCTCGAAGAGGCGATTTTCTCTGATCAGACATGAATTGTCGTCCAAAGTTGCCCCGCGTGCCGAGCCACGGTCGGTGGGGCGGCGCGTCCGGTTGACAACCCGCTGAATTGTCGGAAGCATACGCGGGCGCAGCGCACGCTGCGCGCGCCGAATTTAACGGGACGACTCCATGAGTATCAAATCCGATCGCTGGATCCGCCGCATGGCCGAGCAGGAGGGCATGATCGAACCCTTCGAACCCGGCCAGGTCCGTACCGCCGGCGAGGCGGCCGGCCGCCCCGGGCCGATGATCTCCTACGGGACGTCGAGCTACGGCTACGACGTGCGCTGCTCGAATCACTTCAAGGTGTTCACCAACATCAACACCACGATCGTCGACCCCAAGGCGTTCGACGAGCGCAGCTTCGTCGACGTGCACTCCGACGTCTGCATCATTCCGCCCAATTCCTTCGCGCTGGCGCACACGGTCGAGTACTTCCGCATCCCCCGCAACGTGCTCACCATCTGCCTGGGCAAGTCCACCTATGCCCGCTGCGGGATCATCGTCAACGTGACGCCGCTGGAGCCCGAGTGGGAAGGTCACGTGACGCTGGAGTTCTCCAACACCACGCCGCTGCCCGCCAAGATCTACGCCAACGAGGGCGTCGCGCAGATGCTGTTCCTGGAGTCCGACGAGGTCTGCGAGACCTCCTACCGCGATCGCGGCGGCAAGTACCAGGGCCAGCGCGGCGTCACCCTGCCCACCGCCTGATCACCCCGGCCGACCGCGGCGTCAGCCGGCCCCTTCCTCCTCCACCTCGTGGAGGGGGAGGATCGGCCAGTCGTGGTTCTCGGCATGCCGGCGCAGGACCGGATCGGGGTTCACGGCGACCGGGTGGTCGACCTGTTCGAGAAGCGGCAGGTCGTTGCGCGAATCCGAGTAGAACCAGGTCTCCTCCGGGCGCGCCTGCTGCGCTTCCAGCCATTCCTCCAGCGCCAGGATCTTGCCGTGCTGGAAGGTCGGCGTGCCCGTATACCGCCCCGTGTAGCGCCCCTGGCGCCGTTCGGGTTCGGTGGCCAGCAGATGCGGGATGTCGAATATCTCGGCGATCGGCGCGGTGACGAAGGCGTTGGTCGCCGTGATCATCATCAGCGTGTGCCCCTGCCGACGGTGAGAGTCCACCAGCTCGAGGGCGTCCGGGGTGATCAGCGGGCGGATGTCGGCGTCGACGAATTCGCGGCGCCAGGCCTCGAGGTCCTCGACCGGGTGTTCGGCCAGCGGGGCCAGGGCGAAGCGCAGGTACTCGTCGATGTCCAGCGTGCCCTGCTGGTAGTGACGCAGGAATTCGTCGTTGTGATGCGCGTACTCGTTGGCGTCGACGATCCCCCGGCGGGTGAGAAAGGCACCCCAGGCGTGATCGGAATCGCCGTCGAGCAGCGTGTTGTCAAGGTCGAAAATCGCCAGTTTCACTCAGGTCTCTCCTGCACGGCAGGTCGTCGGCATGAATCGGTGGCGCATGATAACCCAAGTGCATGCATCACCAACCCGACAACTCGGCTTCATGTCGTTCCGCTTTTGTGAAAGAATCGTGACTAATTGGGCAACTGCGTCCGGCGTCTGGCCGGGCGGTTGCTCCCGCGGGGCCGGTCCCCGCCGAATCCGGGCGAACGACTTTTGCATGAGTGGAAACGTGATAGACCGTAGCGGCTTTCGTCCCAATGTCGGGATCATCGTGTGCAACGAGCGCGGCGAGGTGTTCTGGGGCAAGCGCGTCGGTCACCGCTCGTGGCAGTTCCCCCAGGGGGGGATCGACGCCCGGGAGCGCCCGCTCGAAGCGATGTATCGCGAGCTGCACGAGGAGACGGGGCTTCGTCCGGAGCACGTGTCGGTCATGGCCTGGACCCGCGGCTGGCTGCGGTACCGTCTGCCTCGCAACATGGTGCGCCGTCACTGCGAACCGGTCTGCATCGGCCAGAAGCAGAAGTGGTTCCTGCTGCGCCTGCGCACCGACGAGTCCGCCTTCGATCTCAATGCCTCGGCCAAGCCCGAGTTCGACGGCTGGGAATGGCGACCATTCTGGTCGATACTCCCTGAGGTCATCTATTTCAAGCGCACCGTGTATTTCCAGGCGCTGCATGCCCTCGCGCCGTTCCTCCGGGATGTGCCCTCCGAGTGTCCCGTCGAGCTGATCCCGGAGCAGATCGAGCGCCGGCTGGAACGGGTTCGTCAGGCCGGTGACCGGGTAGGGAATACCGATGCTCGATGAGCTCCGACAGATCGTCACCGAGGTGTCCAAGTCGTCCGACCTGCGGGCGGCGCTGGACCTGATCGCGCGCCGGGTCCGCTCGGCGCTGGACGCCTCGGTCTGCTCGGTCTACGTGCTGTCCCAGGAATCGGTCCCGGATGCCGAGGAGACGCAGCTCGTCCTGCAGGCCACCGAAGGGCTGAACCAGGCCAAGATCGGCCAGGTGGCGCTGGGGATGGACGAAGGGCTGGTCGGGCTGGTGGCCCGCCGGGCGGAGCTGATCAACCTCGAGGACGCCTCCCGTCATCCGGCCTTCAAATTCGTCACCGACATAGGCGAGGAGCCCTACCACGGTTTCATGGGCGTGCCGATCATCCACCGCGGGGAGGTCCTCGGGGTGCTGGTGGTCCAGGCGCGCGAATGCCGTCGCTTTTCCGAGGACCAGGAGTCCTTCGTGGTCACCCTGGCCACGCAGCTGGCCTCCGCGATCCGCCACGCCCGTGCCAGCGGGGAACTGATGCGGCTGGGCAGCGAGCCGGTCGACGAGGCCTCGGTGCGGTTCGATTCGGCCTTTTCCGCCCGCGGCCTGCCCGGGTCGCCCGGCGTGGTCTTCGGCACGGCCGTGGTAGTCGCCGACGGGCAGTCGCTCGAGCTGGTCGAGGATCGCGAGGCGGAGGACCCGGATCACGAGCTCGAAAGGCTAGACACGGCCATCGAGGCGGTCCGGCAGGAATTCGAGCAGCTCAAGGTCGACTTCTCGCGGGCCTCGGGCAGCGAGGACGAGAACCTCCTGTTCGATGCCTTCATCCGGATGCTCTCGGGAGGGTCGCTGGTCGAGGCGATACAGCGCCACATCCGGGTCGGGCAATGGGCGCCGTCCGCCCTGCGCGACGCGATCGCCGAACACGCGGCCGTCTTCGAACAGATGAGCGATGCCTACTTGCGCGAGCGGGCGCAGGACATCCGGGACCTGGGTGCGCGCATCCTGCAGAAGCTGGATGCCGAGAGCGAGGGAGCGGAAGTCTGGCCGCAGCAGATCGTGCTGGTGGGCAACGACCTGTCGGCCTCCCACCTGGCCGAGGTGCCTACCGAACGGTTGGTTGGGATCGTCTCCAGCACCGGATCGGGCTCCTCGCACCTCGCGATCCTCGCCCGCGCGCTGGGGGTGCCGGCGGCCATGGGCGTTGCCGACCTGCCGATGTCCCGCCTGCGCAACAAGGAAGTGGTGGTCGACGGCTATCGCGGCCTGGTGGTCGTCCGCCCCGGCGGGTCGCTGCGCGAGGAGTTGCTGCGCCTGGCACGGGAAGAGGCCGAGCTGACCGAGGAGCTGGCCGCGCTGCGCGACGAGCCCGCGGTGACCTCCGACGGCGTGCGTGTGGCCATGCACGTGAACATCGGGCTGCTTTCCGACATGGCGCCGTCGCTGACGGTGGGCGCCGAGGGCATCGGGCTGTATCGGACCGAGGTGCCGTTCCAGATTCGCAAGCAGTTCCCCGGCGAGGACGAGCAGGCACACATCTACCGGGAGGCGCTGGAAACCTTCGTCGACAAGCCGGTGGTGCTGCGGACCCTGGACGTGGGCGGCGACAAGCCGCTCTCCTATTTCCCCATCCGCGAGGACAACCCGTTCCTCGGTTGGCGGGGCATCCGGCTGGTGCTCGACCATCCGGAGATCTTCCTCACCCAGCTGCGCGCGATGATCAAGGCCTCGGCCGGGCTCAACAACCTGCACATCCTGCTGCCGATGATCTCGGCGGTCGACGAGCTGGACCAGTCGCTGGCCTACATCGCCCAGGCGGTGGACGAGGTGTCCGAGGAGATGGACGACATCCGGCCGCCGAAGGTCGGGGCGATGATCGAGGTGCCCTCGGCCGTCTATCAGGCCGAGGCGCTGGCCGGCCGGTGCGATTTCCTTTCCATCGGCACCAACGACCTGACGCAGTACCTGCTGGCCATCGACCGCAACAACGAGCGGGTGGCCCCGCGTTACGACGCGCTGCACCCGGCGGTGCTGATGGCGATCCGCGACGTCTGCGAGGCCGCCCGGCGGCAGGACTGCGAGGTGGCCGTCTGCGGCGAGCTGGCGGGTGATCCGCTCGGCGCGATCCTGCTGCTGGGCCTGGGTATCGGTTCGCTGTCGATGAGTGCCGGGTCGCTGCCGCGGATCAAGTGGGTGATCCGTTGCTTCTCGCATGCCGAGGCGAGCGACCTGCTGGAGCAAGCCATGCGTTGCGAGCGCCCGGGCGAGATCC
>Ga0102925_1001686_pt1 | contig 12247 bp, 10 predicted proteins | sample SalPonR1_A_D1_MG_FD_78216 | JGI IMG/M metagenome (GOLD analysis project Ga0102925, IMG submission 78216) | Salt pond soil microbial communities from South San Francisco under conditions of wetland restoration - Salt Pond MetaG R1_A_D1_MG | ecosystem: Environmental > Aquatic > Marine > Intertidal... | reverse complement strand
CCGGGCTGACCGTGCCGGTGCCGAAAACAGCGGACTTTGTCTGTTACCTGTTCAAGCACCACAGCCGGCATCACTGGGCACGCCTGCACTGGATCGCGGACCTGAATGCCATTCTCGATCATCGCGGAACCGACCTGCCCGTCATACTCGACCAGGCGCGCCGCCGCGGCTTCGAACGGACGGTCAAGGCCGGCTGCGCAATTCACCGCGCCGTGGCGCAGGCTGAGCCTTGGAAGGCAGAATTCGATGACCCGTTCGCCCACGAGCTGTTCCGGCACTGTCTGACCAATCTTGAGGGTGATTTCGAGCAGGAACTGGCGCTGCGTGAGACTTTTCCGGCGACCAGCATTGATATCGATCTCAAGCGCCGTCGTCGGCGTTACTGGCTTCAGCGCAACCTGAACCGATTTCGCCCGCATCCGGAAGACTTTCTGCAGCGGCCACTGCCGGTCAGGTGGCATTTTCTCTACTACCTGATTCGGCCGTTTCTCTACGTTGCGCGCAGATTCAATCGGAATTCATTGTGAAAATTCCGGACTATCGGCAAGTTCCCGGGCAGCATCGGCACGCGTGTGCTGCGCAGGCCGGCGTCGGTCGGTACTGGTGATCTCTGCCGCGCTTTGCCAAAGAAATTTGATGCCCAGCAGGACATGACTGTAAGAGCCAACTGGAAAAAAGTGCTCGAACCGATCGGTACCGTGCGGCGCGTCCTCCCGATTCTCTGGGCCAGCGCACGCGGCTGGAGCATTGTCGCCGGCGTGCTGCTGCTATTTGAGATCACTTTCGGGCTCCTGTCGCTGTATCTAATCAAGAGCCTGGTCGACGTGATGACGACGGTCCTGGCCTCGGATGACACGGGTGACGGTATAGAATCCGTTCTATGGCAGGTGGCCGCTTTCGGTGGAGCGACGCTCGCATTCCTGATCGTGCGCGGGCTGGCCAATCTGGCGCGCGAAATTCAGGGCATGGCGGTCGCGGACTATATGGATCAGATGATTCATAAGCGGGCCATCAACTGCGACCTCAGTTTTTACGAAAGCCCACGGTATTTCGACACGCTGCAACGCGCTCGCGCCTACGGGGCGCAGCGGCCGGCCCAGGTCACAAGCAACATCCTGTTGCTGGGCAAGAACCTGGTGATGCTGGCCGCAGTCATTTTCCTGCTGGCATCGATCAACTGGATGCTTCTGCCGATTCTGGCTTTCGCCATTGTGCCGGCGCTGCTGGTACGGATGCACTTCACCCGCAATCTGTACGAATGGAGGCGCAAGCGTACCGCGATGGAGCGACGCGCTAGTTATCTAGATTGGCTGATGACCTCGGATATACATGCCAAGGAGTTGCGGCTGAATCAACTGGGGGACTACTTGCAGAGCTGGTATTCCGATATCCGCAACCGGCTTCGTGGCGAGAATTTTGAAATCAGCAAGCGCCGCACGCGACTGGAAGTTGTGGTCGGTGTGGTCGCCACAGTGGTGTTTTTTCTGGCCTTGGCCTATTTGGCCATCGAAACCGCTGCAGGTCGCAATAGTGTTGGGGACCTGGTGTTGTTCCTGCTCATCTTTCAGCGCGCCCAGAGCATGGGCCAGGAAGTTGTCAACCAGATTTCGCGTTTTTATGAGGACCACCTGTACTTGGGGATGCTGTTTGAATTCCTGGAGATTCGCCCCTCGCTGGTCAGCCCGAGCGATCCCCGTTCGCTCCCCGAGCAACTGAGTCAGGGTATTGCACTGGAGAACGTAAGCTTCACTTACCCGGGTTGTAAAGAAGAGGTGCTGCACGATATCAACCTGGTGATTCCTCCGGGCAAGGTCATCGCCCTGGTCGGTGCCAACGGCTCCGGCAAAACCTCGCTGATCAAACTGCTGGCCCGTCTATATGACCCTACCGAAGGTAGGATTATGGTGGATGGTCAGGATGCAAGAACGTTCGATCTGGAGGAATATCGGCGCATGTTCAGCGTGATTTTCCAGGATTACAGCCGTTATGCAGATACCGTTCGCCAGAATATTCGCTATGGCGACATTCGGCTGCGCCCGGATACCCCGGACGTTGAGGATGCAGCCCGGCGCGCCGGTGCCGAGGAATTCATAGAACAACTGCCTCTAGGGTATGAAACGCTGTTAAGCCGGATGTTTGAAGAAGGCCAGGAAATCAGCGTCGGTGAATGGCAAAAAATTGCTCTGGCACGGGCTTTCATGAACCGTTCGAGGATTATCATTCTGGATGAACCGACCAGTGCGCTCGATCCTAATGCCGAATTCGAGCTGTTCGAAAACTTCAAGGAACGAATCGGCGGGCGTTCGGCTTTGGTAATCAGCCATCGGCTTTCGACGATCCGTCTGGCGGACTATATTTATGTGCTCGATGAAGGAGAGATTGTGGAATATGGTGCCCACAAGCAACTCATGGAGCACCGTGGTCTTTACCACAAGGCCTACAGTCGCCAGGGCAAATATTATCGCCACGCCGATTGGGTTGCGTAGGAGCTGAATTGGATACCTTCTGATGTCTTACTGGTACAACGCATTCGGACTTCGTATTGAAAGCAGCATAGATCTTCTAGGGGTAACCTGCCCAGCTGGCGACGCTGAACTAACGGTGACCTCGTGCCCGCTGTCTTCAGGCTCCATTCCTTCCGGACCATTGTTCTGGGGCACGGACGAATGCAGCGACGAAAGCGTGGCTGTGATTCCGAGGGTTGCGAAGTTTCGTGCGCGGCAAGGCATTCGGGTCTCGATCGAAGCCGACGACCGACTGCCCGAGTGCGATCTCAGGGCGATCGTCATCAGCACAGCGCTACCGTTGGCGATACAGCAGCTCGACGGGTTGTTGCTCGAGGCAAGTGCCTTTCGATGGGGGCGGAAAGTCTTCCTGCTGGTCGGCAGAGGACCATGCGGCAAGTCGTCGCTGGCTGCGCTGATGGCCGACGCCGGTGCGGAGTTGCTCGCGGACTCCCACTGCATGATCCGCAGGCGATCTGACGGTACCCCCGTCACGGATCCGGCATTTCCTCATGTTCGACTCTGGCCGGCCCAAATTGAAGAGTTGATTGGTGATTGGCCGGATCCGGTTCCGGTTAGGGCAGGTCTTGAGAAACGTATGTTTGCGGCGCCGAATCGTTTCGCGCGGAACCGATTGGAAATCGACGGATTATTCTTTCTGAGACGCGGCGTCGAGAAGGAATTTTGCCTGCGTAGACTCGCACTTCAGGAAACTCTTCAATTGTTGGCACTGGCCTCAGACCGCCTTCGCTCCTCTGTCTCCGCTGACCGCAGGATTGCCTGGTTAAAAACGGCATCTTCCTTGGCGGCGTTGCCTTTTTGCCACCTCTTTCGGTGGCCTCAGGAAAACTCCACGGTACTGGAATCCCGAGACCGATTGCTAGATTTCCTGCAGCATCACCATTCAGCCGTGCCTGCGTGAACTCCGGACGACCTATTGTCTGGCTGGCCTCCTATCCAAAATCAGGCAACACCTGGATAAGAATTCTGCTAAATTCTCTGCTGGCGCAAGATTCGGATTGCTCCGCTGTCTGCATCAACGATCTAAATCTAACGGATCACGCAGGGAGTCGCTCGATGGTAGAAGCTGTGTCGGCTTGCCCGACATCGGAACTGACGGCCAATGAAGTCGATGTGATGCGCCCTTCCGCTTATCGCCTGCTGGCCCGTCGGAAGGCCGGTCCAGTTTTCGTCAAGGCACATGATGCCTACCGGGTGCTGAAGGACTCCAGCCCTCTTTTTCCTGCCGATATCTCGCGGCGTGCTGTCTACCTGGTCCGGAACCCTCTGGATGTAGCCGTATCGTTTGCTGCTCACCTCGGTAAGGATATTGATCATGCTATCGGCTTGATGGGAGTCGACTTCAGCTTCGCCACCGACACGGCGACCGTACCGGTACAGCTCCGGCAATTCCTCGGAAACTGGTCTGACCACGTGTGTAGCTGGCTTGATCAAGAGGCTATCCCGGTGACGCCGATTCGTTATGAGGACCTGTCCGAAAGCACAGCCGAGTGGCTGGAGGCGATCGCGATATCTTCGGGGCTGGAGACCACGCGTCCGGCCCTAATTCGCGCAGTCGAAGCGGCGTCATTCAATCGACTTCAGTCCAGCGAGATCGAAAACGACTTTCGAGAAAGGTCGATTGCGCAGCGGGGACTTTTCTTTCGCTCGGGGCGGGTTAATGGTTGGCGGGATGTTCTCAATTTGCGCCAGGTTGAAATGGTTCTCAGGAAACACGAGCGAATGATGGCCCGATTCGGCTATCTTGATAAATTGTAGTCCGCGTATGATCAAATTTGTAATTTTCGCTGTAGGTATTATCGAATGACTGACACAATTCAAATGAAACCCGGTAACGTGCTGGCTCAGCTTATTGATGGTGAGATGGTCGTTTTGAACCTGGATAATGAGAATTATTTTACTTTCGATCAGGTTGCCACACGTTTTTGGGAAGTTGTGACCGAGCATGGGCATGGAGAAGAAGCAGTCCGTGTTCTTCTGGACGAGTATGACGTTGAGCGTTCCACCTTGTCAGCCGATCTCGATCGTTGGGTTTCCAAAATGCTGGAATTGGAACTCCTGATTCAAGAGTCCAAGGATGCCTGACCATTTGCGAAGAAATTCCAATTGAATGGTCATTGTTGTTCGTCAGAGCTGGATGCTCCAAACTTGATTTTGCGAAGAATTCGATGGGGAGTGCTGCTTGCGGCTGCATGGTTGGCGCTGCGAGCTATCCGCATTATGCTTCGTTGGGTAGGTTTTCAAAGAACCGTTCGGATTATGGCCTGGTTTTCGCCGAGGGCAAAAAAACAAGGCTACACATCCAGAATGGCTGTCGCGGCCAACGCAATTGAGCGAGCAGACGCCTGGTGGCCGCATTCTCCCAACGGCTGTCTTCGGCAGTCGTTATTATTCTGGTGGTTGTTCCGGTGGTTGGGCTTCGACAGCGAAATCCGAACTGGCATTCGCCGCGGTAGCGATGGTTTCGACCTTCACGCTTGGGTGCAGAGCAACGGTGTGGTGCTCAATGATAGTCCAGTAAATGTCAGTCAGTACACCATTCTTTGGGATGCTTTGTCCACTCGCGTGATTGAATCCAAAGGGAAGTCTTGAGCGCGTTTCTGGTTTTTCTGCGGTTCGACGGGGCTACCGTCGACCCCGAGCTGCCGCAGAAATTAGGTCGGTTGGTGGCCTATCGTGGCCCTGACGGCAATGGTCAGATCAACTTCCCTGGCTGCATGATGGTGCACTACTTGTTGCGGGAGACGCGAGCCTGCAAAAGGGAAAAACAACCGCTCCTAGCTGCAGATGAGCACACTGCGATCGTTTCCGATGCAAGGCTGGACGACCGTCACGATTTGATTCGAAATATCTGTAATGCGGGCCTCGGAGCGAGCAAAGAAACGCCAACTTCGCAACTCCTGCTTGACGGGTATTCGATCTGGGGTGAAGGCTTGCTGGATCGAATCGCCGGAGATTTTTCTTTTATCATCGTCGATCGCCGGCGAAAGCGCCTGTTGGCGGCTCGTGCCCCGTTCGGGTTGCGCTCCCTCTATATCGGTCAATTCGACCGCGGGGTGATTTTAAGCAATGATCCCGTGCCGATCATGGCGCACCCGAAGCTTGACCTTCGGCTGGATCGCGCAGCGCTGGGCGATTTTCTTCTGACGGGCAGTGTTGCCTCGATCGACCCCACCTTCACACCGTTCACGGCAATCCGCCAAATTGCCAGCGGTAGCCGCCTGATAGTCGACATGGACTCCGGGCATCGTGAAATCCGAAAATTCTGGCAGTTCCCAATGCGCTCGACACCGCTGTATTATCGCTCCTTGAGCGATTATGGCGACCATTTCCGTGAAGTCTTGGAAGCCGCAACCAAGGATCGAATCGACACTGACAACGTTGTGGCGCCCATGAGCGGGGGAATGGACTCAACGACGGCCGTCGCCATCGCGGCAGAGATCATGGCCGGCGGATGCGGACCAGAACGGCTTACAGCAGTCACCGCGGTGCGAAATGAAGAAGACCCCGAGGGCATTTTGGCAGCAGAGGTGTGCCGCTTTCTAAATGTAAATCATCGAATCATTCAAGTTCAGCGCGGAAAGCCTCTCGAATCCTGGCGCTCAACTCCGTTCCCGAACTGCAATTTCTATAATTCTCATGAGAGAAATCTGCGCTTGACAGCCGAAATTGCGCCCGTGAGCATTGATGCTGCAAGTGCAGATTACATTCTTGCGCCGGAGCGGTTCACGGTGCTGGGCCAACTGCGCACGTCCGGTCTCCGGGATACTTGGCGAGCGCTGCGCGTGTTGAAGCTTGAGTACGGCTATCGCCCACCGATTGGTACGGGGCTCTATTCAAGAGTGCGAGGCAATCGGGCTGGCGAAGCCTCTACCCGGGCCGTCTACCCCTCCTGGTTCTCCGCGGACTTTGAGCGAGAATTCAGACTTCGGGACCGCTGGGATCGTTATTGGCATAGCTTGCCAAGCCCCGTTCATCCGTTGCGACCTGCTGCGCATCGTTTCATCGCGGCCAGAGAAACATTAACGATGCGCTCCGATGGGTGGCCGGTAAATTATGCGCCGACCGTTTCTGTGGATCCGTTCCTTGATCATCGTGTGATCCGCTTTCTCTGGTCGCTGCCGCCCATGCCCTGGTTCTTCAAAAAGCATATAGTTCGCACCGCCATGCAGGGCAGGTTGCCGGCTTCGATTCTCCAGCGCCCAAAGACGGCAGCGGGGAAATGGGTGCCGTTGGCGGCCGACCGGGATTCCAATTTCGCCTGGCAGGCTGGGCCGGTGATTGCCGACATTGTTGATGTAAACCGCCTTCCGAATTTGACGCCCGACCAGGTCGAACCCGCGGATTTTCACCCCCTGTTTCTCCAGAAATGGCTTGATTTTTTTCCTGAAGACTTGGCGCACTTCACGGGGCGGAATGTTCAACTTCATGTTTAAAAAGCATTTTTTCTGGATCGGTTTGTCTTTCGTGCTGGGGAAGGCCGAAACTAATTTCCCTTGACTTCCGTTGTCTACGCCGATTATACTGTGACCGTATTCACGCTTAAAAGGGCAAAAGACATGGCTGAGAATAAAAAAGAGTACTCGTCGCCAAAAGTAGAGGCTCTGGGCCAGCATGCTGATCTGGTAGCTACTGGTGGGACAACCGGTGGTGTCGACAACACGTTTATTGAAGACGGGACGAAGTTCCAAAGCTTCTCGAGCTGACTTTTTCTGGTTGGCCGGCGCACTGCATGAACGGGCCGTGAATGCGCGGCCTGTTTTCATTTCATCCTGAAAAACTCACCTCGAATAACTCGGACGTTAAACGGCGTAAGGGAGGGCAGTGTAACCTCTTGGGATGCTCAAACGGCGGAACCAAAAAGTCCATGCTCTGAATCTTTTCAAATTATTGGCGACTGCGACACCCGCGTTCGCAGACGTCGTGCCACAGTTGATTGATCAAAAGAGTCCAGCAAGTTTCCGGCTCTGCTTTTAGCCTCGCCCTTCCAGTGCCAGATATATTCGCCGCCGACCCAATGCGCGTGCATTTCGCAGTTGATCACGTCACCTCGATTCGTCTGGATACCGCGCGGAAGCGGAAAAAAGGCTTGGCCATAAATTAGTTTGGGTTTCCCCGGTTGATTGGAGAAACCAACACCCGACGTAAGTTCGGCATCAAACCAGCTTGCGATGCCATGAACAACTCCGGGCTGATCAATTTCCCATTCGAGCTGACCATGCGCCTCGCAGTGAGACAGTTTTTCGTAATCAAGCGTGTACCATACTTTTGCCTCGGCGAGAAGGTGCTCGAGTTCCAGGTAGACCTTGGTCCACCGATTTGATTCAAGATCCGCGCCGGCGGACAGATCAAGTCCGTATTTGTTTTCGTGCCAAGGGTGTGTGATTCGTCGATGCTCGCTTTCGTTGGATACAGGCGCCGCCATAAGTACATCTCGACGAGGAATCAACTTTCCGTTGGGGGCCAGTAGCCGTTCTCTCGCATCAATTATGCTTGGCAAATGGTGGCTGAAAAGCGGTAGGACGCTCCGCATATCGGAGACTATGACGTTCGCCTTTTGTGCAAGATTGAGGTCGGTCGAGACGCCCTCAATGCAAACGATTCGATCTTCGAGGTTATTGTCGCGCACCAAGCGCTGCGCCAGCCGAATGGAAGGGTTGGGTTCGACTGCGATTACTCTCGCGGCGCCCATTTGGGCGGCGAGCATGGAGAAAAAACCTGGCCCGGCACCAATATCGAGAACGATGGCACCGGGCTCGATGGTTTGACGCATAGCCTCAATATACGCATCAGCACGCTCAGCGTTGGTGAGCATTTCAGCATATGCGGAAAGCGAATAGCCGCGAGGGATCTGAATCAATATGTGCCTCCTACGATGCCCAGCGAGTCGCAGAATTGTTCCAGTGTTGAGTCCATCCGTCCCAGGTCCCACGGGCGATCCAGGGAAAAAACTCGAATCGTCCGCGCCAATTCTGCCACGTCTGAGTGCAATCGAGATTGGTTGTAGAAAAGATTGTTCAGGCCGGGCCGGTAGACAGTTCTCATTACCGCACGATATGCATCTATTCCGTGGAGCTTCTCTAGGTTATAAGAATTAATGGAGCTTGATCGTCGCAGCACTATGAGATGAGTTAGTGGCGCTGGGTCGGAGGGGGCTTCGGCAACGTTTGGTATGTGGAATTTATCCACTCGTGTCAAATCCCTGACGAGGCCCTCACGGTTCAAATTGAGCGCATGGATCGCGTCATCCCACAATTTGACGCGAGGCGGACCGGGATGAAGTAACGGCAGCGCGTCGGACGGATTGATGACGCCGATATCGTCGGTAAGCAGAGAGAACCCACGGCGATAATGCAACCACGCCGCAATGGTCGATTTGCCCGCGCCAGAAGGGCCTGTAAAGCCAACCACTCCGACCGGAGTCGTCACTGCGCTGACGTGCAGCGGCAGGTATTGACGCTGATGTAGCAAAGTCGCGAAGACTATGCCGAGAAGATATACTCGGACATCCTTTTTTCGCACCGCATTTTCGTTATTGGCTGAAATGCGTCGGTCGATAATTATGCGCGAGCCATGCTCGACCTGGTAACGAGCGATATCGCCCCCGTCGATAATGCAGCGATCGCCGGAAACCTGTAGCCAGGGCGCAACCCGACTTGCACCGTCCAGGGTCCGGGGAACTTTTCCCAGCAAAATCTCAACTTGCTCTGTTGACTGGGTATGAGAATCGTCAATCCGTAACTCCGGAAGCAGCATTTGAGAGCGTATGCGCAATCCGTAATTGAAATAGTTAGTCCACGCGGGGTCGACATTCTCTTCGGAGCGCCGGTCCTCCGCCCGGAGCCTGTCGTTTTCCGTGGTTTTAGTTGAAATTACTGGAGTCGTCATGGCAAATTCTGAATTTATGCCCAAAAGTCCGGCGGTATTATCCTGAAACTGCCGGCCCGGCCTGATTCGGATATTCGCTGGAATCATACCAAATCGAAGCTGTGGCGAAAGTCGGCCGAAGGGAAAACCGTCTATAGCCGGGGCCGGGCCCGCCGAAATCCCGGTAGCAGCCGTTGCCCTCGAGACTGCTGCACGACGTTCCCGTTCTTTGCCGCGCTGCGGTCGTACGGGCAGAATCCGGTTTGGACGTTTCATCCTGGTTTCTGTCTGACTGACGGATGATGAATTTCCTTCTAGCTTGCAGCTTGATCCTGTGACACCTTGAACCCCCTGAGCTACATCGCCACGCAGATTAAGCAGCAGGCCACCGGCCCGTGCCGGCTGCCCGCGCCACTGAGTTGGGCAATGTTGACGCGCTGCCGGGCCAGTAAGGTGCAGCGCGGGATTCTTCGTGAACATCTTAATTCAGGTAGTTCCACGGCTCGGCTTTTGGAGTTCGGAGTGGCACTGGTGTTCTGGCCCGGGAAAAGTTTTGCGCAAGCCTTGAGCCTGACTCGGCAGTTCGGTGGGCAAACAACCGTCATTCGGTCGAGATACGTCCAATTCATGCAACAAATCTACCTGGCCTGGTTTCACGGCATAAGTCCTCGAATGTACTACGAAATGGGAGTTGTTGCGGCCAAGCCGCCAGTTCGGCCAATGGCTTGGCTACAGGATGGGCATGCTGGATTGTTCTCGCGGATATTTCGGAACGAGAAGACACTGCCAGAGATCAACGATAAGCTTCTATTTGCCAAGATAATGGGGAGAAATGGCGTGCCTGCGCCGTCACTGCTGGCCGCATTTGATGGCGGCAAGCCGATTGAGGGAATAACGGGGCCGGACTTCGTAATCCAAGTGGAGCGCTGCGAGGCGCTGTTCGTCAAGCCGGTCCGGTCGAGCGGGGGCAAGGATTCCTTCGTTTGGGAGCAGGCTCCCGCTGGGGGGTGGCTCTGCAAGAATTCATCGCGAACGGGCCCAGGGATTTATCGTGCAGCCTGCGAAATTGGACGGCGGGTATTTAGCAGTACTGAGCTCCTTGGCGCACTGCTGAAACAGTCTCGATCGGGCGCGCTGATGGTACAGCGTCGCCTTCTTAACCATCCGGAACTGCCACAACTTGGCGGCTCTGGACTGATATCACTTCGAGTGCTAAGCGGGTTTGGATCCCAGGGTATCGTGCCGTTGCGGGCAGTCCTGTATTTGCCGTATCGAAAAAGCATCAGTTCTCAGAACGGTTTAAAAGCCACGGTTGACCTGCGCGATGGCCGGCTGGGCCGGCTTTTCCATTCTTCTGCCGACCAGCGTTTTACACCCAGACTCCCAGAAACAGGCACCCTGATTGAAGGTACACGCTTGCCTTGTTGGCCGGAAGTATTGTCGATTGTGGAAAGTGCCCACAATGCCCTTTCGGATTACGCGTTCCTGGGCTGGGATGTGGCCATTTGCCCTGGCGGGCCCGTAATATTGGAGGCAAACGGTAATTTTGCCTGCAGCAGTCTACAGAAGCCTGGTGCTAGGCCGCTGATTGATGAGAAGTTCCTTGCGATTTTCGACTATTGGCGGAAACGAGAGAGGGTTAATCGAGCAAAGAGTGAAAAGGCTAAACGGTGAACTGGCTACCCAATCTTCGGAGCCTGCCCAAGGCCGTCTTTGGTGGTTGCCTGCTGTCTGGATTGCCTGGTCTGGTTCAGGCAGTCGATATCAGTGAGCGCCTCGTAGATTTGGGGAACAAGCCGGCCGAGTCGGGCAACCGTGACATCAGTCTAAACGTGTGGGACCTGCAGGCCTTTGACGGCAAGATCTACATAGCCATGGGCAGCACGTCCGCCGACAGCGGGCCCCATCCGGTCTGGGCCTTTGGCCACGCGGCCAGCCGCTGGGACCAGGCTCCTGAAACCGTGGTTGGGCAGGAGGCGATAGAACTCTATCGGGTTATCGATGACCGACTCTATATACCCGCTGCCGACCCGAAAGGCAGCGCGACGGAGGCCAGCAAGTTTTATCGTCGCGGGCTGGACGGAAAATGGACGCACTTCTTCAGCACCCGCGCATTTCATATGGCGCACATTCGTGACCTTGCGCTGGAAGACGGTCTGCTGATCGGGGTCGGGAACAGTCGCTGGCCGCACCACGTGGTTCGCGCAAAGCCCGGTGCCGTGGCGGTTCCTCTGGTTGTCGTTGACATCATGCAGGACAGTGATCGTGAGATGCTGGAGTTTCAGTCGGCCATCAGCCTCGTGCCACCGACCGAGGGAGGATCGGTCGATATTGATACATCGCAGCGAAATCGAATGGCCAACTGGTTTTTCTCGACCTTTCGCCTGCATGACGGGCTTTATGCCAGCACACGCTGGCTCAATTGGGCGCCGGATTCGCCTGAACCACCCGAGCAGTACGCGGGGCAAACACAACTTCCCCCTCAAGTGCCGCCTTTCCCAGCCGTGGTTCGCTGGGATTCGGGAGTCAAGGAATGGGTAGCGCCCGATCCATCCACGCTCGACCGACTGGTACCCGAAAGCCCGGACAGAAATACACGGCTCGTCCTGTGGCCCTATAAACCGGCCTTGTTCGGCGAGCTGTGGTTTGCACCCTTCCGCAGCCGCTCGCTGAGTCGAACGGAATCTCGCGAGGCATACAACCAGTCTGCAGATTTCGTGGTCAAGCCGGCTGATGGCCCCGGACTGCGAGTGGAGCTGCCTGAGGCCGATGCGCTTGGCGAGGCGGTGCTGGTGTACGAGGGACGGTTGTTTGTACTGGCCAATGCGCGGATGTCGGGCGGGGAGTATCGGGTT
>Ga0102925_1001685_pt1 | contig 12250 bp, 13 predicted proteins | sample SalPonR1_A_D1_MG_FD_78216 | JGI IMG/M metagenome (GOLD analysis project Ga0102925, IMG submission 78216) | Salt pond soil microbial communities from South San Francisco under conditions of wetland restoration - Salt Pond MetaG R1_A_D1_MG | ecosystem: Environmental > Aquatic > Marine > Intertidal... | reverse complement strand
GCCACCGCGATCATTACCAACCCGACCCATTTCGCAATCGCCCTGCGCTATGATCCCACCAGTGGCGAGGCCCCGGTCGTGGTCGCCATGGGCCGGGGCCGCATCGCCCGTGAGGTGATGCGGCGCGGACGGCGCGCAGGGGTGATGACCCTGCAGGTGCCGCCCCTCGCCCGCGCGCTCTACTTCACCGGGGCGATAGGGCGTGAAATCCCCGAAGCGCTCTACACCGCCGTTGCGGTAATCCTCGCCCATGTCTGGCGGCTCGAGCAAGGCCAGCGCGAACCCATTCCCGAGGTCACGCTTCCCACCGATCTCATCCTCGACGAATACGGTCGCCCGAAATACAGGAGCTGATCCATGCAATCGAAACGCACATCCACCGGCGAAATGATCTCGACGCTTTGCTTCATCGGCGTCGGGTTCTGGACACTGGGCGCAGCGATGGACTCGCCCATGCCGCGAGCGATCATTCTGACACTATGCTCATTGGCCTGCTTTGCCGGTGCCGCACGTCACCTGATCGCGGGTTTGTTGACCCGTGAATGACTATATCGCCACACTTTTGCAAATATTGTCCGGGTACGATGCGGTTTGGAACGTGAAAACCGCGCCGACTATTGAAAAATCCGCCTCACGCGATAACTCTCGTTTTACGGGAGTACAACGTAGGGCCGGGGGCGGCGAAACGATAACGACCTTGTAACATTACAGGACACCCTGGCCTATGGCTTTCACGATTCTTCTGGCGGACGATCACAATCTTTTGGCCGAGGCCGTGGGCAATATGCTCAATGCCACACCGGATTACGAAGCGATCACCACCGATTCCCTTGATGGAGCTCTCAGCCTGCTCAGCGCCCGAGACGATATCGACCTCGTTCTTCTCGATCTCAAGATGCCCGGAATGATGGGCCTCGCCAGCATAAAAACCGTGATCGACAAGGCCAGAGGCGGAAAAGTCGCCCTTTTCACGGGCATGGTGGACCGGCACTTCCTGAACAGCGCCCTTGAACTGGGTTGTTGCGGTCTGATCCCCAAGACAATGCCGCTCCAGTCGCTCAACAGCGTGATACAGCTGATCATGTCCGGTCAGATTTTCGTCCCGATGGATACAGCCCAGAAAGGGGCCGAGAAATCCGGCGATGACAGCGAATTGACCGGCAAGGAACTTTTTGTTCTGCGCCTGGCAGCGGACGGGATGACCAACAAGGAAATCGCCCGCGACATGAACACCAGCGAGGTGACCGTCAAAATGCACATGCGCGCGATCTGCAAGAAGCTTGGCGCACGGAACCGGGCGCATGCGGCGATGATCAGCCGGGAACGTGCATTGATCTGAGAGCGATCACGCCCGCGCGGTGTGTCGTCGCTCCCTGCCCTGGCAGATCGCAGTCGTTCGTCGAATACGCCTCTGCTGAGGGTTCCCCCACCTTTGAGAAGCAACCATCTGGACACCCCATCCTGCGCCTTCCCGCCCGCGCGTCACCGCGTCGCCGGACATCAGAAACAATCTGGCCGTCCCTGCGTTGGGATCCTGAAGGATACCAGCAGGACGCAGGCTCACATGGACCGATCAAAACGATCAATCCCGCCACCCGTGAAAGCAACGCGCGCCACGACGGTCGCGACGTCCTTGCGGGACTGCCGCGCCAGGTTTGGAACCCGGCTGTTACCGCCCTGAACCCATTGCAAGAAGGAGCGCAGCGATGAACCACCCGAAACCACCCTTTCCCGAACAGCAGCAAGGCGTTCCCGGCGCCACCGACCAGATGCAACCGCGCCCCGATCACGGCGAACAAAGCTACAAGGGCTCGGGCCGGCTCGAGGGCATGGCCGCCCTGATCACCGGCGCCGACAGCGGCATCGGTCGCGCCGTGGCACTGGCCTATGCGCGTGAGGGCGCCGATGTGATGATCTCTTACCTCGATGAGCACGAAGAGGCGGACGTGACCCGCGCGCTCGTCGAAGAGGCCGGGCCCACCGCCTACGTGATGCCCGGCGACATCTGCAAGGGCGATCATTGCCGCGCGCTGGTGCGCGACACGCATGAGGCATTCGGTCGGCTCGATATCCTTGTGAACAACGCCGCCCACCAGATGCATTTCGAGGCGCTCGAGGACATCTCCGACGACGAATGGGAGATGACGTTCCGCACCAACGTCCACTCGATGTTCTACCTGTGCAAGGCCGCCGCACCCGTGATGGGCAAGGGCGGCGCAATCATCAATACCGCCTCGATCAACTCGGACAGGCCCAATCCCGGCCTTCTGGCCTATGCCACCACCAAGGGGGCGGTGCAGAACTTCACCGCCGGGCTGGCCCAGATGCTTGCAGAACGCGGCATCCGCGTGAACTGCGTTGCGCCGGGGCCGGTCTGGACGCCGCTGATCCCCTCGACCCTGCCCGCCAAGTCCGTGGCGGGGTTCGGACAGGACAAACCGATGGGCCGCCCGGCCCAACCCGCCGAGCTGGCCCCGGCCTATGTGATGCTGGCCGATCCCCGGTCCAGCTATACGTCGGGGGCCACCATCGCGGTGACCGGCGGCGCACCGATGATCTGAAACATGCCGGGCGCGTGCAGCGCGCCCGCCCTGAACCCAAGGCAACGCAACCCTCTCGCGGGCTCCGCCGTTTTCGGATTCAGCCCTTTGACCAATCGTCCAGCGCCTTCATGGCGCCGGTGCCGATGCCCCGCGCCTCTGGCGCGTTCAAGGGACAGGGGCGCGCAAGCCGCGCCTCCATGTCGCCCGCATGAAAACCGTCGGGCCGGGTCAGATCGTCCAGCTCCTCCCAGGACACCGGCGCCGCCACGGCGGCTCCGGGTCGGGCGCGAAGCGAATAGGGCGCGATTGCGGTCGCGCCGCGTTCATTGCGCAGCCAGTCGATGAAGATCCGCCCCTTGCGCTTTGACTTCGACATGGTCGCGGTAAAGGCATCCGGGTCGCGCTCCGCCAATGTCTGCGCGAAGGTGCGGGCAAAGTCCTTCACCCGATCCCAGCCCGAAATCCGGCGCAGGGGCACAACCACATGGATTCCCTTGCCTCCGGTCATCATCGCCGCCGATTGCAGGCCGCAGGCGTCCAGACCATCGCGGACCTGCCTTGCCGCCGCCTTGACCCGCGCAAAATCCAGGCTCTCGTCAGGGTCAAGATCGAACACCAGGCGGTCGGGACGCTCGATCCGGTCGCGCGCCGCGCCCCAGATATGGAACTCCAGCGTCCCCATTTGCGCCGCTGCGATCAGACCCTCGGTCGTGGTGACATACATGTAGTCTTCCACGTCGCCGTCCTTTTCCTCGATCGGCATGGTCTTGATCGCCTCGGGAAATCCCTTGCCCGCGTGTTTCTGGAAGAAACAGTCGCCAGAAATCCCGTCCGGACAGCGCAGCAGCGACAGCGGGCGGTCGGCGGCATGGTCCAGCATCCGCTCGCCCACACGGTCGTAATGCTCGGCCACCTCGCCCTTGGTCAAAGCGGCCTCGGGATAGACGACCCGCCCGACGCTTGACACCCGCACGCCGCCAATCCGGCGCCCGTCATCGCTTTCGCTGTCTGTCTCGGCTTCCGCTTTGGCGCTCACGTCCTTGGCCTCCTTGTCCTCGCGCAGGCCCTGATAAACACCATGGCGAATCCGGCCTTCGCTGGTGAATTCGGTATATTCGGCCTCGACGACCAGATTGGGCGTCACCCAGTTTGCGTCTTTCACCTCGGACGGCAATTCGCCGTCAAAAGGCGCTGATTTTCGGCCAAGCGATGAAAGCGCCGTCTTCAGCTCCTTGAAATCGTCCTCGTCGAATCCGGTGCCGACGCGGCCACGATAGACCAGTTTGCCGCGCTCATAGCTACCCAGCACCAACGAGGCAAAGGGCCGCCCCGGCTTGTCTGAAGGTGACCAGCCCGCAATCACGAATTCGGCCCGCCGGATGCATTTGGATTTGATCCAGGCCATGCTGCGCCCGCCGCGATAGGGCGCATCGCGGCGTTTCGAGATGATCCCCTCGCCGCCCGCATCGCACATTGCCGCCAGCGCGGCGGCGCCCTCCTCCTCGATGATCGGGCTAAGCCGAAGCGGGCCGCGCGGTGGCAGGCCCTTGAACAGTTTCTCCAGCGCCTTGCGCCGCTCGGAAAGGGGCTTTTCGGTCAGGTCCTCGCCATCCAGAACCATGCAGTCGAAGACATAGCAGGTCAGCGCATCGCCGGTCTTCAGTGCCTTTTGCAACGTCGAGAAATCACCGCCCCCGCGCCCGGCGATCACTTCGCCGTCGATCAGCACCGAGTCACAGTCAAGCGCGGCCGCCGGCTCGCTCAGCACAGCGAACCGGTCGGACCAGTCCTTACCGTTGCGCGAATAAAGCCGCACACCGCCCTTGCCCAGCGCGATCACGCAGCGATAACCGTCCAGCTTGGCCTCGTGCTGCCAGGTCTCACCCTCGGGCGGCGCATCCTTGAGCGTGGCAAGCTGCACTTTGCGAAACCGGGGCCGCGGCTTGTCGTGGTTTGGGGGCGCGGGGGTGTTCCCCTCTGCGATGTCCCGCATCGTCCGTCCGGTGGTCACGCTTGTCTTGAACTTATCGGTCAGCGTATCGGCGCGCGAGCCTGCAAAATCATCGCGTTCCTTGATCAGCAGCCAGTTCTCGTTCTTTTCGCCGTCCTCGTCACCCATTCGCACCAGCGCCCAGCCGCCTTTCATGCGCGCGCCATGCAGACGAAAATGCAGCTTGCCCTCTTTCAAACCCTCCGCGGGGTCGTGCAGGGGCTCCCACCAGCCGCTATCCCACAGCATCACGGTGCCACCGCCATATTCATCTTCGGGGATCGTACCCTCGAACGCCCCGTAAGCGACGGGGTGGTCTTCGGTCCTGACCGCAAGGCGTTTTTGCGACGGATCGGCCGATGGCCCCTTGGTCACCGCCCAGGACAGCAGCACGCCGCCCAGTTCCAGCCGAAGATCGTAATGCAGGCTGCTGGCATCGTGCTTTTGCACCACAAATGACAGCCGATCACCGCCTGCCTCAAGCAGCTCTGCGCGCGGCTCGGGCGTGACGTCGAAATCGCGCTTCTTTTCATATGCGTCAAGCGACCTCATGACGCGGTCTTGCGCCCGCGTGACGCGCACCATTTCCGCCCTTTATGGATTGCTGTAGCTGGCATGCCGTGGACCCTCGTCTTGCGCGTCCCGCTGTTACATGCGCAGGGCCGCGCGCGGTTTCTATTCTTCGATCACGACCTCGCCATCACCTGGCTCGACCGTCTCGGTCAGCGCGTCGGCGGGCACGTTCACATCGCCTTCCGAAAGCTCGGCCGCAGGAGCCTCTTGCTCGCTCGCCTCCGGACCCGGCGCCATGACTGCCTCCTCGGTGATCCATAAAAGAATCATGCCAACCCCGAAAACCACGGCAAGCCCCATGATGATCAGCGGCACGCGATGGCGGCGTTTCTCTCTTTGCGGGTCGGTATCGGACGGACTCATTGATAATCTCCTTTCCCCTTTTTGAGATCAACCGCGGCGGCGCGGAAATGTTCCATCGGAATTATGCGGATGACCCTGAACACGCAGGAACATCGACCGCCCCTTTTGCGTTTCATGTCAGGATACCGATCCAAGGACCAAAGGAGGACCGAGATGCAGATTTCAGAACTCATGACGCGCAACCCGATCACCGTAACCCCCAACCAGACCATCGGCGAGGCGGCAGCGATCATGGAAAAATCCGATCTGGGTTTCCTGCCCGTCGGCGAAGACGACCGCATGGTCGGCATGATCACTGACCGTGATATCGCGCTTCGGGGCGCCGGTCTGGGCAAGACGCCCAACACGCTGGTGCGCGACGCGATGACCCAAGACGTGCGCTACTGCTATGACGACGAAGAGACCCAAGCCGTCGTGCAAAACCTTGGCAGTCAGCAAATTCGCCGCATCCCGGTCGTGTCGCGCAGCGAAAAGCAGCTGGTCGGCATTGTGTCACTGGGAGACATCGCCCAACGCGGCAGCGACGACGACGCCGGTAGGGCTCTGGAAAAGATCGCCCAACCGGGCGGCGCGCATACCTGACGACGCAGACCAAGCACATCAGAAAAGCCGGATCAAAGTTCCGCACGCGCCGCCCTTGAGCCACTTGAGGGCATGTGCGGAACGATCCGCCGCCGGTCACATCCTACGAAAGGAAACACCATGACAGATACGGAAAAAACCACCCGGACCATCCCGACCGAGGTTCAGCGCCAAGAGGGCAACGTGATCAACCAGACCGCTCAGCAGATCGACCCCGCCGGGCGGCACCGCGTTGACGTGAACGCCAATACCGAAGGCGAGTGGAACACCAAGCAACCCGGCGATCTGCCCGAGGATCTTCCCCCTCAGGGCCCTGGCTCCGCGCTCGATCACAGAGCGGTCCGCGAAGCCGGGCCCAAGCAGATGGAGAACCCGCCGAAAAGTTGGGACGAGGTCGACGAGGAAAACGATCAGACCTTCCCGGCAAGCGATCCCCCGGCAAACTACTGAATGCCGCACCCTGAACCCGGCAGCGGATCATCATCGCGCTGCCAGGGCCTTTGCTGCCCGCATTTCGCGCAGATATCCTGCAGTGCGGTCTTCAGACCTTCCTCGAGCGTCGGGTGATAAAAGGGCAGATCCAGCGCCTCGCTTGCCGTGGTGCCGCCTTGGATCAGCCACGCCAGAAGATGCGCCAGATGCTCGCCCTCCGGCGCACAAAGCGACGCACCCACCAGCTTGCCGTCGCCGACGCGCGCATGAATCCGGGCAAGGCCATGCGCCTGCCCCATCACCACCGCGCGCCCCTGATCCGAAAAATCCACCTCGCCGGTGACATGTTCGCTGTCACCCTGTTCTGGGATCGTCCCGATTACCGCTGCGGCGGGGTGCGTAAACGCGATACTGAACGCGACCTTGCGCGCCGTGCTGCGCAGATCGGGAAAGGCGGCGGCATTGCGCCCCGCGATCGTGCCCTCCTGGGATGCTTCGTGCAGTAGCGGCCGGTCGTGATTGGCATCGCCCGCGATGAACACCGGCGCGTCGCCGCATTGCATCGTGGTCGGGTCGAAATGCGGGGTGCCGTGATCGTCCAGCTCCAACCCGGCATTCTCAAGCGCCAGCGCCTTCAGGTTCGGGGGCCGCCCTGCAGCCATCAGGATCTTGTCGAACCGCGCCTCGCCGTCCTCCCAGCCCAAGGCGACCCCGTCGGGATGCGGCGCGGGGTCGGGCTTGCAGTTCAGATGGATGGGAAAGCTCTGGGTCAGGATCTCGAACAGCGCCTTGCTGGTCTCTTCGGGCAAGGCAGCAAGCTGCTCACCGGCATCGAAAACTTCGACCCGAACGCCCAGCCGGTGCATCGCCTGAGCCAGCTCCAGCCCCAGTGGCCCGGCCCCGATCACGCCCAGCGTTTCGGGCAGGTCATCCAGCTCGAAAATCGTGGCATTGGTCAGGATATGTTCCTTCACCGCCTCATATGGCGCGGGCAAAGCCGAAGCGGCGCCGGTAGCGATGACCACGCTGCGGGCCTCGACGCGCGCGCCATTGTCCAGCGCCAGAACCCCCGGCGCCTCGAAACGGGCAGAGGCCCGGATGCAGGTGCCTTCGGGAAGTTCGGCGATATCGTCGCGAACGCCTTGTGCGAAGTCATCTCGCAGCCTGCGCACCCGCTGCATGACCTCGCGCCCGTTGACACGCGGGTCGGCATGAATTCCGAACTCGGCCGCGTGCCTCACGCTCTCTGCCGCCTCGGCGGCGGCGATCAACAGCTTTGAGGGCATACAGCCCACGGTGGCACAGGTTGTGCCTGCAAACTCCGGGTCGATCAGTAGTGTGCTCGCCCCTTCTCGACGGGCATGGCGCAGCGCGGCCAGGCCGGCGGTCCCGGCCCCCAGCACCGCCACATCGGCGCGGTGGGATTGAACGTTCATCGATGCCTCCAACAGATTCGACCTCACTCAACGCGCGAAAGCCGACTCTGGTTCCGTCTGTCCGCCTGCCGGATTGGCCCATGCCCCTGCCCGCCCGCGGATAACTATATCTCGATATTGAGTTTCTTGATCATGTCATCCCGGCTCGAAAGGGCACGCTTGGTTTGCTCGGGCGAGACCGCCCCGCAGCCGTTGATCAGGCATTCGGCCGCCAGGATGAAGGTGGTCAGGGAATTCGACAGAAAGCTGGTCTGATGCGGAACAAGGATCGCGGCGCGCGATACCGCCGCCAGCGGCGAGCTGGCACTGTCGGTGACGGCCACGACCTTTACGCCGTGCCCGGCGGCGGCGCGCGCCGTTTGCGCCACCTGCGCCGAATAAGGCGCGCAACTGGCCGAGATCAGCACATCGTCCTGGCCCATCGCGGCAAGCCCTTCGGCAACGCCGAGATTGTTGGAATCCAGCACATGCACGTCCGACCGGATCATCCTCAGCCCATAGGCCAGGAAACCCGCAAAGGCATGGAACTGGCGAATTCCATGCACCATGACACGCGGCGCCGAGGTGATCAGTTCAGTCGCCGCATGGAACTGCTCGATATCGCAACCTTCAAGGAAGCGCTCGATATTCGCCTGGTTCTCGCGGCAAAGCCGCGCGATGCCGCCCATCCCCGTGGCATCCTCGCCCGCCAGCGCGGCCTGCGCCTGCCGGGTGTAGAAATCTCCGGGGGCCGACATCGACGCATCCAGCAAGACCTGCTGGAATGCGCCGAAACCGGGATAGCCCAGATTGCGGGCCAGCCGGGTCAGCGTGGACGGGTTTACCGACAGCTTCTCAGCCATTGCGGTGATCGACAACAGCGCCGGGTCGCCGCGAAGATCGAGGATGTCCGCCAGCGCCTTCTGCGCCTTTGGCCCAAGCGAAAGATGCGCTTCCTTGCGCGCGATACGCAGCATCAGGTCGCGCAATTCCTGCACGTCTTGCGGTGGCGCGGCCTTTTCGCCAGCGGCACCGTCAGTGGCTTGCAAAGACCGGCTGGTCCGAGTTCTGGTCATAGATGCTCCATTCCACCTTGGATCGTCCTATGTGAAACAGGGCCGTGGCAAGCGTATTCTCATTGTCCGGATCATCCGGCTGGCATCTGTGGATCGGCAGACCCGGTCCCGACACGTCCCGCAGGATGGTCAGCGGATCGCGCACGCCACCCTCCAGCATGTCCAGCCCGCGCACCTGCCGGTCGCGTGACGACCGGGTGACGGTCTGGCCAGTGCCTGCAAGCCCGAGGTGGAGCGCGTGATTGGCATGGACCGACGGCGCCTCGATCGCCTGGGCCGAACAGGCACCGGCACCGAATTCCACGCTCATCACCCGCGGATCGCCCGCCTGGGCCAGCGTCATGTGGAAACCGCCGCTGGCGTTATGGCGGTCCAGCCCGGCCAGCGCCTCGTCCAGCGAGCTGCAGGCAAGCACGGCGCGCCCCAGCCCGATCCGCGGCACCTGCGCGGCCACATTGTGCAGGCGCAGATTGTTGACCGCCTGCACCAGCCCCGCATCATTGATGCCGAAGGTATGACCGGGCAACGAACCCGGATAGCAGAAGGATGTCAGCGCCGGGCCGTCATCCGGCGTCAGCCGGGCAACAAAGGCATGTCCCCGAAAACCCGGCAAGCCATCCTCGTTATGTCCGATCACCGGGCTGTCGCCGGGGATCTGAACCGTGGTGCATCCATCGGGCACATTGGACATGAGATCGCCCCGGCAGTTCCAGGCCACCACCTGTTCAAGCGGCAGGCCAAGCCCCTCCGCAAGGCCCTGCAATTCCTCCCATACCGCCGGAAACACGCTGCGCAGCGTGTCCCCCATGCGTCGCACCGCGCCCGCATGGGCGCTGTCGGTCACCGCATGCCAGTAATCGGCATGCAACAAGACATCCCGCACCGCCGCGCGCCCGGCTTCTCCCAGCGCGCGCCCGATCTGGCGCGGGGTGCCATGTGCGGTGACACTGCCAAGTTCGGAGAGCGCAGACTCAGACATGCTGCAGAAAATCCTTCATCCGGTCGTTGGGCGGCGAGTCGATCACCTCGCGCGGGTTGCCATCAACGGCGATATGGCCATGCTCCATGAAGATCAGCCGGGTGCCCACCTGCTTGGCGAACCCCATCTCGTGGGTGACGACAACCATGGTCATGCCTTCTTCGGCCAGCGCCCGCATCACGTTCAGCACTTCCTGCTTCAGTTCCGGGTCCAGCGCCGATGTCGGCTCATCGAACAGCATGACCTTTGGCTTCACGGCCAGCGCGCGGGCAATCGCCACGCGCTGCTGCTGGCCGCCCGAAAGCTCGGCGGGGTAATGATCCGCCTTTTCGCGCAAGCCCACCTTTTCCAGCAGGTCCAGCGCCGCCGCGCGCGCCTTGTCCCGGCTCAGGCCGCGCACCTTCGAGGGGCCGAAGGCCACGTTCTCCAGCGCGGTCAGCTGCGGGAAAAGGTTGAACTGCTGGAAAACCATCCCGGCTTCCTGCCGGATTTCGCGCAATTGCCTTTTTCCGCCCGTAACGCTCAGGCCATCCACGACAAGATCACCGCTGGTGATCGTCTCAAGGCCGTTGATGCAGCGCAGCAAGGTGGATTTCCCCGAACCGGACGGGCCGACCAGCACGACGACCTCGCCGGTCTCGATCGAGAGGTCCACGCCATCGAGAACCTTCAGCGGGCCGAAATGCTTTGAGGTGTTCTTGAATTCGATGATGCTCATAGGATCCTCATGCGGTTTTCGATGGTGCGCAGGATCAGGCTCAGGGTGCCGGTCATGATCAGGTAGATGATCGCCACGGCGGTCCATATCTCGACCGCGCGAAAGTTCGATGCCATGATTTCCTGCCCTGTGCGGGTCAGTTCCCCCACGCCGATCACGATGAACAGCGATGTATCCTTGAGGCTGACAATGAACTGGTTGCCCAATGGCGGGATCAACCGGCGAAAGGCCAGCGGGCCGACAATATAGACCAGCACCTTCCAATGCGGCAGACCGATCGCCAGCCCGGCCTCGGTCAGGCCCTTGCCGATCGACAAAAACGCGCCGCGCACGATTTCCGCGATATAGGCCCCGGCATTGACCACAATGGCCAGCACCGCCGCGCTCATCGGATCAATGCGCAGGTCGGCCAGAACCGGCAGGGCGAAATAGAGGAACATGACCTGCACCACGATGGGTGTGCCGCGGATGATCTCGACATAGGTGAATGCGACCGCGTTCAGGATGCGCCCGCCGTAGGCGCGCATCAGCCCGGCCAGGGTGCCCAGAACAAGGCCGCCGATCAGGCCGACCACGGTAATGTAGATCGTCGTTTTCGCTCCCTCCAGAAGCTGGGGGATGAATTCGACGATGACGGACCAGTCCGTTTCCATGGAAGGCCTCCGTAATTGGGTGTCAGTTGAATCTTCGGTTGGGCCGGGCCATTTGCGGCCCGGCCTTGGTCGGGGATCAGCTGTCGCCGCCGAACCACTTGGAATAGATCGCGTCATAGCGACCGTCTTCGCGCATCTTGGCCAGTGCTTCGTTCACCGGTCCGACCAGTTCGCTGCCCTTGGGAAAGCCGATGCCGTATTGATGCGCCATTTGCTGGTCGCCCACGGCCTTCACGTCCCCGCCACCGGCGGTGGCGATATAGTAAAGCACGTTGGGCGTGTCGTGCATCGCGGCGTCCACGCGCCCGGTGCGCAGCTCCAGATAGGCATTGTCGATATTGGGGAACTTGCGCAGCTCGGTGTCGGGCAGGTTCTCTTCGGCCCAGTCAGACGCCGAAGTGCCGGTTTTCACCGCCAGCGTCTTGCCGGCCAGATCGTCCCATGTCGTGATATCGCTGTCGGCGGGAACCATCAGGCGAAAGCCGCTGTCATAATAGCCGTCCGAGAAGTCGATGACCTCCTCGCGCTCGGGCTTGATGGTGATACCGGCCAGGGCCACATCGACCTGCCCGGTCTGCAGCGCCGGGATGATCCCCGAAAAATCCATCGGGCGCAGTTCGTATTCCAGCTCCAGTTCTTCGGCGATGGCGTTCCACATGTCGATGTCGAACCCGGTATATTCTCCGTCCTGCTTGAATTCGAACGGCACGAAAGCGGTGTCGGTCGCCACGACGATATCGTCGGCGTGGGCGATGGATGCACCAAAGGCAAGGGCCGCCGTGGCGGCCAGGTTGAGTAGCGTCTTCATGTCAACTCCCGGTTGGCTTGATTGCAAATTTATCGCGCTTTTATGTTTAGCGCTGCAAATTTATTTGCACATTCAGCCCCGAAATGCAAACCTCGTTTTGCGCGATGACATCGTCTGC
>Ga0102925_1001684_pt1 | contig 12251 bp, 8 predicted proteins | sample SalPonR1_A_D1_MG_FD_78216 | JGI IMG/M metagenome (GOLD analysis project Ga0102925, IMG submission 78216) | Salt pond soil microbial communities from South San Francisco under conditions of wetland restoration - Salt Pond MetaG R1_A_D1_MG | ecosystem: Environmental > Aquatic > Marine > Intertidal... | reverse complement strand
TTAGAGCGAAGCCCTCACTAATAATACTACTTCTAAATTATTTTTCAGGATTTTTAATACTCAGTTCCTCAACACTTACCATATCGATGTAGTAATAAGCAAGTCCGTTTTTGATAATATGATCCTGAAGTGGCAGATTTAATTTCGAAATATCCAATATTGTAAATTTTGTTTGTTTATCAGGATAAAAATTGCCTATAGTAATGTATTGTTCACCTCCATCAGCTTTAATCGTATCAGACAACTCGTACCAGATATTATTTTCGGTAAATACAGTATCCTCCGGGACAGAAATCTGAGGTTCGTAGATAAGCGTTTGGTAAGAAAACCGATTTTTTATTTTTTCTTCAGAAAAAAATGCCCCAAACCTGTTAACGGCATAGGTTGAGTAAGTAGCAACTGCATAATGTATAGTTACCAAATAATGCTGATTTGTTAATAAAGGCTTCTTAAGTTTTGCCTGTAAGTACTCCCGGTAATTCAGGTCTTTTTCATCAGCAGTATCCTCCACATGTATTTCCAATAAAACAATCCCGGCATAAGCTTGCCCATCGTAAGCCCAAAGATTTCCAATAAAATTTTCGGGTACACTAACCTGTAAATTAGTACAACTGTTAAAATAATCGCTGGTTCCTTTGTTGGGTAAATACCAGTGAGGAATTAATTTTTTTTTAGGATATATAGTCATATCGTATGGACACTCATCATAGGCTTCAAAACTTGGATTGGGTACAAGATTTTGCGCAAACAGAAAACCCGAAAACAACATGAAGAACAATAAAAGTAAAAATTCTTTCATCCTAAAAACCTATTTTGGGTGCTTTACGCCACAAAATATTTACACCAACACAAGCTCTGGTGTCATAAGCATCTTCTGGTTCAACATCTTCGGCTAATACGGTTATTTCTATGATAACACTTTGCGTGAAATCATTGGTAAAACCCACCGATTCGATATAATCGTCATTCATATTATCATATAAGAGTTCTTTGGTCCGTGCATTCATAATTTTAAAATGAACAGGGCCAAAACCATCTTCTGTACAAATACCAATTTTAAAATCTTTTTCACCATATAAAACCAGTTTATACTCAAAGGTCTTTTTTATCTCAACCATAGCACTTTTCGACTGCCCATAGGGGTTAAAGCTGCCATCATTAGCCAAGCGGCAGGCCGATGTTTCGTGAAATCCATCGCAATATTGAGCCTGTATATGTTTTTGCGGCACTAAAAAGAATAAAAAAGCAAAAACGGTAAATACGAATAATATATTATTTTTCATTGTATTATTATTTAATTAATTTCTACAGATGATAAAAGTACTGTTAATTGTCAGGGGTAATAATCTCATTTCGTATAGAAATAATATTGGTTTTGAATCGGTTAAAATTTTCATTATTTACAACAAATTGTGTTCCTCCTGTAAATCTCATTTTTCCCTCTTCTTCAACAACCTTTTGTTTCTTCTCCTCTTTTTTTAGTTGATCAAATGTCTGTTTTAACACTTCAAGTTGGTCAATAATCAATTTTACATAAGGATCATCAGCATAAACCTGTGCATATTGGTAAAAATTATCGAAAACAAATTTCTGCTCATACATCTTTGTAATTATTTCTTTATAATCATCAAAGTCATCGACAAGCATTACGGACAAGTATAATGATTCAACAATTGCACCGGTAGAAATCAGAGTAAAAATATTTTCACGGTCAGAGTTTTCCAAATTATTAGAAATTTTATAATACAATTCCTGTGATATCTTATTTAACGTATCTTTTTGGTCAAGATTACTTTGTATGCGCTCAATGGTTTTATTTTCCATTAATCCATAAATATTTACCTCCTCGGATAATTTTTTAATTACTTTAAGGTATTCCAATTCGGTGGTAGTTTCTTTAGAGTAGCTCAGGTAAGCAAAATCGGCAATATAAACACCCAAATTTACCGCCTGGCTTCGTGTATTCAGGTAGTTCTTTGCATTGGAATACGGGTTGACTAATGAGGGATCTATATTTACCTCATCTATAAATATTTCAGCCAAAATTTCGTTGGGCGAAGGTAAAACATAAATTACCTCTTTTAAAGTATCCTTCATTTGGATATTTTCTGTTGTTTCTTTATTCTCTATTGTATCCGGGCTTTCTTTTTTACACGAATTACATCCGGTAAGGAATACTAAAGAAACCAACGTTGTTAATAAAATATAATGGTGTTTCATAAACGGTTTATTTTATGATTAAATTTTTATTCTCAAACGTAATAACTAAAATAAGAAATAATAATAAAGTAAAAAGCCAAATAGCAAAAATATTAAAATACAAAGTATCAATCTCCCAATGGCCTACTATTTTTACGGGTGAAAAAAAGTGCGCCCTCCCGTAGTTTGATAATGGTTTTTGGTAAACAGGCTCAATTTTTCGTATAAGTTCATTTGAACGAGTACTTTTTTTAACAGGTTCGAAATTATTCCGGTTTAAAACCATATTGGCCAAACTGTTGTTATAATATGTATTTTTAAAATGATTGTACTGATCAATATCTCCTAATTGACTTACTAATGTATTGGTAATAGTATCTTTCAGATACATATATTTATTAATATCATTATTAATGGCTTGTTTTAAGCGACTTAACTCAGTCTCTATAGTGATTCTTGCTTTTTCTTCAGGCAATTTCTGTAAAATTTGGTTTGTTATATTGATTCTATTTTTTCTTTTCAGTTGATTTACTAAGGATTGAATAAAATCAACTTTTTGTTCCAGCCCATCATCAACTTCATATTTTATCGCGTCTAAAGCCCCTTCAGCTTCAGATATTACAAATAACAAATCATATTTTAAATTACTGATTTTTTGTTCGACAGGAAAATAGTGCTTTTGAAATTTATTCTCTTTAAACTGTGTAACAACCAGCGCTTCGTAAGCCCATCTCGAAACCATCATATCGCCAATAAAAGGCACAAATTTCTCAGAGACTACTTTTTCGTTTAATTCATCATATTGCACAATGGTACCGCTTAACAATATTTGCGGAACAATAAGCAGCGGAACAAGAATATAAATCACAACTACTGAATTAAACAAAGCTGAGATTAATAATCCCAACGTATTGGCAAAACAAAACGTGGTAAACAATATCAATGTATATTGCCAGAACATTCCTTCAATCTCAAGCAGAGTGTTGCCAATAAAAACATATAAAACAGTTTGCACAAAACTTACTAAAAAAAGAAGAAGTAATTTAGACAATAAATAAGCTGTTTTATCCAGATTCAGAAACTGCTCTCTTTTCAGTATTTTTCGGTCACGAAAAATTTCTTCGGCACTAATAACCAAACCTACAAAAAGGGCAACAATAACACACATAAAAAGGTAAGCCGGGATATTATCATTAAAAATAAAAGCATATTTCCCGGTAGATTTATCTATTCCCGAACGGGTTAACAATGCTAAGATAGAGGCAAGTATGGGTGTTATTAACAAAGAAAAAATAATATATTGATGATTTGAAATTTTACTTAAAACATTACGCTTAAAAAATACTCCAAACTGTTTAAAGGCAGTTGGTTTGTTAAACCTTGTTTTGGGCAGCTCCCTCTTTTCATCACTTTTTGATTTTAACCTTTCAGGGAGATTCTCCAGATAAAAGCTGTGCCACTGTTTAACTGATATTTTTCTTTCATTGAGCAATAATCCTTTGCTGTCGACTTTTTTCTCGGATAAAATGTTAAAAACAGCTTCGTGATTTACATTTCCACAAAGCCGGCACTTATCCGAAAGTTTCACAAATTTGTTGGCAGTTTCGTTAAAGTAATGGATGGAGTCTACCGGGTTTCCAAAATAAACAGGATAGCCGTTTTTATCAAGTACCAGTATTTTATCAAAAAGCTTGAAATGTTCAGATGACGGTTGGTGGATATTGGCAAATACAATTTTTCCTTTAGCTGACTGATAGTTCAACAACTCCATAATTTCGTCAGCATCAGAGATCGCCAGTCCTGAGGTTGGCTCATCGGCAAACAAAATCCATGGCTCCCGAATCAACTCAAGAGCTATATTTAATCGTTTACGCTGCCCTCCACTAATATATTTATTTAACGGGGTACCTACTTTTAAATCTTTTACCTCAAAAAGATTCAGGTTTTTTAATAACAGACCTACCCGCTTTACAATCTCATCTTTACTAAGATTACCAAAACACAATTGGGCACTTAAATACAAATTTTCAAACACTGTCAGCTCTTCTACAAGCAAATCGTCCTGAGGGATGTATCCTATTAATCCTTCAATATTTTTATGGTCTTTAAAAATATCATAATTATTAATTCTTATTTCTCCCTGTTCAGGTTTTAGCGAGCCGGTTAATAAATTGATTAATGTTGATTTTCCTACTCCGCTTTTTCCAATAACTCCAATCATTTGACCAGATTCTGCCCTGAACGATAATTGATGTATGCCGTTCCTGCTTCGAGGAAAACTAAATTCTAGCTCCTGAGCTTTTAACTCAATCGAAAGATTCTCTTCTGATTCAAATTCACGAGCTACCTGATTATAATAGACAGGTTCAATAGACTCTCCGTCAATTTTTGAACCCGGATAAAAAATGTAAATATTTTCAGGAAAAACATTAAAATCATCAATAGTAATTGTTCCGGAACCTTTATAATAAAAAAGGATAAGATCAGGCCCTGATATCTTCAGAAAAAAAATATTTCCCTGTAGTTTTTTTCGTTCTATAAAATGGATGCCAACGTTAGAAAGATTTTGACTTCCAACAACCAGCAAATTATCCCGGTTTTTAATATCATACAATCGTTCAAAAATAAAAGATCTGCAATGTTCGTAATCGGCTTTTTGAATATTTAAAACGTCCGCAACTTCCCGTGAAATAGAATCGATGCTTTTTTGTTCTTCACCTTTAGACAGTTTTTGGTATTTGAATAAAAATTTATGGAAAAACAGCAATCTGAATAACAATAAAAAACGATCAGAAATAGTCAGCTCATTAACCAGTCTGGCTATATATTCATAAATAAATTGTTGGAAAGTATTTACTTCAAAGGATTCATCTTTCGAAAGATATTCATTATAATAATCATTAAATAATTCGAGATAATCGTTTAAAATATCTGCCGAAAATTCTTTTCGCAAAAAAGATTGAATAAATAATTTTACATTATCGACAAATAGGGATGGATGCTGCGCAGTAATAAACGCAAACAATCGAATTAAGCTTTCAAGTAATAATTTATTCATGCTAGATGTTATAGTTAAATATTAATTCAACACAGGCTCCGGCATTTTCTTTGTTATACACCTCCATTTTACCATGGTGGTAATCCATTATTAGTTTTACAAGATACATACTTAATTCGTTATTTTCATTAAATTCCTCTTCTTTAAATCGATAAGGAGAGAAAATGTTAGCGATTGCTTCTTCACTAAATCCTTTTCCATAGTCAACCATCGAGAAAACAATTCCTTTATCCTCTTTTTTTAATGATAAATCTATTGTTGAATGCTCTTTAGAATGTTCGGCTGCATTGCGAATCAAAAACAGTAACGCTTTAAACAGAAGATCTTTATCGCCATTTATATTTATTTCTTCAAAATCTTCATTAATTTCAACCTGCTGTTGAGTTAAAACTTCATTCAATTCTAATAGGGCAAAACGAGCCATCTCTGCTAAATCAAATTCTTCGGGATTAAACTCATAGCTTCTTGCACTAAGTTCTGTTGTTAAAATCGCTTTAGTGGCAAAATTCTCCAATCGTGCAACTGATTTTTCCAGCAAATCAATTAGGTTTTTCAGAGCAAAGGAAGCTTCCTGATTTTTTAACACATGTAAAGTACCAATAATACCTGTTAAGGGAGTTCGTATTTCGGTGCTGGTCATGTTTAAAAAATACGATTTCATTTTATCGAGATTTTGCAATTCGGTGAGTGCTTCTTCCAGTTTTTTATTGGATTCCTGCAGCGCCTTAGTTTTTTCATCTACTTTTTGTTCTAACCACTGGTTAACATCTTTCAGTTTATCGCGACTGTCTTTTAATTCAAGATGAGTATTGATTCGGGCTAACAATTCTGCGGTATCAAAAGGCTTGCTTACATAATCCTGTGCATTAAGCTCAAAACCTTTTACAATACTTTCTTTATCGGTTTTTGCTGTTAGAAAGATAATCGGGATATCGCTGTATTGCTCATCTTGTCTTATCTTTTCACAAACCTCATATCCGTCCATTCCGGGCATCATAATATCAAGCAATAGTAAATCAAATTTTTCTGATTTGATCCATTCCAAAGCTTCTCTACCACTTAGCGCATATTCAACATTATATCCATTTTTTTCCAGTAAATTCCCTAATACCTGCAGATTTTTCGGATTGTCATCAACAATTAATATTTTAAATTTTTGTGTATCCATTTAGAGTATCTTTTTAACACAATTTTTTTATGGTAATTGATTTTTTAATTTTTTCACAAACGAATCAAACTGTTTGATCAACATTTTTTCTTTCTCTACATTAAATGCTTTAGAAGCATTCATTATTTCATTTCCATAATCTTCTACTGGTTTATTATCAAATTTCCGGCCCAAATCAATTAACATTTGAGCAAACGATGCTACAACTTTTTTGGGCAAAAAATGTTGCATTTTTTCAATATATGGAGTAGACTGTATTTCCAGTTGATTAATCATTTCTGGTAAATTTTCTAATGCTTTACCGGATAATTTAAAAGCAGATTCAGATGACTTTTCTATCGTGTCATCCTCTACCAATTCATAATGAATATATTTTTTCAAAATATTATAAATCTTATTAAAATCAACGGGCTTACTAACATACTCATCAAACCCGGACTGTAACACTTTTATTTTATCATTATCTAATGTATATGCAGTAACAGCAATAGCAGGAATATTTTTTAAAGCATCATTTTTACTAATTTCCTCATAAAGCTCATAACCGCCTTTTTCAGGCATATACAAGTCAATAAACATAATATCAGGGATAACTGTTTTTAAAAGAGCTAAGGCTTCATTTGCATTGGTAGCCTCAAAAACTTCAAAACTATATTGCCCCAACCTTAATTTCAAAACTTCCCGGTTGCTTTCAATATCATCAACAAGTAATATTTTGGCAGGTTGAAAAATTACTTTTTCCGATTTAGTCTTAGATTTTATTTCTACCTCATCAGTATTATCAGCAATTTTTACATTATTTAGTTTTAGTGTAAATATGCTGCCTTTGTTTGTTTCACTTTCAATCATTATTTCACCGTTCATTAAAGCGGCTAATTTATTCGAAATAGCCAACCCCAAACCTGTACCTCCATATCTTTTACTATCTTGCCCTTCCATTTGTTCAAAAACTCTGAATACATTCTGCTGATGTTTTTCAGCTATTCCAATACCGGTATCTTCAACGCTTATCAATAGCTGCATAGAATCATCGGACAAACCAACTGTATTGGCTTTTATTTTAACGTACCCCTGTTCGGTAAACTTTACAGCATTACTTACCAGATTAAGTAATATTTGTTTTATGCGCAATTCATCAAGCATTAAATGGTCCGGTATAACATCATCTATTTCGGTTATCAGATCTAAATTTTTCTCTTTAGCACTAAATCTAAAAACCTCTGAGATATCGTGTATTAAATCACGTACATCAATAGATTCATATTTTATCTCGGTTTTACCGGCTTCAATTTTAGAAAAATCAAGGATATCATTTATCAGGCTAAGCAATGTTTTTCCACTGGACTGTATTGAGTGAATATAATCGATCATCACATAATCATCGAGTTCTTGTTCCAAAACATCAGCAAATCCTAAAATAGAATTCATAGGGGTACGAATTTCATGGCTCATACTGGCAATAAATTCACTTTTTGATTTGCTGGCTTCATCGGCCTTATTCTTTGCTTTACGAAGTTCTTCTTCCATTTTTATACGATAAGAAATATCTTTCTCCAGATTTTTTATCCTGGTAAGGTCATTAACCATGGTAACAATATTTTCACCTATAGTGGATGATTGTATCTGCACCACTTTTTTTTCACCTTTTTTACATCTGACAATGGTTTCAATCGGATCCATTACCGTATTTTTTTCAGAAGCTTCTTTAATTAATCTTTCCCAAAGTTGTTTCTGATTTTGCCGATACTCAACATCGGGGTAAGCTAACTGATACCATTTGTCAGTATTTGGAATGTCTTTAATTGTGTATCCAAAAACTTTCTCGAACTGTTCATTTAATATATTAATATTACCCTTTGTATCCTCCACAACAACAGGTATTGGAGACAAATCAATAATTCTTTGTAAGCGGTTCTCGCTTTTTTCTATTGCTATATTTGATTCTTCAAGCTGAATTAAAAGTTCTGTTTTTGCTTTAAGCAGTTGCTGTAATTCATTGGTTTGTTTTTTTAATCTTTCGGTAAGTTCAATATTTTGTTCTCTTAATTTATATTCCTGGATGGCATGATCGATGATCGTTTTTAATTTCTCGTAATCCCAGGGTTTATTAATATACTGATAAATTTTAGCTTTATTTATTGCATCGGCTAGTGCTTTAATATCACTATAGGCCGTTAAAAGAATCCGGTTTGGGGCAGGATTAATTTTTAAAACTTCTTCAAAAAACTCAACACCATTCATCCCGGGCATCGCCTGATCAGAAATAATAATATCAGGATTATCCTCCTTAACGAACGTTAATCCTTCCTCCCCCGATAGAGCTGTTAATACCCGGTAATCATCCTGAAAACTTTCCTTAAAAAGAAAAATATTAGCTTCGGAGTCATCTACATAAAGTATGGTATTTTTCTTTCTATTTAAATTCCCCATCAATATTTTTTTATAAATTTACTAATATTTAAACGAAAAAAAATGCAACGGTTGTTTCAATTATTCGTAACTATTGAACAAAACAACAGTTAAATAGTTATCATTAAAAAGAAAAAATTGCTTATGTTTTAAAACAAAAAATAGGATATTGTTTTAAAACACCTATTAGAATAATCCAAAAATTGATGGCATGAATAGATCGGCCTGGTTTATCACCTTTACTTACTTTATTTTAAGTTTTTTATGGATCATGTTCTCGGACAAAATCCTGTTATCTTTTGAATCTGATCCTATCGTATTATCTAAATTACAATCGTATAAAGGGTGGCTTTTTGTATTACTCTCATCTATTCTGATTTATTTCTTAACCTCCAAATCAATCAATAAGTTTATCGCTTTAAATCTTCAAAAAACAAAACAAATAGAATATCTTGAGGAGTTAAAAGAGAAGGAAAAACAATTATCCATTTTAATCGGCAATTTAAAGGGGATTGTTTACCGCTGCCAAAACGATTCTAACTGGACCATGAGCTATTTAAGTAACGGTATAGAAGAAATCACAGGATATAAACCCGAAGAACTTATTAATAATAAAAAAATTGCTTATGCCCAACTAATTGTCCCTGAAGACCGAGAAAAAGTACAAAGCAAAATACAACAAGCACTTAACCAAAACAAACAATTCAGGATTACTTACCGCGTAAAAACCAAAACCAATGCAACAAAATGGGTATGGGAACAGGGTGTTGGTATTTATAACGAAAATAAGCAATTAAAATGGATCGAGGGATATATTGCTGATATTACGGAACAAAAATTAGCGGAGATTGCTTTACAAAAATCAGAACAAAAATATAAAAACCTGGTAGAAAATTCATTAGTAGGTATATATACTACAAAAATTAACGGGGAATTAATTTATGCCAATCAAGCATTTTGTAATATACTGGGATACAAAGGTTCTGATGATATTAGCGTAAAAAATTTATACCCTTCAAAAGAACAAAGAGAAAAACTGATTAACGAAATTAAACAAAATCAACTGGTATCCAATTACGAAACACTATTATTAACCAAACAAGGAGAAATCAAGAATATAACCTTAAATGCATCCTTAAACGGAGATGAGATATCCGGAATGATGATGGATATTACTCACATAAAGGAATATGAAAAGCAACTGCTAATGGCCAAAGAGGAAGCTGAAAAAGCAAGTAAAATCAAAGATGCATTTATTGGCAACATTTCACACGAAATCAGAACACCACTGAATGCTATTAATGGTTTTACAAACATTTTGAAAAGTAACTTTAAAGAACATATCGATGACCGGAGTAATGAATTTTTCCAGATTATATTTAATGCCTCCAGCCGCTTAGAACGTACCGTTGATATGATGCTGGATTACTCAAAGCTTAATGCTGACGACATGAAGATGAAACCTTTAAAGATTGATTTTAAGCAAATTATTAAAAAGATCCTGGAAGAACATCAGGTGGAGATAAAAAAGAAAAATCTCGAAATTATTATTGAACAAAATACGGAAAACACACAAATTATTGCTGATGAATATGCTGTTGAAAATGCATTTTCTAATATTATTCAAAATGCCATTAAATATACAGAGAAAGGGCATATTAAAATCAGCTGCTCACACAATGAAAAAAATGATTTAATTATTCACGTGGAAGATACCGGTATTGGGATGACCATTGATTATCTTAAAAATATTTTCACTCCCTATTCGCAGGAAGATACAGGCTATACCAGACAATACGAGGGTATTGGCCTGGGATTATCGATAACAAAGAAACTACTGGAACTTAACGGTGCCGAAATAAGTGTACAAAGCAAAAAAGGAAAAGGTTCGGTATTCAGCGTTATCTTTAAAAATGAATTTCAGAAAAAAGTTAAAGAATTTTCTAAACCAGATTTATACATTTCCAATAAATAAACCCAATATCTTTATTCCTTACAACGGAAGTAAAAAATAGAAATTTGAACCTTTACCCTGCTCACTTTCCACATATATTTCTCCGCCATGTTCGGCAATAATTTTTTTTGTGATTGCAAGACCCAGCCCTGTACTTTTTTCTCCGGCTGTAGATTTAACATTTGTTGTTTGAAACGGATTAAATATTCTCGGCAGATCATTTTCAGGGATTCCCTGTCCCTGGTCAATTACTTCGGTTTTAAAGAAGTTGTCACTTACACTAAGTTTTAATAAAACAGCTGTGCCGGTTTCTGAATATTTAATTGAATTACTTAACAAATTATTCAGCACCTGTTCAATTTTTTGTACATCTATTCGTGCAATAAAATCATTGGTTTCCTGCTGAAAAGAAATGGTTATATCCTTTTGCCTGGCAATAATCTGATTCTGGTCTATAATATTTTTTACAAAATCAATATAATTTATGCTCGTATAATTTAAATGCACCTTCCCCGACTCTATTTTAGATATATCCAACAGATCATCTAAAAGATTCAAAGAGAAATTGCTGGAATTAATAATTACGGACAGGAATTTATTCATATCGTCGGTTGAAATTTTATGAAACCGCTGAGATAATAATTGAGCAAAACCTAAAATGGTACCTATCGGGTTACGTAAATCATGGGCTGCTATCCCTAATATCCTGTTTTTTTCCTCATTTAATAGATTTAACTTTTTATTCGTTTCGGCGAGTTGATTTTTCTCTTTTATCAACTGTCGTTGCAGGTTGTTTACTTCCCTGTTAAGTTCAAGCATGGTATCATTAAGCTTTTTAAGCTCTTCAATTTCTACTTCACCTATAATCAGTAATTCATCATTTTTTTTATAAACCACCGATTGAATGGATTGGTTTTGAGTTATACTGCCAATAGTTAAAAAACCATCAAAAACAATATGCTTATCATCCTTTTTAGTTGCTGTTAATTTCTCAAACGTAGGATTTAACAACGTTTCTTTTTCATCGCCTACAATTAAATGCCTAAAAGCCGGATTTGAATATATCAGCTTTCCATTACAGTTATAAATCGCAATACAAAAGGTTTTACTTTTTTGTATAAAGGGATTTATTTCCGTATTCCATTGTTCTAAAATATCAGGACTATTTTTTTGTTCTTCCATAGTTTAGTGCATCGATTTTCCGGATTCCAAATCCTGGGTCGATAATTTAACAAAAACAGGAATATTAACCTGCATCCATTCATAATAAGGAAAAATTTCCTTAAAAGTTTGATCACTCAATTCCTTTTTTAAAACTTCTATCCAACTATTTAGCTGTGCCGCCCAATAGTTAGAATGGAATCTACGGCTTCGATATGCCCGGAAAACCCATAATACAGTATCTGTTAAAACTTCGGGATCAAAATTTTTAAATAACGAAGCCATAAAGCGAGCATGATTGG
>Ga0102925_1001681_pt1 | contig 12253 bp, 9 predicted proteins | sample SalPonR1_A_D1_MG_FD_78216 | JGI IMG/M metagenome (GOLD analysis project Ga0102925, IMG submission 78216) | Salt pond soil microbial communities from South San Francisco under conditions of wetland restoration - Salt Pond MetaG R1_A_D1_MG | ecosystem: Environmental > Aquatic > Marine > Intertidal... | reverse complement strand
TTCAAGTTTAAATTCACGGGTAAATGTTCGTCGTTCTGGTTGCAATGGCATTGGTTTGTCCATGTTAGTTAATGCAAACAAGATATCTCTTAACTTGCTATCTACCTAAATGTAGCAAGTCCATTTCGCAGTCACTCCCTCCCTGTCCTGACATGTTTTTTATGTCAGGACAGGGAGGGAGCCGGAGGGTGGGTCCAAATCTCATTTTTTCTGTAATTTACAAAACCATATTTTCATGGTCTATGAAACGAGCTCACATTATTTCAATTGGCAACGAACTGCTGATCGGCGACACTGTTAACACGAATGCCTCCTGGATCGGCAGATTTTTGACTGAGAAAGGTTTCCGGGTTGATGAAGTGCTAACCATTTCAGACAATTATGAATCTATTGTCGCTTCCGTAAAATGGTCTCTTGAACATGCAGACCTTGTTATAACCACCGGAGGCCTGGGGCCAACCCATGATGATATCACAAAAAAAGCTGTTGCCGATATCTTTGACAGTCGGATGATTACCGACGAAGATATACTTGCACATATCAAAAAAATGTTTGCGCTGCGCGGGTTTACATTCAGCGAATCAAACAGGGAGCAGGCGATGATACCGGAAGGCTGTGATGTATTATTTAATAACAGAGGAACAGCTCCCGGGATGTGGTTTCAAAAAAACGGTTCTTTCCTGGCTGTTTTACCGGGTATTCCCAACGAGATGAAGTTTCTGATGGAAAAAAGAGTTTCAGAAAAAATAGATACTCAATTTCAGGAAACCGGATTTCGGGCCGTAAAATATCTGAAGACGGCAGGTGTTACAGAAAGCTCTCTGAGTGATGATTATATCGGCAATTTGAGTCATTTTATTGACAATGATTTTGAGATTGCTTACTTGCCAAACCCGGGAGGTGTTACTATTCGCATTGCTTGTCAGGAAAAAACAGAGGAAGACTCTGATCTGAAAATCAGTGAACTGGAGAATTATATTCGTGAGAAGGCAGGCAGTGTGATCTATGGTGAAGGGCGGGATTTTACTCTGTCAGAAGCTTTGGGAAACCTATTAAAGTGCAGGAACTACACACTGGCTGCAGCTGAAAGTTGTACGGGCGGATATCTTTCAAATGAAATTACCAATGTATCAGGGTGCAGTAATTATATGAAAGGCGGTATCACCGCATACTCAAATGAAATAAAAGCCGGGCATCTTAAAGTTTCTGAATCTGAGATTGAAAAATATGGAGCAGTAAGCAAACAGGTTGCACTGGCTATGGCATACGGAATATCGGAAAAGTTCGGTTCTGATATCGGTGTATCCACAACCGGAATTGCAGGGCCCGGCGGCGGATCTCCTGAAAAACCTGTAGGAACTGTCTGGATGGGATTTCGTATACTTGATCAGCATTTTGCCATGAAAGCGATATTAACGAAAGACAGGCTTCTAAATAAGGAACGCAGTTCGATCATCGTTCTTGAGACAATTCGCAGAGTTTTACTCAATATTGAACCGATGCCATATAATTTAAAACAGGAGCGGGCTTGATACAGATTCTGACTATCATGACTCTGATTTTTGTTGCACAGCCGGATACGATACCTCCGGGCAGAGGTATTCCTGCAGACACACTTCTTCAAAATCGTGCAGCAGAGATTGATACGGTCTATTTCTGGAAATTTCCGGCTCCTCAAGTCTATCACACCGCTGATACCGATAGTACTTTGAGATGGATACAGGTTTTAAATTATACGGATCAGGTTAACAGGCAAAGAGGTGCCATTACAGCCAGAACCGGCACATCGGGCAGGATGGATGGAATGGACATCTACACATTTGAAAACAGGCACCTGAACCTGGAGCTCGAGAGAATGGATATCACAGACCCACTCACCGGAAGTGTAAACTGGAATCGATTACCTATTCACAAAGTCAGATCACTGGATGTTTCAGACTGGGGAATGAACTATGAAAGCAGGGTAATTTTGCGCGATCATTATCTTACCAAACCCCGAACATATCTGAATTTTGATGAGAGTCAATTCGATTACACGAATCTTGAGTTTGGATATACACAAAACCTGTCACAGAAATTTAATCTCGAACTTTCATTTTGGGACAGAAAAGATGATATCGGATTTAGCCGAACAAAAATTAATGGCCAGCAGATTGTTGCACGTACATACTATCAATATAGTGATAAATGGCTTTTAAAGGCTGGATTTATCAATAATTCAATTGACCAGGAGCAATCATTTGGATTTAATATTCCGGATTTACGATTTTTTTCTTTCAATCGCTTCACAGCCAGGCCAATAGAAAGCTCAGCGAACGGAACTGAAGCCAGCGGTGATATTTACCTTCAGCTACACAACCGGCACGACCCAAAAAGCGATGTAACTACAAGTTTTGGTATTCATCATCAAACATCAAACCGGGATCTGAGCTATTCGGCAGATACAGTTGCGACAGATTTCAGAAGGATCGAAGCTTTCGTGCGACACGATCTCAATATCGGTAGTTTTAAAACAGAAATAAGCGGCCGATTTTATACACTCTCAGATAACGAAAACCGATCTCTTACAGAAACAGACTGGAAAGGGGCTGACCTGGGCGGTGTTGCAATTTTAAACCTTGGGAAATTCAGTTCAATTCAGGGATCAGCTGATTTTAACATCAGGGATGATTCTCATTCAGGATTCAATGCTTCAGGGCGGCTTGAAATTTATCCGGCTAAAAAAATGACAACATCTTTTTTTGCAGGAATAAGTTCAACTTTTCCGGACATACAGGCTCTCTACTGGCAATCAAGGGAGTATTCCGGGAACCGGGAATTGAGGAACGAGGAATCAACCCAGTTTGGAGCTGAGACAACCATAGGCTGGGGAAAACACTTCACAATCGGTGCACGCGCACAAATCCGGCAGGTGGATGATGGTATCTTTGTGAACCCGGACAGTGTCTTTACAAACATCAGTTCATATACAAATCTTTCAGGTGCGGCCTGGGTTGAGCTGAACTCCCCGCGGCTGGAAAGCAATATTTCAATTACGGGACAGACATTTTCATCCTCTTCTGTCGAAAACCCGGTAAATAATATATTGGATAATAGCGGTGAAAGGGTCTGGCTGAAAGGATCTCTGTACTATAAAAATGATGTTTTTGATAAAGCTGCATTTGTAAAAGCAGGATTTTCAGCTATCTATTCGCCCAATAATTATATTTCAGCAAACTATATTGCGCCTCTGAACCGGTGGCAAAATGGAATTAACAGTCAGCCGCTCCCGTCATTTTACAGGGTTGACCTTGATATTTCAGCGCGAATCCGCTGGTTTATGCTTTTATTGAAATGGGAAAATCTGCTTGATGAAGTCGGCCAGTTAGGCTACTTTGAAACGGCGGGCTTCCCCATGCCGCCGCGTCGCTTTATGTTTGCAATACGAGTAACTTTTACAGACTGAAAATGAGTATAAATTATGTATTAAGGGAAGGAATAGCAGGTATTAAAAGGACAAGACTGGCAGCTTTCACTTCCATGTTTTCTCTTTTTATTGCAGTTTTTCTGATCGGAGTTATAGCCAGGGTCGGGTTTAATGCCTATGAAGTCTCAAATCTGCTGAGAAACCAGATAGAAGTGGAAGTTTTTTTGGATGACCTGGATGAGAGGTCACTGAGAGACTTGCAAGACCGGATTAATGACAGACCCGAAGTAAATAGTCTTCATTATATATCAAAAGACAGTGCCGCCGCCATTTTTAAAAAAGATTTCGGATTTGGCGGCGAAGCAATGGCCGATCTGAAATTTCTGCCCGCATCTTTTCGTGTAGTCGTTGCTGAAGATGCGGAAGTAGACCAGATTGAAAACCTGGTGTCAGAAATAGAATCTTTTGCAGGGGTTGATGAAGTTAAGTTTAATATTGCACTGCTAAAAGTTCTTGAAGCCCGGATGGATCTGCTGGCAATTATTGGCGGAAGTATAGGTTTGCTGATATTACTTACTGCTATGATCCTGGTTTTCAACACCATTCGTTTAACGATCTATGCAAAAAGGGATCTGATCCGGGCTATGAAGCTGGTTGGTGCAACAAATTCATTTATACGGCGCCCTTTTTTAATGGAGGGAATTATCCAGGGTTTAACCGCCGGATTATTTGCTTCAGCCATCATATATGGACTCTTTGAATGGGTAGTACCGATCTACATTCCGCAACTTGGAATACTGAGCTGGCCGTTTGGCAGATGGTATTTTTTAATTGTTGCTGTACTTTTACTCTCCGTGATACTGGGTTGGACAGGAAGTCGCTGGGCTGCCCGTAAATTTATAAGAGAAACGACAGTCTATACGGATAGTAAATAGATCAGAAAGTTTTAAACGGACCCTAAACCTTGCTTATAATGATCTTTCCCTTTTAAAACCGGCGGCCTGTAAAGGTCAATTGTGGTTTAGAAAGGCAATCAAAATAGAGTTTATCGATCTGCCAGTGATTTAATTCTGGTTCCTTTCTCCTGACGGCGTGCACACTCTTCAGGATCCTTGCAGGTGCCAAAAAAATGAAGTGAGTGGGTATCAATTTTAAAATCGTAGATATCTTCCATCAGGTTCTGGATTTCCAGAATTCTCGGATCACAGAATTCTACAACCACTCCACATTCTGTGCATATAATGTGATCGTGCTGCTGATATGCGTAAGAACGTTCATAGTAAAACTGATTTTTACCAAATTGCTGGCGCTGAACAAGTCCGCATTCAATTAAAAGATCCAGTGTATTATAAACCGTAGCTCTTGAAACCCGTGTTCCTGAATTTTTTAATTTGAAAAAAATGTCATCTGCATCAAAATGACCCTCTGAACGATATATCTCTTCCAAAACCATAAATCTTTCAGGAGTTTGACGCTGTTTGTGTTCCTTTAAATAGGTTCTGAAAATCTCTTTTACAAGACTGATTGTTTCCTCTTGTGCAGGATGTGCCATAATTATAAGTTTTTAAAATTTTTAAATAAAAGAGCTTTGAGGGATAACGAAAATATCATTTCTTCTTATACACCAGATTTAAAAATACAGAAATTTGATTAAGTGATTTAAAATAACGTTTATATGTTACCATTTATAATGTAGTCAAAAAAACAAAATACTAAATATATGCCAACAGTTGTACCGTTCGAGACCCTGACGGATTTATATGAAAATCTTGTAGAAAAATATAAGAATTCCAAAAAAATTGCTTTTGCTTATAAACCATCACCGAATAAAGAGTATCAAAACGTAACCTGGGACTCAACATCGGAAGATGTAATGGCAGTTGCGGGGTACCTGCTTGAACAGGGAGTTCAAAAGAATGACAGGATAGCGATTTTGAGTGAAAACAGGTACGAATGGGCTGTTGTGGATCTTGCCATTCAGCTGGTGGGCGGTATTAATGTATCTCTCTATACAACACTGCCACCTTCTCAATGCGAATTCATTCTGAAAGATTCAGGTGCTAAAATATTTTTTGTCTCGACAGGTATTCAGCTTAAGAAGGCCGTTGAAGTATTTAAAAATTGCAAAAAGCTTAAACAGGTAATTGCCTTTGATACACCCAATGTGAAAAAATACATGGAGAACAAGTTTGTTGTTCTTTTTGAAAATATTTTAATTGAGGGAGGAAAAGCTGCACAAAAAACAAAGAGAGAAATATTAAAGAGAGAGAATGCGGTTACTCCCGAAGATATTGCGACTTTGATCTATACATCCGGAACCACCGGCAAACCTAAAGGGGCAATGCTTACACACCGTAATATTGTTAGTAATATAAAGGCAGCCCATAAAGCGATTACCATAGGGGAAAAAGATCGTGTGCTATCTTTCTTGCCTTTAAGTCACTCTTTTGAACGAACGGCCGGCTACTATGCGATGATGGCCGGAGGAGCAGAAATATTCTACGCTGAAAGTGTAGATACCGTTGCCAGGAATATGACGGAGATAAAACCTACCATCGTTGTAAGTGTGCCCCGTCTTTTTGAAAAAATTTACAATCTTGTGGCCAAAAACGTTGAGGAGGGCGGAAGTGTTAAACAGGCAATTTTTGAGTGGGCGATTGATGTGGGTAAAAAATATGCAGACGGACAGCGGGGCGTTGTGAGCTTGCAGAAATATATTGCAGACAGACTTGTATTTGATAAACTGAAGGCACGAACGGGCGGACGAATTCGCTTTTTTGTTTCAGGAGGTGCCGCCTTACCACCTGATATCGGTTCGTTTTTTATGGCAGCCGGATTAAATATACTTGAAGGCTACGGTTTGACAGAAACTTCACCGGTTATGACGGTTAATTCGTATGGGAATGAGCGTATAGGAACAGTTGGTAAAGTATTGAACGGAATTACAGTCGGTATCCAGCGTCTTGAGGATAATAAAATTATAGCACAGCTAAGCGGTGAACAATATCCTTCAGATTTAACTTCCGGACAGGGTGAAATTCTATGTAAAGGGCCCAATGTGATGAAAGGTTACTGGAATAATGAAGAAGGTACCAATGAGATGATTGATGAAGAGGGCTGGCTTCATACAGGTGATGTGGGCAGGTTTGTAGATGGAAATCTTCAGATAACCGACAGGATTAAGCATATGATTGTGAATGCAGGCGGCAAGAATGTGTATCCCGGTCCCATCGAAGATATGTTTAAAACGAGCAAATGGATTGATCAGCTTGTGGTTGTAGGTGAAAAACAAAACTACATGGCAGCTCTAATTGTGCCGGATTTTGATTCACTTGAAACCTATGCAAAAGAGAACGGTATACGGTATGATTCAAAAAAGGATCTTATTCAGAATGCTGAAATTAAAAATATCTTCAGTAAAGAGGTTCGTTCTTTTTCAAAAGAACTGGCATCTCATGAAAAAATACGTGACTTCAGATTACTCGATACGGAATTTACTGTAGAGTCGGGAGAATTAACCCCTACACTAAAAGTAAAGAGGCGTATTATCGAAGATAAATATGGTGATTTGATAAAGGATATATTTAAGAACGACAAATAAAACTCTTTTATTAATCAGCTCACTTCTTTTTACCGGTTTCTGAGAAGAGATCTGATCCCAAAATAGAGGAAAAGGAAACAGGCAACAAACATGGTTCCCTGTGCAATAGCTGCCGTGCTTTTCTCAACAGGTAATCCCGAAAACATCTGATACATAGAAATGAAGCCGTTTAGTGAGCTGAAAAGAGCAAAAATTGCAAGGAGCAGAGCTGCGTATGCAGTATGTTTCTGCAGCGATATGAACTTTTTGCCTAAATAGCCAAGTCCTGTAAAAGTCAGACCAAACAGGAAAGAAATCACAGCAGTAACACCCAATGTTCCGGTAACAAGATAAAATCCCGATCCCAAAAAAATTAGTGCGATACCTGTAAAAATGGATACCCGGTTGATTTCCATGTGTGGTGAGAAAAAAGCTGAGCGTTAGGAGTTATAATTTCTCACGTATAGATTTGATAATAGTACGGACCCGTCTCCTGTTTACTCCAAGGTCGCTATAACCTGTGCGGCTTGCGCTTCGTATATGGAGAACATGATTCCTGTCTTCACCTTCAATTTTCATTTGGAGATCGTCCCGAAAACCGAAAACAGGGATTTCAAATACGGCAGTAGCGGTAAGATCAGATTGAGATGACGAGAACTCAACCGGCTGTAAATCTTCAACTGCCTGAGTAGCAAGAAAGAAAATCCTCGAGGTGGGCTGCGCAAAAGGCACAGAGATTCTTACGCAGTTGGGGGAGTCAGGGCAATCCGGTAATGGATTGTCGTTTGATTGCATCATTTCGTTAAAATCAGAAGATCTGGAACCCTGAAAGCGGCTAAAAAACAGAATGGCCGCAATCACAACAACAGCAATGAGGCCATATTTTAAAATAGGATTCATATGTATAAATAATCTTTTATCATTGTTATACACTCTTCCGGGTTCGACGTAACCTGAAGAATGCTGTGATTATCAGGTTTAATAAACCCTGTATTTACAGCAACGTCAAGCATTTTTATAAGCGAATCAAAATATTTTTCAATGTTTAAAAGAAATACAGGTTTTTTGATGATGCTTAATTGGTTCCATGTTATGATTTCAAATAACTCTTCCAATGTGCCAAAACCGCCCGGGAGTGCTACAAAACAATCTGCCAGTTCGGCCATTCTCTGTTTCCGTTGGTGCATATCTTTGACCAGAATTAAATCATCAATATCCTGGTGAGCAACTTCACTGGCAAAAAAGTTTTCCGGGATAACTCCCTTCACTTTTCCTCCATGTAACATGACGGTATCTGCCATGGTGCCCATAATTCCGAGGGAAGATCCTCCGTAAACCAGGTTGAAACCCGATTGTCCTATTAAACGGGCAAAGAGGCGGCATTTCTCAATAATAACAGGACTACGGCCGGAGGATGAGCCACAGTATACACATACGTTCATGCTTTTACTGCCGGTTTCATTTGAGCCAGAATCTTTTTCAGTGCCGATATCAATTGTTTCACTTCTACGACCGTATTGTGTTTGCCATAACTTATCCGGATGCTCGAGGTAGCCATTTCATTACTTAAACCAAGCCCTTTCAATACATGTGAAGGATCCAGGGCACCTGAAGTGCATGCGGATCCATTTGAAACACAAATATTTTCTATATCCAGGTTAAGCAGCAGCATTTCACCATCGAGTGGAGAGCCGTCGGCGGTAGTGCAGGCGATGTTTATGATATGCGGAACACCGGAATTTTCAGGCCCGTTAATTTTGAATTGACCCGGCAGCTCATTTTTCAACCCCTCAATGGTTGCTTTTCGAAGGTTATTAAATTTCCGGGAACACTTTCCCATCTCCTGAATACTCATTTCAAGAGCTTTTGCAGTACCCACAATGCCGGGAACATTTGATGTTCCACCTCTTCGCCGGCGTTCCTGGGAGCCGCCATGAAGCCATGGGATCCAGGGAGCACCGTTTCGTATGTACATCACACCAACACCCTTCGGCCCATAAATTTTATGAGCGCTGATACTCAGAAAATCTATTCCAAGCTCTTTTACATCAACAGGAATCTTCCCGACACTTTGAACCGTATCTGAATGAAACGGGATTTTTTTCTCTCTGCAAACAGCAGCAATTTCACGAAGCGGGTTTATAGAACCGATCTCGTTGTTTACATGCATAAGTGAAACAAGTGCGGTGTTATCGCTTATGGCCTCAGATACCAGGCTTGCTGAAATCACACCGTTGTTGTCAGGTTGCAGATAAACAGGTTTTACACCTTTTAATTTAGCCATCTCAACCGGGTGAAGAATTGCATGATGCTCAATTGGCGATGTAATAACTTCTTTTTTACCGGTAGCGTCCAGAACGCCGTTGATAACCGCATTATCACTCTCAGTGCCGCCGCTTGTAAATACAATTTCGGATGGCTCGGCATTCAAAAGAGAAGCGATGGTTTCCCTCGAATCTTCAAGGGCTACTTTTGCTTTTCTTCCAAGCTGATGTGCAGAATTTGCATTCCCGAAAAATTTGGAGAAATAGGGCTTCATCGCTTCAAACACCTGCTCATCAAGAGGCGTTGTTGCGGCATGATCAAAATAAATTACATCCATTGGCTGCTTAGATACTTGTTCTGATTTTCCGGTTATGGATACAACTGAAAATATGCTCTGTTGACAGAAATAGTATAGTTAATATCTGTTCAAAAGCTAACAAATTGTAGTCAATTTAAAAAGACACTCATTCGGTATCATACCGGAATCGGCGTGCATAAGGGTAACCTTACGGTAAGTTTAAAGGAGTGGCACTATCCGGCTGGCCGGATGATTAAATGTACGATAGCTGAAAGCTTGCTGCAATTCGGGCAGATCATTTGACTGCCGGTCAGGCAGAAGTGATATAAAATTTATTTCTTATGTGACGCAATAACCATTATTTTTAAAGAGACTAACAAATTCAAAAAATTAAAGAACAGGACAATGGCTAAACTAACGATCAAAGATGTTGACCTTAAGGGCAAAACTGTATTAATGCGTGCAGATTTTAATGTTCCAATTACAAATGGAAAGATTACGGATGACAACCGAATTGTACAGGCTCTCGATACTATAAAATATATTCTTGGAAAAGGAGCGAAATTGGTATTGACAAGTCATCTTGGTCGTCCTGGCGGTTCTCCTGATCCTGAATTCAGTTTGAAACCAGTTGCAGAACATCTTGCAACACTGATTGATCAAAAGGTACATTTTGCACCGGATTGTATTGGACAGGATGCGGAAAATGTGGTTGCGAATGCAAATAGAGGAGAGGTTGTACTATTAGAAAATGTCCGCTTTCATGCTGGTGAGAAAAAGAATGATCCTGAGTTTTCAAAACAGCTGGCTGCCCATGCCGATCTCTTTGTGAATGATGCATTTGGGAGCAGCCATCGTGCACACTCTTCAGTTGCCGGTGTGACCGAATTTCTGAAACCATCGGTTTCAGGGTTTCTGCTGGAAAAAGAGATTGCGTATCTGAATGACAGTGTTAACAATCCTACCCGCCCGTTTGTAGCTATCCTGGGAGGGGCAAAGGTCTCGGATAAAATCGGTGTGATTGAAAACCTGCTTGATAAGGTTGATTCAATTATCATAGGCGGCGGAATGACCTATACATTCTACAAAGCGAAAGGTCTTCCTATAGGAGATTCACTGGTTGAAGAGGACAAAATAGAACTTGCCGGTGAATTGATCAGCAAGGCCCGAGAAAAGGGAATCGACCTTCTTCTTCCGGTTGATTCGGTTGTCGCCAAAGAGTTCAAAAATGATGCTGAGAATAAAATTGTCGGCGAAGACGGGATTGAAGAGGGTTGGATGGCACTCGATATTGGACCCAAATCTGTGAAATTATTCAGTGAACGAATCCTGGATGCCAAAACCATTGTCTGGAACGGTCCGATGGGAGTATTTGAAATGGAAAGTTTTTCAGAAGGTACCTTCAAAGTGGCTGAAGCACTCGCTGAAGCAACATCCCAAGGCGCTGTTACAATCATTGGCGGCGGTGATTCAGCTTCGGCTATTAAGGAAGCCGGACTTGAGCACAAAGTCTCTCACGTATCAACCGGCGGCGGAGCCAGCCTGGAATTCCTGGAGGGAAAAGAACTACCGGGGGTTGCGGCGTTGTCGGATAAAAATTGATTGCCAAATACCGTAAATATGCTGTGGATCTGCTGAAAAGCAATAATATTAAAGACAGGTTCGACTTTCCTGACAGCTGAAGACGACGTTATTGGTTTTGATACCGGTATCTTTAGCGGTGATAACGGATTAAAAAATCTGAAAAAAGAGCTGCAGCTTTCAAGTCTGTTCTAAAAAAAGAATCAGAGGCCGCCGAAGAAACGACTTCTGAGTCATCAGTCCCTCTATAAATACAAGGTCACTTTCTCAATGAATTTGCAGGAAAAACTGTTTATTCCTTCTTCTTTTAATTTTACTGTTGAAGCATATGATATTTACTAGTCATGAGCTATAAAATTTTTAAAAAATTCCATTTACGAGTTTAATATTTACAAATTACTGTTATTGATGATCTTAGCTGGCCTTTTACAATACAGTAGTTTTTAAATAGTCTTCTTCAATCGGGTTTCAACAATTTTTTCACTCAGTACTTTTTAATTTATATTTAGATTTAATATAAATAACGATAACTTCTCCCTGCAATCAAAACCCGAAACACAAATACAATAATTTTGGTGATGAAGTCTTACAATCTATTTTTAACCTTGTTGACGGTAATGTCAGCTCTTCTCTTATTTTCTGCATGCGACAGTAACAACAACGATACGGCGGCTCCTGGTATTAATGGCCAGGATCTTGAAGTTTCCGGTGGCAGGGGAACCGGGGTCGATATCAACTTTACCCTCGAAGCTGAAGAGGGTATTCAATCCTTAACGCTTTCTGTTGATGGAGCCAGTCCTCAATCACTCGATGTTAATGAAGGTGCAACAAGCCAGGAATTTACCCATACATTTTTAATTCCTGCTGAATCCGTCCTGGGAGCAGAATTTTCTCTTCTTTTTACATTAACTGATGAAGCCGGACAAGAGTCTGAAATTTCTGCAAAGGTTATAACTGATAAGTTAATTGAAACACCGGCAACCTATGAATTCTCACGGAACGGGGAAAGTACAGTACATCATCCCGGCCAAACCGACCGGCTTGATATGGTAGAGGAAATTAAAGACTATATACGACAAGGTGATCGTGGTGAAGTTGTTTTTGAACAGGATTTTTTGGATAT
>Ga0102925_1001679_pt1 | contig 12259 bp, 12 predicted proteins | sample SalPonR1_A_D1_MG_FD_78216 | JGI IMG/M metagenome (GOLD analysis project Ga0102925, IMG submission 78216) | Salt pond soil microbial communities from South San Francisco under conditions of wetland restoration - Salt Pond MetaG R1_A_D1_MG | ecosystem: Environmental > Aquatic > Marine > Intertidal... | reverse complement strand
TGCCGCTGGTGCTGACCCGCGACAGCCTGTCCGCGTGGCTGGATCCGGGCATCGAGGACGCCGACCAGCTCCGCCGGCAGGTGCGTCACGAGCCGGTCGAGCACTTCGAGACCTACCGCGTCAGCCCGGCGGTCAACCGGGCGGACAGTGAAGGCGAGGCGTTGATCGAGCGCGTCTCCGACGGGGATGCGGAGGCGCCGGGAGGCACTGGCTGACCGCACACCCCGCCATCTCCGTGTCGGCCAGGGCCAATCCCTGAGCGCCGGCGCGCGGATCAACGCCCATGCCTCCCCACCGCGGGTCTGGCACGCTCAGGCCGCTGGATGCACGTCACCCGCGGCCTGTTCCACTGGACCCGCTACCGGGCAAGCCGGTCGTGGGTGAAGACGTAATCCCCACCCGGCGCGGCCGTGTGGCAGGCGATGCAGCCCTTGTTCATGCCCTTGGCGACCCGGCCGGCCAGCGACATGCCCTTGGGGTTGTTTTCCAGTTCGCCGTTGGGCTGGAACTTGGCCCAGTACCAGTCCTGGTGGTCGGGGTCGTAACCGGCCTCGCGCTGGTACATGACGGTGACCGAGGAGAGATTCGCCATGCGGTCGTTCAGCACGCCCTCCTTGAGGGCATCGAAGTCCCCCTCGCCGCCGTAATTCTTCTTGATCATGACGAGGCCATCCTGCCCATCGACGGACACCATGGTCTCGATGTATTCCAGCGCCTGGCCGTGCGGATGGTTGCCTTCGTAGGGATAAGTCCGGATGACGTTCTCGCCGACCAGGTCACGCGCGGCCAGTGCGTCCCAGAGTGCCTGCGCGTACTCGACGTTCATCTGGCCACCAAACGGCGGCTGGGTTTCAGCTCGGCTTTGCTCCGTCACGTCCCCGGCCGAGACGACCGTCGCGGCCGAGATGGCGAAGACCGTGCCCATGGCGGCAACGGCGAACCGGAACGGCATTCCCTGGATCTGCCACGTCTCCATGACTGTCCTCCTCACCGGTTTCCCAGTGATTACCGGATCCATCTGTTCCGGCTCCGCGATGGCGGGGCCGCAGGAAGGGCGTACACGGCAAGTGCCTTCGGGGCGCCCGAGTCGGCCGGAACGAGATCCGGTGACGTGCCGGTTGACCGGTGCCCACGCCCTCTGACCCGAACGTAGACCCATCGTCCTGATTTATCTGCACTCTTCCATCACCTCAGCCTCACGGGTAGCGTGTAATGCAGGCATCATGAGCCGTCAGAGGACTTCACGATGGCTGCGGCGGGCCCGACGACCGGTCGCGCGGATGCCGAGGGGGGCCGATCTGCTCGCCCTGACTCCACCCGCCCCGACGAAACGAGCCTTTACGGAACTAAAGTCAGACCATGCGTTTTCTCAATATCGGCAACGAGGATGAACACGGGCGGCCCGAGCGGGATCAGGCCTCGGGCCGCTTCCCGGGCGCCAGCAACGTCTGGCGGCCATTTCCATAACGATCCGCAAACCGGGAAAGGCACCAGACTCTACCTGCCCCCTTTAATAGAGGATCGAGATTCGTGAGGTTGCTTTCATAGACACAAACCACGAATCGTGGCTTATAGTTGAATCAGAACCCGACAGGGAGGCATTGCTCTGATCGCAGTCAGCCACATCACGTTCGCTCTCGAGACTTACTCGTTTCCGGACCCAACCGTCTTGGGACGCGTCCGGACCGTTAGATGCGAGACCGATCGGGACTCTGCCTCGCCGAGCAATCCCGTCTCGCTCGGCAACCATGCCAGGCCCTCTTCCGGGGTTCGATCCCACTCGATCCGGCGAGACTCGGCCGGGCCGGACACTCGAACAGCCAACGAATCCCGTTAACGATGCCACCTTCGTCCCGAATCGTGCCGTCATCTCTTCCCTGGATTCTCAGCGCCGGGCTGCTGGCCGCCATCGCATGGCTTGTCGCCGGTCTGATCTGGTCGATAGCCGTTCCGGGGTTCAACTATGATGCGGGGCCGACAGGGCAGGCGGAACTGGCATTCACCAGCCGGCCGAGCCCATCGGCGACAACCGGTGATCCTCCCCAGTCCGGCTTTGCCCGGAGCGCCGAATTCTCTCCCTTCGGTAGCGCCCAAGTCACCGAGCCGAAAGCCATCGAGAACGCGCCCGAGACACGGCTGCGACTCGAGCTCCTCGGAGTCCTCGTGTCGGGTGAAGATGGCGGCAGCGCAATCATTTCCACCGGCGACGGCGACGTCAACCTCTACTATGCGGGCGACAGTATCGGCAATCAGCTCGCCACGCTGCACCAAGTCCATGCAGACCGGGTCATTCTCGAGCGCGACGGGCGACTGGAGACATTGCGGCTCCCCCGGAGCGAGGCGCTGCAGGTCGACCGCGGCGCGGCCGGTGCGCCCCCCAATGGGGAACCGCGATCGCCGCGGGCCTCCGGGTCCCCGGTTTCGCCCCGGGCGAATGTTAGCCGGTCCCGATGGCTACAAAACCCGGAACGCGCACTGAACTCGCTCCGTACGCAACCCGTGATGCGGGATGACCAGCTGGTGGGCATTCGTGTCACCCCGACGCGCAACGAACGCGAGTTCGAACGGGCCGGCCTTCAGAAAGGCGACATCATTACCTCGGTCGAGGGACAACTGGTCCGCGACATTGGCGATCCGAATCAACTACTTTCTAGACTCGGCAACGCCGACCGTGTGAACCTCACCATAGAACGTGACGGGCAAACCCTGCCACTTGCCATCGAGTTGATCGAATGAGCCTCCGACTCCGCTTTTCCACCCTTGTACTGTCCCTGTTCTGCGCTACGGCGCCCGTCGCCGCGGAGGAGCTGACACTCAATCTTCGCGACACGGACATCCGCAACCTGATCGATCTTGTCTCGGAGGAAACCGGGACCAATTTCATCGTGGACCCGAGGGTGCGCGGCGACATTACCGTCGTTTCCAGCCGTTCCTTCCCCCGGGACGACTTGTTGGATCTGTTCCAGGAGATCCTCAAGATCCACGGCTTTGTCGCCATCCCGGGCGATGCGGCCACGCGCATCGTGCCCGACGCCGAGTCCAAGCAGGATGCGACCACGATTCTCGATTCCGAGTCGGGCACGCAGCCCGATGTGCGCGGCGGGACCATCGTCACCCACGTGATCGCGCTACGACATGTACCCGCCGCCCAGCTCGTGCCCATCCTTCGCCCGCTGCTCCCTCAGCAGGGGCACCTGGCCGCGGCCACCGAGTCCAATACCCTGCTCATCGCGGATACGCGCAACAATGTCGACCGCATCCGCGCCCTCGTCGAGCGCATGGACCAGCCCTTCGTCGAGGATTTCGAGGTCATCGAGTTGCAGAACGCCCGCGCGGACGAGATCGCCGAGCAGTTGAAGGTCCTCGCCGGGGAGAGTTCAGGAGAACTGGGTACCCCACAGGTCGTGGCGGACCCGCGCAGCAACGCCATCATCCTTTCCGGCAGCAAGGAATCTCGACTGCGCCTGCGCGGCCTCATTGCCCAGCTCGACCGCGACATGCAGGAAGGCAACGTGCGAGTGCACTACCTGCGGTACGCGAGCGCCGCCGACGTCGCCGAACTGCTCCACAACATCGCCGCGAAGAGTTCCGAGGTGGACACCGAGGCCCCTGCCGTGAACGGAATACACATCGAGGCGCACGAGGCCACGAATTCCGTGGTGACCTATGGACCTCCCGACTTCCTTCGCGACATCGACAGGATCGTGGAGAAACTCGACATCCGTCGTGCTCAGGTCCTGGTGGAAGCCGTCATCGCGGAGGTCTCTTCGGATCGCGTGCAGGATCTCGGCGTGCAGTGGGGCGCCATCGGCAACAGCTTCGCCGGGGTTCTCAACTTTTCCGGGAGCGGATCGGGCGGGATCCTCGAACTCGCCGCCGGCGTGGAGGCATTCCTGGACGGTGACGTGGCCTCTCCCCCGAGCTTTGGCGACGGCCTGACCGCCGGGGGCGCGGTCACCTCGGGCAGCACCCAAATCGCCGCCCTCATCAACATGCTGCAGCGCGACAGTTCCACCAACATCCTCTCCACGCCCAGCCTCCTGACGCTGGACAACGAGGAAGCCGAGATCGTGGTGGGTCAGAACGTGCCGTTCGTCGTCGGACGATCGATCGAAGACTCCGGCCAGGCCTTCGACACGATTCGTCGCGAGGACGTGGGCGTCAAGCTGCGCGTGCGACCACAGATCAACCAGGGAAACGCGGTACGCCTGGAGATCGAGCAAGAGGTTTCGCAGCTGGCACCGGGCACCTCCGGCGCCGCCGACCTAATCACCAATACCCGCACGCTGAAAACGCACGTCCTCATCGATGACGGCGACATGCTGGTCCTCGGCGGTCTGATCGAAGAACAGCAAACGGACAGCGAGTCGCGCGTGCCGGGGCTGGGGAGCCTGCCCGGGATCGGACGGCTCTTCCGGGCGGATCGCAACCAGACCGAAAAGCGGAATCTCATGGTGTTCCTGCACCCGCGCATCATCAGGGACGGCGCCCGTGGCGCGGAACTGACCAGCGAGAAATACAGCTTCATCCGTGGCGAGCAACTGCGCGAGCAGGCCCGCTCCAAGCGCCAGAGCAGCCCGATCCTGCCGGAGTGGGATCGCCTGACCCAACTTCCCCCCAGCTTCGACGATGTCCATGGTCAAGGGAACTGAATGGCCACACGTGTACAAGCCATGAGCACGGGGGCGAGCCGGGACAATGCGCCGGACGCCCCGAACGCTCACGGCCTGCCGGCAACCGACGCACTGGCGGTGAGCTACACTTTCGCTCGCCGGGTCGGCGCCGTGCCGGGTGATCTTGTCGAGGGCAAGCGCCGGGTCTTTCTGCACCGCAACGCCGACCCCCAGGGGCTTCTGGAACTTCGCCGACGCAGCCCCGAGCCACTGACCCTGGAAACGGTCGATGACCACACGTTCGAACAGCGGTTGCGCGAGCGTTACGAATCCTCCAGTTCGCGGGCCATGCAGTCGATGGAAGGGCTCGACGAGAATCTCGACCTGTCCAGCGTCGCGGAATCCCTCGCCGAGCCGCAGGACCTCCTCGAAGCGGAAGATGACGCTCCCATCATCCGGCTCATCAATGCGCTGCTGACTGAAGCGGTACGGGAAAACGCGTCGGACATCCACATCGAACCCTTCGAAAGCCGGCTTGCCGTCCGGCTCCGCGTGGACGGCATCCTGCGGGAAGTGCTCAATCCGCCCGCGGGGCTCGCCCCCCTCATCGTCTCGCGCATCAAGGTCATGGCACGGCTGGACATCGCCGAGAAGCGGCTGCCGCAAGACGGACGCATCTCTCTCAAGGTCGCCGGCCGCCCCGTGGATGTGCGCGTTTCCACGCTGCCCTCGGGGCATGGGGAACGCGTGGTCTTGCGACTGCTGGACAAACGCGCCGGCCGCCTCGACCTCACCCACCTGGGCATGGAGCCGGAAACCCATGCCACCCTGGAACGCATCGTCACTCGGCCGCACGGCATCGTGCTGGTCACCGGCCCTACCGGCTCGGGCAAGACGACGACCCTTTACGCGGCGCTGACCCGGCTCAACGACGGCAGCCGCAACATCCTGACCGTCGAGGACCCGATCGAGTACTACTTGGACGGGATTGGGCAGACGCAGATCAACAGCCGCATCGACATGACCTTTGCCCGCGGACTGCGCGCGATCCTGCGCCAGGACCCGGACGTGGTGATGGTGGGCGAGATCCGCGACCTGGATACCGTCCAGATCGCGGTGCAGGCGAGCCTGACCGGCCACCTGGTGTTCTCGACGCTACACACCAACTCCGCGATCGGTGCCATCACGCGCCTGCGCGACATGGGCGTGGAGCCCTTCCTGCTCTCCTCTACCCTGAACGGGATTCTCGCCCAGCGGCTGGTACGGGTCCTTTGCAAGCAGTGCCGCGAATCTCACCCGGCAACGCCCCGGGAATGCGAGCTTCTGGGCGTCGATGCCGACTCGCCTCCCACCATCTATCGCGCGCAGGGTTGCCCGGCCTGCAACGACCTCGGCTATCGCGGCCGTAGCGGTATTTATGAACTGGTGGAAGTGGACGAGCGCCTGCGCACCCTGATTCACGACAATGCCAGCGAGCAAGCCATGGTCCGAACGGCGCGCGAAAAGAGCGTCAGCCTCCGAGCGGATGCTTGCCGCCGGGTCCTCGATGGCACGACCAGCCTCGAGGAAATGCTGCGCGTGACCGAGGAGGGCTAGGAACGTGCCCGCCTTCGAATACCAGGCACTGGACCCCGCCGGCCGGACCCGCAAGGGCGTCACCGAGGGGGACACGGCCCGAAGCGTGCGTTCGCAGCTGCGCAGCGAGGGCCTGGTCCCGCTGGAACTGCGCGAGATCGTGGAGTCCTCCACGACCACGAAGGGTGCCCGTCCCTCGTCGAGCCGAGCGGCCGGCGGCATCCATGCACTCGACCTCGCGCTCGCGACGCGCCAGATGGCCACGCTGGCACGCGCCGGCCTCCCCGTTGAGGAATGGCTGGCGACGGTCGCCCGGCAGTCCGAAAAGCAGAAGGTACGCAACATCCTCAGCGCCGTGCGCACTCGCGTCATGGAGGGGCACTCGCTGGCCCAGGCACTGGGCGGATTCCCACGCGTGTTCCCCGAGATCTACCGCAGCACCGTTGCCGCCGGCGAGGCCTCCGGGCATCTGCACCTGGTGCTCGAACGCCTGGCCGACTACCTCGAGAATCGTCATGCGTTGCGGCAAAAGGTGATGCTCGCCCTGATCTATCCGGCCATTCTGACCCTGGTGGCGCTGGGCGTGACCGTGGGCCTGATCGTGTATGTCGTACCAGAGGTGGTCAAGGTCTTCGATGGCTTGGACCAGGAGTTGCCCGCCCTGACGCGCCTGCTGATCGGCACCAGCGACTTTCTGAGGGCGTATGGCCTGCACGCCCTGGTCGCCCTGGGCATACTCGCGGCCATCGTGGCCCGCTGGCTGCGCAAGCCGGGATCACGCATGCGCTTCGACCGGCTGCTACTGCGCCTGCCTCTGTTCGGCCGCCTCGTTCGCGGGCTCAACACCGCCCGCTTCGCGCGCACCCTCAGCATCCTGGCCGCCAGCGGGGTGCCGCTTCTCGAGGCGCTTCGAACCGGGGGCGAGGTCATCGGCAGCCGTCCCATGCGCGCCGCGGTCGAGGATGCCTCGCTGCGGATCCGTGAGGGTCGCGGCATCGGTCAGGCACTGGAGGAGACCGGATACTTCGCGCCGGTGATCGTACACTTGATCCGAAGCGGCGAATCCAGCGGGCGGCTCACCGAGATGCTGGAACGGGCCGCCGAAAACCAGGAGCAGGAAGTCGAATCCCGCATCAGTGTCAGCATGGGCCTGTTCGAACCCTTGCTGATTCTGACGATGGGAGGGATCGTGCTGGCCATCGTACTCGCCATCCTGCTCCCGATCTTCGAACTCAACCAGCTGGTGAGGTAACCATGCAAGACCCCCGCTCTGCCAACCCCGCGCGTATCGGATTCCGAGAGGCACGAGGGTTCACCCTGATCGAGATCATGGTGGTGGTTGTCATCCTCGGCATCCTGGCCGCCATCGTCGTCCCCCGCGTGATGGATCGCCCGGATGAAGCCCGGATTACCAAGGCCATGCAGGATATCCGCACCCTCGAAAGCGCCCTGAATCTCTACCGGTTGGACAATTTCCGCTATCCGACCACCGACCAGGGATTGCAAGCCCTGGTCGAAGCACCGAGCAGCGGTCCGGAAGCCACGCAATATCCCGAGGGAGGCTATATGGACCGCCTGCCGACCGACCCCTGGGGGAACCCGTATCAGTACCTGAACCCCGGGAGACATGGCGAACTCGACGTCTTCAGCTACGGCGCCGACGGGCGCCGCGGTGGTGATGGCATCGAGGGCGAGATCGGCAACTGGAACATGGACGAATTCTGAACACGGCAATGTCGAGCCCCCGCGCACGCCTCGCCGGCTTTACCCTGATCGAACTGCTGGTCGTGATGGTCGTGATCGGCGTGGTCGCCAGCGTCGGCGTACTCTCCATGAACCAACTCGGCAGCCGGAGCATCGAACAGACCGCGCGCCAGCTGGCCGGCCAGATCGAACTCGCCCGGGAGTACACCCTGCTGACCGGCCAAACCCTGTCCATTGGCGTCGGCACGGACAACCTGGTCATCCTTGAGCGCCAGTGGCTCGACGATGCCCAAGTCACCTGGACACCCATCCGGAAGGGACCGCTGGGTCCACAGGACTTTCGGCGCCACGACCTGCAACCACGGCTTTATGTCGACGGGCGGCGGCGCAATCTCCGCGAGGGCGCGGAACACAACCGGATCGCGATCAATAGCAGCGGGAACATCGAGCCCTTTGAACTGGTGCTGGAACAGCCCGACGGAGAGAACGGTCTTGTGCTGCGCGCCGAACCAGGCCAACGCATCCAGGCCTTTGAGCATCCGTCACTAGACCGCGGTGAACCGCGCCGACTGCTGATGCCCCGCCAGGAACATACCGACTAGCCATGCCTGCACGAAGCTCAATGCGCGGATTCACGCTGATCGAGGTTCTGGTCGCCCTACTGGTCCTGGCCGTGGCCTTGGGCGCCCTGATCAAGGCGGGCAGCGAGCATGCCCGGAATACTGCCTATTTGCAGGAACGCACCCTGGCCGGATGGGTGGCCAGCAACCTGCTCGCCGACTACGAGGCGGGATTGCGTCGGGTCGACACCGGCAGCCAGCGCGTTCGGTCCCGACTGGCCGACCGCGAATGGGAGGCGCGTATCGACATCACCAATACGGAGATTGACGCCCCGGTCCGACTCCCGGCGGTGCGCCGCATCGAAGTCCGGGTATGGCCCGCCGAGGGTGACCCCGACCATCCCCTGACCCGTGCGACCGGCTATGCACTGCCCTGACGTTCCGGCACGTCGGTCAGGCGCCCCAGGCGGCTTCACCCTGCTCGAGCTGCTCGTGGCCGTGACCGTGTTCGCCACTGTCGGCATGCTCGCCATAGGCGGGCTGCGCTCTGTCCTCGTGGCAGACCAGGCCACACAGGCACAGAGCGAACGTCTCAAGGAGCTTCAGGTCACGCTGGCTGTGCTGGAACGTGATCTGCGCCACAGCATCGAACTGAGCCCCCGAGACGGCTACGGCGATCGCCTGCCGCCCCTGCGATACAGCCCAGTCACCGAACCCCGGCAACTGGAACTGGTGCGGGCGGGACAGGGAGAACTCGAGCGTCTCGCGCGGGTCGCCTGGAGAGTCACTGACCGTGGGCTCGAGCGGGTCACCTGGCCGGTGCTGGACGGCGCCCTGCCGGAATCCGAGCAGACGCGCGTGTTCCTGTACCGGGAAGCCGGGCCGAACACGACGACGAACCGCCGGACGGGCCGGAAGATGGATGACGCGCTGGAAATACGCTTCGATTTCGTCGACGGCCGCACCGGGGAGATCCGGGATAGCTGGCCACCGCTGGATGCTGATGAACGTCGTCCGGCGCAGGTGATCATCCGCCTGGACGTTCCGGGCCTCGGCCCTGTCGAACGGCGCATCGCGCTGACGGGGGTCCGATGAGGCGCCGGGCGTCGGGTGCCGCGCTGATCACGGCCCTGCTGGTGGTCGCGATCGCCACCGTGACCGCGGTCACCATGACCATGCGCGACGATCGGCAAATTTTCCGTACGGCCATCATCCAGGACCAGGCGCGGGCACGGCACCTGGCACAGGGGGCCGAAACCGTCGCCCTGCACATGCTGGAAAGGCTGGAAAACTACGACGACCTGCCCTGGGAGGGCTGCACCTCACCGACACTGCCACTGGAACTCGAGGGGGTCGCCGTCCATGCCCGCCTGGAGAACCTCCACTGCCGCTTCAACATCAACAGCCTCGGTCGCGCCGATGACCCACCCCTGGAGGCATTCGCCGGCCTGATCGAACAGGCCATCGCGGCAAGCGACGGGCAGTCGGGCAGCCCGCAACGTCTGGCGGTCGCCGTGCGCGACTGGATGAACCCGGAAACTGACGACCCGGTGTACCGCGGCATGGAGCCGCACCGGCTCAGCGGCAACCGGCCCATGCGCCTGGCGTCGGAGCTGCTCCAGGTGCACGGCTTCGACCCGGCACTGTGGCAGGCGCTGGCGCCCTGGGTCGTGGCCCGACCGGGTACGGACAACGCCATCGACATGGAGCGCGCCCCGGAGCCGGTCCAGGCCGCGGCGTTGCGCCAAGCAACCGAGGAGAGCCCCGACATCCGCTATTTCCGCCTGCAGGTGGTTGTACGCATCGCCGGACGGGATTATTTTCACTGTGCGACACTGGACGGCCCCAACGGGCGTACCATCATTCGCGAGGATATCCCCTGCGAACCCTGAGCAAAAAACGGATGCCTGCAGACGCCTTTCATTCAAGGGACTTGGAATGAACTGGTTCCTTTTCCAGCTGCCAGAACCCGAAGTGCTCGGCGCGGACACGCCGAACCGCTTGCGCTGGCTTCGGTTGAACCGGAACGGGACCCTCGCGGACCAGGGAAAGGCAGCGCCGGACGAACTGCGCTCCCTGCTCGCCCCGGAGGATCGTCCGGTTGCCCTTATCCCCGGAGAACGCGCCCCCCTCCACCGTGTGTTGGTGCCCGGGAAGTCGGACCGCGTGCGTCGTCGCGCCCTTCCCTTCGCCCTGGAAGAGCGCCTCAGCGAGGACCTGGAACAGGTCAAGATCGTCGCCGGCCCTCGCCACGGCGCAGAGACCCTGGCCAGCGTGGTCGCCCATCGAGACCTTGACGCCTGGAACGAGTGGTTGCGCGGGCATGGCGTGCGCGTGTCGCACATGATCCCGGATCTTTCGCTACTGCGAGGCCGGGATCCGGGCGATCAGGTCGTTTTGCTCGCGGGAACGCAGCGGAGCATCCTGTTTTCCCCGGAGGCCGAACCCCTCGCGATGCCGCGGGAAGTCGCCGAATGGTGGGTGCAGCGCCTCCCCGAAAACAGCACGGCGCCCGAAAGCGCCGATGCGGATGCCCTTCCCCCCGGCCGCGTTCATCTCGTGGATCCGGCCTCCGAGCCCGACCCGGCCGCTCCCCTTCGGCCACCGCCGGAATGGTCCGGTGATGTCCTCGGGCTGCTTCTGGCCGGGCTCCAGGCCGGGGATCTCCCCACGCCCGAGCTACGTCGTGCCTTGCGGGGAGCTCTCGCCTTCGACTTCGCGTTGCCCGCCGACGACCGGGGCCCGGTCGGAGTGCTCCCCCCTGCCTGGCATGTACCGGCGGCGCTGGCACTCGCTCTGGCCGTGCTCTGGCTCGGGACCGTGTGGCTGGAGGCAAATCAGCTCGAGCGAGAATACCGGGCGACCGAACGGGACATCACGGCCCTATTCGAGGACACCTTGCCCGAGGCTCGGATGGTCGACCCCGTGGCCCAGTTCGAGACACTACTCGAGCAACCCGAGTCGGCCAACGAAACCCCGGCCGCACGGAGCTCGCTGGGCGAGTCCCTTGCCCGGATCATGGAGGCCCTGGCCCCGCGCGACCTCACCCTGCAACGCCTGCGGGGCGAGGCGGGTCGCCTTGAGCTCGAACTGGAAGGCAACGGCATCGCGGAACTGGAACAACTGCGCGAGGGCCTGCGCGAAGCCATGACCGCGCGCGTGCGGATCGTCTCGGCGGAATCCGGCGAACAGGGGGTCCGCGCGCGCATGACCATCGAGAAGGCGCCATGAAGGCCTACTGGAACAACCTGCAGACGCGCGAGCAGCGAGTCCTGCTCGCGGGCGGTGTGATCCTGGCGGCCGCCGTCACTTTCCTGGGCGTCGTCGAACCCCTGCTGGAGAGCCGCGAACAGTCCCGCGACCAGCTCGCCCAGGCCCGCGCGGAACTGGCTTGGATGCAGTCCCATGCCCCGCAGGTGGCGGCAGCACGAAACCGGGAACCGACACCGGACAACCGGCGTCCGAACTTGGAAGGCCGCTCGCTGATCGCCCACGTGGATGCCTCCGCCCGGGCCTTCGGCCTGGGCGAGCACCTGGCCCGTGCCCGTCCGGGCGAGACCGGCGTCACCGTGCATCTCGAGGGGGCGCCCTACAACGACCTGATGCGCTGGCTGGGTGAACTGGAACGGGAAGACGGCGTCGTTCCCGGACGCATCCTCCTGGAACGCGTCGTCGAGCCGGGGCGCGTGAACGCCGAACTCTTCCTGACCCGCGAGCCGTAGCGTGACCACCGACCAGGACAACCGCAACGACGAACGCCAACGGAACCGTCCCGCCTGGTTCTGGCTGGGAATGGTTTTCGTCCTC
>Ga0102925_1001675_pt1 | contig 12277 bp, 10 predicted proteins | sample SalPonR1_A_D1_MG_FD_78216 | JGI IMG/M metagenome (GOLD analysis project Ga0102925, IMG submission 78216) | Salt pond soil microbial communities from South San Francisco under conditions of wetland restoration - Salt Pond MetaG R1_A_D1_MG | ecosystem: Environmental > Aquatic > Marine > Intertidal... | reverse complement strand
TTCCCCTTAAGCTTGCCATCACGAAAATATGCGCGGATGGTCATTTTGCTTAATCCCAGCAATTCGTGCAGGTCATCGACCGAATAAAGTGTAAGCGACCCAATTTTTTTTGGCATTTGTCTCCAATATTATTCTAACACTAATAGTACTATAGCTATTGATGATAAAGTTATTAGTTATTCATTAGTTATACAATGTAAATTCGGTTTGGAAAGAGCAGCCATATCGTCGTATGTTATAATCAGTCTAAAAAACGAAACGCCTTCCTCTAAAATCGATCCCACTTCCATCACCTATTTTACTCATCTCGCCCAAAGAACAGTTCGAAAGACAGATTTACAATTTCGTCTGTGCGAATCACGCCAAAAAGAACTTTCGGTGGTTCAACATTATAGTCTCTCATATTAATACGAACACTGCCAGACACAACAATCTGCGACCATTCATTCAGGCCTAGATCCGCATTAAATGTAACATATCTTTCTACACCGGCGATTAGCAGCCGACCCGAGACTTCAGCTTTTCGGCCTGTATCGGTAACGCCTGTAAAACTTATCTCATCCCATATAAACTGAATATTTTCATGGTCTGGGTAGCTCAGAGCATCTCTCAGATCTCTGTTCATTTTATTTTTACCGCCGTCCAGATGCTCAACCGGTACAGTCACCTTTAGTTCAGACACATCATCACCGGCCCGGCCCTCTATTGATATAAACCAGCTGACCGGTATTTGAAACTGTACGGAAAAATCCGTGGCTTCCACCTCCCAGTCATGCAGCGTTGAGGAACCGGCAACAGACATTGAGCTTGTTTCGAGCAGCACTGCGTTGACAGTGGCAGGACCTGTGGTATCTGCGGCCTGCCCATTAACAGATGGAAAGTTTAATGCCGGCAAAAAGAAATGTCAGGCAAATGCGAATGAAATTATTCATAGAGGCAACTCAGGATCAGAAGACTGCATCTATAAATGAAATCTTTTAATGTATCATTCACAGGTCGATAGCCGTGTACTTTATTGCTTTTTAATTAAGCCGACGCTGCAGGTTCCGGAGCCACCTGTTCCGACCCAAAATAGGCTTCTTTTTTCTCCTGCACATACACCTTAATGTTGTCTGCGGTCACATACACAACAGGAATCAGCACGAGCGTTATCAGTGTTGATGCGGTAAGGCCTCCTATCACAACACGAGCAAGCGCAGCCTGGATTTCACCACCGGCACCCCAGCCAAACGAAAGCGGAAGAAGCCCCAGCACGGTAGTCAGGGTCGTCATCAGAATCGGACGCAGACGGAGTCTTCCTGACTGAACAACCGCTTCGAACACGCTAAGGTTTTTATCGCGTCTCATCAGGTTAATGTAGTCAACAAGCACGATGGCATTGTTCACCACAATACCGATGAGCATAATAACCCCCATGATGCTCTGCATGTTAAATGTCGTATTTGTAAGAAGCATGATGGGTATCACGCCTACGATTGCCACCGGTACTGAAAACATAACGATCAGCGGGTCAAGAAAACGTTCAAACTGAGCCGCCATCACCATATAGATCAGGATAAAAGCCATAAAGATGGAAATGATATAATCTGTCTGCGCCTCCTGCTGCTCTTCATATTCACCCCCGTAAACTATTGAAAATCCTGCCGGTAAGGAGAGGCTTGAAAGCTCAGACCGTACAGCTTCCACAGCTTCTCCCAGCGTTGCATCACCCTCCAGGTTAGCCGATATATATGTAACCCGCTGCCCGTTGATTCTGTTAACACTGACCGGGCCCCGTGCTGACCGCTGGTCGATCACTGTTGATACCGGTACTGTTTCGCCGGATGCCGTCCGAACCGGGATATTGTCAAGATCGAGCGTACTCATTCTGTCACTCTCCTGGAGACGAACGTTTATATCGAACTCTTCACCGGCTTCGCGGAACACACCTGCTGTGGTACCGCCTACGTTGGCCTGGATAGCCTGCGCGATATCGCGGCCGGTAAGCCCAAGTTCTGCTATTTTCTGCCGGTTGAACACCACATTTTGCTCCGGGCGTCCTTCCTGCCGTCCCGACCGTGCACCCCGAATCATCGGCAGGCGCTCCATTCGGCTTACGATTTCATCCGCGATAATATCAGCCTGATTGAGATCATATCCGCGAAGTTCAATCTGTACGGCTTCCCCGCCGCCTGACCCAAAAATTCGCCGCAGAATCCACAAGCCAGTCTGAGCCCTCACACGAAAAGCTCCGCCCGGGATCGTGCCGTCAATTTTCTCACTTAGTTCATCGGCAAGATCATATGTGCTCACGGTTCTCTCGCTTTGATCGACCATCGCCAGTTCTACCTCTGCGTTACCGTTTCTCACCTCAGTCGTCATATACTTAACCTGGTCCATCGGGGCAATGGCGGCAACTTTATGTTTAAGTTCTTCCAGGTACTCATTTGCAATTGCGATGTTCATCCCGTCAGCCAGGTAGAAATCAATGCTGATTTCATCCGCCTCTGTTTGAGGCGCCAGTTCCGTCGAGATATATCTGCTGCCATAGACAGCTAATGCCATCAGTACGGCTGTAGTACCAAACACAACTACTTTTCGATTTATCATCCGCCGCAGAAATGAACTGTACTTGTCCTCTACACGCTCAAAATATCGCTGAAACCGACCTTTATCATTCTCAGTTATTTCGTCGTTGGTCTTGATGGTCATAAACTTGCTTGCCAGCATCGGCACAAGGGTAAGGGCAACAAAAAGAGAGCAGATCAGTGCAAATACGACTACAAGCGCCAGTTCCTGGAACAGAGTTCCCGTAATGGTCTGCATAAAAACAACCGGAAGAAAAATAACGGATGTGGTCAGCGTTGATGCTATAATAGCACCCGATACTTCGCTTGTGCCAACCAGCGCACTTTCTTTTAGTGACTTTCCGTTATTTCTGAGCCTCACAATATTTTCAAGCACCACAATGGCATTATCTACAATCAGACCCACCCCGAGGGCCAGTCCGCCAAAACTCATCTGGTTGAGAGTCAGTCCCGAGAAGTAAAGCAGCCCAAATGTGGCGATAATAGAGACCGGGATTGCAAGAGAGATAATAAATGTCGTTGATCCGTTTCTTAAAAACAGGTAGAGTATAAATATGGCCAGCACAGCTCCCCAGATAGCCGACTGCTGAACATTGTCGATGGAGTTTTGTATAAAGTCACTTTGGTCGATCACGATCATAAGGCTTACATCGTCCCTTTCGGCGTTGATGCGGTCGAGCTCCCTCTGAATGCCTTCTGATACCGCCACGGTATTGGCGCCTGACTGTTTGCGTATTCCCATACGGATCATCGGCTCGTCATTGATACTTACAAGCCTGCCTACATCTTCAAACCCATCTTCCACTTCGGCAACATCCCTCACCCTTATCGGCTTACCATCAACCGTAGAGATAATCGTTTCAGAAATCTGGCTGATATCATCAAACTCACCAACTGTTCTCACATACAGATCGCTGAATCCCTCTTTTACATTTCCGCCGGGAAGCGTACTGTTTTCGGCTACAATTGCGTTTCTGACATCCTGCGCCGTTAGCCCGCTGGCGTTCAGCCTGTCTCGTTTCAAGTTTACCCTGATCTCCCTGTCGATACCTCCCCACACATCAATAGTGCCGACACCCGGCACCTGCTCGAGACGTTTTGATATATCATTCTCGAGGATTCGTGTCAGCTCATCTAGCTGACGGGTTGACTGGGCCCCGATAATAACAATCGGGGAATCGTTGGGGTCGAATTTTCTGACGCGCGGCGGATCCGCCTCTTCAGGTAAACTGCGGCGCACACGGTCAAGGGCGGCACGAACATCGTTTGCCGCCTCGTCAAGATTTGTGCCGCGCGAAAAGTTAAGATTTACCCGGCTTTCACCCTCTTCAGACTGCGATGTAATTTCTTCAAGGTTTGCGACACCGGCAAGAGCGTTTTCAAGCTGATCTGTGATGATAGTCTCTATCTCTTCCGGCCCCACATTTGGATAGTCAACCGACACACTCAGGCGCGGATATTCAATTGGGGGAAGCAGGTCTACAGGCAGAAACCGAAATCCGGTTACCCCCAGAACAATTACAATCATATAGACCATCGCCGTTGCGATGGGGCGTTTTACGGATGTGCTTGTGAGTCCCATGATTGTATCCTACGATTCAGTTGATGTATTTGTAACCGCGCGCTCAGCCATTCGCTCGTTCATAATATCCCTGAGCAGATCCTGAGGCTTCATCTGCTGCATTCGCATAATGCGATTCCAAGATGTTGCACGAATTTTAGCTGACCCGCTCTCATTATTGATGAGAAGATTTTGCCCCACGGTAACAATCCAGTCGCCGCCCTGAACACCTACAACACCGGCCGTTTCACGACCCTGTGCCACAACATCAATCCCAACAAACTCAACCATGGTTGGCTGACTGAGGGGAGGCGGATTTGCTCCGTCTACCTGTTCAACCGGTTCCGTCTCGGCGCCGTAGTCAGGCGCAATATAAACGCCCGTTTCACCTGTTCTGGGATGTCGATAAATGGCACTAAGCGGAATCAGGGTTGCTTGTTCGCTTTCCCCATACATTACATCCACCGTTACAAACATGCCGGGTAGTAAAAGGTCGCGAATATTTTCAACATCGATTTCTGCCTCTGTACTAAAGCTTCCCATGCCAAGGAAAGGCGAAATTCTTGAAACTTCTCCCTCGACCACCTGTCCGGTCATATTTTCAGAACTTATTACAGTTCGCTGTCCCGTTTTAATATAGCCAAGCATCTGTTCTGTGAGGCTGACTGTGATTCGTGCATCATTCAGGTCGCCAACTGTAAACACCCGTGTTGCCGATGAAATCTGCATGCCGGGATCAGCATTGCGCTGGCCAACTGTTCCCGTAATTGGAGACCGAATGACGGTTTGATCTAAAAGTTCCTGCTGCTCAGTAAGAGTGGATATAGATTGGTCTACCTGGGCAACTGCAAGTTCATAATTAGCTTCAGCCGACTGTTTTTCGGCCTGAGCGCTCTCCAGTTCAATATCGCTGATCAAATCCTGATCATATAATTGCTGCTGTCGCCGGAGCAGCGATTCCGCTTCTTTAAGAACTGATTCGGCCTGCTTCACCCGCGCACGATTTATCCGAAGGCTTGCCTCGGCCTGTTCAACACGCGCCACATACTCACGATCACGTAATTTCAAGAGAGGCTCACCCTGTTCAACCTGGTCGCCATCCTGTTTATAAACTTCTTCAACAGGAGCGGATATTCTCGGATAAATATCTACCTGTTTCTGAGCCTGTACTATACCGCTCAGCCGCTGCTGAAGCGGTAGTGAGCCGAATCTGGCCTGCACGGCCTCAACTGATGGAATAACAATATTGGAATCGGAGCTCCCTGCCTCTTCTTCGCCCGAACAGGCACTTAACATCAGAATTGCAGCTAAAAAAATAACTGGTTTTAAATTTCTCATAAATCTGTGATTTCAATAATTAGTTCGTAAGATAATGCGTTTGATTTCTCACGAGTACTTTCCCTCTGTAAAAGGTCATTAAAACAATGGTTTTCATAAAAGGTCAGGCTTCCGATTAACGATTTTTGTGTTAGTACTGTTCTGATCCCTTTGTAAATAAATATAAATTCTATGGACTCTATTACTCAGGTCACACTCGGCGCAGCGGTTGGTGAGGCTTATCTTGGTAAAAAAATTGGGTATCGGGCCGCAGCCTGGGGTGCTTTACTTGGAACACTGCCGGATCTCGATATAATTGCTAATCCGTTCCTTGACGCTGTTCAGCAGCTCTATTTCCACAGAAGTTTCACCCATGCATTTATGTTTGTCCTGATGGCTTCACCTCTGTTTGGCTGGGCCTTTCAAAAACTTCACTCCTCATTCGATGTTAGCTGGAAACACTGGTCGCTGTTCGCCTTCTGGATTTTTCTGACCCACATCCTTATTGATCTGCCGACAACATACGGCACACAAATTTTTCAACCGTTTACAAACAAGCCGTTTGCCACGGATGCCATGTTTATCATTGATCCGGTTTTTACGGTACCGCTGTTCATCGGTCTGCTGGCCTCACTAATACTGCGCAGAAAACGCAAAATCGGAGCCGCCCTTAATATAACCGGGTTATCCATTGCAGCTGTTTATTTGCTCTGGGGTCACGCCATTAAATCGCACGTTCACGGCGTTTTCCAGGAATCATTTCAGTACCAGTATGGCTACTATGATAATCTGAAAACGATGCCAAACGGCCCGACCACGTTTTTATGGACGGGCTACGCCATGAAGCAAGACACCATCTACCAGGCTACATATTCTATTTTTGATGAATCCACCGATCTGTCATTCAGCGTTATCCCCCGAAATACCCGCCTGATAGAGCCATATATGACAGACAGGGCCACAACAGCTCTTCTTTGGTTCTCGCGCGGCTGGTATACGATTGATAAACCGGCGCCTGACAGCCTGTTTTTCTACGATTTGAGGTTTGGCCGAAACGATTTTTGGCTATCTGACAGTGGTGACTTTGTATGGGCCAATGAACTAATTATCAATGAAAATGGAGAAGCAGAGTCTTTTGAGGAGTTTATTCCTTCATTCGATGCAAGGGGTCGCAATCTTGAACTTTTTTGGAATCGGATTTGGGGCAAATAATTTCTTATTTTTATCGTTTACTGTTCACCTCAAATATTCAGTACTGAAAAAACAACTGTATGAAACGCCCACTTATCATCACCGGAATCATTATCGTATTTCTCGGGGTCTTCCTGTACAACGCCCTCAGAGAAGTGACGCCAGAGGAAATCGAGAACGCCCCAAACTGGCTGCCGATTGAAGAGGCCATGGAAAAAGCCGAGCAAGACGGGCGGTTAATTATTGTTGATATCTTCGAGGTGGGCTGCCAGTTCTGCCGCGCCATGAACAGAGATGTTTATCCCGCACCCTCTACACGAGCCGTCATCGACAGAGATTTCCACCCGGTTAAGATTAACGGCAACTCTGAAGAGATGATGACCTTTATGGGTGAGGAGATGACGCAGCAATCGTTCGCCAACAGCCTCGGCTTAACTGCGTTTCCCTTTACTGTTGTAATGGACCATGAAGGAAACGTCATCAACAGCAGGCGCGGCTACATGGGTGTGCAGGATCTGACTCAGTTCATGAGGAAAGCACGGGATAAGGTCGCTGAAGGATAAGACAGCAAGCTGTATCTAAATCACACTCACTTACTTTTATCCACCTCCAATCATATGATTGATCATGCTTTCTGCTGCATCATCAAACGCTGGCATCCACTGAACCTTACTTAATGTCACTGATGTATGTTTAAAAGTCGCTTTAAGTATCGGCTCCAGACGTCCTGAACGATACTCTATTCTCGCGGGATGAATCTTCTGCTTTGTCAGATACTCAATCAATTTTTCTCCGCTCCTTGCAAACATCTCCTTTACACCGGGGTGCGGCGTCATCATTTCGGGCGTTAATACATAGCCGCTCTCCTTTTCAACCAGTAAGAGCAAAAACGGAAAGTATGGCGGGTGTTTATCTCCAATCGGAGAAGGCACCAACACCATTCCCACCTGTAAAACCATATTGTTCGTCGGCAGCTGGTTAAATAGTTTCAACTTCTTTTTACTGAGTGGAGTTACTGCAGGCGGCGGTTTCAGTTCAAAATCTTTGTAATCATCCCGCCAGCCACTTTTAGTACGCCCATCCGGCACCCGTACAAGGCCGTTCATTCCAGCGGGCACATGTTCAACCCAGGCAAACTCCTGTCTGCCAACACGGTCTGCTACGTTTAAAACCTGCTTCAACAGTGGTTCCAGCTGTGCAAGTTTATCTGCTTCCGGAAGGATATGTATACACCCAGGAACTATCTCTTTAAACACCGGCAATCTGGATTTATTTCTAACTGAATATCCCAGTGCCTTCAGCCTGTCAATATCTTCAGTTTCCATGTAATGGGGCTGCTCGAACGACACCATCAGGTGTGGAATCAACATGATATCCATCGGGTCCGACTCGACAGGATCTTCCTGAATACGCAAAAACTGATGTGCGGCCTCCACCCCTTCGTATAATGATACGGCCAAAAACTCCCCGGTTGACCCCATCACACTGGCAAACCAGGGTTCATCTGATCCCGGCACCTGTATACCAAACAGTTCCCGTTCATACATGAACTCCCAAGGCGCCATTTTTTGAAGTTCAAAAGCGAGCGGATAAAGTTTTTTTAGATAGTCAATTCTTTTTGGCAAGATATAACACCATTAATTTTAATTAGACTGAAATTTATGCATTAGTTAACACCTATGCTGTTTTAATATAATTAAGCTTCCGGACTTTACTGACCAGCATATCAATGATGTTCCCCCGGTTCTCCCATTTCCGTCATAAAACGGGTGAATGCTTTCAAACTGAACATGAATAATGGCCATTGTGATGAGTGGGTGCGCATCAGAAAGCTCATCGTTATTGATAAATTGCTCAAGGTTCTCCAGCGCTTTCAGGATCACATCTTTGTGTTGAGGGGGGACAAACATGATTTCTCCGGTGGCAGGATTCGTTAGTTTTGTCCCAGGTAAAGACCGAACCCCCGCATCATTATCTTCCAGCGTTTCCTGAATGGCAATGATGTCCTTAATTCGTATAAGCCCACCTTTTCGAATACGATTAAACCCTTCATTTAATGCAACTGCGTATCGCTGAACCTCTTTAGTAGTTTGTTCGACTCTCTTCTCTTTTTCCACATCAGCTTTGTAAAGAGCATCGCTTGTAGTTACAATACTTTCAATTTCGGATGAGTACCTTATTTACTGAATGGGGAGTGTATTGAGGAGAATACTCTGATTTGGAATAGTTTGAGAAATCCCCTTTAACTCAGATAAATACTGCTGAGCCTCCAGCGCTTTTTTGAGCACTTTTGGTGTTTCAACAGGTACTTTTGGAGGGAGCGGATTTCATTCCCCATTCTTTGGGGACGGTTGTCATAACATTTTGGCCTTTTCTTTTACACATCAGAGAGTATATGTAAGATAAATGCGAAATTCTTTACATGTAACTATAACATGTAAAGAAACTATCGGTATTTTTATTTGCGTATTCAGAAATTGGAGTGTCAAAAGACTCCCCGCCTTACAATATGTGATCTCTCCGCTCGCTACGCTCGGCCGAGATGACAGGGGCGCTTTTCCTTCGTTATCACCCTGCCATTAAAGCTGGTTTTGATATTTTCAAGAATGTTCGTCATCGAATAAGAATCCTTGCCCAAATTCTTCCCGAATAGTAAGTACTTCCACATTTTCATTAACTCGCGGATTTTGAAGTATAGCCAAAGCCTGAGCAATATTTGGCGTGATATTCTCATCCACATAAAACTTCATGCAGCATTTCTATTTATGAATGAGATCACATCCTCTATTGCATTCAGGTTTAAGTCATAGATAGATGCTACAAATTCGGGAGATTCACCGGCATTCAGCATGCTGTAAACGGTTTCAACGGTCGTATTTGTGCCTTTAATAACCGGCTGACCAAAGCTGTGATGCGGATCTACCACAATCTCATGGCCTTTTCCGAGTGGCCAAAAGCGCTCAGCGAGCTGGGTTTTGTCCTGAAAGTCTATTTTTTGGCAATAAGGCGCTACCAATTGAGTGAATGAGAATTGCTGCTTTTCATCAACCTCTAATAAGGATTCTTCTAAATATTGATGGAAAATACGTTTTCCGTCCGTCATGAGCTCGGCATGGGCAAACGGATAGTTGGTAATCAGAATTTCGGATAGCTTCGTGTGTGCCAGCTTGATTTTTGGAAAACTTACGCCAATTTCACGAAACGAATCTACTGCAATGATTTCGATAAGCGTTAAAAAGTGGAAGGCTTTTCCCCGCTGCTCACCCCAGGTGTAGGAGGCATCTGCTCCTTGTAAAAACTCCAGCTCCCAATACTTTTTTACCCACCGGCGGACTTTGCTTACCGGCATATCAAGGATAACTGCCGCACTGGGGATTGAGTAAATCCCCTGTCCAAGTTCGGGTTGTATAGTTGTTAATGGAGCGTTCATTGTGCTATTTTATTTGTATTTACGTGAAAATAACGAAAATATATTTACATGTATTCCCACATCAATGGCAGTTCACCGACCTGGCGGCGTTATGCGAAATTACAATAACCGAGAAGCCTGATACGCCGCCCCTTGATAAAGGGCGACCCTGTCACCCCGAGCGAAACGCAGTGGAGTCGAGGGGGTCTCATTGATACAACTCGCAAACCTAAAAAAACGTCCTTTTGTTCTAACTCATACCCAGCAGAAGGAGATCTCTCCGCTCGCTACGCTCGGTCGAGATGACAGGGGAGCAGTGAGAAAGAACGGCGGGCATTGGGCTTAGGAAAAGTGCTATACCTCTTTTGCCCGCCTCAATGCAATACTTTCACGTGGCGGCGCCACTCCAAACTGCGCACACAACGAAACCTGATGTCCCGCCATTTAATTGAATGCGCATTAGTCATCTCGGGCGCGGGCCACCGAAACGACAGTAAAGGTGAGCGCAGTCGAGAAGTCTCTTTATTTTAACCTTATGCCATACAATATGAGATCTCTCCGCAGCTGTCGGCAGAATCAGACCTGGCACGATGTGGATATCAGCATGATTTCATTCGTAAAGCCTGCCCCCTCACCCTTCAGCAAAAGCCCGGACGTCAGCCATTTCTACCATCAGGTCAAACAGGGCAGTATTTCTTACAAATGTGGGTATGCGGTCACTTCCCGGGCCCCACGCCGCAATTTCCGTATAGTCCGCGGTGTGATTTGTACCGATGAAGTAAATCCCGTTGTAGTTTGCAAGCACGCCCGCCATCACGGCCCCGGTTCCTTCCCTGTTGCTGAATGGCGCCTCAAACGTTCCCTGGAAAGCGCGTTTGATCATCAGCGCCTCGTCCGTAGTAATTTGTGTTCGCGTGGCATATTCAATAACGTCTTTTATATCGTTCACCATCGGCACGCGGCCCGATCCCGTGCGCCGGTTTCTGAACTCTTCATACATCCACTCAAAACTATGGCGATAATCGTGGATTGTCTCAAGCATTTTGGGTGAATCCCTGTATCCGCTGCCCAGACCACTGAGGCCCGGATTCGCATTTCCATGATCCGTTGTTAAAATCACGAGCGTATCGTCCCTTCCGTCGGTAAATTTCATCACCTCCCCAACCATATCATCAAAAGCAATCTGGTCGTAAATGAGGCCGGATGGATCATTTCCGTGAGCGGCATGGTCCACGCGTCCGCCCTCAACCTGAAGTATAAATCCGTTTTCGTTTCTGTCAAGCCGTTCTAGTGCTGATGTGGTCATATCTGCCAGCGTGGGGAGGGTTTCCTGAAGACCGGCCAGCGTGTTGCGATCCACCGTATAGGGAACATGAGAATCGCTGAAAATTCCAAGCAGCTTGCTGTTTCGTCCGGCGCGGTTCAGTTCCGCCGTTGTTCTGGCAACCGTATACCCTTTTTCTGTGAACGCTGAATATAAATCCTCGCCATCATCTCTGCGGCCGGCATCAAAATGACGGTTACCGCCGCCCATCAGAACATCATATTCTTTTTCTGCGTACTGCTTTGCAATCTCATCTTCCATGCCCCGCTGAGGCATATTTATCCCGAACCCGGATGGCGTGGCGTGCGTAATTCGTGTCGTCGTAACCAGGCCTGTTGCCTTTCCTGCATCCCTGAAAATCTCGCATATCGGCTTGTACTGCTCGCCATTCGGTCCCCAGTTCACAGCGCCGTTATTGATTCGGTGTCCGCTCCCCCAGGACGATGATGCAGCAGCGGAATCCGTTACAACCGAATCGAGCGATGCCATATCCATCAGCCCGCGGTGATACTCTCTGTCTGATTCATACAGTTTTATCCAGTTGGTCTTGTCGCCATATTTTCGCTGCTTTACAAGATCGGCAAGCGTCATTGTTCCCGAGCTCATTCCATCCACAACAAGGAAAATCACATTTTTTGCATCACCCGGGGCGCTTTTAAATTTCGTTGATGGCGCCTTTTTACTGCCGAGGAGACCGCCACCAAGCGCCAGTGTAGAAAGTGCTCCTGTTTTGAGAAAATCGCGACGGCTGAATGAGTTGTCAGACATAGGGGTGAGATTTTAAAAAGTTAAGCTATTACGTGTGGTTCGGTTTGATGGAAATACTGGTAAATTTAAGGAATTCTTGGGTATCGGGTATCGGGTATCGGGTATCGGGTATCGGGTATCGGGTATCGGGTATCGGGTAT
>Ga0102925_1001674_pt1 | contig 12278 bp, 7 predicted proteins | sample SalPonR1_A_D1_MG_FD_78216 | JGI IMG/M metagenome (GOLD analysis project Ga0102925, IMG submission 78216) | Salt pond soil microbial communities from South San Francisco under conditions of wetland restoration - Salt Pond MetaG R1_A_D1_MG | ecosystem: Environmental > Aquatic > Marine > Intertidal... | reverse complement strand
AAGGTGTTTCAAATCGCCTTTTTCATTTTATTATTCCAAACTCACCGAAATAATCCCCACTCCGTGTGGATTCTCTAATTCGTTATCTTCAATCCCGGGACCTATGGAAAACTGCAAGGCTTCACCATTTTCTAACTCAAAATCCCCATCGTAAGAATGCTCAAAATGATAAGGTAAAAATGAAGGATATGGTCTTGGCAGACTTACCGTTTTTATCGGTTTTAAAGACGAAAGCTCGATTTCGTAAGATTTCATTTCCGAATCTAAATCAATTTGAGTTCCAAAAGATGCCCCGTTTTTCATCACAAATGCAAGTTGCAATTTATCAGTGCTTTCAGTTAGCGCTCTCGCCTTAATTATAATTTTATCTTTTGATGACAATTCCGGTTTACGTCCCTCAATTTTTCTGCTGAAATTGTAGCGAAACGAATAATCGTAAACTGGTGTTGCCTCCGGGTTTTCAACATCTTTTTCAAAGAGTTTTTCCAACTTTACCTGATATTCTGCTTCGTCCGGATTATCAGTTGGTACTAGGTTATTTCCAGGGCGCCACTCGCCTACTATATAATCTTCATCTTCTGCAGCGTTAAAAATATAAAGCGGTTTAGTCTCTTTTACAATTTGTGTGGTATACATCTCTTCAGAATAAAAATCCCAGTCTTCAGGGCTTCCAGAAACTTCTCCGGGGAAAGTCTCTTTTCCTTTATTAGTTGTCACGATAATTCGATACTTCAAATAGCCATTTTTCAACACACTTTCCGGAATTTCTGCCGAATAATTATAAGCGCTACTATTTCTAAGTTCAATAGCTTCGTAAGCATTCCCGTTTTGTAACCAGGCTTCTACTTTTTCTATTTCTTTATCTGAAATGATCTCTGCAGTAATTATAGCTGAAGAATTCTCGGTAAGCTCGTTTATTGGCTCGTGCAATACATAAGTTTTCTCAACAGTAGTTTCAGGAGCTGTAAATTCTTCGAGTTCAAACCTTAAATCTAAGTCCAGGTTTTTATCAAATTCTGTATTGTAATTTTTCAGGAGATAAGTTCCGGGACGAATTACAAAGGAATTCTCTTTATGCTTTGGTTTAAAATCATTGCCTTCATTCAAAGTTTCAAGGCTAAATTTGTCACTCAAACCCGGAAGATCTAAACTCATTTCCCATTCATTCCACTTGATCACCGCAACGGTTTTTTTAAGGCTGTTGCTACCAAAAGGATTATCTACCAAAATAGCATCAGGCATTACTTCCAGTCGCCAAACACCGTCTTTTAATTTATCGAGAAAATAGGCGCCTTTTCCTTCATATTTAACCACTTGAGAATTACCAAAACCAGCAACTTGCTTGAGATTTTCTGAAGATTTTGGCTGAATTTCATTCGCATTCGTATAAATGAATTTTTCTTCAGAATTCAATACCGCGAGATCCTTTTCATAATCGATCGTAAAATCCTGAAACTCCAGGTTTTCAGGATAAACTCCAAAATCACTATTTACAGGAACCTGATGAAAAACTTCTCCCGCGATCATTAAAGCCAGGGCTTTTTGCGGCGTATAAGCCAGGTTCATATAATGCGTGTTGTACTCGGTATTAACCGGAGCCAAATAGGTAGGATCGTAAGCAAAGTGCGTTGCAATTTGGATTCCGGCTTCCCGGAAACTCCTGGCCATTGCCGGATAAATATAAGATTTCATCACATCGGCAGCATCAAATTCGTACACCAGCTTTGCCGCGTTATTTTCTTCAATTAGATCATTAAAAGGAATATGATAATCGTTTACATTTGGTAAAAGATTACCTTCTAATTCCTTTTGAAATCCCAATCCTGTTGGATACCATTGAAAAGTTCCGCCATCTATTCCAGCATCAAAATAAGATTCGGCTAGATGAATACTGTGGCTTACATTATAGAAAATAGGTTTCTCAGAACCGGTATTTTTCATAGCGGAAACCATTTTTTCTATAAATTTCTGTACTTCTTCAGGCTCTCCTTTATGGTGCGGTTCGTTACTAATTTCAAAAGCAATAAGATTTGGCTCATTTTTATACGCTACGCCCGTATGCGGATTCACGTGATTTAAGAATTGCTTCAAATAATTTTGCTGGGCTTTAATGGCGCCAGGCTCAATAAGACTTCCGGCTTTTCCATATTTATTAGAAAATCCCGGGGTATCTTCATCGGGTTCCGGCCAGCCATTTCCCCAATAAGCAATGGGTGTGATCACAAAATTTATATCACGCTCCTTTAGTTTTTTCAATAAATAATCAAATAATTCTAAATGTTCGTTTTCCAGAAGATTTCCTTCTTCATCACTAATTTCGGTATCCCAAACATGAATTCTATAAAGATCAAAGCCTAATCTTGAAAAGTGGTAAACATCGTTGTCTATAGTTTCTTGCAGATCTATATTCAATTTCTGCCCACTACGATAGCCGTGTGCAAAAGGTACTGAATAATTCACGCCAAAGCCTTTAACTTCCTCATCGTTGTGACCCCAGTGCATTAAGCCATTAGCATCTACATAAACGTCTTCTTTTCCCTGAGTATATCCGAAAAAAGTCAAAAGACTAATTAAAAGACTGAAATAAAAATTTTGCTTCATAAGACTAATTTAAACATCACAGATTTCTATTGCTTTTTGAAGAGCATCAATCTTATCTGGATTAGTAGGAATAAACTCCTGTGCTACAAAGCCCTCAAAACCAGTTCCTGCAATTGCTCTCATAATTGCAGGGTAATATAGTTCCTGAGTATTATCAATTTCATTTCTTCCCGGTACTCCGGCAGTATGGTAATGGCCTATGTATTTGTGATTTTTTTTAATTGTAGCAATTATATTTCCTTCCATCACCTGCATATGGTAGATATCGTAAAGCAATTTAAAGTTATCGGCTCCCATTTCTTCAGCCAGGGCAACACCCCATTCAGTATGATCTGCCATATAATCTGGATGATCAATTTTGCTATTTAGCAATTCCATTACAAGGGTGACATTTTTTTCTTTAGCGTATTCAAGCAGGGGTTTTAAGCCCTTAGAACAATTTTTAATTCCGGTTTGCTCGTCCATTCCGCGGCGATTTCCTGAGAAAACAATTACGCTCTTAATTTTATGCTCCGAAGCTTTATCAATTAAACCTTTATATTTTTCCTGAAGCTCTTTATGATTCTTAGGTTCATTGAAGCCATTTTCTATATCTGCGAAATCATCAGTAGCCAATGAACAAACCAACCCATATTTCTCCACTGTCTCCCATTCTGTAGGCTTCAAAAGATCTATAGCCTGAATTCCAATATTCGCACATGATCTTGCAAATTTTTCTAAAGGAATATCCTGGAAACACCAGCGGCAAACTGAATGATTAATATTGTTATTCTGTCTACTTGGAATTATATTTTCGTCGATATAATTCATAGCTGCAAAAGAGGTGGCAACGCTACCGATGCTCAAGATGCCCGAACCAATTGCAATACTTTTTAGTGCATCTCTTCTGGAAAATTTTTTATTCATAATTGTAAAATTGCTTGTGAGCAGTAAGTCCAGAAATAAAACATTTCGAATTACTTAAAAATTAATCGTAAGGTCTCATAAAAATTTTAGCTCTTTTTTTCTAAAAAAATTTAGAAATTAATAAGTGTTAATTTTACAATTATAATTCAGAAAAAAAATTTTTTGGATAAGTTTTTTTAATTTTTTTCTTAACATTCTTGACCGGGACAATAAACCGTTTTTAAGCGATCTCAAAATTATATCCTGAGTTAATAAGTTTTTGGTAATTGTTACGATCAAATTTATAGAGAAAAGCTCCTTTGCGCGAAGTGGATTTATCTTTTTCTTCTAACTTTATTAGCACATTTAGCGAAAGCACTTTTTTCCGGAAGTTTCTTGTGTCCAGCTCTTTTTGATAGATGGCTTCATATAACTGCTGTAATTGTGGAATTGTAAACTTCTCTGGTAATAATTCAAAACCAATTGGTTTGTATCTAGCTTCGCGTTTTATATGCTCCAGGGCATCATTTACCATCTGGCTATGATCTAAAACCAAAGGAGGTAATGCCTCTATTTCATGCCAGTATGCTCCGTGCTTTTTTACAAGTTCTTTATCGTATTCTCCTAACCTAATCAGCGCGTAATGAGCTATAGAAATAGTACGGTAGCCGGGATCTCTTTTGGCCTTCCCATAGCTTTTAAGTTCATCCATAAAGATATTTTCCAAACCGGTAATTTCTTTGAGTACGCGTTCTGCTGCCTGGTCCACATCTTCATCTATTTTCACAAAACTTCCAATTAAAGACCAGGAGTTCTTAAGAGGCTCAACCTGTCTTTTAAAGATTAGAAGTTTGAGTTTCCCTTCGTCAAAACCAAAAATAATGCAATCAGTCGCGACATACATTTTGTCGTTCCTGCTATAAAAGTCTTCTACAAACTGATTCATATTTAAAGAGAAAGCTTAAGATTTAACTATCAGATTTTTCACATAAAAAAGCCCAGTATAAACCGGGCTTTAAGTTTTTATTATTTCTTACCAAAATAAGGCGTAAAGCATTACTACAATTAATAGAATGGCAAAACTACCAATATTAAATGCCGGCCCTGTTTTAAAGAGAGACCTGCTAAGTTCAATTCCTTTTTCGTGGTCTTTCCCTTTACTTTCAACCAAACTGATCACCACCATGAGAAGCATAGTGAGCACCCAGGTTAGCATCATTTGATGCATAAACGGCAATGTCACAAAAATTGGACTGTCTATCCATCCGTTAGGTCCTATTTTGAAGAAAAGCGCAATTGGTATAGAGGCAAGTACGCCAAATATTGCCGCTCTATTCGTAGTTTTTTTCCAAAATAATCCCAGCATAAATACCGCTAAAATACCCGGACTAACCACCCCGGTATATTCCTGAATATATTGAAATACCTGTCCTAAATTCTTTAACTGTGGAGCCAAGATTACTGCTACTATAAGAGCAGCAGTTGCAGAAAGTCTACCTACTTTTACTAATTTTTTCTCTGATGCAGCCTTTCCGAAATATGGCTTATAGATATCCATGGTAAAGATAGTAGCCGTAGAGTTTAGCATAGAAGCTACAGAAGATACAATAGCCGCGGCTAGTGCAGCTAACACCAATCCTTTTAATCCGGCCGGTACAAACTCCTGAATAAGCCATGGTGCAGCATTATCATTTATAATATTACCGGTACCACTAAAAAAAGAAGCATCGGTATAAGCCTTTGAAATTGTGCCATCTGGACCGGTATTCATTACATAAGCAATGATCCCGGGAATAACCACAATTAGTGGAATAACTAGTTTTAGAAATCCAGCTAATACAATACCTTTCTGAGATTCCCTGAGACTTTTAGCAGCCAAAGTTCGCTGAATAATATACTGGTTAAAACCCCAATAGTATAAGTTAGCAACCCATAGACCACCGATAAGTACAGCTAGGCCAGGTAAATCCCACCATGCATCTTTCCCATTTGGAGTTATAATTTCACCTTTATCAAGGATCATTGAGAACTTTTCGGGAACTTCTTCGTAAACGGCCACCATACCTGCAATAACTCCACCTTCGTCTGTTACATTAGATAAAGCAATAAAGGTGGTCACTAAACCGCCAATAATAAGTAATATAACTTGAACAACATCGGTCCAGGCTACTGCCGAAAGACCGCCATATAAGGAATAAGCAGCCGCAAAAAATGCAAGACCTATAATTGCATAAATAAAGAAAGAACCATCGCCAGATCCCATAATAGTATCTAAGGCAGTTGCACCAAGGTATAATACCGAGGTTAGGTTTACGAATACGAAAAGACAGATCCAAAAGACCGCTAAAATGGTCTTTAAGTTTGAACCATACCTTACTTCTATAAATTCGGGAATAGTATACAGGCCTTTTTTAATGAATATTGGTAGAAAAAATTTACCTACCAATAGTAAGGTAATTGCGGCCATCCACTCATAGGAAGCAATAGCAAGACCAATAGCGAAACCTGAACCAGACATACCAATAAATTGTTCAGCAGAAATGTTAGCTGCTATCAAAGATGCACCTATTGCCCACCAGGGTAAACTTTTATCTGCTAAAAAATAACCTTCAGAAGAATCTCCCTTGCCTCGTGAAACATATAAGCCAATGCTCACAATTAGAAGTGCATATGCTGCAAAAATAATTTGATCTAATAATCCAAATTCCATAAAATAAGCTGTTAAAGTCCCATATTCAGTTGGGCGTTAAATTTAAGTTAAAAAAAACACTTGGCAAATTTTAGCATCAGTTTATGAGCGTAAAATTTAGTCCTATTATTTCAAGACTAAAAAGCGATAATTTATCCTATTATAGTATTTTTCTCCAGGCCTTAGAACAGCGTCAGGAAAATTCCTGAAATTAGGTGCATCAGGAAAATTTTGTGCCTCTAAACAAATAGAAGGGTATTCTTCTGCTATTTCGGTTTGATATTTTAAATCATCAGGTAGACTTTCTGGGGCGTAGGCGGTTAAGGCGGGTTGATTGGTCTCTACTTCCATTTTTATACCGGTTAAAGGCGCAAAAAGTTTTGCTGCAACCTCTTCTGTTCTTGGTTTCAAAACAAATGTATCATCAAGACTACGATTTCCTATTAATTTGCTCTCGTTAAAATTTTTTGGAAGTTTTTTTAGCTTGGTTAAGTTTCCGGTAGGTAATAAGTTCTTATCAACTTCTAATATTTTTTCAGCTTCAATCTTTAAAAAATGATCGCTTATGCTCCCTGTTCCATTTAGATTGAAATAAGTATGATTAGTCAGATTAATCACTGTTTTTTTATCGGTTTCAGCCGAATATTCTATCAATAATTCATTATCCTCTGTAAGTGTATATTGAACTTCAACCTCTAAATTTCCAGGATAATATTCTTCGTTATTTTCACTCAGGTAAGTTAGCCTTACTGATGGATTTGGCCCTGTAGTCTCTTCTTTGATTTTCCAGATTTTATACTGGAAACCATATTTTCCACCGTGCAGGTGCACATCATCTTTCTGGTAAAGTTTGTAAGTGGTTTCATCCAACTCAAATTCCCCCTGTGAAATTCTGCCAGCATACCGGCCAACCGAAGCACCAAAACACTTGTTATGATCTTTATAGGCGGCTGTAATAAATTCTTCTGCCCAGGGGCTTACCACCACATTTACAAGATGTCCTCTTTTATCCTTAATTTTAAGGCTAAGCACCGCTGCGCCGTAGTTAAGAACTTCCAGTTGACTACCCTGACTATTCTCAAGGCTGATGATTTTTAGATCTTCTTTTTTTACAATGTTCAAGTTCTCTTTTTTTAAGTGTTTTTTTCAGAAATATAGGTATCTACTTTTTCTTCCAGAATATTCAAAGGTAAGGCGCCATTGAGAAGAATCACATCATGGAATTCCCTTATATCAAAATCCTGCCCCAATTTTTCCTTAGCATCCTCTCTTAAATTCAGGATTTTAATCATCCCAATTTTATAAGCTGTTGCCTGGCCGGGCATAACTATATGCCTTTCTACCATTTTCACACAATCAACTTCAGCGTTTGGAGTGTTTTCCGTATAATAAGTAATACCCTCCTCGCGAGTCCACTTTTTAGCATGAATTCCGGTATCTACCACCAACCTGCAAGATCGCCAAAGTTCCATAGCCAACCTTCCAAAGTCTGAATAAGGATCTTGATAATATCCTATTTCTTTCGGTAATAATTCGCTATAAAGTCCCCAGCCTTCTACATAAGCAGTATAAAAACTATATTTTCGAAATTGAGGAATTTCCTCCAACTCCTGGGCGATGGCAATTTGCATGTGATGTCCCGGGACACCCTCATGATAGGCCAAAGCCTCCATTTGATAACTAGGCATGGCTGCCATATCATATAAATTTGCGTAATAGGTTCCGGGTCTTGATCCATCTTTAGCAGGCTGCTGATAAAAGGCCTTTCCGGCATTTTTTTCCCGAAAAGGTTCTACCGCCTTGACCACTAATTCTGCTTCAGGTTTTGATAGAAAAAGCTTATCTAAATCATCTTTCATCGTATTAATGATATTCGCAGCTTTTGTAAGATATTTTTTTCTACCCGTAGAGTCACTGGCGTAATAAAATTGTTCGTCCTGACGCATAAATTCGAAAAAATCCAGAAGGGTTCCCTCAAAACCAACGGCTTCTCTGATCTTTTCCATTTCAGCGTGAATACGCGCAACTTCCTTTAATCCGATTTCATGAATTTCATCTGCTGAAAGATCGGTAGTGGTTGTTCTTTCTAAAGCATTCGCATAAAACTCTTCTCCTTTAGGAAACTTCCACGCTCCTGCTTCGCTATTTGCACGTTTTTGTTGAGTTTCCAGAAACAGGATCAAATCATCATATGCCGGTTTAACCTGTTTTGCAAGGGCAGCTTCAGCATTCAGAATAAGCGCTTTCTCCTTATCCCGTGGAATTTCCAGTTTAGCTATTTTCGATTTAAAATCTTGCAGTAACGCGCTATCATCTGCAGACTTTCCAAAGGGTTTGCCTTTAATCACATTTCTGCTGGATTCTAAAGCCCTATCAAATACAAATATGGGAGGTACGATACCATTTTGCTCCCTGATTTTTAAATTACCAATAATCTCTTCCATCGCTTTAGGAATCCCCCTTAATCTTGCTATATATGCTTCAGCATCGCTTATCGAATCTATGCGATGCATATTGATTAAGAAAGCAGGCAATTCTGTATGATAACCAAACATTTGGTTTACCGGATAATTGTAAAATCTAAAATCGTAATCTTCTAAAAGATTTTCTTGTTTTTGGCGGTATAACTCATAACTTAAATGAGTTTCTTCATTTAGTGTCGCAAGCTTTACATTCTTTAGATATTCAAGACGCCTTTTAGCTTTATTACGGTCTTCTACATACTTTAAGTGCGAAAAGTCATCCCATTTTCCGTAATTAGTCTTTTGACCAAGTCGGGTTTGCATCATAGGCGACTCAGCAATATCCTTCTGAAATTCTTCTTCAAAATACTCGTTCAGTTCTGCCGAATGCGCTTCTATTTCCTCTTCGGAATAACTATCTTCCTTTTGATCGCAGGAAATAAGAAAAACCAGGCAACCCAAAAAAAGAATTTTATTGATAACCCTGATGCGCATAAGCTATTCTTTAATTACTGAAAACTCAATTGCAGAATCCCCGAAAACAGTATGGGTTTGCTTCTGAAAATCCTCTTCTTCAGCTTCAAAAATATTAGGTACATAGGTTTGCGGATTCCTGTCTATAAGAGGAAACCAGGTGCTTTGTACCTGAATTTGTAATTTATGACCTTTTTTAAAAGTATGATTAATATCCTGAAGTGTTATATTCACTGAAGTTTTTTTATTCGGCTCAAAGGGCTCAGGATTTTCAAAACTATTTCTAAAACGCCCTCGCATCACTTCGCTGCGCACCATCATATGGTAATTATCCATATCGAGGTGTTCCATGGTCTCTTCATAATCTTCAGCATCTGGAGGATAAACATCTATTACTTTTACCACCCAGTCTGCCGCGGTTCCGGTAGTGGCTACGTTCAAACGAGCTTCAATTTCACCGGCTAGCTTCATATCTTCTTCAAGTACTTCGGTTTCAAAAACTAAAACATCTGGTCTCCTGGCAGCAAAACGCTGATCCCCCGTCATATATTCTCTTGGAGTGAAAATCGCTTTAATTTCATTATTGTAAGAAACAGGTTTAGCAGGATCACTTACAAAACTTTCTTTATTCTCTGTAGCTTCAGCGGTTAATTCCTGATCATCTCCCAGGTAAAAAATCTTGGGTTCTGCTTCTTTTGGTGGCCAGGCTTCGTAAGAATTCCACTTTCTTGCTCCCGTATCATAGACATAAGCTTCAGCAATATCTAATTCACCCTCTCCTCCTTTCTTAAGAAAATGATTAAAGAAAGTAGTTTCAACATTTCTCTGGTAATCTTCAGAAATATTATCTCCAAAATATACATTCCCTACGGCTTGTCTTTCGGTTTGTCTGGCCCAGTCGCCGTGACTCCAGGGACCAAAAACCATAATATTATGATTATCGCTGGATTCTTCGATCTTTTTGTAAGTATTAAAGGGGCCGTAAAGGTCTTCAGCATCAAACAATCCGCCAACAACCATTACTGCTGGTTTAATGTCTTCTAAATGCTGGATAATATCGCGAGTTTGCCAAAATTCATCATAATTGGGATGTTCTTTTAGCTGCTGCCAGAAAACATTGTCTTCACCATAATATTCGTTCAAGTTACTAAGAGGTCCTACATCTAAGAAAAATTGATACTGATCCTGTGTCCCAAGATCAGGTAAATCATACCAGCTTTCTGTAGTTGGGCCGGTTTTATCATAACCAAAAAGTGCTGTTACTCTCCAATAACTCAATAAATAAGCACCGTTATGGTGAAAATCATCAAAAAAGAAATCTCCAATTCCGGCTTGCGGTGAAGCAGCTTTTAAGGCAGGATGAGCATCTACCAGTGAAGCCACTGCGTAATGCCCGGGATAAGAAATTCCCCAGGTTCCTACCCTTCCATTGTTACTTTCTACATTATTGACAAGCCATTCTATGGTATCGAAGGTATCGCTGGATTCATCAAATTCATCTCCTTTTTTATTCGGGATTATCGCTCGCATATTATCGTATCTCCCTTCACTCATCCAACGGCCACGCACGTCCTGGTAAACGATAATGTTACCTTGCTTCATTAAATATTCGTTCGGTCCTATAAGCGAGCGAAATTGATCTTCACCATACGGCCGGGAGCTATATGGCGTGCGCTGCATAAGAATTGGGTATTCTTTAGAAGTATCTTTGGGAGAATAAATGGTAGTGTGCAGCTTAGTGCCGTCACGCATTGGGATATCTACTTCTGTTTTGTTATAATGTTCTTTTACATCATAATCTTGCTGCGCAATAATTTGAACAGGTAAAAAACTCAAAAACAGTAGGATAACACTTAAACGGGTCAGTTTCATAGTTAAGGCAGATTTTAAGCCCCCTAAGATAGAAATTACACCGATAAACTTAAAAGAATTTTACTCTATAATCGAGTTTTAAATGAATCAGGGCTTGTATCTAAATTAAACACGAATTCTAATTAATACCTTCCAGGTTGGACAAAGGGTTATTCACATTAATAATCCAGAATTAAATGCTACTAACCTTAAGTCTTATTTCAATAATATTTTATCACTAAATGTCTCACGAATTATGAAGTAATTTATTTCTCTCTTTCCTGAAACTCGGCAAGCCCCTCCTCTAACCATTCCAGGTACTCTGAAGCTTTTGGGGTATAGCCTACCGGCTCGTTAAGTAGATCTACCTCGTTGTCTAGAAGTACATAAAACGGCTGTGAATTATTTTGAAAATTCAGGGTTTGAAAAGTAGCCCATTTATCCCCAATGCTTGTAATAGGTTTTATGCCTCCTTTTGGTTTCATATAATTGAATTGTGCTTCTTCTGGCAGTTCTTTCCTATCATCTACATAGAGGGAAATAAGTACATACTCCTCATTTAGCATCTCAAAAACTTCAGGTTCGCTCCACACCTGTTCTTCCATTTTTCGGCAATTAACACAAGCCCAACCTGTAAAATCGAGTATTATGGGTTTATTTTGTTCTCTTGCAGCTTCCAGACCTTTATCCCAGTCTTTATAAGCTTCCAAACCTAAAGGAGCTTCGGTGCCTTTATCATAGATACTGTAAAATAATGGTGGTGGAAATCCACTAAGCAGTTTAAGATTCGCTGCCGAAGTATTAGTTAAACCGGGAATTAAATAAAGCACAAAGAAAAAAGCAATAACGCCTACACCAAACCTGGCTTTACTAATTTTCTTTTTTGGACCATCGTGCGGAAAACGAATTAGACCAAATAAATAGGCCATAAGTCCTAAACCAACAAGAATCCAAATTCCGAGGAAAATTTCACGTTTTAAAAGTCCCCAGTGCTCCACAAGATCGGCGTTAGAAAGGAATTTAAAGGCCAGTCCTAATTCTATAAAACCTAGCGTAACTTTAACCGTATTTAGCCAACCTCCACTTTTTGGCAAAGAATTAAGCCAGTTGGGAAATAGAGCGAAAAGCGCAAAAGGAAGTGCCAGGGCAAGACCAAAACCTCCCATTCCCATAGAAAGTTGCATCGCACCGCCATCGCTGGTAAGCGATCCACCAAGCAGTGAACCTAAAATAGGACCGGTACAGGAAAAAGAAACCAAAGCTAAAGTAAGTGCCATAAAAAAGATACCCACAATACCACCTACACTTGAAGCTTT
>Ga0102925_1001666_pt1 | contig 12299 bp, 12 predicted proteins | sample SalPonR1_A_D1_MG_FD_78216 | JGI IMG/M metagenome (GOLD analysis project Ga0102925, IMG submission 78216) | Salt pond soil microbial communities from South San Francisco under conditions of wetland restoration - Salt Pond MetaG R1_A_D1_MG | ecosystem: Environmental > Aquatic > Marine > Intertidal... | reverse complement strand
TTAAGACCCCGTCGAGTGACTTTGACATAGCTCAAACTTTGGCATTAAAGAATGCACTCATACTCCTTATCAAACGCAGATTGACCCATTTGACTTACTTGGATAGCACCCCAGTTAGCGTCTCTGTTAGGATGATCTCTCCACGTAGCTTTAAATGGCTTGAACGAATGGCTCTGCTTCTGTGACGATTCCCATATTTTTGCAAAGGTGTCGTTTGGCTGGTTAGGAGTTGAGGCAATAGCTACTTGCCCTTTAGATGCCATGCAAGGAAGCACACTATATAAAAAGTCGTTAGCGTCATCTGATTTCACAAACGCAAACTCGTCAAGGTACAAAAAGTCCGGTGTCAAACCCTTGAGATCGTTAGTTCTCGTCGGTTTTGCAAGAATTCTTGAACCGTTATCGAGTCTAAACTCGGTCTTGTTGTCAACTATTAGATTCGGAACTAACGCTGCAGGACAATTCTCTATAATTACACGCACTGAGTTCAAGATGACTTTTGAACTTATACTGTGGTTACTTGCGACTACAATACTTTGGTGATCGAAAAAGATTGCCCGCCACGCTATATAAATTGCTGCGCACATTGTTTTACCCATTTGCCGAGCCATCAAGTTAATGCTGAGTCTTTCCTTGTGCATGTTCATTAGATAACTTCGCTGGAAGTCATACAGCTCAATGTGTTGTAGCCCAGTTATAGGATTATACACTTTTACGTAAAGTTCAGCAAAGTGTAAGAACCCTTCGCTGGGGTCTGTACACATTTCTATTTTTTTGATGTAACCTTCGACATAGCTGTCACGTAACGGTAATATCTTTAGGTTATCGTTCATGGGTTACTTGTCTTTTTTCTTGTCTTTGGCAGCTTTCTTCATCGGCTCTTTCTTGTCACCGTCATTATCGATGTCTGCATAGTCTGGCTTTGCTTTCTTTTCAGATAGCTGCGCGTACAAGCGATCTTTGATACTCTCAACAGCCATCGGGTTGTCACCATCTTCTGCATCTGCATAAGACTTCTTGCGACGATTCATTCCGCCTGACAAGTCTTTGGTCATGTATTCTGTGTCTTGGTAGTCTGCGTCTGGCTCGTTGTCGTATCCTTCGTCCCACTCTGACTCATGATCTGCAGAGGCCATTTCACCCTTGCGCACTGACCGGTCTGTGTAATCGTCGTCGATATCTTTAGGAGTACTGTTGTACCCTTCTTTATTGCTTTTGGTTATTTGTGCAAAATCAGTAACTAAGTCGTTGTATATGTCACGGATACTGTTGTTGGCAGTTTGGTTTTTGTACCCACTAACGATTAGATCAGCTGCTGTTTCAAAGTCACTACTTTTAAATGCACGAAACGCTGCCTCAAGTGTCTCGTTACTAACATCACCGTCCCCAACTTCTTCAAGGTCAGTCATTGCGATTTTAACCGTTTCAATGAATTCAGATTGTACACTGTCGGCGCTTTCGTCGACATTGCTAGCCTGTCCGTTGCGGACAGACGGTAATGGCATACTTTCCTCGCCCGGGTTCATCGGTTCTGGATCGCCCATAATACCTGCTAAGCGTTCCATATCTTGACGTGCTGGCATAGGCGGTGCTGACTGAGCAGGTGCGTCGTTTAGTCCTGCATTACCAAGTAACTTAGCGAGTGAAGCAACTTCGTCTGCTGTTTCGCCTGACATTGTCATACTCACTGCTTCGTCGAGCTTCTGCTTCTTTTTTTCTGGTGTGTCTAATTCAGTCATACGCTGAATCATATCTTTTAATTTTTGTGTGCTGCTATCCATTGTTAGCTCCCTATTGGACTTTTAGCGTTTGTGGTATCGCTGATATCTTGCGATTCGCCTACGGGTGCTGCCGCAGCGGGATCATGTTCACGCTCTTTACGAGCTTGCTCGAGCTCTTTAAGCAGGTCCATTACTCTGTTACCTGCAACGTCGTTTTGTGCACTAGTGCCGCCCATGTCTTCTTTAGTGAGCAGCGTCTCGTATGTTACTGTGTCACCTTCCTCTGGCATGTCTTCTTGGTAGCGCTCAAGTGGTTCGTCTGTTCTACGCACTACAAAGCAAGACTCGTGTACTGAGCAGAAGTTTGCCAAGTAACCTGCTAGTACTTGCGGTGTTGTCGGATACGACAACTCTGCCTCAAAGTATGTTACCTCAGTATTTTGCTTTTGAGGGAAGTCGAGCGGACGCTCTTGTATCGGAGTTTTCTTTCCTGGCGTAAGTTTGTCTACTCCGAACTTTTTAAGGGCAGTTTCCATATGTGTTGTGAAGTCTTCAGGAAGTTCGCCGGCTACTCCTATCTTAAAAGGGTAGACTTTTTTAGACTCGTTTAAAATGTCAGTGTAAGATCTCATCGTAATGTCCTAGTTATACTCTTATTTATCTTTACCTTTATCAAACCCCTTTAGTCGCTCTAATAAGCTATTACGATCTGTTACTACATAACCGTCTCCACTTTCGAACTCGTCGTCGCTTTTAGTCTTACTTTCTTTGTCTTGTTTTTCTTTCTTGAGTTGAAGTTCTACCATTTTTAGCTTCTTTTCCAGCTTCGAAGTCTTTGCATCGAGGTTTGTTTTTAGCATAGTACTTGCTACTTCGAATATTCTACCAGCATAACGAGCTTCTACGTTCATTCCAAGATCCATTAAGTTTTCGTACGCATCCATGGCTTTTTTAGCTACTTCGTTTAGCTCTGTATCGCCTAGATCGCCAAGGCCTTTTACGCCCGGAAGAGCTTCTGTTATCTTATCAAATTCTGCAATGTCGCGAAGAGTTTCTTTTTGGTTTTCAGCGGCGATCGCCTTCTGATCTTTTTCTTGTACCTCGGCTTTGTCGATCATTTCTTTCGAACTTTCTAAATCTAAAAGCTCCTCAAGTTTACGTGTCATTGTTGTTTCTCCATCCAGACTCATTTACTGTCTATAATCTTCCACTTTCCTATTTACGTCTTGCGCTTCCTTTTGTTCCTGCGAACAAATCTTCTTCTGTAACGATTCTAAAGTAGATGCCTTTTTGTTTACACCATGCACGAGCAGCTGACCACTTGGCTTGATTGACCACCCAAGACGCTTGGTTGGCTTTCGAGCGGCCTGTTTTTTCTTTTATAGCTTGGTTACTTGGTTTTACTTCTATCAGTTCAACCTTATCTTTACCGTACTTTGTTTTGTATGCAATAAAAAAGTCAGGAACGTATATTGTTTGTTTGCCTGTAAGAGGGTTTCTGTAAGGTATACGGACTGCTTCGCTTGCCCATTGTGATATCGAAGGATGCTCGTCACAAAATTTACAAAAATGGAACTCCCAACTCGATCGGAACGTTGGGAATGTCTTTCCGATGTACTTCTCAGGATTTTTGGGCGTGTACTTACCCTGTGCAAACCTAGCCATATTACGGTGCTATGTTCCTTGCTTCGAGTAGTGTGGTATCAGATTCTATCCTAAAGCCTAGAGAGCTAGACTTGATTCTGCTGTAGTTCAACACTTCAGCAATTAACGCACTTAGTTGAGACTCGTTAAGTCCTTTTAGCGAGTCTAGCAGTTTAAATGTGCTTACGTTGTCAACTTTAGCTTGTTTTAATAAGGTTGATGTAAGACTAGAAGAGGCAGCGTCTCCGAAACCTCTTTTTTCAAAGAAACCGAGTACTGCATCGACTTCGTTAGCTGGATATTCTATACTTGACTGATAATAGTCGTCAAAGAACTGGCGTACTTCTCTATCAGTATCTGCTTCAGTTCTTGACGGGTTCGGTAAGTTGCTCATGGTAAATCAAATCCTGCGTTAATTTGTGCCTGCCTAGTCTTTTCTTCGCTTGGGAAGGACGGGGTATTGTTCCCCCTGCCGTCAGCCAACGGTGGCTGCGCTTCAGTGTTTTTTGTAAGGCTTCATGGACCACTGTCTTTTGGAAAGTGTGTTCCTGGTACTCCTCCTACTGTTTGCTTGCCTGTGTTTACTACAGCTCGGTTAAGAATACTTACTCCTTCTCCGATTACCCCAGTGCGAGTTAAGTCTTTAGCATTCTTAACTGTATTTGCTGTTGTTAATAGTGTACCTAGTCCAACGTTACCTGACGCAAAGTCTCCTATTACAGAACTTCCTCCGTCAAATACGCCTCCTGTACCGAATACGTTAGCGACGCCTCCGCCTTGTATGTCTAACGGACTAGGCGTCTGGTCGTAATGCGTTGTCGCAAACGTGGCCGGATTGTCTTCTTTGACATTGCCTCTTTTATAAAACACTGCTTCGTAATTTAAAACAAGAGTGTTTTCAGCAATGCCTGCACTTTCAGAACTGTCCATGTTGTCATGGCCCCATCTTTCAACTAATGGGTTAACTAAGGTGTATTCGGTAAACTGTTGCCGAGACAGCTGATAAATTTTTATGTTATCAAAGAACGGCCTAACTCTGCCGTTGTCTAGACCGTACCTGTGTGTTTTGTCCGTTCTTTGATATGTATTTCTAGGGTCGTATGCATTCTCTGGTGTGTCAACAGACGAGTCTCTAAAATAATACTTATAATATGCTTCTAACAAAAGAGTAGTGATACCCTGATTATCATCGTGCAACGTAATGTTTACCGGAGTGTATTCGATCGAAGTCTGGATCACTTTCTTTCTATTGTATTGATTCTTTGTATCTAGGTTAGCTGAGTACTGTGGTAAGTCAACAGACTTCGCTAACATGTTTAGTTCAGCAATGTGCTTGTCTCTAAGAACGGTTGCTACTGTGCGTTGAGCTTCTGTCGAAATAGTGAAATTTATAAAGAATAGAAACTTAGTCTTTGGTGCTAGACGAAACGTATCGTCCGCGTAAAGTCTAGCAGCGTGTTTGAAGTCGCCAAGGTTACCTTTGGGGTTGAGTAGCCCTTGACCAAACTGTCCACCGAAATTGTCTAAATACCCGTTTAATTTATTTGCCATACAAGTATTTAGTTATTGTAATAAACCACGCACATAATAAAAAAGGAGCCGAAGCTCCTTTTAATAACGTCAGTAAAATTTAACCAGCAGCGCCGCCAGCACCTGTTATCAAGGTGTTTGCAGTACGTCCAACGTTTGTACCAAGTCCTGTACCTTGCGGTGTTTGAACTGCATTATCAAACCTGATTGACAATGTAATAGTTACCGGCTCGTTAGTTGCATAGTTTAGAGAGTTGTAGTTAGCATTTTGTACAAAGCAGCCATAACACTCCCAAGTCTCTAGTACGGTTGGTATGAATGCGCCGTTGGCACCGTCTAAGATTTCAATTCGTGTTAGGAACTTGTAGTCTACGCCGCTTGCTGCGCTTGACTGCTCGTAAAAGTCGAACTGCTTCTGTAGCTGCTCACCAACCTGCTTTTGAACAGCGCCTGTTACGTCGTCGCGCAAGTTAAGAGTAAGAGGCTCCCAGGCGTGTTTGCCTGCAAGATACGCTCTTGAGTTGTAAACCGGAATCTCTATTTCTTCAAAGTTCACTACTGGACGCGTCGCGTCGATTACTTGCTTAGTAAGTTCGGTCGACCCTGAGCTTACACCGAAGTTCTCGAGCGTTACCCTGAAGCGGTATTGTAGCTTAGGCATTAACAGACCTTGACTAGTAGCTGACTGGTCGCTAGCTAGCGGTACTGTGATCTTCGATAATGATGAAATTGCCATTTAATTATTCTCCTGTTGCTAGTATTTATCAAAAACTGGGCCTTTAAAAGAGCCCACCTTTTGCATTAAAGACCTGCAATCTCCCCTGTGTTCTTAAGTCTCAACGGTAGGAATATGAATTCCACTGCCTTGACTGGTTCAACTGCGATATCTACGTAAAGCTCGTTGCGATCGATTCTTGCAGGTGTGTTGTTTGTTTCGTCACACACTACAATATAGTCGAATAGCGCTCTTTGCCCTACTAGTTCTAGCATCAAGCTCTCAACTGCGCCTTTGATTTCGTCTCTTGTAATTTTATCGTTTGGCTCGAACAAGTACGGTTTAGCTAGCCTGTTCAATTGTGAGCGCAAGTAAATTACAAGGCGTGCTACATTCACCCTGTCTAGTGAACTTGCGTCTCTTGCACGAGTCTTTTGACCGAATACAACAAGGCCGCTACCTGACAAGAAGGTGATTGGGTTAATGTTATTAGAATACAACGTGTCACGCTGTCCTTCGTTCAAACTAACACTTACAAACTCGCCTTCGTCATTGATGTAACCACTTGCAGTTGCGTTAGTAACACCACCACGTCGTGTACCTGCTGGTGCAAACCATGGGTAGCTCACTTGGTCACTTAGTGCAATAGTGCGTAGAGCCATATGGCTTGCTGGAACGACAACGTTGTTCCCTGCATTGTCACTAGTGAAGCCAGCTGGGTAATACATACCAAGGTTAGTGTCAAAGCTAACAAGTCCGTTAGCGTTGTCTTCTACAGCATTACGTGTGTTAGTTGCCCACTCGTTGAGCGAAGTAGCATCTGGACGTAAACGCATTGGTGTGTCGCCGACAATGAACGCACTAAGACCCCTATCAAAGTTAAGAGTGATCATCTCACCAATGAGCTCTGGATAGTTAGGTGTCGCCATAACATTAAAGATACGCGACTCATCGTCGCGTATCTGGTCGTTACTGTTAACTAACGACTGCAACGACTGTACAACTACTTGACGCTGCGCAATTCTACCAAAGCTACCAGATCCGTCTGCTTGGTTAGCTGATTCAGTTACCCAGCGGTTAACTGCGTAGTCTGTCATCGCCTCGTCGTTGAATCGAATGTTATCTTCTGTTGTGTCGATGTAGTTACGAACAAAACGCTTGACGTTAAAGCCACTTCTACGTAAGTTGAATAACAACATACCACGTGGATATAGTGCTGGGTCGGGTGCGTCTGGATCAACAAAGTCACTTTCTAGCAAGTTAGCAATAGTGCCTTGTGTATCAGAGTTTTCACCTGATGTGTTCCAACGTGCATCAGCAAAAACTACACCTTCACTTGTGGTCTGGTCTGTTTTATCTACAAGCACAAACCTTTGTAAGTTTGCGTTCCAGCGACGGATAACTGGGTATTCGTCGATGTCTGACGTGTCGATCCAAAGATCACCATCCACAAGGTCTGATCCGTCTGATTGGCCGCCTACTAAACTAGGCTCAGATGCGCTAACAATCGGACCGCCTGGATTTGTATCTGTCAAGAAGTTCTTATAACCCCTCCAGGCTGTGCCGTCATGGATCATAATGTCAACTTCGTCAACAACACTGTTGTACCAAAGGTCACCGTCTTGTGCAAGGTTCTGCGGAGCATCTGCTTGTGCTGCAAAGCTAGCCTCCTTCCAGTTACTTGCTACAAAGTCACCTACGTTGTTACCTTCTGTGCTGTACAGGTTGTTAGTTGTAGAAGTCGAGCTGTTTGGGTCAAACGGACTAAAGCCAATCAGTGGGAACAAGCTATTAGTGTCGGTAAATCTAATGTCACCGCCTTTTGTGTGCTCAATTACAATTCTGTTTTGACTATCTACGCTTGCTGCTACGTTCTGCAGGTTTGCGTTATTAATTGCTGCTGCGATTGCATCAGCGTCGTCCTGAGCATCACCTATTGTAGTGATAGACACGGTTACAGGAGCCGCAAGAGTCGGCGAGCCTACTACTGTTTCGTAGATATCTAGGCTGTACGCACTGGCGGTAACGCCGCCAGTGCCGATAGCCCTACTAACAATTCGTGTTGCGCCGGTTGCGCTCCTGTTGTAGATTCTAAATTCAGCTTGATTAGGATCTGCTGCTTCCGAGTTGTAACGTACAAACGTTTCGCCAACTGGTAAGTTAAGACCGCCGCCTGTTCTATCAAGTTCGTACAAGGCTCTTGCGTTGCTTGCATAAAGAGGCGCGTCGACTGGGTCGAACAACTCAACGTCTGCGTTGTAACGGAAGTATCTCCAACGAGCACCTAAGTTGGGCTCTGTGGTCTTGATCCATACACTGCCTGTTGGACGGTCTTGCAAGTCTGCATCGAAGTTAGGAATATTTGTGTGCGGACTTAACTGAGTAGCTGGTGCTGTAAACGTTCCTGTAGAAAGACCTAACTTCGTTAGAAGACCTGTGTCGTTTGCTAATTCAAAGTCGTCAGCAGTTGTGCCGTCGTTAAAAATAGTAAATCTTCCGTTTACGTTTTCTGCTGTTATACCTGTTGCAGTAGGAGTACTCAATGCAGCGTTAAATGCACTTACATGAGCGTCTAAGTCGCCTCCGTTTACTTCGTCAATAGTAAACGTTGTTGGAGTGCCGCTTGGGTCCGTAATAACCTCGAAGGAATCAGTGCCGGCCCCTAGAGTACCGTCCGGCGACTCACCAGTAACTACCGGCCAGCTATTTTTCCAAGCAGGGCTTCCTATCAGCACCCATGAACCGCTAGAGTTTTTGTAGAAAAACGTGATCTTAGAGTTGGTCGCGCGTACTGCATATTGTCCAATTGTGCCAACACTTGCTTTTGGCATTCCTGACGCCTGTCCTCCGACTAAGCGTGAAGCGTCCGTGATAACAATCGGCGTCTGAACGCTAAATGTCTGTCCGTCAGGTGCTGGTTCACCGTTCCATTCAAAGATCCCCCAACGTGTGCTCTGGGTATCTAACCAGTTAGTACCATCGTCTGGATTAGCTCCTGGTTCGTCTGCCTGAGGCTGCAGAGCTCCGAGGTCAATGTCTGCTCTTGTAACATATACTCTGTTACTAACGCCAAGCAACGAATAAGCGGCTTGAAGGCCGTATTCGTTTAGCTCGCCGCCGTGAATTGGGTTATTGTTTGCGTCCGTGTAAAAAATTGGGTCGCCAAAGGTTTCTACTAGTTCCCTTTGTGAAGTAAGCAGGCGTGGTTGCTCTGCGTTGACAGCCAGTGTGCCTGGCGCGGTTCCTGTGCCACTGCCATTAATTTTGTCTTGTGCAGTAGCAACAAATATCATAGGTACGGTGCCTGGTTCAGCTGGAGTAAAAAACGACTCGTCGATTACTGTAACTTCTACACCTGGTGATACTAATGCCATGGTTATTTCTCCTTTGAGCGGTAAGTTCCGTTACAAGTATTTAGCGTGTATTACGTAAAATACCCATGTAATCGCAGGAGAAAAGGCCTCAAAAAGGTGCTAAATATAAAACTATGCGACCTTTATGTAAAATATGCCGGAGAAGGCCTTGTGCGTTGAATTATTACAAAGACAAGAGGCCGTTTTATAGATCTAAGTGCGGTCCTTGCGCTAGAGACAATATCAAGGGCAGGGCACCACGGTGGTTTTACAGGGGATATAAAAAGAAAGATTTTTGCGAGAAGTGTGGATTCAAGAGCCGTTACTCAGAGCAGTTTGACGTGTACCATCAGGACGGCAACTTAGATAACTGCCGTCCAAATAACCTGAAAACTATCTGCGCTAACTGCCAGCGTATTCTACAGAAGACTGATTCTAAGTGGCGACAGGGCGATTTAACGCCCGATCATTGACGGTTTGTGATTACGTCTATTGCGTGGTAGCCCAAGTCCTTGACTAACAGATAATCTATTAATTCTCTAGTATTCTGTAGAGTCTCTTTTAATGGTCCGTTGTTGTCAATCACAAAGTCAGCCATCCAAGGCTCAAGAGTCATACTCGACTTGTCTTCAGGCGGTAAGTGGTCTGATCTATCAACCCAAATCACGTAATCAAACACGCCTTGATTTTTCATAGCATGGAATTCACGCTTGTGACGTAATCCGCAGTAGATATCGTGTTCTACGTAGATTTCTTTCCCGAATCTAGCAGCATCGTCTTTGCAGTAGTCAGAAATCATATCGTACCACATGTCGCGAAACTCGAATCTATCAGCGTGGCATGCTTCTACCGTTTTATATCCGAAATCTTTTTTTGTTTTTTCGAAAATAAACTGTTGTGCTGCAAAGTACGAACTGCTAACAAACACAAAGCCGTATTTGTCTCTCAAGAATTCACAGACAGTATCCTTGCCGTGACGGGCGTGTCCAATGACCATTAGTTTAGGGCGATGTATCAATTTATTGTTCTCCTATTTTCTTACAGTATACAGCAAGACACAGGAGATGTCAACCAATTTAACCTATAACGAAGCTATACCCCTGGCCGCCGCCAACTTGCTGGATTACTTCAATATCAAGTTTTTCCATTTCAGCTTGTGCTTCTGCTTTTAGTGTGTCGCCGTTTAGCGAGGTGCCGCCTTGCGGTCCAGCGATAGTTGCAAACTTGCTTCTTGCTTCACCTAACATATACTTGCATTGTGCAAGTGTGTAGTCTTTGAGCCATTGTTTTGCAAGGTAATCGTCTAATAACTGGTTGTCTGGACGGTAGTTGTACGCTTCAATGAGAACCTCTTCAGTGCTGTTTCTTGGACGTTGCAGCAAGGTTAGTTTCTTAGTTGTAGTATTCCACTTGAACTCGATAAACGACCCAAACATTCTACCTAATAATTCTTGGTGTTGCGCGAAGAAGTCGTAAGTAGCCAACCCACCCATTCTGCTACTGCCACTTAACAAGTAGGTATTAGTGTATGCAAGGTTAAAAGGCTCAAACAGTGTTCCGTTGCCACCGTTGCCGCCTCGTGACCCGACACTCCTACGAAATAACTTGCGTACTTCAATTACCTCGTTTGGTAGTATATATTCGTTTTGATCTTTGACTAAAGGAAGGAACAGATACGACTCCTCTACACTGTTGTCAGACCGTTGTCTAAAACGTGTAAGTGCCTTTTGAAGTGCTGTTTCGTAATGGATTGGGTCGAGTTCAACGTCTACCATTCCGCCTCCTAAAAAGGTCTTTACGTAGTCGTAAACCTCTTGTTTTTGTGTTGCTAAATCGTCGTTAAGTGTATCAGTCATTGAAGTTCTCCTATTGTATTTATCAATCAACTAAATACGTAATAACTAAGGAGAAGTAAAATTCCAAGACTAAGCATCTACAAACCGACTCGCGGTGACGACTACTATTTCTTAGACAGAACGATCCTAGAACAATTTACTGTAGGCGGTACTGCTGTGCACGTTCACAAATATATAGGAACAGACGACGGTGATGTAGTTAAAGACAACACACAAATTCAAGACGTTTTATTTCTTGAAAATAGAGACAGGAAGTACGATCCAGACATTTATCGAATTCGGGGAATATACAATGTTCAAGATATAGACTTTGACTTGTCGCAGTTTGGTTTATTCCTTAGCAACGATACAATTTTTTTAACTGTACATATAAACAGTTCTGTTAAAACTATTGGGCGTAAAATAATGAGTGGTGACGTAATCGAACTTCCGCACCTTGAAGATGAATATGCAGCAAACGACTTTCAAAGTGCGTTGAAACGCTTTTATGTAGTTGAGGATGTTAACAGAGCAAGTGAGGGGTTCTCACCTACGTGGTACCCTCACTTGTACAGACTCAAACTCAAGCAGTTAACAGATACACAAGAGTTTAGTGATATCTTAGAGCGTCCTGAGAACGACGACTTGTTCGAAGGCGAGTACGACCCTAATAAAACATACCAAGTAGGACAAGTTGTGCGTTACCAAGGCAACCTCTACGAGGTAACTACAGAAACCACAGGCAATTTGCCAACAGACACAAACTTCTGGCAGTCTTATGGGGACAATACATTGCGTGACTTATTAAGTACATACGAGCGCGAGATGCAAATTAATAACGCTGTAGTTAATGAAGCAGAGGCTGCTGCTCCTAAGAGCGGTTACAACGTTACACACTACTACACAGTGGCGCTAAATGATGACGGGAGTGTCGAGCTACAGACTGTAGACGAGACCGAGTTGGACGCTAGTATTGTAAATGCTACAACAGACGGTGTTTACGGCAAGCCAGACAGACTAGGATACGAAGGGTACTTGATTACAGAAGACTCAGCACCTAACGGCGAGGTTTTTGGTGTGGGCTCAGAGTTCCCGGAAGAAAACCTCGCCGGTGATTATTTTTTACGTACAGACTTTATACCAAACAGGATGTTTCAGTTTAACGGAGAAAGATGGAAGAAGATATACGACGACGTTAGGATGACGATGACAAACGGCCCAGATCGCTTAACTCAGCAAGGTACTTTCATCAACAACAACAACACAACAACAGTAGCTGGCGAGACGTTCCCAGAGAAGCAGAGCTTGTCTAAGGCACTGAAGCCAAAGGCAGATAATTAATGCATGTTTACAAATGGACTCATCGAGAAAGCGGAAAGATCTATATCGGACAATCTATTCAAGATCCCAATCGACGTAGGCTTGAGCATATTTCCGGGTCTCGGTACAGTAAGAAAACATACCATTTTCACAATGCTATTAAAAAATACGGTGCAGAAGC